>Ga0310810_10005331_pt1 | contig 14372 bp, 12 predicted proteins | sample NCmetagenome_FD_207641 | JGI IMG/M metagenome (GOLD analysis project Ga0310810, IMG submission 207641) | Soil microbial communities from experimental microcosm in Duke University, North Carolina, United States - NC | ecosystem: Engineered > Artificial ecosystem > Soil microcosm > Unclassified ... | reverse complement strand
TGTAGCGCCCGAGGACGGCGCCGCCTTCCTCGCCGACCTGTGCCGCGAGCGCGTCGATCTCGCCGCTTCCGGCATCCCTCGTCTCGGCGGGCGTGAGGCCGACCGACGCCGCCGCGACCTTCTTCCGTCGCACTGCCTTCTTCTTGGCCATCGGGCGATATTAGCTGATCGAGGCTCAGGGATCGGGGATTGGGGATCGGGGATCGGGGATCGGGGATCGGGGATCGAGGATCGAGGATCGAGGATCAAGGATCCGGGATAAGGGATTAGGGAGTAGGGATTGAATGGGCTCACAACTCGACAGTAAAGGCGTCGTGACGACCTGTTCGTCGTGCGGACAACGAAATCGGATGGCGTACTCACGGCTGCGCGCCGAGACGCGGTGCGGAAAGTGCCATACGTCCATCACGCCGCCGGGCGAGCCGATCGAGACCCCCGATGCTGCGACGTTCGACGCGGCCCTTGCCCAGTCGGATCTCCCGATTGTCGTCGACTTCTGGGCCCCCTGGTGCGGGCCGTGCCGGATGGTCGCCCCGGAACTGGCAAAAGTGGCCAGTCGCCACGCTGGCGACTACCTCATCCTGAAGGTGAACACGGACGCCATTCCAGAGCTCGGCGAACGATTCAACATCCGATCGATCCCCACCATGGCGCTTTTCGACGGCGGGCGGGAAGTGGCCCGGACCGCCGGCGCCCGCCCGGCGGCCGACATCGAAGCATTTATCGAATCGTCGCTGGCTCGCGGATAATCGGGGGGAATGAACCAACTGCGGCCCTCGATCGCGGCGCGATTCGGCGCGTTCGTGCTCGAGCGATATCCGTTCGCGGCGTCCGCGGCCGCGTCCGCTCTCGAGATCCTGGCCGACACCTGCGGCGAACTGAGCACCGCCCAGAACATCGAGCGAAGCCGGGTCGGTCTGCCACCCGCGCTCCGGCGTGCCCTGGCGTCCCCCCCGGCTAACCTTCCTGAGACGACGCCCGCCATGGGCGCACCCGCGCGCTGGGCGGCGGCAGTCGACGAGCTGATCGACGCCTGCGACGGGTTCCTGCGCCGCGCGGCCCTCGAAACGACGCTGACCGCGGACGAACGCCGCGAAATGCTCCGTGGGATGGCACTGACGCGCGCCACCGACAACCGGCTCAAGGCGTTCTTCTCCGGCGGGGACGTCCGCTATGGCGACGCGGCGTTCCAGGGCAAGGGCTTCCGATCCCTCGGACAGGAAGCCATCTACGCCGCTGGAATCCGGCTGCGCCGGGGCGACGCGTACCTGGTGGATGGCGTCTGGCGCGGCGACGTCGTCGCGCCCCTCATTCGCGATCTCGGAGTCGCGCTCGCGATGAACGGCACCGGCGAGGCCGTGCGGATGGTGCTGTCGGCGCAAATGGCGAAGTCGGGTCAGCCGATGAACGGCAGAGACTTGCACATCGGCCACTTCGCGTCCGGGATCCTTCCCGCGGCCGCGCCGCTGTCCATCAGCACGATGACCATCGCGGGGATGGCGATGGCGTTCGGTCTCGACGGCGACGGCCGCGTGGCGCTCTCGTTCATCGGCGAAGGTGGATCGTCACTCGGCGAATGGCATGAGGCCATCAACCTGTGTGCCGCGCGCCGGCTGCCTGCGATCTTCTGCGTCCAGAACAACCAGACGGCGCTGTCGACGCCGGTGGCGGACCAGTCCGCCGTCCGTGTCTTCGCCGACAAGGCGGCCGGCTACGGCATTCCCGGTATCACCATCGACGGCACGGATCCCGACGCCATTGCGGCCGCGTTTGGCTGGGCGGCCGAGCGGGCGCGCGCCGGCAAGGGGCCCGCGCTCATCGAGCTCGTCTGCATGCGCATGTGCGGGCACGCCCATCATGACGACATGCTCTATCTCGGGCGCGATCCGCAGCCATCGTGGACCTATCCGCCGCTCACCGACCAGGGCTACGCCGATCGCGATCTCCATGCGTACTGGTCGGCGCGCGATCCGTTGACGACGTATGCGGCGCGGCTTCAGGCCGAGGGGGTCATTCAGGCCGGCGATCTCGAACGGATTCAGAAGGAAGTCGACGCGCTGGTCGAGCGTGAAGCGCGGGCGGTCATCGACGCGCCGTGGCCGGAGCCGGGCACCACTGGCGACGGAGTGCTTGCCGGCGAGCCCGCGCGCACCAGGATCGAAGTCCTCGAACCGGCCGTGCGCGGGGCGGTCGACCACGCTCCGGACCTGCCGCCTCTCGAGTCGAACGCGCCGCGCGATCCGAAAGGGAGCACGTTTCTGGATGCCGTGACGCTGGGTATCGCGGATGCCCTGCGGGGAGATGACCGCGTCTTTGTCTTCGGCGAGGACGTCGGCGGCAAGTACGGAAACGCGTTCCTGCTGCTGCGGCCGCTGCTGAAGGAATTCGGCGCCCGCATCGTCAACTCGCCGCTGGCCGAAGGCGCGGTCATCGGCGCCTGTGTCGGCGCGGCGCTCGCCGGCCGGAGGCCGATCGGTGAGATGCAGTTCAACGACTTCGTCGCGACGGGCTTCAACCAGCTCGTGAACAACGCTGCGAAGATCCGTTATCGCTGGGGCGGATCGGTCCCGATGGTGCTGCGGATGCCATGGGGCGGGCTGCGCCATGCCGGGCCGTACCACAGCCAGAACACCGAGGCCTGGTTCTACCGCACCCCGGGCCTCAAGATCGTCGTCCCCTCGACTCCGGCTGACGCGCGGGCGCTGATGGCGGCGGCCGTCGCCGACCCCGATCCCGTGCTGTATTACGAGCACATCGCGCTCTACCGCGATCCGCGCATCAAGGAGGTGCTCGCCGCCGAGCCGCCGGATCCGCTGCCCATTGGCCGCGCGGCGCTGCGGCGCGCCGGCGACGACCTCGCGATCATCAGCTACGGCGCGTACGTGCACACGGTCCTGTCGATCGCGGAGCGCCTCGCGCGCGACGGGATCGGCGCGGCCGTCCTCGATCTCCGAAGTCTCGCCCCGCTGGACAAGTCGGCCGTGCTGGCGGTCGCGCGCCACTGCAACCGTGTCCTGATCGTGCACGAGGACACACGGACGGGCGGTATTGGCGAGAGCCTGGCGGCCATCATCCAGGAGGAAGCGTTCGAGTCGCTCGATGCGCCCATCCGCGTCATCGGCGCGCTCGATACACCGGTCCCGTACTCGCCGCCGCTCGAGGCGGTTTTCTTGCCGGGTGAAGCCGAGATCGAACGCGCCGCGCGGCTGTTGGCAGGCTACTAGTCAACTTCACACCGCCACAATTCCCAACTCCGCAATTAACGCCCAACGCCCAACGCCCAAATTCCCAGTATGAAACTTGGGAGTTTTGGGACTTGGGCGTTGGGCGTCAATTGTGGAGTTGTGGAATTGGAAGTTGGGAGTTGTCAGAGCGGCCGCACGCTAACGCCGGGCCGCGCTCCAAGCCTGCCTCAGACGCGCGCGCACCTTCCGCGCGGCGTGCACGACCGTCTCGCGCGCCGACAACCGCGGATCCGACAGCAGCTCCGTGGCGAGGCGCTCCCGATCCCCAGGGACGCCGCTCTTGAGCATCTCGTTCAGCCGCGTGGCGTAGCGCACCCAGCGTGAAAAGTCGGGCGAGTCGAGCGCGGCGAGGTAGCCGTTGTAGCGCGCGAACGGGCCGTCGTTCCACGCCGTCGCATGGCGTTCGTGGTAGATGCCCGGGCGATCATTGACGACGCGGCCGTTGCCGTGGGCGCAGACGAGCGCGGCGAACACATTGTCCCAGCAGGCCTCGCCCGCGATGTACGGCCGGAACCGGCGGCGTTCCCGCGTCCACCACGCCGCGTCGATGGCGAACAGGTCGAGGCCGAAAATCTGAATCCCCGTCTCGGCGCCGGTTTCGGGATCGACGTCCACGCGTGAGAAGGCGTAGCCGTCACGGTTGCCGGCAAGGATGGTGTCGATGGCAGGCTGCGTGACGATGATGTCGTTGTTCAGGTAGGCGAAGTAGCGGCATCCGGCCGTCCGGGCGGCGCCGGCGAGCGCGTCGAACATATCGGACACGATCGGTTTGCGCAGCCCTTCGGCGCCGGTCAGCGTCCGGGAGTCGCGCCGCAGCACACGCAGGGTCCGGAAGCCCGCGGGCTGGAAGTCCTCGTCGAGGAACTGCAGGTTGATGGGGACGACACGGTCGAGCGCCAACAGCGCGGCGCGCGCCCGGCTCTGCCGCCGTTCCGCGTCTCCTGCCGCCGGATAGAACTGCGAGCCGATCGCGATCACGTCCGCCCGTATCTTGGCACAGGGCTGCCCGACCTGAAGGTCGGGCGCTGCGGGCGCTGCTGCCGGCGCGTGCGGGTTGGCGCCGTGTGATACTGACAGGCGCATGGGGCAGCTGATTCAGGCGTGGCGCCGGTTGTCCGTACACCCGAAGCTGCGGTCGATGACCGAGCGGCGCATCCTGCTCCAGTGGCGGCTTTCCGGCAGACCGATTCCCCCCCCGCCGACCGTGAAGCATGCGATCGTCAAGGAGTACCAGTCCCGGTTCGGACCCCGCGTGTTCATCGAAACGGGCACGTTCGCCGGCGGAATGATCGAAGCCGTGCGCGCGCAGTTCGATCGTGTCGTGTCGATCGAGCTCGATCCCGGATGGCACAGTCGCGCCGTCGAGCGCTTTCGCGCGGACCCTCGGATCACGCTCCTGCAGGGTGACAGCGGCGTCCGGTTGCAGGAGGTCCTGGACGCTCTGACGGAGCCCGCCCTCTTCTGGCTGGATGCGCACTATTCCGGACCGGTTACCGCCAGGGGCGCCGTCGACAGCCCCATCGTCCGCGAGCTGGAGGCCATCCGCGCCCACAGGGTCGCGGGGCACGTCGTACTCATCGACGACATGCGTGACTTCCAGGGTCGCGACGGGTATCCCACCGTCGACGAGCTGGTCCGATGGATTCGCGACGCGGATTCCGGCTCCAGCGTCGAGGTTCGCGACGACATTCTGCGGTGGCATCCGCGGACGATGAGGGCCGGTGCCTGAGCTGCCGGACGTCGAGTTGTACCTGGCCGCGCTCAGACCGCGGATAAGCGGACGGATTCTCTCGAAGGTGCGGCTCGCGAGCCCGTTCCTGGTCCGGACCGTCGATCCGCCGCTCGCCGCGCTCGAAGGACGAACCGTGTCGGAACTGCGGCGACTCGGGAAGCGGCTCGTCCTCGCGTTCGACGAGGACCTGTTTGCCGTGCTCCATCTGATGATCGCGGGACGGCTGCGGTGGCGCGAGCCCGGCGCCGCCATACCGGGGAAGGTCGGGCTGGCGGCGTTCGACTTCCCGGACGGCAGTCTGTTGCTGACCGAGGCGGGATCGCGGAAGCAGGCGTCGCTGCACGTCCTCCGCGGCGAGGCCGCGGTCGCCGCGATGGATCCGGGCGGGGCCGACGTGTTCTCGATCGATGTCGCGGCGTTCGGCGCGGCGCTCCGCGTCGCGAATCACACTCTCAAGCGCGCGCTGACCGATCCCAGACTCTTCAGCGGCATCGGCAACGCCTACTCGGACGAGATCCTGCACGCGGCGCAGCTCTCACCGATCAAGCTGACCCATGCGCTTTCAGACGAGGAGGTCATACGGCTGTTTGCTGCCACCCGTGACGTCCTCCGCCGCTGGACGGCGGCGCTGCAATCGGAGACCGGCGACGCGTTTCCCGAAAAGGTGACGGCCTTCCGGCCCGGCATGGCCGTGCACGGGCGCTATCGCCAGCCGTGCCCGCGCTGCGGCGCGCCGGTGCAGCGGATTGCGTATGCGCGCAACGAAGCCAACTATTGCGCGGCCTGTCAGACCGGAGGGCGACTGCTGGCGGATAGGGCGCTCTCACGGCTCCTTCGCACGGACTGGCCGAAGACGCTGGAAGAGCTGGAGCGCCGCACCGCGACCGCGCGCCGCGGCGGGAGTGACATATCCTAGGGCGACCTTCATGAAATCCTGGTGGCTTCAGTCGGCGGATGTGTGGCGCCTGCTGAAGCAGCTCCGTCCGTACCTGGGCGCGGGACGCGGTCTGCTCGTGGCGACGCTCGCGAGCTCCTTCATCATGGTGCTGTTCGAGGGGGTCGGCGTCGGTCTCCTCGTGCCGTTGCTCTCACTGCTGCTCGGCGGCGAGAACGCCGTCCCGATGCGGCCGATCCAGTGGCTCCACGCCCAGTTCCCCAACCACTCGCCGGCGTTCTACGTCGGCGTGTGCTGCGTCGCGATCATCATGGCGATCGGCGCGAAGAACGTCGCCGCCTACATCGCCCAGCTGTTCGCGACCCGTCTCAAGCGGCGCGTGGCGACGAGCCTGCGCGCCGCGCTCTTCGAGCGCCTGCAGCGGGCCAACCTGGACCTCTTCGATCAGCGCCCCGGCGGCGAGATTGCCAACATCTTCCTCGTGGAGACCTACCGCACCACCGTCGCCATCGAGGCCGCGGTCTCGTTCGTGCAACGCTTCGGCATCGCGGTCTTCTACGTGGCGGCGCTCTTCTATCTGTCCTGGCCGCTCACGTCGCTGGTGGTTGCGCTCGGCGTCGGCCTCGGCGGCGCGCTCGGCTTCCTGTACCGGCGCCTCGGCCGGGCCGGAACGCGGCTGACGGAGTTGAACCACCGGCTGTCGAATGTGCTCGAGCAGTCATTCGCCGGTGTCCGCGTCATCCGCGCCACGAATGCACAGGAGACGCAAATCGAGCGCTTTCGCGAGATCAATCTCGAGCAGGCGTCGAGCGACGAGGAGACCACGCGCGCGCACGGCCTGCTGTTTCCCTTGACCGAAACGCTCGGCGTCGTCGGCGCCATGGTCGTGGTGGCCACCGCGTACATCTTCTTCGTGCGGCCGGGGCACATGCTGAGCAGTTATCTGCTGTGGTATGGCTTCGTGCTGCTGCGGCTGCTGCCGCTGCTGAACGCGCTGTACAGCATGCAAGGGCACCTCTTCTATCTCGCAGGCGGAATTCGGGAAGTCGATCGCTGGCTGAGTACGCCGGTCTATCCGGAACGGCCCTTCGGGTCGATCGAGTTCGCCGGCCTGCGCGATGCGCTGCGGCTCGAACGCGTCAGCTATACGTACGGCACGGGCACCGCGGCCCTGAAAGAGGTGGACTTCGAGGTTCGGACGGGGCAGACGGTCGCCGTCGTCGGCAGCTCGGGCTCCGGCAAGTCCACGCTCGCGTCGCTCCTGCTGCGGCTGCGTGTGCCGACCGGCGGCCGCATTACGGTCGATGGCGTCGATTACCTGGAATTCTCCGCGGAGAGCTGGCACCGCTCGATTGCGCTCGTGGAGCAGGACGCGTTCCTGTTTCACGGGACGCTTGGCGAGAACGTGCTGTACGGATGGCAGAACGTGACGGAAGGCGCGCTCGAGCGTGCCATCGCGGCCGCGAACCTCACCGAGATGGTTGCCTCGCTTCCCGCAGGGCTCGACACGCTCGTGGGGGAGCGCGGAGCGATGGTGTCCGGCGGTCAGCGCCAGCGCATCGCCATCGCGCGCGCGATCGTCCGCGATCCGGGCATCCTCGTGCTCGACGAGGCCACGTCCCACCTGGACTCCGTCTCCGAACAGCTCGTCCAGCAGGCGCTCAGCAACGCCGCTCGCGGCCGCACCACGATCGTCATCGCCCACCGGCTCTCGACCATCCGCGACGCCGACTGGATCGTCGTGTTCGACCACGGCCGCATCATCGAACAGGGGACCTGGGACTCGCTCCAGGCCGCGAAAGGCACATTCGATCGTCTGGTCCGCGGGTTGACGGCGTGAGCGTCGCGCCGGGGCTGGTACTCGGCACGCACATCTATCCGGCGGCCGGCGCCGCCGGCAATCGGATGCGGCGAGCGCTCGATGCCTGGACGACTCTCAGCGGCGTCCGCCTCGTCAACCTGCAGTTCGCCGGCGATCCGTCGCCGGCGACGCATCCGGGATTCCACACGCGCGCCGTGCTCCGGCAGGATTCGCGCTCCGTCACCGGCGTGCCGGGAATTCGCAAGCCGATCATGCGCGAACTGCTGGATCGCCTCGTCGACGAAGCGGATGAAGCGGGCTCGCCGTACGCGGGGTTCTCGAACGCTGACATCCTGGTCTCACAGGGCGCCATCGATCGGGCCGCCGGCGGTCGCCGGGACGCGATTATCTTCTCCCGTATGGACGTTGACCCGCTGACGGGAAATCCGGTCGGCGAATTCATGAGCGGCCAGGACACGTTGTTCATCCGTCCGGCCGTCTACCGCGCGCTTCGCGCAAAGCTGAGACCCTACATCGTCGGCGAGATGCCGTGGGACGTGGTCTATACGAGCGTCCTGCTCACCCACTGCCACGCCGAGCTCGTCAACCGCGGCGACGATTGCCGTCATGTCGTCCACGACACGATCTGGGCTGATTCACCGTTCGCGGAGCACGGCTGGCGGCTCGCGCACATGGACTGGACGTATGTCGAGCGCTGGTATCGGTACTACTACCCCGCGAAGGCGATGCGCGAGGCCGGAGGGCCGCCCGCCGAAGAAGACGCGTTGCGAGACGCGGTGTTTCGCGATCTCACGATCCGGGAGCGGGCCAAGAGCGTGTACCGCCGTCTCCGATACGGCATGCGCTGGAGTGCCGGCGCGTGACCGGTCCGCGGCCGCTGCGAGTGGCGGTCGATCTGACACAGGTCGACGGCCAGACGCTCGGGTCCGGGCAGTTCAGATACGCCGTCGATCTCGTGAACGGCCTGTGCGACGCGGGCGCCGGCGTCGAGCTGACCGTGTTCGGATCGAGCGCGCAGCCGGCAGCGGAGTTCCGCCCGGCGATCCTCCAGTCGCCGGGGCGATGCCGGTATATCGAATTCGCCCCGTACGGCGGCCGCGGATACTACTACCGCGACGTGGCGCGACTGACCTGGTGGCTGGCCACGCACCGGATCGACGTTTTCCATCAACTCCATACCAACATCCCGGCGATCAAAACGTGCCCGCTCGTGGTCACGGCGTATCACTATCATGACGACCCGGCGCTCTTTGGCACGCGGCCGTACCGCTATTACCGCTGGGCCCTCGGCCGGCGCGCCGACCTGGTCGTCACGATCAGCGACGCGACACGGGACGACTTCCACCGCCACTTCGGCGTCCCGCTCGCACGTATGCGCACGGTCCATCTCGGATTGTCGACATCGTTCGCGTCCGCGCCACCCGCCGCAACCGGCCGATTCCTGTTGTCGCCGTACAACTTGTCGGGTCCGAAAAACCTCCGGTCGCTGATCCTCGCCTGGCCGGCCATCGCGGCGCGGCATCCCGGGCTGGAGTTGATTCTCTACGGACACGCACACGTGACGAGCGCGACCGAAGCGGCGTTCGAACACCTGCTGAGCGGCCTGCCGCATGCCGGCCGGGTTCGGCGCATCGGACACGTCACCGACGAAACGCTCGCGGGGCTGTATGCCGGCTGTGCCCTCTTCATCTTTCCGACGACGGTGGAGGGTTTTGGGTATCCGCTGCTGGAAGCGATGGCGCACGGCGCCTGCTGCATCACCCGCGACGCCTCGGCGATGAAGGAGATCGGCGGGGACGCGGTGGTCCTGGTGGAGACGCTGCAACCCGACGCGATGGCCGCCGCGGCGATCGCGCTGCTCGAAGATCCGCTCCGCCGGGCAAGCTTCGGGGAGCGGGCGAAAGACCGGGCCGCGCAGTTCACGGTGCCGGCGATGGTTCGCAACACGGTCGACTGCTACCGTTCGGTCGCCGCGCGTTTCCGGGAGTCGCCGTGACGCGGGTTTGAGCGGGATTGCGAGGTTTACGCGCGATGCAGCAATGGATCAGGCACACGATCCTGGCGGCGTTTGACCGGCTTGGTCTCGAAGTCCGCCGCAAGCGTCCGCCGAAGTGGGGCGAGGACGCATACGCCGATCAACAGCGGCTGCTCGAGCATGCCCCCGTCGAAGTGGTGGTTGACGCCGGGGCGAACGTCGGCGACACGGTCCACCGGTATCGCACGCTGTTTCCGTCCGCCACCATCCATGCCTTCGAGCCGCATCCGGACGTCCACCGACAGCTCGCCGAACGGTTCGCGACCGATTCGCGTGTCCGGACGCACCAGGCCGCGGTCGCGGACGATTCGGGCAATCGCCGCCTCTACGTCAACGAGGCGCACGTCACCAATTCGCTCCTGCCGCACAATCCCGCCTCCGCCGAATGGGCGGGCGCATCCAGCACTGGACTGGGCCGCACCCTCGACGTGCCCGCGATCACGCTCGACGAGTTTTGTGAGGCGGAAGGCCTGACGCGGCTCGACCTGCTGAAGATGGACATCCAGGGGGGCGAGGTGATCGCGCTCAAGGGGGCGGCGCGTCTGCTGGAGCGCCAGGCGATCCGGCTGATCTACCTCGAAGTGCAGTTTGCGCCGCTCTACCAGGGCCAGGCGTATTTCTGCGACGTGACCGCCGCTCTCACCGGGCACGGGTACCAGATCTTCGGCCTCTACGACCTGATGCACGGGCATCGGGGCCTCGGATGGGGAGACGCCATCTTCCGTCCGTGTCACTTCTGATATTTTTAGTATCACTATTGACACAGCTGGCGTTTCCGGGCACAATCATCCCATCGCCCGTGAACCCGAGCCGACGCGCCTCTGTCGAGGCCCTCGGTCCGGCCTTGCGCGTTGTGACTGAGGGGGCGAAGCTCCACCCGCGGGACTAACACCATGCATACCGATCCCAAGGACTCGTGGCCGCTGCCGCTGGTCGGCCGTTCCGAGGCGGCCGGGCGGGCGCGCGTCGCGTTCGCGGCCGCCGGCCGCAGCGCCCTGCCGGCTCTGATAGTCGCGGACCGCGGTCTCGAGAGCGACACGGTGGCCCGTGCGCTGCACGACCGCAGCCGTCCCGGGACCCCGTTCCTCGTCCTCGACTGCGCGGCCGGGGATGCGCAGAGCGTGGATCGCGAGCTTTTCGGCACGCGCTCGCGCGGCGACGCCCAGAAGGACCTCGACGCCGTCGGATCGTCGTCGGCGCTCCTGCGCGCGCGCGGGGGCACGCTCTATCTGAAACAGATTGTCGATCTGCCCGCGGCCATGCAGCGGCGGCTCGCGCGCATCCTCCGGGACGGCGAGGTCATCGCCGGCCGCCGGCGGGGACCGGTCCGCGCGCGGATCATCGGCGACGCCCCGGGGTCGGTCGCCGTCGACGTGGGCGCCGGGCATTTCCGCTCGGACCTCTTTCGCCGGCTGTCGCAGACCACCATCACGATTCCGAGTCTGCACGAGCGGCCAGAGGACATTCCGGAGCTCGCCGTGCGCATTGCCGCCACGCTCCGCGGCGGGGCCGCGCCTGTCTTCACGCAGGCGGCCCTGACGGTCCTGTCCGCGCCGGCGTGGCCCGGCAATCTCGACGAATTGCGGCTCGTGCTCGACCGTCTGCTCAGCGCGGCGCCGGCGGAATCCATCAGGCAGGAAGACGTGCTGGCCCACTTGCCGATCGACCGGACGTTCGCCCGGTTCGCGCCCGGCATCAGCCTGCGGGAAGCGCGGCGGCAGTTCGAGCGCGAATACATCGCCTCGGTGCTCGAACGGCATCGCTGGCAGATGGCGGAGGCCGCCCGCACGCTCGGGATCGAGCGCGCGAACCTGTACCGCAAGACCCGTCAACTCGGCATCCTGCGGCGCGCCGGGGCGCCCGTGCCATCATGAACATCCGCCTGTTTCGCCATGTCGTGGCGATAGCCGCCGCCTGGACGCTGGTCTGTGCGGGCGCGGCTGCCGCCGGCCAGACACCCGACACCGTACCTCCGGGCACGCTGACACTCGGCCCGGTGCGGATCACGCCCGGCCTGCTGCTGAAGGACATGGGCGTCGACAACAACGTCTTCAACGAACCGGTCGATCCCAAGAGCGACGTCACGTTCACTCTGACGCCCCGCGCCGACGTGCGCTTCCGCATGCGGCGTCTGCATCTGGGCTTCACGACGGCCACCGACTACGTGTACTACCGCACCTATAGCAGCGAGCGCGGCACGAACACCTACGCGTCTGGGCGTGTCGAGTTCGATCTCGGGACGCTGAAGCCGTACGCGAGCGCGACCGCGCTCAACAGCCGCAACCGTATCAATGCCGAAGTCGACGCCCGTGCGCGGCACCGGGACGTGGTCTACGCCGGGGGCGTGACGCTCAAGATCGCGTCCCGCACGAGCGTGCTGCTGAACGGCTCGCAGGGCTCGGTCGCGTACGAGCCCGATGAGGAGTTCCGCGGCATCAATCTCGACGAGAGCCTCAACGGCACCCGGCGGTCGATCGATGCGGGGATCGCGATTGCCTTGACGCCGATCACGACGTTTTCCACGAGCCTGGCCAGGGAACGGCAGCGATTCAGCCTGTCGCCCGCCCGGGACGCGGATGCGTGGCGCGTGTCGCCGACCTTCACCTTCAGTCCGACCGGTGTGTTGTCGGGGAGCGCGTCGGTCGGGTACCGCCGGTTCCACACGCGATCGCCGGACCTCCCCGATTATTCGGGCCTCGTCTCCGCCGTGTCGGTGGCCGCGACGAACTACGGACGCAACCAGGTCCTCGGCGTGTTCAACCGGGACGTGCAGTACTCCTACGACACCACCACCGTGTATTTCCTGGGGACCGGCGGCTCGGTGACCTGGACCCTGCTGGTCGCCGGACCGATCGACATTCGCGGCACGGTCGGACGGACCTTGATGGATTACACCGTCTCGGGTGCCTCTGATGGCCGCGACACGACGACGACCTATGGCGGCGGCGCCGGCTACCGTTTCTCGAATCACGCGCGGCTGGGAATCAACGCGGAATGGTCGCGTCGCGCGTCGACGCGCTCGGCCGATCGCAACTATCGCAACAATCGGATATTCGCCGGATTGACTTGGGGAACGACGTCATGATCAGCATCGCATTGCTTTTGCTCCTTGTGCAGGCGCCTCAATTGCCTCCGCCGCCCGTCGCTCCGAGCGGCGGCATGCCGGCGATGGACGACTACATCATCGGCGTGGCGGATGTTCTGAACGTCACCGTGTTCGGCGAGACGGACGCCTCGCGGTCCGGCGCGACGGTCGAGAGCGACGGCACGATCGACATGCCGTACATCGGCCGCGTCAGGGTCGCCGGCCAGTCGGCGCGGGCCGTCGAGAAGGAGGTCCGCGATCGCCTGGCGAAGGATTTCCTGCGCAATCCGTCGGTGAGCGTGGAAGTCGTGCGCTTCCGCAGCAAGACGATCAGCGTCCAGGGGCTCGTGCGCAACCCGGGCGAGTATCCCCTCGAGGGCAACGTGTCGGTCACGACCGCGCTCGCGAAGGCCGGCTCGATGCTGATCGACGCCGGGTCCTACGTCATCATCAGCCGGAGGGGCGCGAAGGGGGACACGGAGACGATCACCGTGAGCCGCAAGGACATCGAGTCCGGAAAAGCGCAGAGCGTTCTGCTGAAGGACGGCGACGTGATCCTCGTCCCCAAGGCCGAGAGCGTCTTCGTGACCGGACAGGTCCGCAACGGCGGCACCTACACCTGGGAGGAGGGCCTCACAGTCGAGCGTGCGCTCAGCCTCGCCGGCGGCCCGACCGAACGGGCCGGCAAGATCACCGTCGAACACGACGGCAAGGTCGTGAACGGCAAGGCGAGGAAGTCCGACCTCGTCCTGGCGAACGACACCATCCGGGTCCACACGAGAATTTTCTAATCGTATTCGAGGGGCTTCGCCCCTCGAACTCCCCAACACGCGCCCTCGGTCGCCGCTTCGCCGGCTCCCGTCCGCCTCCGCTAAAGCTACGGCGAGACCTCGCCGAAGCGCTTCGCGCGAAGGCGGGCCGGGCGCGTGGCTCGCTCGCTGCCGCTCGCTCGCGACGGCGACAGACTGTTTGTGAGATAGCTTCAGCCCCATGACGGATTCCGGTCTGCGCATCCTGCACATCACGGCGGGCAATCTCTTTGGCGGCATCGAGCGCATGCTGCTGACGATCGCCGCGGCCCAGCAGCCGGATTGCGCGCACGAGATCGCCGTCAGTTTCGACGGGCGTCTGGCGCACGAGCTGCGCGCGGCGGGATCGCCGCCCCACGTGCTCGGCGAGGCGCGGTTCCGCCGGCCCGACACGATTTGGCGCGCGCGGCGGGCGCTGCATCGCCTGCTCGAACCGGGTCGCCACGACGCCGTGATCGGCCATGCGCCGTGGTCGTGCGCGCTGGCCGGGCCTCCAGCGCGCCGCGCCGGACGGCCGCTCCTCATGTGGGCGCACGACGCGCCCGAGGCCGGAGCGTGGCCCGAGCGCAAGGTCGCCAGGGTCCCGCCCGTTCGATTCGTCTGCAACAGCGCCTACACGGCCGGCGCCGTGGCGCGGTGGCTGCCCGCCGTCCCGCGCGATGTCGTGCATCCGCCTGTACTCCTGGCGCCGTCGGTGTCGCCGTCCGACAGAGCCCGGCTGCGCGCCGAGCTCGGCGCGCCCGATGCGA
>Ga0310810_10005330_pt1 | contig 14373 bp, 9 predicted proteins | sample NCmetagenome_FD_207641 | JGI IMG/M metagenome (GOLD analysis project Ga0310810, IMG submission 207641) | Soil microbial communities from experimental microcosm in Duke University, North Carolina, United States - NC | ecosystem: Engineered > Artificial ecosystem > Soil microcosm > Unclassified ... | reverse complement strand
GAGCTGCGTGTCAAGACCTGCCAGGCGAAATGGGAAACGAAAGCTCAACGGATGAAACAGCCGACGGAGGTCGAAGCATCAACTCAACGCGGCATCATTGGGTAGTGGTCGCGAATCCACGTCTCGAAGCGCGCGCACATGGCATCCTCGCCCTGGCGCGAGTCGGCCAGCAATTCAGTTCCATGCACCACGCGAATGTGCGCGTCCAGTGACGCTGGAACGTCGGCGGCATAATGACGCGTGGCCGCGCCAGCCATGGTCTCCTCGGCATCAGTCCAGGCTTCATCCAGCGATCGGTTACAGGCGTCTGCCAGGTAGCGGGCCGAAAAGCCTTCGCCAGTGAGGCTGCGCAGCGTGGCGGCATGGTCCACGCTGTTGCCCGGTCGCCAATAGTGGGCCGCAAGCGCCGGACCGATCGCGGGGTTGTCGGTCAGGTAGCCGTACTGGCGCAGGAAAAACGCGCGGGTCTGATAGACCGACATGTGGGCAAGCAGATACCCCTGGTACGAGGCAGCCGATTCCTGGTTGAGAAGGTGCGGAATCGCCAGCATCGGACGCGGACTCTCCATCCCAAGCACCCGCATCTCGGTATCGCGCGCCAGCGCCAGCACCGTGGCCGGCGTCAGGTCCTCGTCCGACAGCCGGTAGAGCGCAGACTCGAAGTAGGGGACCACGGCGATCGATCGCTCATCAAAGGATCGGAGCTGTTGACTGGTGGCGATGCGTTCGCGGATCAACGCGTGCGGCATCGCGTCGCCGTGCGGATTGCGCGCGTATCGCGCCAGCCAATCCGCGTCGTTGAGCAGGCTGTCGCAGAACATCGACTGCGTTTCGGCGTAGGCCATTGAGGTCGGCGCGTACTCCTGCGAAAAGCACGGCGAATTCTGGACCACGTTGGCGAAGTGTGCGGCATGGCCGCCCTCGTGAAAGAGCGTGTTGATGGCGCGGATCCCGCTGCCGACTTGATCGGGCGTGGCCTCGGAGGTGAAGTTGATCTGGCCCGGCACCCATTCGCCCTTTTCGTTGATCCAGGCGGGCACCGGTCCATGACAGAAGCCGTTCTGATATTTGCCTGGACGCTCGAGGAGATCCAGCTGCATCGTGGCGCCGCGAAACTGAATACCGAGGCGGCGGAAGCTCTCGACCCAGCGGCCGAGCGCGCGTCCAAACGGCATGTATTCATCCATCCGCCGCACGACATCGCCGGCAGTAAAGAAACGCAGGTTCCAGGGCGCCAGCGCCGAATCGCCATGGGCATTTCTGATGTCACCGAGGCTGCGCGTGTTGGCGTCACGGGTCCGGAGCAGGAAGTCATCGAGGATGCGTGCCAGTTCCGCGGGCGTCATGCGCTCGTTCTTGACCAGCTTCAGCGCGAAGTAGTTCTCGAACCCGAGCGCTCTCGCAAAACGATTGCGCAGCGTGACGAGATCCAGAAAGCCGTTGGCCAGCACCCACCGCTCAATCTCGTGAAAGGCGTCGAACGAACTGCGGCGGCGATCCTCGACGGGATTGGTCGCCTGATTGATGGCGAGCGTGCTGAGCGTGGCCGTTTCCGACTCGCCATGCTCGTTGATGTGGCGGGGCGTGAACTCGCGCTTGCGTGCGAAGAGCGCCGCCTCGGCGTCGATGATCTCCCGCATCAGCGCGTGGCCTTCGTCGTTGTCGATGATGTTGGCTTCGAAGACGGCCTGCCATCCCTTCAGCCCGTGCAGCAGCGCATCGCGCTCGTCGCCGGGCGGCAGGCGTTGCAATCGCGCGACATGATCGCGAGTCGCCTGCAATCGCGCCGGATCGGAGATGAACGCCTTGTAGGCGCGCTCCGCCCGGGCGAACCCGGCCTGGTCGTCGCTCGTCGCCATGTAGGTCGTCCAGAACAGGTCTTCTTTGGTCTTGTGAACTGAGCTGTAGGTCCGGTTCAGTTCGTCAAAAAATGCGCGGGACTCATTCATGGGTTCTGGCTCTAGGTTCTGTTCAGGTTGATGATGAACGGTTGAGTTCGATCTGGATTCTACCGATTCTGTCGTTTCTGTAGTTGAACTGCGCGCGCCATCTTGTTACTGTCCGTTGAGTTCAGCTCTCCGCCACACGGGGCCGCCTCGCTCGAGGTTGTGCGGCGTTTGATCCTTCCTGAGCTGCGCGTCGCTTTCTGATCGATCCATCACGTCACTCAAGGCACCAAGGTGTGATCATGTCTCACAGTTTCGGCGCAGAAATGCGCAAGCAGCGTGAACAACGCGAGATCGCGCTGGCGACCATCGCGGAGAAAACCAAAATCAAGCTGTCGCTTCTCGAAGCGATGGAGCGCGACGATCTGTCGCAGTGGCCCAACGGATTCTTCCGCCGCGCTTTCATGCGCGCATACGCGCAAGCCATCGGTCTCGAGCCCGACGACGTAATCCGCGACTTCCTGGCGTTTCATGACGGGCTGATCGAAGAGGCCGGCGCGATCTCGTCGCTGTCGTTCGACAATCCGCGGGCGAGCGCCGCACCGCCGCCGACGCGTCTGCGGCAGATGGTCGGATCGGCCGTCACGCGGTTGCGCAGCAACGGCCCGCGGCCGGCCACAGCCAGTGATGCCGGCGGCGCGGTCGCCACCCTGTCGCGGTCGCCGCGACTGCGGGCCGTGCCGGCCGCGACCGAGCGGCTGCCGGTCGGCGACCTCCTCGCCGTCGCCAATCTCTGCACCAAGTTCGGCCGCACGCGTCGAACCAACGACCTGTCGCCGCTCCTCCAGGAGACGGCCAGAATTCTCGACGCGAGCGGTCTGATTATCTGGACCTGGGACGGCGACGAGGAGCGGCTTCGTCCATCGTGGGCGCATGGATATGCCGACTTCGTGCTCGCGCAGCTGCCGGCGGTGCCGCTCGAAGCGGAGAACGCCGTGGCCGCGGCCTACCGATCGACGCGCACGAGCTATGTCGCCACCGTCGATTCCGGCTGCGGCGCCATCGTCGTGCCGCTCCTGACCGCGGAGCGTTGCGTGGGCGTTCTGGCGATCGAACTGCACCAGGAGGGCGACAGTCCGAGCCGGGTGGAAGCGCTGGCGATGATTTTCGCCGCCCAGATCGCACGAGTCGTGGCCGAGCCGCCTGAAGGGACTAAACCGTCAGAGACGACGGGCGCCAGCGGCGATGCCAACGACAACGAGATTCAAACCCTGGTGACCGCTGACTGAGGACTTCAGGACGCTCCACGACTTCTTCGTGAATTGAATCGCGTCACGATCTCGAGGTAACGGGGGTCAGCGCGCACGACGTCGAAATCGGGCCACCAGTTCAGCACCAGCGCCATGAACATGTCTCGCGTCTCGATGCCCGCTTCGCAGAAGCCCAATGCGGCTTCGACTTCGCCCAACGCGGCGGCGCACAGCGCCAAAGAAAACGGCGGCACGTAGTCGCTGTGGCTGCGCAGCAGCAGTGCCTCATAGATGCTGCGCGCCTCCTCGTGGCGGCCGGCTTTGACGTAGACCGCTGAAAGCGCGAAGGCAACCCAATTGTGAGCGGTCTCTGCCCACAGCGGCTCCAGCAGACCCAGCGCGTCGTCAATGTTGCCACTCCAGTGACAGACGAATGCGAGTTGCCATCGCGCGAGAAACGACTCCGGATCCAGCTGAACGCCGACGCGTGCCCGGCTCAGGGCCTCATCGAGCCGTCCGACGGTGGACAGCGAGAAGGCCAGAACGCTGGCCGCGAAGCTCGAGAGTGGATCGCTGTCGAACGCCCGCTGCGCTTCAGCCAGACCTGCGGCATCGCGGCGCAGGCCGTACTGGAGGTAGAAAAGCCCATAGAGTGATCGGGCGAACGTGAACTGAGGGTTCAAGGCAAGCGCTTGCAGGAACTCGCGTCCGGCTCTCTCAAAATCGCGCTCCCACAACAACGCCACCATCGCGCAGGCGAGGTGAGCCTCGGGTGCGGCGGCGTCGAGTCGAATCGCCCTCGCCGAGGCCTGAACAGCAGCTGGCATCACCAGGTCTGGGCGGCGCGCGCCGGTGTAGGCCATGCCGGTATAGGCATCAGCCACTCCAGCCCATGCCTGCGCGTAATCAGGGTCGAGGACGACTGCGGTTTGAAAACTCTCGAGCGAACGAGCGATCCAGGGTCCGCGCCGATACAACATCACGCGGCCTTTCAAGTAATGGTGATACGCCTCCATGTTCGACGTCGTGACCTTGACCAGGCGCGATGATTCGTTGTCGGTCAGGGCGACCTTCAGACGCTCGACGATCGCGCGGGCAATTTCATCCTGCACGTCGAAGATATCGGCCAGTTCACGATCGTACCGCTCTGACCAGAGCTGATACCCGTTCGAGGCATCGACCAGTTGCGCCGTGACCCGGACGCGGCCGCCGGACCGGCGTACGCTGCCTTCGAGAACGTGTCGAACCCGCAGACGCGACGCGATTTCACCAACCGCCAGCGATTTTCCCTTGAACGAAAACGACGATGTGCGCGCAGCGACCTGCAGGCCCCGTACCTGAGTCAACGCATTGATGATTTCCTCAGAAATGCCGTCGCTGAAGAATTCGTTTTCAGGGTCCGCGCTTACGCTTGCGAAAGGAAGCACGGCGATCGACGGCTTCTCGGCAATGCCAGGCGCCAGCGTGGCCAGCGCCTCCCTCACTTCTGCCATCGAATGGAAACGTTGCGAAGGCTCCTTGGCCAGACAGCGTCTCACGATTTGCTGAAGCGATGAGGGCGCCGCCAGCGGAGGCGGCTCGTCGCGAAGAACCGCGCTGATGACGCGGGCCGGAGTATCGCCGGAAAAGGCCTGGCGACCGCCGACCATTTCGTAGAGCACGGCGCCGAAGCTGAAGATGTCGGAGCGCACATCGATCGGTTTGCCTTCGGCCTGCTCGGGAGACATATAGGCAACCGTGCCGACCACGGTGCCGGGCGATGTGCGAGTCACATCGAGGTCGCGCTCGATTGATTTCGCCAGCCCAAAATCGAGCAGCTTCGCGCCAGATTGCGTCCGCATCACGTTGCTGGGTTTGAGATCGCGATGCAGAATGCCGTGGTCGTGCGCCGACTGCAACGCGCTGGCGATTTCGGAGGCCAGTCGCACGGCTTCGTCAATCGGCATCGGGCCCGAGAGCATTTCGCCTTCGAGGAGCTCCATCACCAGAAAGGCAATGCCCTCTTCGTGTCCGATGTCATAGAGCGTGCAGATGTGGGGATGATTCAGGCCGGCGACTGCACGCGCCTCCCATTCGAAGCGGGCCCGGGCATGGGGATCGCCCGCGACCCGGGGCGGCAACATCTTGATCGCGACTTTGCGATTCAACAGCGTATCGGTCGCCTCGTACACCTCGCCCATCCCACCAGCGCCGATGCGGCTGGTGATCCGATAGCGACCGATTCGCCGACCAGGTACCACAGACAGCTGCACTTTCCTCGTGGCATCGGCTCCGTCCGCTTCGCTGGCAGGGCTGGTCATATCGGAAAGTCCGATTCTAAGCTCAGCCGGTCAAGCCGTCGATAGCGCCGCCGATACGACCCACCCCATGACTGCACGTGACGAATCACGCCTTGCTGCCTCGATCAGCTTCGGATAGAACTGCACGAGACTGTCAAAGGACATCATCATGACGATCGATCCGAAGATCGCCGCCGCCATTCAGATTGGTCGTGACCGAGCGGAGCAGTCGCTCGCCCGCCGGCGCGTCGTCAGAGACAAACGCGCGCGCGCGCTCGCCGAAGTCCACTCGCCAATCCAGGTCAACATCCAGAGCCTCGGGCCCGACGGCGTGCAACACCTGGCCAGCCACACCAGCGCCGGTTATCTCGTCGCGCTGGGCGATTCCTGGTTCGAGTATCCCTTCGGCGACGACATCCTGAACGGCCTCGAAGCGCGCGGTTACGACATCGAGTCGGCGGCCCATCATGGCGACCGGCTCGAAGTCATGGCCTATCACGGCGGCCAGGTCGACGAGTTCGCTGCGTGCATCGAAAAAATCAAGCAGCACGGCAACACGCCCAAGGCGGTTCTCGTTTCCGGCGGTGGCAACGACATCGTCGCGGATGATTTCGGATTGCTGCTCAACAGCGCGGTGTCGCCGATCGGCGGCTGGAACGACGAGATCCTGGATGGGCTCATCAACGAGCGAGTGCAAACGAGCTACCGCTTCCTCTTCACGATGATTAACACGATTTGTGACGTCGAAGTGGGGCACCTGCTGCCGATCGTCTTTCACGGGTACGACTATCTGGTTCCCGACGGCCGCGGGATCCTGTTCGGATGGCTCGCCGGCCCATGGCTTCGGCCAGGTTTTCACGAGAAGAATTTTCCGGATCTGCTGACGAATCGCGGGATGATGATGCAGCTGATCGACCGGCTGAATCAGATGCTGTCGGCGCTCGCGAGCGATGGCTCTTTCACCAACCTTCACTACCTGGACCTGCGGAATACGTTGTCGAACGACCTGACCGGAGGGAAATACAAGCAGTCCTGGACCAACGAACTGCACCCGACCAACGAGGGCTTTGACGCGCTGGCCGAGAAGTTCGCGATGCTGATCGCGACGTTGTAGCAGGTTGATTTCATGAGCGATATCGACGCCGAGAACATCTCGAAACGGATTCAGGACAAGCACCTCCTGCATGGCTTCATCGGGGAGACCCAGTTCGATCCGACTGGAAGCGACATCAATGCCGGGACGGTGGGCAACGGCGACGGCGCCCTGTGGACCGGCATGTACCTCGCGGCGGAGGCGTTCCACTACGTCGTGACGCAGAGCAGCGATGCCTGGAGCTACATGTTCGACGCGCTTCAGCGCGTCCGGGACTTGGCGACGATCGTTCCGGATGGATTCCTGGTCAGAACGCTCTTTCCGACAATGGCCGACTTCGTCGAGCAGTTCAAGAACGACGAGTGCCACTCCGGTCTGTACAAAGTCTCCTATCGCGGTGACGAATGTTTCTACCCTGGACACCCGACACGCGATCAGTACGCGGGCGTGCTGTTCGGCCTCGGGGTCACCCACGACCTCATCGACGATGCCGGTGTCAAGGCGATCTGCCGCGACACCATCACGCATCTCGTCGATCGGCTGATTGCCAGCGATTGGACGATGACGACGCCGACGCCGCCTTTCCACGAGAGTTACAAGATCCGGCCGGACCAGCATCTGAGTGTGCTGCAGCTGGCCCGTCACGTAAATCCCGACACGTTCACAGCGGCCTACGACGAGGCCAAGCCGACGCTTTCGCTCGTCGCAGGGTTTCCGCTCGCCGGCGACATCGCCATCCTGCGCTGGAAGTACTTCCTGTTGCACCTGGATTACCTGTATTACTACGCCTTGGTCCAGTACGAGGAAGAGTCGAAATATCTGAAACGCTATCGCCGCTTGTTCGAGACGTTGAGGAAGCACACGAAGAAGCATGGGAACGCCCACTTCAACATGATCGACCGCGCGCTCAACGGCCCCGACGCCGATCGTGATGCCGAAACGGTGGGTCTGCTCGACGACCTGCTGTCGCGTGGTTTCACGAATCGCTTCATTTTCGACGGGCGGCAATTTTCACCGGTGCCGGTGGTCGATCGACCCTATACAGACTTCCTGTGGCAGCGGGATCCGTTCGGACAAAAGAAAGCCCGGACCGGTGAGCGGGAACAGGAATCTGCCGGCATCGACTACATCCTCCCCTACTGGATGGCGCGCTATTACCAGGTTCTCTGAGCTTCGCCGGCGCTCCACGTCGGCAGTGGTGGTCGTGCTGCTCGCCTGCACGACCGTCAGCGTCGGCGCGCAGAGCAGCGGCGCCACCGATGCCGAAATTGCAGCGCGTCTCCAATTCATCGAGGACGCGCTCGATACGGGCCAGAAGGCTGCCGATCGCTGGTGGTACGGGTGGCTCGCTGCGTATGGCGTCGCAGGGATCGCTCAGACGTCGTTCGCCGTCGCCGTCGACGATTCTCACCAGCAGCAGGATCTCGCCATCGGGGCGCTCACTTCGTTTGTCGGCGCCGCCGGCCAGTTCGTCTTCCCGCTGCAGGCCGGTCGTTTTGCCGGAACGCTTCGGATGATGCCCGAGGGGACGTCCGACGAGCGTCGCGCCAAGCTGACGAAGGGTGAAGCCTTTCTGGAAAGGGCGGCGGAGCAGGAGGCGTTCGGACGGTCGTGGAAATCGCAAGCCTCATCGCTGGCGGTCAACGGCGGTGCGGGTCTGGCGACATCGTTGCTGTTTGACCGGCCGGCCAGGGACGGCCTGATCACGTTTGCGATTGGCCAGGCGGTTTCGGAGCTGCAGTATTTCACCCAGCCCATGAAGGCGGTCCGCGATCTTGCGGCGTACCGTCGTCAGCGGGGCAGTTTCGCTGGCGCGCCGTCCTCGCGTCGGCGTGCATCCTGGTCGCTCTCGCTGGCGGCGTCACAGATCAGCGTCTCCCTCGTTTTCTGACGTATGGGGACTAATGGCGGCGTTTCTGTGTTGCCGCCCGTCATCAACTCGCTAGACTAGGTCCATCGATGCCGCTCGCGCCCGGTACCCGCATCGGTTTCTATGAAATCGTCGCGCCGCTCGGTGCCGGCGGCATGGGCGAAGTGTATCGCGCCACCGACACACGCCTCGGACGCGTGGTCGCGCTCAAAATGCTGCCCAGCGGACTGGCCGCCCCCGCGGCCCTGCTGGAGCGCTTCCAGCGTGAAGCGCGCGCCGCGTCGGCATTGAATCACCCGAACATCTGCACCATCTACGACGTCGGCGCCGATCCGCCATTCCTCGCGATGGAACTGCTCGAGGGCGAAACGCTTCATCAGGCGCTCGCCCGGGGACCGCTGCCCCGTCAGGCGCTGCTGGACATCGCGGTCGGCGTGATCGACGGCCTCGACGCCGCGCACCGCAAGGGCATCGTCCACCGCGACATCAAGCCGGCGAACATCTTTCTGACCGAGCATGGACCGAAAATCCTCGACTTCGGTCTCGCCAAGGTGATGCCGGATCCGATTCCCAATGACCTGTCGGATGCGGCAACTGCAGGAGTGGAAAGCCAGCTCACCGAGCCAGGCAGCTTGATGGGGACCGTCGCCTACATGTCGCCAGAACAGATCCGCAATGAGCCGCTCGACGGCCGCAGCGATCTGTTCTCGTTCGGCACGCTGCTCTACGTCATGGCCACCGGGACGCTTCCGTTTCGCGGCCGGCAAGCGGTGATTGTGGACACCATCCTCAACCATGCTCCGGTTCCGGCGACGCAGCTGAAAAGCGATGTGCCGGTGGAACTCGAGCACATCATCGACAAGTGTCTCGAGAAGGATCCGGCGCGGCGTTATCAGAGCGGAGCGGACGTGCGCGCCGACCTTCGGCAGCTCGCGCGAACCAGCAGCGATTCGATGCTGGGATCGAATCAGATGGCGACGAGGCGCACCAGCGTGCTCTGGCCCCTGACCGTCGCCGCCCTCATGATCATCGCCATCATCACCGGCGTGGTCGCCTATCGACGGGCTGCGCCAACCCTCGGCCTGACCGACAAGGACACCATCGTGCTCGCGGATTTCACGAATACGACCGGCGATGCCGTGTTCGATGGGACGCTCCGCCAGGGTCTGGCCGTGCAGCTGGAGCAGTCGCCGTTTCTGAGCCTCGTCTCGGAGGAACGGATCCAGACGACGCTGCGCTTGATGGGGCAGCCGCCCGACGCACGCCTGACGCCGGAGCTGGCGCGGGAGATCTGCGTGCGCACCGGCGGCGCAGCCGTCCTCGATGGCTCTATCGTGACTCTCGGGACGCAGTACGTGGTCGGATTGCGCGGCAGAACCTGCAGTGGCGGCGACGTCCTCGCCGACAATCAGGTGGAGGCGGCCAAGAAAGAAGACGTGCTGAAAGCCCTCAGCCGGATCGCCAGCGACTTCCGTACCCGCGTGGGCGAGTCGCTGGCCACCATCAAGCAGCACGATCGTCCGCTCGAGGAAGCCACCACGCCCTCGCTCGAAGCGTTGAAGGCCTACAGCGCCGCCTTGAAGGTGCTGTTTTCCGTCAACGATCTCGCCACCGCCGTGACGCTGTTCAGCCATGCCATCGAGATCGATCCGAAGTTTGCGATGGCCCACTCGATGCTCGGCTTCACCTATGGCGTGATTGGCGAGCGCACCATCTCGGCCGAGAGCAATCGCACCGCCTTTGAGCTGCGCGATCGCGCCAGCGACCGCGAGAAATTCTTCATCACCGCGAACTACGATCTGCAGGTCACCGGGGACCTCGAGAAGGCCCGCCAGACCTGCGAGCTGTGGTCGCGCACCTATCCCCGCGACATCGTGCCGCATACGCTGCTCGCCGCATTCATCTATCCGCCCGCCGGCCTCTACGAAAAGGGCGTGGAGGAAGGCCGCACCCAGAACGCGCTCGATCCCGACTTTGCCGCCGGCTATCTCGAGCTGGCCTTCAACAGTCAGTTCATCGGCCGCCTCGACGAAGCCGAAAAGGCGCTGCAACGCGCGGCTGAACGCAAGATCGAAATTCCCGATTTCGCGCTGCAGCGCTTCGACATCGCGTTCCTGAAAAACGATACCGCGGCGATGGAGCGAGAGCTGACCGCGGCCCGCGGCAATCCGGGCGCCGCCGACTGGATGACCGATCGTCAGGCGTTCGTGTTCGCCTACTCGGGTCATTTTCAACAGGCGCGGACGACGCTTCGTACGGCGGTGGAGTTGGCGCAACAGGTCGGCAAACGCGAGATTTCCGGTCTCTACGAGACCGGCGGCGCGCTGTGGGAGGCCTTTGCCGGAAATGGCGCCGCGGCCCGGCGTCGTGTGACGGCGGCGCTGGAACTCTCGAAGGGGCGCGACGTGCTCTACGGCGGCGCGCTGGCGCTGGCGCTGTCCGGCGATTCGTCGCCGGCGGAAACGCTCGTCAAGGATCTCGAAGCACGATTCCCCGATGACACGTTCGTGAAATTCAGCTATCCGCAGGTGGTGCGCGCGCTGGTGGCCCTGAACCGCAACCAACCGGCGCGGGCTCTCGAACTCCTCCGTGTCGCGTCGCCCTACGACCTCGTCATGCCGCCGTGCAGCAGCCCGGCGTTCTTCGGCGCGCTCTATTCGGTGTACGTTCGCGGCCTGGCCTATCTCGCCGCCCATCAGGGCGCCGAGGCCGCGACGGAGTTCCAGAAGATTCTCGATCGCCGTGAGATCGTCGTCAGCGATCCGATCGGCGCCCTCGCGCACCTGCAGCTCGGGCGGGCCTATGCGGCCGCCGGCGACGTCGCCAAGGCGAAGCTGGCGTACCAGGATTTCCTCATGATCTGGCAGGATGCCGACTCAGATCTTCCGATCCTGAGGCAAGCGCGGCTCGAATTCGCGCGCTTCTGATCGAGTGGTGCCGGCGGCCGGGATCCGCCGCGCCTCGGCAACGCTCATCGAATTCCCTGGGACGACCCCGAACTTCAACAGACTCTCGGCGGTGGCGACGATCGCATCCTCGCGATCACGAGGCTTCCATCCAAGCACCTGCTCGGCCTTGGCGCTCGTCGCGCGGCGGGTGTTGTCGAGCAGCGGGACCAGCGGCCGCATCGTGCGATCGAATCGGGCCACGAGACGGACCAGCCAGCTTGGCAACTCGCGGGTCGGCACCTTTTTCGCCGCCTCGCCCAGGCGAGTGCGCAACACCACGGCGATGTCGCGCATCGACATGATGTCGCCGGAGATGGCGATGAACCGCTCGCCGCCGGCGGAGGCATGCGTCATCGCGCGCAGGTGCAAGTCGGCCACGTCGCGCACGTCCACCACACCGAAATAGAGACGCGGGCAGCCGGGCATGCCTTTCAGGAGGCGTGCCACCAGCTCGATTGAGGACGACACGTCGGCCCCGAGCACCGGTCCGAAGATCCCGGCGGGATTGATGACCGAGAGCTCGAGGGCGCCGCCCTCGGCCTTCATGAAGTCCCAGGCGGCCCGTTCGGCGATCGCTTTCGATCGCACGTACGCGCTCATTTCGCCGCCAAGGTTGGTCCAGCTGGTCTCGTCGAACGGAGCCGTCTGTGGCGGATGACCGTAGTAGATCGCGCCGCACGATGACGTGACGACGACGCGCTTGACCGTGGCGTCCCGCGCCGCCCGCAGGACACGGAGGACGCCGTCGCGCGCCGGTCTGATCAGCTCGTCGTCGGTCCGAGGAGCGGCCGCGGGAATGGGCGAGGCGACGTGGATCACGTAGTCGCATCCGGCGACCGCTTCGTCCCAGCCGGCGTCATGTTCGAGATCCGCCGCGAAAAAGGCGAGCCGCCCACCGGCGTCGTCAAGGGCATCTGGCGCGCCGGCGTTCCGCAGCATTGCGCGAACACCGTCCGCGCGTTTCAGCGACCGGACGGTGGTGCGGACAATGTGCCCGGCGTTCAGCAATTGAAGAAGGACGTGGCTGCCCACGAAGCCCGAGCCGCCGGTGACCAGTACTGTGCTCATGTCTACAGATGTATACTTCAATCAGCCTCTCATGTCTACAGGTGTAGAATTATGAACCGACCCGGAAAAAGGCGACCAGCGGAGCCGGTGCGCCGCCGCAATGCCGCCGCCACGCGCACCGCGATCCTCACCTCCGCCCGCGACGCCTTCGCGCGGGCCGGCTACGACGGCGCCGGCGTCCGCGAGATTGCCAAGGGCGCCGGGGTCACGGCGATGCTCGTCAATCGCTACTTCGGTTCCAAGGAGCAGTTGTTCGCGGAAGTGGTCGCCGACATCATGGCCAGGCCGATCATCCTGACCGAGCGGACCTTGACCGCCGCCAACGGCGGGGAAGTGATGGCGGCGGCGCTCGTCGATCTCACCGCCGCGGACGCCGAGCGGCTCGACGGCTTTCGCATCATGCTGTACTCGGCCTCGAGTCCGCGCGCCGCCGAGATTGGCCGCGCGCAAATCGAAGCGCACTATCACAAGATGTTGACGGCCGCCCTGCGTGGCCCGCATGCGCCCGAGCGCGCCGCCCTGCTGCTGGCGTTCGTGGCTGGCATTCAGGTCATGCGGCAGATGGTCGGGCTCTCGGCCCTGACCGAATGCCCACCCAAAGTGCTGGTAAAAATCCTGGCGCCGCTGTTTCAGCAGCTCTGGAGCGGCGCGAGCCGTTCCTCGCGTCGTCAACCCGCTGAATGAGGGACCGGACCAACCGCAACGTTTCAGCCGCGCGGCGATCTACTTGCCGGGCGGCAGATGCTCGAGCATCAACCCCAGCGCCGTGCGCGGCTTGAAACCTTTCCAGTCGGATCCGAAATAGGCGAGCTTGTCCTGCTCGCCCTTGAGATACATATCGAAGTACGCGGTCGCGAAGTGATCGAGGATGTTGTTCATCCGCGTGGTGTCCCACACCGCGTCGGCGTAGTGAGTGAATGGGTACGACTTCTGCGCGTCTGAGTAGGCGTAGGTTTCCGCTGGCGCCGGAATCGGCGCGCCGGCGTTGTGATTGGCGTTCACATAGGTCAGCAGATACCGATCGGCATTGACCGACTGGAGATAGATCGCCTTCGTTCCTCGCTCGTACTCGGCGACATTGTCGACGCTGCCGGCGACGAACAGCACCGGCGTCGTGATCCCCTTGAGGCCGTCGGCGTCCCAGAAGCCGTTCTGCATGCCCCACGGCGCGATCGCGATCGCGGCTTTGATGCGGGCGTCCAGGCTGCGGCGGTACTCGGGATTCGAGGCGCCGCGATCGGCAAGCAGATGATTGGGCGGCGCCCCGTTGTAGGTTTCGCTGGCCTTGCTGTAACCGCCGCCGATGGTGTTGACCAATCCGTAACCGCCCATCGAGTAGCCGACCAGCCCGGTGCGATTGACGTCGACGAGACCGCTGAGAAAGCTTCCCGATCCGGCGCGCGCGAGGCGCGCCATTTCGTTGAGCACGAACAGCTGATCGAAGGCGCGGTTGTAGAGCGTGCTGCCGAACGCCTTCTGATCGTCGTAGGTGCTGTCCTTATGATCGATCGACGCGACCACGAAGCCCTTGCTGGCCAGGTTTTCTCCGAGATGGCTCATCAGAAACCGGTTGCCGGGATACCCGTGCGAAATGATCACGAGCGGAAAGGCCGCCGCCGGCGTCTCAGGCGCGGCGTCGCGCACTGCTTTGCCGTGCAGCGTCGCCATCACCGACGGGTCGCGCGTCACGACGCGATAGTCGCCTTCGGGCTTCTGGCCGGCGGCCAGCTTCGCCGGATACCAGACTTCGAGCGTGAGCGAGCGGTCGTAGCGCGCCGCCGGCCCGCCTTCCTTCGTGTTCAGGATGTCGATCCGATTGCGATCGGTGACCTGAATGGTGCGCACGCCGATGGTGTGTTCGCCGTAGCTTGCCAGTTCGGGCGCGAGCGGCGTCACGACATCGATGCGGTTGTTCTGGGCCCGGGCCGGCACCGCCAGCGACGTGAGCAGGGCAAGGACGACGATCGGGCGGCGCAGCA
>Ga0310810_10005329_pt1 | contig 14373 bp, 12 predicted proteins | sample NCmetagenome_FD_207641 | JGI IMG/M metagenome (GOLD analysis project Ga0310810, IMG submission 207641) | Soil microbial communities from experimental microcosm in Duke University, North Carolina, United States - NC | ecosystem: Engineered > Artificial ecosystem > Soil microcosm > Unclassified ... | reverse complement strand
GGACGCGCCCGCCCGAGCGCGCGACGCCGATGGCGCCCGCCGCGCCGCGGTCGGCGTGGCGGCCGCGGATCGGGTAGGCGTGGCTGCGCAGGTCGAAGGCGCCGACGTTGCGCGCGCTGCCGTCGGCCGCGCGGACGCGGACGCGGTAGCGCCCGCCGGGAGCGACGTCGCCGCCGCCGGTCAGCCCGTCCCAGCTCAGGCGCTGCTCGGCACCCGGCTGCGCGGCGGCGATCGGCAGCCGCCGCACGGGCGTCCCGGTCTTCTCGCGCACGAGGTCGACCGCCAGCGCGAGCGGGCCCGGCGCCGCGACGCTGAAGGCGATGACGACGGGGCGGCCGGCGACGTACGCCTGCTGCGGGGTCACGCTCGCCTCCGCGACGACGAAGGGGCTCACCGGCCCGAGTATGACTCTCCGCGTAGGCTCGGGCGTTGTGTCGCGGCCCGACGAACAGCACGCCCCCGGTGGGAAGGCCGCCGTCGCGGCCCTGACGCTCGGCGCCCTCGGCGTCGTGTTCGGCGACATCGGCACGAGCCCGCTGTACGCGCTGCAGACGGTCTTCTCCGCCCACGACCACGCCGTCAAGCCCGGCCAGACCGAGGTCTACGGCGTCATCTCGCTCGTCTTCTGGTCGATCACGAGCATCGTCTCGATCAAGTACGTGACGTTCATCATGCGTGCCGACAACGAGGGCGAGGGCGGCATCATGGCGCTCATCGCTCGCGTGCTGGACCTGCCGATCAGCGGGCGGCGCGCGAAGGCGATGCTCGTCGCGCTCGGGATCTTCGGCGCGGCGCTGTTCTACGGCGACGGGATGATCACCCCGGCGATCTCCGTGCTGTCGGCGGTCGAGGGGCTGAAGGTCGCCGCGCCGAGCCTCGAGTCGCTCGTCGTGCCGATCACGCTCGTCGTCCTGACGGTCCTGTTCGCGATCCAGCGCTTCGGGACCGAGGCCGTCGGGCGCCTGTTCGGCCCCGTCATGGCGGTGTGGTTCTCGATCCTCGCGCTCGCCGGGCTCGTGCGGATCGCCGGCGACCCGGCCATCCTGCGGGCGCTGTCGCCGAGCTACGGCGTCGAGTTCTTCGTCGACCACGGCAGCGTCGCGTTCCTCGCGCTCGGCTCGGTCGTCCTCGCGGTGACGGGCGCCGAGGCGCTGTACGCCGACATGGGCCACTTCGGCCGGCCGGCGATCAAGCGCGCGTGGTTCTGGTTCGTCTTCCCGGCGCTGACGCTGAACTACCTCGGCCAGGGCTCGCTGATCGTCGACACGCCGTCGGCGATCGACAACCCGTTCTTCCTCCTCATGCCGCACTGGAGCAGGATCCCGATGGTCCTGCTCGCGACGCTCGCGACGGTCATCGCCTCGCAGGCCGTCATCTCGGGCGCCTTCTCCGTCACGCGCCAGGCCGTGCAGCTCGGCTTCCTGCCGCGGCTGACGATCCGCCACACGTCGGAGTCCGAGGGGCAGGTCTACGTGCCCGCCGTCAACGGCCTGCTGTTCGTCGCCGTCGTCGCGCTCGTGCTCGGCTTCGGGTCCTCGGCCGGCCTCGCCTCGGCCTACGGCATCGCCGTGACGGGCACGCTGGCGATCGACACGATCCTCTTCTTCGTCGTCGTGCGGCTGCTGTGGCACAAGCCGCTGGGGCTCGTGCTCGCCGGCGCCACGGCGTTCCTCGTCGTCGACCTGTCGTTCTTCACGGCGAACCTCCCGAAGGTCGTCCAGGGTGGCTGGTTCCCGCTGCTGCTCGCGCTCGTCGTGTTCACGCTCCTGACGACGTGGCAGCGCGGCCGCGAGATCGTGACCGGGCACCGCGCCCGCGCGGAGGGCCTGCTGCGCGACTTCGTCGAGGAGATCCGCGCGCAGGAGCCGCCGGTGATCCGCGTCCCGGGCACCGCCGTGTGCCTCACCGCCGGCAAGCGCACGACGCCGCTCGCGCTGCGCGAGAACGTCGACCACAACCACGTCCTGCACGAGAGCGTCGTCATCGTGTCCGTCGAGACGCGGCGCGTCCCGCACGTCCCGGCGGCCGAGCGGGTCGTCGTCGACGAGCTCGGCTACGAGGACGACGGCATCGTGCACCTGTTCATCCGCTACGGCTTCCAGGACGATCACGACGTGCCGGCGGCCCTGCGCCTCGCCGCGGCCGCGGGCCTGGAGTGCGAGGTCGACATCGAGGGCGCGACGTACTTCGTCTCGCACATGACGCTCGTCATCGGCGCCGAGCCGAGCATGCCGCGCTGGCGCAAGAAGCTCTTCCTCGTGCTCGCGCGGACCTCCGCGACGCCGGTCGCCTACTTCGGCCTGCCGGGCGACCGGATCGTCACGATCGGCGCCTACGTCGAGTTCTGACTAGGAGACGAGCGCGGCGCCGCGCGCGGCGGCGGCGACGCGGTCCCCGCCCGCGCGCTTGGCGCGGTACATCGCCGCGTCGGCGCGGCCGAGCAGCTCCGACGGCGCCGGCACCGAGGTCGCATCGGCCACGGCGACGCCGATGCTCGCCGATGTCCAGCCGTCGCCCGCGCGCGTCGTGATGCGGATGGCGGCCACCGCGGCGAGGAGCTCCTCGGCCCGCGCGACCGCGTCCTCCTGCGTCGCCTCGAGCAGCAGGACGGCGAACTCGTCGCCGCCGAGACGCCCCACGACGTCGCTCTCGCGCACGAGGCCGCCGACGACCTTCGCGACCGCGCGCAGCATCCGGTCGCCGGCCTCGTGCCCGAGGCTGTCGTTGATCGGCTTGAAGTGATCGAGGTCGAGCAGCAGCAGCGCGCCGGTCGCCCCGTAGCGGCGCACGCGGGTGAGGAACCGGCCGAGCTCCTCCTCGAAGCGATGACGGTTGTAGAGCCCCGTCAGCGCGTCGCGGTTGGCGAGCTCGTAGAGCTGCGCCTCGAGCGCGCGGCGGGCGCGGTCGGCGCGGCTCAGCGTGCCCGCGCACCACCACATCATCGCGACGAGGCCGGCGACGGTCGCCGCCGCCAGCCACCACGTCCCGACGCGGTCGTCGAAGACGCCCCAGGCGACGGTGCGCAGGTGCAGCCAGCCGAGCACGAGCGGGACGACGAGGCACAGCGGGACCATCCGGCGCACCATGACGCCGCCGGGATCGGCGGTCGTGGCGAGCTCGAGGAAGCGCCCGCGCGGCCGCGCGACGAGCAGCGCCACGGCGAGCCCGACGAAGCACAGCGCCGTGTTGACGGCCATCTTCGCCGCCGACGCGGGGCCGTAGAAGGCGGGGATCGAGTACGCGTAGCCGATGAGGCTCATGAACGCGACGATCGCCATCGGGATCGCGAGCAGCTCGCTCGGGCGCCAGCGCCAGCGCCAGCGCCGGCCGCAGTCGAGCGTCAGGAGCGCCCCGCTCAGCAGCTCGAAGCAGACGGCCGTCGTCGGCGCGAAGCGCCCCGGGTAGGCGATGCCGCGTGCCCTGCCGGCGTGGTCGACGAACAGGAGCTCGTCGGTGCCCAGCCGGATCCCGAGGACGTACTCGCAGAGCACGATCGCGCCGAGCAGCGCCGGGACCGCGGCGAGCACGAGCCCGAGCGTGCGCCGGCGGCCGGCCGCCTCGCGGCCGAGGAGGAGCAGCCCGCCCGCGCCGGCGCCGAGTCCGACGGCGGTCTGGAACTTCATCCCGACCGCGCCGGGGAAGACGGAGCGCACCGCGGCGACGTCGAGGCCCCAGCCGACGAGGGCGACGGCGAGCGCCATCGCGGCGACCGACCAGCCGGTGACCGTCAGCGCGAGCTGGTAGGGGCGGCGGTCTGCTCCGGCGCGGGACACACGGTCCTATCGGCACCCCTAGCGCAGGCTGGTCCGGGCGTCGGACGGATGTCGTAGACGCGGCGGGCGCCGGCTACGTGCGCTCGAGCAGTGCGAGCCCGTGCGGCCCGACGAGCTGCGCGACCGCCGCCGACCCGCCGAGCTCGCGGGAGCCGACGTCGTCGCCGCCGAGCACGTCGCGCCAGCGCCCATCCGGCACATCGATCTCGGCCTCCTCGCCGGCCGGGCGCAGCACGACGACGACGAGCACCTCGCCGTCGCCGCGCGTGAAGGCGCAGACGTCGGGGCCGGCCTCGATCGGCTCGTAGGCGCCCTCGAACGCCTCCGGCCGCCGCGCGCGCAGCCCCAGCGCCCGCGTGATGAGGTGCAGCTTCATCGTCGCGCGCGCCGGCGGCGCGCCCGCCCGCAGGCCGGCGAGCGCGGCGCGGCGGGCGTCCCAGTCGACGGGGCGGCGGTTGTCGGGATCGACGAGCGAGAGGTCGGGCAGCTCGTCGCCCTGGTAGACGTCGGGCACGCCCGGGACGGTGAGCTTCAGCAGCAGCTGCCCGAGCGCCGAGCGCTCGCCGGCGGCCGCGATCTCAGCGGCGAACGGCTCGAAGTCGTCGAGGAACGGGCCGTGTTCGGACAGGGCGACGGCGAACGCCTTGACGCGTCCCTCCCAGTCGTGGTCCTGCTGCACCCAGGTCGTGTTGCGCTTGGCCTCGCGCAGCGCCTTCTCGAGATAGCCCTCCAACCGCTCGCGGCCGATCGGCCAGACCGCGGCGAGCGTCTGGAAGACGAGGTAGCGCTCCTGCATGTCGGGCGCGCCGTCGACCACGAGGTCCTCCGTCAGCGCGTACCAGCGGCGCACGTGCTCCTCCCATGCCGCCGCCATCGCGCTCAGCGCGCCGACGCGGGCGCGGGCGTCGCCCGAGCGCTTCGTGTCGTGCGTCTGCGTGACGAGCAGCGCGCGCGGGAAACGCGCGGCGCGGGCGCGGTTGGCCGCGTGGAACTCCTCCACCGAGACGCCCCAGCGCCCCGGATCGCCGCCGACGTCGTTGAGGGCCAGCAGGCGCAGGTAGCGGTAGAAGCTCGTGTCCTCGATGCCCTTCGCCGTCACCGGCGGCGACGTCTGCTGAAAGCGCGAGACGAACTCCTCGGGCGCGCCGTCGAAGAGCTCCGGGCGCCCGGCGGCGGCGAGCGCGGCGCGGTCGGCGTCCTCCCAGACGCCGTCGCGGACGTAGGTCCGGTAGACCGGCAGCCGCGCGAGCGCCTGCTCGAGCCCGCCCGGGTCGTGGATGCGCCGCAGCCGGTCGACCTCGCGCGTGAAGGTCGTCGTCGCCTGCTCGAGCTGGGCCTCGAGGGCGACCTCGTCGAAGCTGCGCGCGTCGCCGGACAGCTCGACCCAGAGCGCGGTCAGCGGCGCCTCGCCCGCCGGGTCGATGAACAACCCCTGGACGTCGTTGAGGAACTCGTAGCCGACCGTGCCCTCGACGGGCCAGTCACGCAGCTCCTCGGGTGGGTGGGAATGGGTAAGGATCTTCTCGACCCACACGTGCGAGGGGCGGGCGGGATTCCAATTCACGAGGCGCTCGAGGTAGCCCGCGGGGTCGGCGAGCCCGTCGGGGTGGTCGATCCGCAGCCCCTCGATCACGCCCTCGGCGACGAGCGCCAGGACCTTCGCGTGCGTGAGCTCGAAGACCTCCGGGTCCTCGACGCGTACGCCCGCGAGGTCGTCGATGTCGAAGAAGCGCCGGTAGTGGCCGGTCTCGGGGTCGACGTCGAACACCCGCACACGCTCCTCGGGGTCGGCCCACCAGCGGTTCTCGTCACCCGTGCCCATGTGGTTGGGGACGATGTCGAGGATGATCCCCAGGCCCGCCGCGGCGAGCTCGCGCAGGCCCTCCTCGCCGCCGAGCGACTCAGAGATCCGCGTCGGGTCGACGACGTCGTAGCCGTGCGTCGAGCCGGCGCGCGCCTGCAGCGACGGCGAGAGGTAGAGGTGGCTGACGCCGAGGTCGCGCAGGTAGGGCACGAGCGCGCGGACGTCGTCGAAGCGCATGTGCGGCCCGAGCTGCAGCCGGTACGTCGCGCGGAAGGCGGCGCTCACGTCGGTGGATCGACGCGCTTGAGCACCGTCACCGACCGTGCCTTGACCTCGTGCGGCTCACGCGTGCCGGTCGCCGTCGAGCCCGGCGCGGCGAGCGGGTCGGCGGTGCTGAGCTCCAGCGCCCACGACTTCCCGAAGCGGCGCCCGGGGAGCACGAACGTCACGTCCTCGTGATGGCCGTTGATGAGCAGGAGGAAGGAGTCGTCGACGATCTGCTCGCCGTGGCGGCCGCGGTAGGGGAACTCCTGCCCGTTGAGGAACAGGCCGATGACGTTGCCGTTCTGCTGCCAGTCGCGCTGCGTCATGCGCCGGCCGTCGGGCCGGAACCACCACGCGTCCGGCAGCCCCTGCCCCAGCGTGCCGGTCGCGTCGCCGGTGAGGAAGTGGCGGCGGCGGAAGACCGGATGGTCGTGGCGCAGCCGGATGAGCCGCTTCGTGAACTCCTGCAGAGCCCGGCCGTGCTCGTCGATGTCCCAGTGAAACCACGAGATCTCGTTGTCCTGGCACCAGGCGTTGTTGTTGCCGTGCTGCGTGCGCGCGAACTCGTCGCCGCCGAGCAGCATCGGCACGCCCTGGGAGAGCAGGAGCGTCGTGAGGAAGTTGCGCTGCTGGCGCTCGCGCAGGGCGATGATCTCGGGGTCGTCGGTCGGGCCCTCGTGGCCGCAGTTCCACGAGCGGTTGTCGTCCGTGCCGTCCTTGTTGTCCTCGAGGTTGGCCTCGTTGTGCTTCTCGTTGTAGGAGACGAGGTCGGCGAGCGGGAAGCCGTCGTGGGCGGTGATGAAGTTGATCGAGGCGAACGGCTCGCGGCCGTCCTCCTTGTAGAGGTCGCTCGATGCCGTCAGCCGGTTGGCGAAGTCCGCGACGCTCGCCTCGCCGCGCCAGAAGTCGCGCATCGTGTCGCGGTAGATGCCGTTCCACTCCGTCCACAGGACGGGGAAGTTGCCGACCTGATAGCCGCCGGGGCCGACGTCCCAGGGCTCGGCGATGAGCTTGACCTGCGACAGGACCGGGTCCTGGTGGATCGTGTCGAAGAACGCGCTGAGGCGGTCGACGTCGTAGAGCTCGCGGGCCAGGGCACTGGCGAGGTCGAAGCGGAAGCCGTCGACGTGGCACTCGATGACGAAGTAGCGCAGCGAGTCCATGATGAGCCGCAGGACGCTCGGGTGGACGGGGTTCAGGCTGTTGCCCGTGCCCGTGAAGTCCATGTAGAAGCGCTGGTCGTCGGGCATGAGCCGGTAGTAGCTCTTGTTGTCGACGCCCTTGAAGGACAGCATCGGCCCGAGGTGGTTGCCCTCGGCCGTGTGGTTGTAGACGACGTCGAGGATGACCTCGATGCCGGCCTTGTGCAGCGCCTTGACCATGCCCTTGAACTCGCGGACCTGCTCGCCCTTGAAGCCCGTCGCGGCGTACTCGGCGTGCGGCGCGAGGTAGCCGATCGAGCTGTAGCCCCAGTAGTTGCTCAGCCCCTTGTCGACGAGGAAGTGCTCGTCGGCCTTGTGGTGGACGGGCAGCAGCTCGACGGCCGTGACGCCGAGCTCCTTGAGGTAGGCGATCGCCGGCTCGGAGGCCAGGCCGCCGTACGTGCCGCGCAGGTCCTCGCGGACCTCGGGGTGGAGTTTCGTGAAGCCCTTGACGTGGGCCTCGTAGATGACGGTCTCCGTCCAGGGCGTACCGAGCAGACGGTCGCCCTCCCAGTCGAAGCCGGGGTCGACGACGAGCGACTTCGGGATCGCCTCGGCGTCGTCCTCGTCGTCGGCCTCGAGGTCGGCGACGTCGGTGTCGTCGGGGATGTAGGGCAGCGTGCTCGCCTTGTCCCAGAGGATCTCGCCCTCGATCGCCTTCGCGTACGGGTCGATGAGGAGCTTGCAGGGGTTGAAGCGGTGGCCCTCCTCGGGCTCGTACGGCCCCCAGACGCGGTAGCCGTAGCGCTGGCCGGGGCCGACGTCGGGCAGGTAGCAGTGCCAGTTGTAGGCCGTGCGCTCGCGCAGCTCGATGCGCGTCTCGTTGTCCTCGGCGTCGAAGAGGCACAGCTCGACGCGCTCGGCGTTCTCGCTGAAGATGCTGAAGTTCGTCCCGCGGCCGTTCCACGTCGGGCCGAGCGGGAACGGGCGGCCGGGCCAGACCTCGATGGCGCTCTCGGTGCTCATCGGACGAGCGCCCCCGAGCGCGCGCCGACGACGACGGCGCCGTCGCGCAGCGCGGCCACGCCGGCGACGAGCACGATCTCGCCGTGGCCGTTCAGCGGCAGCGGCTGGGTCTCCGCGGAGAAGTTGCAGCACAGGCGATACGGGCCGCGGTCGACCGTGAGCCAGCGGGATTCTTCGTCGAACATCGTGGTGACCTCGTCGGGTGGGAGCGCGCGGCGCACGCGCAACAGTGTCGCGTAGAGCTCCTGCAGATCGGCGTCGCCCGCGCGCGTGAGCTTGGAGCGCTCGAACGTCGCGGGGTCCTGCGGGTCGGGCACCTCCTCGCCGGCGAACTGCGCGAAGGCCGCGAACTCGCGCCGGCGCCCGTCGCGCGTCGCCGTCGCGATCTCCTCGTCGATGTGGTCGGAGAAGAACTGAAACGGCGCCGGCTCGCCGTACTCCTCGCCCATGAAGAGCATCGGCGTGAAGGGCGACAGGAGCGTGCAGAAGGCCGCCAGCGGGCGCGCCTCGGCGGGCAGGCGATCGCCGAGCGCGCGGTTGCCGACCTGGTCGTGGTCCTGGTCGAAGACGACGAACTGCTCGGGCGGGCGGTCGTCCGCCGGCAGCCCGAAGCGCCGCTTGCGGAACTCCGAGTAGCCGCCGTCGTGCACGAACGGGCGGTGGTAGGCCTTGGCGAGGTCGGCGACGGTGCCGAACTCCGCGTACCAGCCGTCGCGCTCGCCGGTGAGCAGCGCGCGCAGCGCGTGGTGGAAGTCGTCGGCCCACTGCGCGTCGTGGCCGAAGCCGCCCTGCTCGGGCGGGCGGATGACCTTCGGGTCGTTCAGGCCGGACTCCGTGATGATCAGCGCGCCCGGCCGCGCGGCGTGCACGCGCGTGGCGATCGCCTCCAGGATCGAGATCGCGCTCTGGTCGAAGATCGCGTGGATCGCGTCGAGGCGCAGGCCGTCGACGTGGAAGTCGCGCACCCAGCCCTCGGCCGACTGCAGGACCCACTCGCGCACCGGGTCGCAGTACGCGTCGTCGTAGTTGATCGCCTGGCCCCAGAACGTCGAGTACTTCTCGGTGAAGTACGGGCCGAAGGCGGCGAGCGCCTTGTTGCCCGAGGCGCCGACGTGGTTGTAGACGACGTCGAGGACGACGCCCAGCCCGGCGCGGTGGGCGGCGTCGACGAGCCGCTGGAAGCCTGCGGGCCCGCCGTAGCTCGACTGCGCCGCGCTGAGGTAGACGCCGTCATAGCCCCAGCCGTGGCGGCCGGGGAACTCGGCGACGGGCATGACCTCGATCGTCGTGACGCCGAGTTCGGCGAGCCCGGGGAGGTACGGGATCGCGGCATCGAACGTGCCCTCGGGCGTGAACGTGCCGATGTGCAGCTCGTAGATGACGAGGCCGGCGAGCGGCGCCGGCGCGAAGCGCTCGTCGGTCCAGGCGAAGGCGCGCGGGTCGACGACGCGCGAGGGCCCGCGCAGGCCGCCGGGCTGGTGGCGCGTGGCGGGGTCTGGGAGCGGGTCGTCGCCGTGCGCGAGGACGTAGCCGTAGTCCTCCCCTGGCTGCGCGGGCACCTGGGCCTCGTGGACGCCGTGGCCGACATGCGCCAGCGCATGCTCGCGGTCGCCGACACGCACGCGGACCTCGTCGCGATCGAGCGCCCAGACGCGGAACTCGACGAGCCCGTCGTCGAGCGCCGTCGCGCCGAGCGGGCGCTCCCAGGGACAGGCTTCGCTGACATCGGGCATCCGCAGGACGGTACCCACCGACGGCGCGGGTTAGCCGGTCGCGGCGTTCAGGCGGGCGCGCAGGTGGATGTGCGAAAGTGACTGTCCTCGTACGGGAGTCGCCCGGTCGGACCGGCCGCGGCGCACGACCAGGAAAGGCGGATCCCATGTCGGCGCAGGAATCCGCGGAACGCCTCAAGCCCGCGTTCTGGCGCGAGACGCTGTCGCCCTATGCGAAGCCGGACCTCCGGCGCGCGCTGCTGGACGTCGCGACCTCGGCGCTGCCCTACCTCGCGGTGACGGCGCTGATGTACCTCGTCGCGCCGGTCTCGACCCTGCTCGTCGTGGCGCTCGCGATCCCGGCGACGGGCTTTCTCGTGCGGACGTTCATCGTCTTCCACGACTGCTCGCACGGATCGTTTCTGCCCTCGCGGCGGGCCAACACGTGGCTCGGCGTCGCCTGCGGGCTGCTCGTGTACTCGCCGTTTCACGCCTGGCGCCACGAGCACGCCGTCCATCACGCGACCGCCGGCGACCTCGACCGCCGCGGCATGGGCGACGTCGACACGCTGACGGTCGCCGAGTACACGGCGCTCCCGCGCGGCCAGCGCCTCGGGTACCGCCTCATGCGCAACCCGGTCGTGCTGCTCGGCTTCGGCCCGCTCTGGGCGCTGATCCTCGAGCCGCGGCTCGTGCCCCGCTGGGCGCGCGAGCGCTTCGGGCGCAAGATCATCGCGACCGACGTCGCCCTCGCCGTCCTGCTCGGCGGGCTGTGCGCGCTCTTCGGCTGGCACGCGGTGCTGCTGATCCAGCTGCTGCCGGCGATGCTCGCCGGCGGGGTCGGGATCTGGCTCTTCTACGTCCAGCACCAGTTCGAGGACGTCTACTGGGAGCGCAAGGAGGAGTGGAGCTACGCGGCCTCCGCGCTGCGCGGCAGCTCGCACCTGCGCCTGCCGAAGGTCCTGCAGTTCTTCACCGGCAACATCGGCCTGCACCACGTCCACCACCTCAACGCGCGGATCCCGAACTACAACCTCCAGCGCGCCCACGACGAGAACCCCGTCTTCCACGACGTCCGCGAGCTGAACTTCTGGCAGGCGGTGCTCGCGCTGCGGCTGAAGCTCTACGACGAGCGCAGCGGCCGGCTCGTGAACTTCGCGCAGGCGCGGACGGTCTAGCGCTTTTCGCGGGCGAACTGCTGGTGCCGGGTGGACGGCAGGGTTGGGGGCGCGGGCGCTTACAGCATCGGTGAGGGTGCGTGGGGCGCCCCCGCGAGGCCGGGCCCTCGCGGTTTGTGGCCGAGCGAGTTCGCCTGGCTCAGCCGGACAAGGTCGCCAATCGAGGGGGTGCGCCGGATCGTGCACGCCCAGCGATAGCCATTCGGCACACCCCCCCGCGGAGAACGCTCGCGGCGGGCCCACCCGTTTCCTGCACCGACGCAGTCAGCGCCCCACAACCGGCGGGCCAGCGCGCCGACCACGAGCCGTTCAGCCCTCCCGAAAGAGGCGAGCAGGCTGAACCCTGCTAGAGCGTGTCGATGCCGCTGCCCTGCGACCCGTACGGCGGGCGCTTCCAGGGATGGGCGCCGAGGGTGCCGTAGTGCTCGCGCAGGTAGGCGACGAGGTCGCCGCGGTGCTCCGGGCAGGAGTAGCGCGTCGGCCCGTAGGGCCCGCGCCCGTGCCACACGAGCCAGCGCTCGGGCATCGCGTCGATGTACGTCCCGAACTCCTGCTGGCGCACGGTCTTCTCGAGGCTCAGCTGCGTGAGCGGGTCCGGGCGCCGCTCGCAGAACTGGCAGCGGAAGACGAGGCTCGTCATCCCCCCGCATCTACCCCTTGATCGCGCGGCTGTCAACTGGTACAACCAGTTGCACGATGCCCGCCGCCGCCCGTACGCCGCTCTCGGAGTCGATCTTCGTCCGCCTGCGCGACGGGATCCTCGGCGGCCGGCCCGCGGCCGGCGAGCCGCTGCCCTCCGAGCGCGTGCTCGCCGACGAGCTGGGCTGCAACCGCCACGCCGTGCGCGAGGCCGTCAAGCGCCTGCAGCAGGCGGGCCTCGTCGCCGTCTCGCACGGCGGCGCGACGCGCGTCCTGGACTGGCGCGCGACCGGCGGCCTGGACCTCCTCGCCCAGCTTCCGCTCTCGGCGCCCGGCGCGGCGCCCGACCCCGCGCTGCTGCGCTCGATCCTCGAGTTGCGCCTCTGCGTCGGCGTCGATGCCGCGCGCCGCTGTGCCGAGCGCGCGCCGGACGCGATCGTCGCCGCCCTGCACGCCGCCGTCGAGGAGCAGGCCGACGCCGGCCCGGCCGTCGCGCCGCTGCTCTACGCCCGGCTCTGGAACCACGTCATCGACGGCGCGGGCAACATCGCCTACCGCCTGGCCTACAACAGCCTGCTCGCCGGCCTGGACCCCGACAGCGACGCGTCGCGCGCGCTGTTCACCGCCGAGGCCTGCGACCACGACGCGATCGCGACGCTCGTCGCCGCGATCGCCGCCCGCATCCCCGAGGCGGCCGCCGACGCCGCCGAGGATCTGCTCACGCGCGCCCTCGCGCTGAGCGACCCGACCCATCGCACGAAGGAGACGACCCATGGCTGAGGTCCTGTACTACGCGATCCCGGCCTTCGTGCTGCTGCTCGCCGTCGAGGCGGTGTCGTTCGTCGTCGCGCGCAACGAGGCGCTCGTCGGCTACGACCTGAAGGACAGCGCGACGAGCATCAGCATGGGCCTCGGCAACGTCGTCATCAACTTCGGCTGGAAGTTCGTCGTGCTCGTGATCTACGCGGGGCTCTACGAGCTGACGCCGCTGCGGATCCCGACCGACGCCTGGTGGGCGTGGGTGCTGCTGTTCTTCGCCGACGACCTCGCGTACTACTGGTTTCATCGCGTCAGCCACGAGGTGCGCGTCTTCTGGGCCAGCCACGTCGTCCATCACTCCAGCCAGCACTACAACCTGAGCACCGCCCTGCGCCAGACGTGGGTGCCGATGACGTACCTGCCGTTCTGGCTGCCGCTGGCGCTCGCGGGCTTCCCGCCCTGGATGATCCTCACGCAGCAGGCGATCAGCCTCATCTACCAGTTCTGGATCCACACCGAGCGCATCGGGCGCCTGTGGCGGCCGATCGAGTTTTTCTTCAACACGCCCTCGCACCACCGCGTCCACCACGGCGCCAACGAGCAGTACCTCGACCGCAACTACGCCGGCATCCTCATCATCTGGGACCGGATGTTCGGGACGTTCGCCGGCGAGGAGGAGCGCGTGCGCTACGGGCTGACGAAGAACATCCAGACGTTCAAGCCGACCGAGGTCGCCTTCCACGAGTACAAGGCGATCGCGCGCGACGTGCGCAGCGCGCCGGGATGGCGCGAGCGGGCGGGCTACATGCTGCGCGGGCCGGGGTGGGTGCCCGACGGCGCCACGGCTCCGGTTGCCGAGGGCGAGGCCCCGGCGCGGGCGGTCGCCTGAGCGCCTGTAACAATTGCGTTACGTAACGCTTGTGTTACTCTCGTCTGCGTGAGCGATCCCGGCACGTGCGAGCTGCGCCTCACCCGCCGCTATGACGCGACGCCCGCGGAGGTCTGGGCGGCGCTGACGGAACCGGGGTCGATCGGGCGCTGGCTCGCGCCGGCGGTCAGCGTCGAGCTCGCCCCGGGCGGGGCGTTCGTGCTCGCAAACGGCGTTGACGCGCGCGTCCTCGCGGTCGAGCCCGGGCGCGTCCTCGAGCTCGACTGGCGCCACGGCGCCGAGGACCGCTCGGTCGTGCGCGTCGAGCTGCGGGCCGACGGCGGCGGGACGACCCTCACCCTCGAGCACGGGCGCATCGAGGCGCCGCTGGGCATGGCCTACATGTCGCGCTGGAGCCGGGCGCTCGACCGGCTGGTGGCAGCGCCGTGAACGCGCTCACCGCCCTCGCCGATCCCACCCGCCGGCGGATCGTCGAGCTGCTCGCGACGGGCGACGAGCTCAGCGCCGGCGAGCTCGCCTCGCACTTCGCCACGAGCCGGCCCGGCGTGTCGCGCCACCTGCGCGTCCTGCGCGAGCTCGGCGTCGTCAGCGCGCGCGACGCGGGCACGCGCCGGCTGTATTCGCTGGATCCCGCGCCGCTCGCCGAGCTCGACGACTGGCTCGGGCGCTACCGCAGCTTCTGGACGAACCGCCTCGACGCGCTCGACACCGAGATCCGCCGCAGACGAACGACGGACTGACCAAGGAGGTTCCGCACATGCCGACGCCCACGATCGCCCCCTACCTGCTCTACGAGGACTGCGACGCCGCCCTCGACTTCCTCGCCCGCGCGTTCGGCTTCCGGGAGGAGCTGCGCTACACGGGCCCCGAGGGCTACGTCAGCCACGCCGAGATGCGCATCGGCGACGGCGTCATCTACATGGGCGACCCCGGCGGCGACTACCGCAACCCGGCGAACCTCGGCGCGCGGACGCAGATGGTCTGCGTCAGCGTCGACGACGTCGACGCCGTCTTCGCGCAGGCGAAGGCCGCCGGCGCCGAGATCACCGAGGAGCCCGCCGACCAGGAGTACGGCGAGCGGCGCTTCATGGCCCGCGACCCCGAGGGCCACGCGTGGTCGATCTCCCAGCCGATCCGGGAGGTCGCGCCGAGCGACTGGGATGCGGTTGCGAGCTAGGCGGCCGGCG
>Ga0310810_10005328_pt1 | contig 14375 bp, 10 predicted proteins | sample NCmetagenome_FD_207641 | JGI IMG/M metagenome (GOLD analysis project Ga0310810, IMG submission 207641) | Soil microbial communities from experimental microcosm in Duke University, North Carolina, United States - NC | ecosystem: Engineered > Artificial ecosystem > Soil microcosm > Unclassified ... | reverse complement strand
TAAGAGATGAAGGGGTCTCATAATGAGCGGGCTTGGAAGCCCGCTCTAGAGACCAAAGAACAGAGAACAAAGATGTAACCGGCCTGGGGGCCGGTTTTGATTTCGGGTTCTAACCTTTTAACCCTCGATTTGCTATACTTCTGCGTAATAATCTCGCTTATCCGTATCGCCATCGCTATGCCCGTTCGCGTCGCCATCAACGGATTCGGCCGCATCGGCCGCAACACCTTCAAAGCCGCTTTCGGCCGTCTGAAGGACCTCGAGTTCGTCGCCGTGAACGATCTCACGGACACGAAGACGCTCGCGCATCTTCTGAAGCATGATACGAACTACGGCCACTACGAGCATGACGTGAAGCATGACGAACAGAACGTCATCGTCGACGGCAAGAAGATCCGCGTCTACGCCGAGAAGGACCCGACCAAGCTGCCCTGGGGCAAAGAGAAGATCGACGTCGTGCTCGAGTGCACCGGCCGCTTCACGGACGAAGCGGGCGCGGGCCAGCACATCACCGCGGGCGCGAAGCGCGTCATCATCTCCGCGCCGGCCAAGGGCGGCAACGTGCCGACCCACGTGCTCGGCGTGAATCCCGAAGGCGCGGGCAAGGCCAAGGTCATCAACAACGCGTCCTGCACCACCAACTGCATCGCCCCGGTCGCGGCGATCCTGCATGAGGCCTTCGGCATCAAGAAGGCGCTGATGACCACGACGCACGGCTACACCGCCGACCAGAACCTGCAGGACGGCCCGCATAAGGACCTGCGCCGCGCCCGCGCGGCCGCGGCCAACATCGTGCCGACCTCGACCGGCGCCGCCATCGCCGTCGCCGAAGCGATCCCCGAACTGAAGGGCCTGTTCGACGGTCTCGCGCTCCGCGTGCCGGTGTCGGTCGTCTCGCTCGCCGACTTCACCTTCCTCCTCAAGAAGAAGACCAGCGCCGAGGAGATCAACGCCCTGTTCCGCAAGGCGGCCAAGAGCCCCCGCTGGAAAGGCGTCCTCGACGTGACCGACGAACCGCTGGTCTCGTCCGACTTCATCAAGAACTCCTACTCGTCGATCGTCGACCTCGGACTTACCAAGGTCGTCGACGGCGATTTCGTGAAGGTCGTCGCCTGGTACGACAATGAGTGGGGGTATTCGTGCCGTCTCGGCGAGATGGCGCTTCACGTCGGCAAGTCCCTTACCAAAAAGTAACGGCCGCTCCGCCGGTCCCCGCGACGATGATCGAAACGCTCGTCTTTGACTCGCTGATCGCGTTCGTCGTCGGCGCCGTACCCGTCTATTTCGCCGTCGCCGTCAGGCGCCAGCGCGAAGGGAAGGGGACAGGACCCGGGATCCTCGGCGCCGTCGGCGCCCTGGTCTGGATCGTCGTGGTCTACGGCAGTTTCATCGAGCCCCGCATGCTCGAGGTGCGCCGCTATGACCTGAACATCGGCGACGGCGGGAGGACCCTGACCGTCGCGCTGATCTCCGACACGCACCTCGGCCAGTACCGCCACGAGGAATGGCTCCGCACGGTCGTCGATCGCGTCGACGCGCTGGCGCCCGACGTGGTGCTCATCGCCGGCGACGTCGTTTCGAACGCCGTCGGCATCGGCGAGCTGGGGCCGCTGCGCGGGCTCAAAAGCCGCTACGGATCGTACGCGGTGCTCGGCAACTGGGATTATCAGGCCGGCGCGGTCGATGCTCGCAAAGCCATCGAGGCCCAGGGCGTCGAAGTGCTCACGAACGAGTCGGTGCCGATCGCCGCGGACGGGGGCGGCGTCAGGCTGGCCGGCCTCGACGACGTCCGTTACGGCAAGCCGGACATCGACGCCGCGCTCGCCGAAGTTCCGCCGGGCACGCCTACCATCCTTCTCGTGCACAATCCCGATGCCGCGCCGCTGGCCGAATCCCGGGGCATCAACCTCGTGCTCGCCGGCCACACCCACGCGGGGCAGGTGCGGCTGCCGCTCGTCGGTCCGGTGCCGAAGATGCCCATCAGGATCGGCCAGCAGTTCGACAAGGGCCTCTTCTACTTCGGCCCGACGCGCCTTTTCATCACGCCGGGCGTCGGCGAGTCCGGGACGCGCGCCAGGCTCTTCAACCCGCCGGAGATCTCCTTCCTTCGCATAACGTACTGAACATGCCCAGCACATCCACGCCATCGGTCGTCATCCTCGGGGCCGGCTTCGGCGGCGCCGCCGCCGCCCGCTCGCTGGCGCGTCTCGCCGCCGCGGGCGCCTGCAAGGTCACCGTCATCGACCGCAACGAAAGCCATCTTTTCACGCCGCTCCTGTACGAGGCGGCGACCGGTTTCGTCGCTCATGAGAATCTCGGCTCTTCGAAACTGCTCGCGGCCGGCGTCACCGTGCGGACGGCCGACATGCTCGCGCCCTGGAACGCCGATTTCCTCCTGGGCGACGTCGAGGGGATCGATTGGGATTCCCGCCGCGTGATGCTGCGCAACACCGAACCGGTGGCCTTCGACCACCTCGTCATCGCGCTCGGCGCGGAAACGAACTTCTTCGGCATCAGCGGGCTCAAGGAGAACGCCTACACGCTCAAGTCGATCCGCGACGCGGACCGGCTCCGCCAGCGCGTCCATGACACGCTCCATAAGCTGGAGAAGGGGAAGGATGCGGACGGGAAATTGAACGTGCTCATCGGCGGCGGCGGCGCGACCGGCGTCGAGCTCGCGGCCGAACTGACGTTCTTCCTTCGCCGCCATCTGATGAAAGGCCATCTCAAGGCCAGCGAGTTCTCGATCTCCCTTGTCGAGGCGCAGTCGCGGCTGCTCGCCATGCTCCCGCCGGAACTCTCGGCCCATGCGCTCGAACGGCTGCGTTCGCTCGGGGTGAAGGTCTATCTCGATTCCGCGGTGAAGGAGATGACCATGAACGAGGTCACGCTGGTGCCGCGCGCCTGCAAGCCGGGCGAGACCGTAGATCAGCTCGTCTGCGATTTCCGCCATGAAGGGCGGAAGATCATGAACCCCGACCTGGTCGTCTGGACCGGCGGCATCCGCGGAAGTTCGGCGCTCGAGAAGCTCGGCGTGACCGTCGATCCGCGCGGCAAACGCATCGAGGTCGGGCCGACGTTCGAGGTCCCGGGCAGGAAGGACGCCTACGCCATCGGCGATTCCGCGCTGCTCATGAACCCCAAGACGAAACAGCCGGTGGCGTGGCTGGCGCAGGCGGCGATGAAGCACGGCCAGGTCGTCGCGGCCACCATCGAGGCCCGCATCAGCGGCGGCAAGGACGCGGCGTATGATTTCCCATCGTTTCCCGTGATCGTCCCCCTCGGCGGCAAGTACGCCATCGCCATCGTCGGCAAGGTCACGCTGGTCGGCTTTTGGGGCTGGATGCTCAAAGAAGCCGCCAACCTCCGTTACTTCCTCTCCGTCCTGCCCCCGGTCTCCGCCGTGCGGAAGTGGTGGCATGGCGCCTGGATGTACACCAGGAACGACTGAGATCCAAAAAAGGAACGGGCCCTCTCCGGGCCCGTTCTTCGTTTCGGGTGCGGTCAAATGGCGATTGTGTTATACTTTCGGGCGATAACTGTATCTCCATGCCGCTCGCCACGCTCAAGGACCTCAAGTCTCCCAAGGGGAAACGCGTTTTGCTCCGCGTCGATTTCAACGTGCCGCTGGGACCGAAAGGGGAGATCGGCCATGAAGAAGATGCCCGCATCAGGGCGGCCCTTCCGACCATCCAGCGCCTTCGCAAGGCCGGCGCCAGGGTCATCATCGTTTCCCATCTCGGCCGTCCGGAAGGGCGCGAAGCGAAATATTCCCTGCGTCCCGTGGCCGAACATCTGGCCAAGCTCCTGGACAAGGACGTCCCGCTCATCGCCGACGGTTTCGATGAGGACCGGCTGGTCGACAAGAAGATCGCCGCGATGAAGAACGGGGACGTGAGCATGCTCGAGAACATCCGCTTCTATAAAGGAGAGGACTCGAACGGTTCGTTCCTGGCCCGGAGACTGGCGTCCTTCGCCGACGTCTACGTCGACGACGCCTTCGCCGTGGCGCACCGCGAGGCCGCGTCCAACGTCGGCGTGACCAAGCATCTCCCGAGTTACGCCGGCCTCCTGCTCGAGACCGAGGTCAAGCATCTCGACAAGCTCCTCGGCAAACCGAAGAAGCCGTTCGTGGTGCTCATGGGCGGGGCCAAGATCTCCTCGAAACTTCCGACCCTCAAGAAGCTGCTCGCCATCGCCGATACGGTCATGGTCGGCGGCGGCATGGCCAACAACTTCTTCCGCGCCATGGGCCTGGACATGGGCAGGTCGCTCGTGGCCCCGGAGGACGTGAAGACGGCCAAGGGGCTTCTCGCCCGCCACAAGCACACGCTGCTCCTTCCGAAGGACGTGCTGGTCGCGACACGGCTCGATGACAAGGCCGAACCGCGCTACTGCAGGCCGGGCGAGATCAGGAAGGATGAGCACGTCGTGGACCTCGGCGCGGAGACGATCCGCGAATGGGCCGCGGTCATCAAGAAGGCCAGGACCATCGTCTGGAACGGCCCCGTCGGCCTGTTCGAGGTCAAGAAGTTCAGCCACGGCTCGATCAGCCTCGGCCGCATGGTCGCGGCACGCTCGTCGGGGAAGGCCTTCGGCGTCGTCGGCGGCGGCGAGACCGTGCAGTGCCTCCTGCGCACCGGCATGGAGGAATACGTCGACCACGTCTCCACGGGAGGCGGGGCGATGCTCGAGTACCTCGCGGGCAAGTCGCTCCCGGGGATCAAACCTTTGATGAAGAGAAGCAAGAAAAAATAACCGTTTTCTATGAAAGACATGCATGAAGGAGGCTGCTGCGGCGGCGCGTGCGGCGGAGATTGCGGTCCCGGAGGGTGCGGCGGCGCGTGCGGGCCGGAAGGCTGCGGACCCGGCAAAGACATGAAGATGGGATGGTGGAAACGCTGCGGCTGCGCCTGCGGCAAGCATGCGAAGATCTTCTTCATCTGCCTGACGCTCATCGCGCTCGCGTCCTGGCTCGGCTTCAAGGCCCGGAACGAGGCCAAGCAGTACCGCTACATCGGCGTTCCCATCGAGCGGAACACCATCACGGTCTCCGGCGAGGGCAAGGTCGTCGGCATTCCCGACGTCGCGCTCATCGACCTCGGCACGACGGTGGAACGGCCGACCGTCTCCGCCGCGCAGAAGGAGAACACCCGGATCATGAACGAGCTCATCAGCCGGCTGAAGAGCGGCGGCGTCGACGCGAAGGACATCCAGACGACCTCCTATAACGTCTATCCGAGCTACGACTGGAACAACGGCAAACAGACGCTCCGGGGCTACACGGTCTCGCAGAACGTCCACGTGAAGGTCCGGAACCTCGAGAAGGTCGGCGACCTGATCGGCATGGCCGGAGAGCTCGGCGCGAACCAGATCGGCGGCATCACCTTCTCGGTGGATGAACCTGAAGATCTGCGGGCGCAGGCGCGCCTCAAGGCGCTGGAGAACGCCAAGGACAAGGCCAAGACGCTGTCCGAGGCGGCGGGCGTGAAGCTCGTCAGGGTCGTCTCGTTCGACGAGTCGTTCCAGTACCCGGGACCGGTGCCGTACTACGACAAGATGGCGCTCGGCATGGGCGGCGCGGGGGCAGCTCCGGCGCCCGCCGTCGAGGCCGGCTCGAACGAGATCGTCGCCAACGTGACCCTCACCTACGAGATCGAATAGCAGCCACAGGCCGCAATGCGGATCCGACGCGACCGAAACTCTGAATCAGGATCCATAACCGCAGCATATGCCGAAGATCACCGATGTCCGCGCGAGGGAGATACTCGATTCCCGCGGCAACCCCACCGTCGAAGTCCGTGTCAGTCTCGAGGGCGGCGCAGAAGCGCGCGCGTCCGTTCCTTCGGGCGCGTCCACGGGCACGCACGAGGCGCTCGAACTTCGCGATAACGACCCGAAGCGGTACGGCGGGAAGGGCGTGCGGAAGGCCGTGGAGAACGTGAACGTCGTGCTCAAGAAGAAGATCTCGGGCATGGACGCGAACCAGCAGCGGCGCGTGGACGAGGTCATGCTCTCCGCCGACGGCACCGACAACAAATCGAAGCTCGGCGCGAACGCCATCCTCGGCGTCTCGCTCGCCGTCGCCCGCGCGGCGGCCGCCGCGAACGGCATGCCGCTCTATCGCTGGCTCCGCCAGGCCTACGGGATCGCCCGCAAGGACTTCCCCATGCCGCTGCCGATGATGAACGTCCTGAACGGCGGCGCGCACGCGGATTTCGCGCTCGACATGCAGGAGACGATGATCATCCCGCGCCAGCCGCGCTTCGCGGAACGGGTCCGCGCCGGCAGCGAGATCTTCCACGCGCTCGGTTCGCTCCTCAAGAAGAAGGGTTACGTCACCACGGTGGGGGACGAGGGCGGCTACGCGCCGAAACTTCCGGCCAACGAGAAGGCCTTCGCCACGGTGCTCGACGCCATCGAAGAGGCGGGTTACGCGCCCGGCAAGGACGTCTCGCTCGGCGCCGACGTCGCGGCTTCGGAGTTCTACGACGCCAAGAAGGGCGTCTACCGGATGAAGGTCGACAAGAAGAACCTCACGTCCGCCGAGATGATCTCGATGTACGAGAAGTGGCTGAAGCAGTACCCGCTGCTCTCCATCGAGGACGGCCTGGCCGAGGACGACTGGGACAACTGGGAGAATTTCACGAAGAAGCTCGGCAAGAAGCTGACGCTGGTCGGCGACGACCTGTTCGTCACGAACGTCCGCCGGCTCCAGGAGGGGATCTCGCGGCAGGTGGCGAACGCCATCCTCATCAAGGTCAACCAGATCGGCTCGTTGTCGGAGACGATGGACGCCATCATGCTGGCCCAGAAGAACGGCTACAAGGTCGCCATCTCGCACCGCTCGGGGGAGACCGCCGACCCCTTCATCGCCGATCTCGCCGTCGCGGTCGGCGCCGAGTTCATCAAGACCGGCAGCCTTTCGCGCAGCGAGCGGCTCGAAAAATACAATCGGCTCATGGACATCGAGACGGAAACGGGCGGGTGAACCGGCCCGGGCGGCCCGGCATGACCGGGCCGTTTTGATTTTAGCGTGCTTTAAGGCGGCGATAAGGCGGGGAAACGGCCTTCTCCGGGCCTGTCCGGTGGGCTATACTGACCGCACGAAGGTCCGCCGGCGCTCACGCCGGCAAGCGCCTTTTTTTACCCTGCAACGATGCCTTCGAACGACGGACAAACTACGGCGCCGAAGCCGAAGAACGCGCCGGTCGTGCTCGCGATCCTCGACGGTTGGGGCCAGGCGCCGAAGGGGCCGGGAAACGCGGTCGCGCTCGCCCATACGCCCTTCTTCGACAGGGCGCGGCGGCGTTATCCTTTCACGACGCTGCAATCGCACGGGCGCTACGTCGGCCTCATGCCGTATCAGGAGGGGAATTCCGAAGCCGGCCACATGAACATCGGCGCCGGCCGGGTGGTGCGCCAGGATATCGTGAACGTGACCGAGGCGATCAAGGACGGCACGTTCTTCAAGAACACCGCCTTCAAGGAGACGCTCAAGCACGCCCAGAAGTACGGGACGAAAGTGCACCTCATGGGCATGCTGGCCAACAGCAACAGCGCGCACGCGTCGCCCGAGCATCTGTACGCCCTGCTCAAGCTCTGCCGCGACGAAGCGATCTCGCAGGTGCGCCTGCACCTCTTCACCGACGGCCGCGACTCGCCGCCGTTCACGGCGACCCGCCTGTTGCACGAGCTCGAACACAACCTCAGTCCGGGGCAGCAGATCGGTTCGGTGATGGGGCGCTTCTACGCGATGGACCGCAACAAGCTCTGGAACAGGACCGAGCTGGCCTACAACGCCATCGTCGCGGGCGAGGGCCTGGTCGCGCCGAACGCGCACACCGCCATCCTGCGCGGCTATAACCGCGGCGAGTCCGACGAGTTCATCCTGCCGACCGTGATGATCGATGCCGACAAACGTCCGATCGGCACGGTGGACGACAACGACGTGGTCATCTTCTTCAATCTGCGGTCCGACCGGGCGCGGCAGCTGACGAAATGCTTCGTGCAGCGCGACTTCGAGAAGCGCAACGAGAACTCCTTCAAGCGGCGCAAGACGCCCCGGAACATGCGCTTCGCGGCCATGTCGGAGTTCGGGCCCGACCTCGAGCACGTCTACACCGCGTTCCCCAGCGCCACGATCGAACACGGACTCACCGAGACCCTCGCTCCCTACCGGCAGCTCTATATCGCGGAGAGCGAGAAGTACGCGCACGTCACGTACTTCTTCAACGGCGGCTTCGATCGCCCGCGGTTCGGCGAGGAACGGATGCGCGTGCCGTCGCAGTTCGTGCCGCACCACGATTCGCTGCCGGAGATGCGGGCGCGCGTCATCGCCGACGAGGTCGTGCGGCGCGTCCATGCGAAGACCCACGACCTGATCGTCATCAATTTCGCGAACGCCGACATGGTCGGCCATACCGGGAACCTGAAGGCGACCGTCAAGGCGATCGAATACGTCGATGAATGCCTGACCAAGCTTTCCGAAGCCGCGAACGCCGCCGGCGGCTGCCTGATCATCGTCGGGGACCACGGCAACGCCGAAAAGAAGATCAACGAGGAGACCGGCGAGATCATGACGGAGCACACCGACAACCCCGTGCCCTTCCTCATCGCCTGCGAGAAGCTCCGCAGCGCCAAGCTCGGGGACGGGATGCTCGCCGACGTCGCTCCGACCGTGCTCGACATCATGAACATCCCGAAACCCGTGGAAATGACGGGCTTCTCCTTGCTCCGCTCCTGAGATTCCGGTAGCCTATCCGTCGCAACGTTATGCCCGATAACCGGCCAAAACCCGTCGTCCTCCTCATCCTCGACGGATGGGGCGTGGCGCCGCCCGGCGAGGGTAATCCCCTCGAAGCCGCGGCGACGCCCGTCTTCGACGAGCTCGTGACCACCTTCCCGACCGTGACCGTGCGCGCCTCCGGCGAGGCCGTCGGCCTTTCGTGGGGCGAGATGGGCAACTCCGAGGTCGGCCACCTGACGATCGGCGCGGGGAAGATCTTCTACCAGTCCCTGCCGCGCATCAACCTCTCGATCCAATCGGGGGAGTTCTTCCGCAACGAGGTCTTCATCCAGGCCGCCAAGCACGCCAAGGACAACCGTTCGACCTTCCACATCCTCGGCATCCTGAGCCCCGGCAACGTCCACGGCTCGGACGAGCACATCCACGCCATGCTGCAGTTCGCCAAGCAGCAGGGGCTCACCGACGTCGTCGTGCACCCGGTCCTCGACGGCCGCGACGCCATCTACAACACCGGCATCGAGTTCATCCGCACGCTCGGGGCGAAGATGCGCGAACTCGGCGTCGGGCGCATCGGCTCCATCTCCGGCCGCTTTTTCGCGATGGACCGCGACAACCGCTGGGACCGCGTCGAAAAGGCGTACAACGCCATGGTCGGCGTCGGCGACGCCAAGCGGTACGAGGACCCCATCAAGGCGGTCGAGGATTCCTATGCCGCCAAGGTCTATGACGAGGAGTTCATCCCGGTCATCATCGAGAAGGGCGGGAAACCCGTCGGGCCGCTCAAGGACGGCGACGCGCTCGTCTTCATGAACTTCCGCCCCGACCGCGCCCGCGAGATCGCCCAGGCGATCTCCATCCCGTCGTTCTCGAAGTTCCCCCGCACCGAGGTCAAGAACCTCTTCTTCGTCACCATGACGGAATATGAGAAGGGCACGCCGGCCAAGGTCGCGTTCCCGCCGGAGTTCATCACCACCTGTCTCGCCAAGGTGCTCGCCGAAGCCGGCGTCAAGCAGCTGCACATCGCCGAGACCGAGAAATACGCGCACGTCACGTTCTTCCTCAACGGCATGCGCGAAGAGGAGTTCCCCGGCGAGGAGCGCGTGATCATCCCGTCGCCGCGCGTCTCGTCCTACGACCAGGCCCCGGAGATGTCCACGCCGAAGATCGCCGACCGCATCGTCAAGGAGATCCAGGCCGGCACTTTCGACGTGATCATCTCCAACCTCGCGAACGCCGACATGGTCGGCCACACCGGAAAGTTCGACGCGACGATGAAGGGCGCCGAGGCGGTCGATGCCGCGCTCGGCAAGATCGTGAGCGCCGCGCTCGCGGCAGGCGGCGTCGTCGTCATCACCGCCGACCACGGCAACGGCGAGGAGGTCCTCAATCTCCAGACGGGGGAGCTCGACAAGGAACACAGCACCAACCCCGTCCCGTTCCTCATCATCGGCGAGGAGTGGCGCGGCCAGGCCTCGCCGTCGGGCGAGGTCATCGGCGGCGACCTCTCGCTGATGCCCCCCGTGGGCATGTTGGCGGACACGGCGCCCACCATCCTGAAACTGCTCCGGGTCCCGCAGCCGAAGGAAATGACGGGAAGCCCCTTGATCTAGCTTCAAGCTCCAAGCGCCGAGTTCCGAGCTTGTGCTCGACGCTCTCAGCTCGAAGCTCGGCGCTCCCTCTATGCCCGAATTGCCCGAAGTCGAGACGATCCGCCGCCAGCTCCAGAAAGAGGTCGTCGGCGCCACCATCCTGGGCGTCGATGTTCGTTTTTCGGGACGGCTGAACGTGAGACCGGCCGAGTTCGTCCGCGCCGCGGAGGGCGCGAAGATCGTCTCCGCGGGCCGCCGCGCGAAATTGCTGCTCATCGGCCTGTCGAGCGGCTGGACGATGGTCGTCCACCTCAAGATGACCGGCAGGTTCCTGCTGTCGAAGGGTCCGGGCGCGCCCAACAAGCACACCCACCTCGTGTTCCGCCTTTCCGGCGGCAGGACGCTGATGTTCGAGGATGTCCGCAAGTTCGGCTACGTCAAACTGGTGCGCACCGGCGAGCTCGAGGCCAAGGTCTTCGACAAGGAGGGCTACGGGCCGGAACCGCTGGACCCGTCGTTCACCGCCGAACGGTTCGCGATGTGCGTCGGCGGCAGGCCGAACAAGAAGATCAAGCCGCTGCTCATGGAACAGACCTGCATCGCCGGCATCGGCAACATCTACGCGGACGAATCGCTCTGGCGCGCCGGCATCCGGCCGCAGCGTCGCGCGGGCTCGCTGACCCGCGCCGAGCTCAGGAAGCTCTATGACGGCGTCCAGGACAGCCTGCGCGGTTCGCTCGCGGCCAGGGGAACCTCCGCCGACACGTACGTCGATCTCTACGGGGAGCGGGGGACGAACGTCGCCAAGCTCAAGGTCTACGGCCGCGAAGGCGAGCCCTGCCCGCGCTGCAAAGGACCCATCAAGAAGATCTTCTTCGCCGGCCGGGGTACGCATTTCTGCCCGCGGTGCCAGCGTTAAGCTTCGAGCCCCAAGCTCCGAGCTTCAAGCGGCGAGTTTTTCTGCCTGTCGAAAAAAACGCCAAAATATGCTAAAATAATGACGGTACTATGCCGTCTTTTTTGTTCCGACAACGGCCCGGAAGCCGCGAAGAACACGGAGCTCGGCGCTCGAAGCTCGAAGCTCGTCCCGGCTTCACCCTCCCGGAGCTTTTGGTCGTCATCTCGATCATCGGCATGATCTCGACGATCGGCGTGGTGTCGTATTCGAGCGTGCGCGCCTCCGCGCGCGACGTGAAACGCGCCTCGGACATGAAACAGCTCCAGACAGCGATCGAGCTGTTCTTCGAGAACAACAATTTTTATCCCGGCGACGGGAAGGCCGGTTCGGAGGGCGTCATCCTCGGGACCGAAACGACCAAGACCTTGTCCGATTCCGGCTTCACGCCGTCGCTCAAGGGCACGCCGTACATGGTCGCCGTGCCGAGGAACCCCGAGCCGTTCGGCAGCCCGTACGTCTACCGCTCGCTGAACGCCGACGGCACCGACTGCAACACCGCGACGTGCGCCTCGTACGCGATCCTGTTCACTCTCGAGAAGGTCCAGGGCAACTACCAGCCCGGCCCGCACGCCATGACCCCCGCGGGCATCGCCGGCGCCGAAGGAGGCTACGCGGGCGAGGGCATCACCGGCGCCGGACAGCAGATCGTCGGCATCGAGGCCGTGCAGGCGCAGCTCGACGTGCTCGCCACCAGGGCGACGCTCGACGTGCAGCGCGTCATCGACGACAAACGCGTGGAGACGGTCACCGAGGCCGCCATCGCGCCCACCGTCGCGACGGTGGCGGTGGCCAACACCGCGCTCACGACATCCTCGGCCGCGAGCTACCTGGCCCTGTTCCTGACGCAGCCGTTCGTGCTGCTCGGCAGGAAGAAACGCAAGGCCTGGGGGACCGTCTACAATTCGCTTTCGCACCTGCCGGTGGACCTGGTCATCGTCCGCCTTCGCGACGCCGGCACGGGAAAGATCGTGAAGAGCACCGTGACCGACCTGCAGGGACGCTATTCGTTCCTCGCGCACCGCGGCGCCTATCGCATCGAGGCCTCCAAGGTCGGCTTTCGCTTCCCGAGCCAGGTGACCGCGGGAAAGAAGGAGGACGGGCCGTTCATCGACCTCTATCACGGCGAGATCATCGAGGTCGGCCAGGAAGGCGCCATCCTCACGCCGAACGTGCCGTTCGATCCCGAGTCGTCCGAGGCATCCGACGCGGTCGTGCTCAAGAAAGAGCGGTTGCACAAGTTCAATCGCGCCGTCGCCATCCTGAGCCCGACGCTCGGCGGCATCACCCTGCTCATCAAGCCGTCGTTGTTCGTCGGACTGCTGTTCGCGGCCCAGATCGTGATCTATTTCCTGTTCCGCAGGCTGGCCGAGCCGCCGCAGCCGAAGAACTGGGGCATCGTCTACGAACAGGGGACGTCGCGTCCGGTGCCGCAGGCGATCCTCCGCATCTTCGAAGCGAAATACAACAAGCTGCTCGAGACCCAGGTCACCGACCGCCACGGACGCTACCATTTCCGCGTCGGCAGCAACGTCTATTACGTGACCGTCACGAAGCCAGGCTATCTGAAGACGGAGACCGACGCGCTCGACCTCACGAAAGTGACCGAGGCGACGGTCATCGCCTCCGATCTGCCGCTGCAAAAAGGCGGCCAGCAGCCTCCTGAAAAGAAACCCTCCGCGCTGCCTCCGGCCGGCCAGCCGGGGTATGCGCCCCAGGCGCCGAAAAAGTCGGCGATCCCTTCCGCGCCGCCGCCGGCCGTTCCGCAGGCCACCGCGCCGCCGGCCCCGCCGTCGCCGCCCGAACTCCCGCCGGAACTTCCGAAGACCGAACCGCCCGCGGCACCCTCGTCCGCACCCGTCATGGACCGGCCCGTCGCCGCGCCGCCGGCCCCGCCAGCGCAAGAAACGCCCGCAAGCCCCCCGCCCGCACCGCCGCCGGCCGCCGCGCCGACACCTCCCGCGCCGCCCGCAGCGCCGGAACCGCCCAAACCCGAACCGCCGGCCCCTCCGGCCGAGCCGAAAGAGCAGCCGCCCGCAGCCTGGTTCAGGGACATCTAGTCCTCCCCGAACGGGAGCATTGACGCCGCCGCATGCGCGGAGTATGCTCTTGCCGCGTTCATTACCGTACAACGCGCCGCGCGTGGCGCTTGCCGGCCCGAAAGGGACGGAAAAAGAGAGGAGACGCGCATGACGGTCCAAGATGGTAACGAGACCACCGGCTCATCGACGCTTGCCGGAAGGTCCGGAGGTCCCGGAGGAAGCGGTCGCAACGTCGTCGACGTGGCGATGCTCATCGACTGGGACAATTTCTACAGCCAGTGCGCCGAACGCGGCATCGTCGTTCAGCCCGCCCGACTCAAGGAGGTCGGAAGGCGCGCCGGAAGGGTCCGTTGGTCGGCGATCTTCGTCGATGCGACGAGGCTCACGCTCGCGCAGCGCACGCAGCTGTTCACCGAAGGGTTCGACATCTGCGACTGCCCGAAGCTGCCGACGGCCCACTCGTCCTGTCTCAAGGACACGGTCGACGCCGCCATCATCGAGCGCCTCCATGCGCTCGCAGACTTCATCGAAGTGGACGAGATCATCCTCGGCAGCGCCGACCGCGACTATCTCCGCGTCGTGCAGCATCTGCGCGACTCGGGCAAGAAGGTCCGGATCCTGACGCCCACGACCAAGGACCACCCCACGCTCCTGCAGCACAGCGACGGCGCCATCGCCTACGCCCTGGCGGAAGCCACCGAGGGCCTCGCAAGAGACCTCGCCGGCGTCTTCGTCCGCGGCTCGTTCAACGATGCCGCGCCCCGCGTGCAGAACGAGATCAGGACGCTCTCGCACATCGTCGTGCTGATGGACGGACGCCTGAGCGTCAACACCCGCGACTGCGGTTTCCGCCGCCTGATGGACGACCTGCTGCGCACCGACGAGATCCGCGCCGACGGCCTCAATCAGGAGAGCCTCAAGGAACGGCTCGAGTTCCTGATCGACCGCGAGGTCGTCCTCAAGGAGCAGGACGAACGGAAGTACTACCGCTATCGCGTCTCGCGCGTCCATCCCTTCGTGACCCACGCTTTCAGGGCCGT
>Ga0310810_10005327_pt1 | contig 14375 bp, 10 predicted proteins | sample NCmetagenome_FD_207641 | JGI IMG/M metagenome (GOLD analysis project Ga0310810, IMG submission 207641) | Soil microbial communities from experimental microcosm in Duke University, North Carolina, United States - NC | ecosystem: Engineered > Artificial ecosystem > Soil microcosm > Unclassified ... | reverse complement strand
AGCGCATAGCTGCGGAAGTCCGGCAGCTCGAGCGGGCGCAGGATCCGGCCGCCGTTTGCATATGGCGTCGCACCCATTCGCCGGTCACCTTCGGGGATCAGCTCGCTCAGGAGTTCAGTGAGCCGGCCACTGGTGTCAAACAGCTCGTCGGGCCGATAGCTCCGAAGCCACTCCTCGAGCAGCCGGCGATGATCCGGGTTCTCGCGCACGTGCTCGAGCGGCACCTGATGGGCCCGGAAGGTGCCCTCGACCGCCACGCCGTCCACTTCCCGGGGTCCGGTCCATCCCTTGGGCGTGCGAAGCACGATCATGGGCCAGGTAGGCCGCGCATGGAATCCGTGACGCCGAGCCTCCTGCTGAACGCGGCCGATCTCCTGATAGCATGCGTCGAGCGCGCCCGCAAATAACTGATGCATCGTCTGGGGGTCATCACCTTCGACAAACAACGGCTCGTACCCCTCTCCCCGGAATCGCCACATGAGCTCCGCATCGCTGGTGCGGCCGTCGACGGTGGGGCCTGCGATCTTGTAGCCGTTGAGGTGCAGGATGGGAAGCACGGCGCCATCGCGAACCGGATTCAGGAACTTGTTGCCCTTCCAGCTTCCCTCCAGCGGGCCCGTTTCCGCTTCTCCGTCCCCGACCACGCACGCGGCGAGGAGGTCCGGATTGTCAAAGACGGCACCGTACGCGTGGAGCAACGAGTAGCCCAATTCCCCTCCCTCATGAATCGAGTTGGGAACATGGGGCCCGCAGTGGCTGGGGACTCCTCCGGGCGTCGAGAATTCACGGAAGAAGAGGCGCATCCCCGCCGCATCGCGGGTGATACGGGGGTGAACCTCGGTATAGCTGCCCTCCAGATAGGAGTTCGCGTTGAGGGCCGGGCCGCCGTGGCCGGGCCCGGCGATGAACAGCACGTTGACGCCCCGCTGGCGGATCAGCCGGTTCAAATGGACGTAAATGAAGTTGAGACCGGGCGTCGTGCCCCAGTGGCCCAGGAGCCTGGGCTTGATATGCTCCGGCGCCAGCGGCTCCCGCAGCAGCGGATTGTCCGCCAGGTAAATCTGTCCCACAGCCAGGTAATTGGCGGCGGACCAGTAACGGTGCATCAGCTCGAGCTCGTCCGCTGAGAGCGGGCCCTCGGCAACCGGCGCCGGGTGGACCGTGGCCGCCTCCCGCGGCACCGAGCTGGACAGCGTTGGGTCGAAGACGAGACTGGTCATGGCAGCCGTACTCCCTAGTTCGCGAAGCGACAGGCGTGCCTCGCGATCATGAGTTCCTCGTTGGTCTTGATGACGCGCACTTTGACGTTGCTCGCCGCGGTGGAGACCACCCGGTCGTGGCACTGATTCCGGTCCGGGTCGAGCTCGAGCCCAAGAAACGCCAGCCGTTTGCAGATGCGGCGCCGGACGGGCGCCGCCCTCTCGCCGATGCCTCCGGTAAAGACCAGCAGGTCGAGCCCGCCCAACACTGCGACGTACCCCGCGATGTACTTCGCCGCCTGATAACAGAAGAGATTGATCGCTTCCGCCGCCCGCGTGTCGACCGACTCGCGCTCGAGAAGGTCGCGCATGTCAGAGCTGGTCTCGGACACACCCAGCAGGCCTGACTCGTGACTGAGTAGCTCACCTATCTGGTCGGGGCTCAGCTTCTCGTGCCGAAGCAGGTAAAGCACGAGGCCGGGATCGAGATCTCCGCAACGAGTACCCATGACCAGACCGCCGAGGGGGGAAAAGCCCATCGTTGTGTCAATGCTCCGGCCTTGGTAGAGGGCTGCCAGACTGGCGCCGTTTCCCAGGTGTGCGACGATGACCCGGCCCGATGCGGCCTGGTCTTCGATTTCGCGAAGTCGCTGAATCACGTACTCGTACGAGAGACCGTGGAATCCGTAGCGGACGAACCCTTCCGCAGCCAGCCGCCGGGGAAGGCTGTACATCCGCGCCACCGGCGGCATTCCGTGATGAAATCCCGTATCGAAACATGCGATCTGCGGCAACTCGGGATGCCTCTGGGTCATCGCGCGGATCAAGGCTACCGCCTGCGGCATGTGCTCCGGGTCGACTGGAACGAGTGCATCGAGCTCAGTCACGAGCTCCGGCGTGATCGGTGTGGGTTCCCAGTAGTGAATTCCGCCGTGTACCACGCGATGCGCCGCCACCCGCGGCGCCATGAGCTGATCGGAACGGCCGATGAGCTCTAGCAAGGCGTCGAGCGCGGCGCCGTGGTCGGGGAGGGCCTGCTTACCGTCGACCAGCCGGGACCCATCGGGTCCGATTACCTGGAGCCAACTATCGGAACGGCCGATGCGACTCGCCTCCAGACGGAGCAAGCGAGTCTCGCCCGGGCCCATGCAGTACACTGCGGCCTTGAGACTGGAGGAGCCAGCGTTGATCGTGAGAACCCGACGAGCCTGCGACTGGCTCACACGTGAGCCGGCCCGGTCCGACGGGCAAGCTGTTCGCGCGCCGCTGCAGCCACGTGGTCCGGGGCAAACCCGAAGTGCTGCGCCACCACCTTCATGGGGGCCGACATGCCGAACGATCGCATACCGAGGATGGTGCCCTGGGGACCGACATAGCGCTCCCAGCCGAAGGTCGCCGCTTCTTCGACCGCCACTCTCGCGGTGACATCCGCCGGCAGTACGCTCTCGCGGTACTCCGGTGATTGCTCCTCGAACACCTCCCAGCACGGCAAACTCACCACGCGGGCAGGGATGCCTTCTGCGAGGAGCTGGTCCCGGGCGGCGAGGCAGAGCGACACCTCACTACCCGTAGCCAGCAGAAGCACGTCCGGCTTCCCGTCCGGAGCGTCGGCGAGCACGTAGCCGCCGCGCGCGAGGCCGCTCGCCGACGCGCAGGTCGACCGATCGAGTACGGGGAGCGGCTGGCGCGACAGGACCAGGCACGCCGGCCGGTCTTCGAGCCGGAGAATCAGCCGATAGGCTTCAACCACTTCATTGGCGTCCGCTGGGCGGACCACCAGCATGCCAGGCATCGCCCGCAGGGCGGCGAGATGTTCCACCGGCTGGTGCGTCGGGCCGTCCTCCCCAACGCTGATGGAATCGTGCGTCCAGATGTAGAGCACCGGCACTTCCATCAAGGCGCTGAGGCGGAGGCCCGGGCGGCAGTAGTCGGTGAACACCAGGAAGCTCGACGCATACGGCCTAAGACCTGACAACGCCAATCCGTTGGAAGCCGCTGCCATCGCATGCTCGCGGACTCCGAAGTGGATGTTCCGACCTCGGTAGTCGCCGTCGTTGCCCGGCTCCTGAAAGTCACCCACACCCTCGAAGGTCAGCCGCGTGCGAGTGGACGGCCAGAGATCCGCCGACCCGCCCAGGAGCCACGGGATTCGCTGCGCGAGGATGTTCAGCAATTTTGATGAGGCATCGCGCCCGGCGACGCCCTTTGGATCCGCCGGGAACACGGGCAGTTCACGGTCCCAGCCTTCCGGCAGCCTGCGCTGCTGGATGCAGTCCAGCTGGCGCCCGAGATCGGGGTAATCGCGCGTGTAGGCCGCCAGGCGCTCGAGCCATGCACGCCGGATCTCTCCCCCGCGACGGCCGAGGTTTGCGCGGAAGTACTTCGGCACCTCGTCGGGAACTAGGAACTGCGCGTTCGGATCCCAGCCATACGCCTGCTTAGCGAGTCGAACCTCATCGGGACCAAGCGGCTCGCCGTGAGCCTCCTTGGTATCCTGCCGATGGGGCGCGCCGTAGCCGATGTGGCTTTGGACGATGATGAGCGTGGGTCGGTCCGTCGTCCCAAGGAAGCACCGATATGCCCGGGTGAGCATCTCCAGATCGTTGGCGTCGCTCACGCGGGTGACGTTCCATCCGTATCCCAGAAACCGGGTCGCAACGTCCTCGGTGAACGCGAGCGAGGTCGGCCCTTCAATCGAGATGCGGTTGTCGTCGTAGATCCAGCACAAATTCGAGAGCCCCAGGTGCCCTGCAAGCGAGGCCGCCTCGCCGCTCAGGCCCTCCATCATGCATCCATCTCCGGCGAGCGCGTACACGTTGTAGTCGAACAACTCGTGGCCCGGCCGGTTGTACGTCGCCGCGAGCCAGCGGCTCGCCATGGCCATCCCCACGCTCATGGAAACACCCTGTCCCAACGGCCCGGTGGTCGCCTCGACCCCAGAGGTCCAGCCGTACTCGGGGTGGCCGGGGCAGCGGCTCCCGGCCTGACGGAAGGTCTTGATGTCGTCCAACGTCACCGCCGGCCGCCCGACCTCCTCATAGGAGGGGTTTGCTGCACGGACACCGGCGAGATGGATCAGACTGTAGAGCAACATCGACGCGTGACCATTCGACAGAACGAATCGGTCGCGGTTGAGCCAACGCGGGTCCTCCGGGTCGTATCGCAGGAACCGTTGCCAGAGACAGTAGGCGGTCGGGGCGGCGTCCATCGGCGTGCCGGGATGACCGGAGTTGGCCTTCTGCACGGCGTCGATGGAGAGCGTCCGGATGGTGTTGGTGCAGAGCTGATCGAGGCGATCCGCGTCGGTCATGGGGTCCTCCGCAATTGCCGATACCGCTGGATCAGCCGGCTCGTCGAGCTATCGTGGGCGGGCGCGGCAGCCGTGCTGAACTCGGGCACGATCCGCAGTGCCAGCACCTTACCCAACTCGACGCCCCACTGGTCGAACGAATCGATCTGCCAGACGGCGCCCTGCGTAAACGTGCTGTGCTCGTACAGCGCGATCAGCGCTCCCAGGATTTCCGGCGTGAGCCGCTCGGCGAGAAGAGTGCTGCTGGGCCGGTTGCCCTCGAACACGCGGTGCGGCACGAGCCACGCCGGCGTTCCCTCCGCCCGCACGTCTTCCGCCGTCTTGCCGAAGGCGAGCGCCTCGCTCTGGGCAAAGACGTTGGCCATGAGGAGATCGTGGTGCGACCCGAGCGGGTTGAGCGATCGGCAGAAGCCGATGAAGTCTGCCGGGACGAGGCGGGTGCCTTGATGGAGCAGCTGGTAGAAGGAGTGCTGGCCGTTGGTACCGGGCTCGCCCCAGTAGATCGCGCCGGTGGGGTAATCCACCCGCCCGCCGTCCAGCGTGACGTGCTTGCCGTTGCTCTCCATGGTGAGCTGCTGCAGATACGCGGGAAAGCGCACCAGATACTGATCGTACGGCAGGACGGCCACCGTCTCCGCGCTGAAGAAGTCGCTGTACCAGACCGCCAACAGTCCCATCAGCACCGGGAGGTTTCGCTCGAACGGGGCGGTCCGGAAGTGCAGGTCCATGGCGTGCGATCCCGCCAGCATCGCCCGGAAATGCTCCGGCCCGATCGCGATCATAGTCGAGAGCCCAATGGCAGATTCGAGCGAATAGCGTCCACCCACCCAGTCCCAGAATCCGAACATGTTGCCCGGGTCGATGCCGAACTTGGCAACTTCCTCCGCGTTGGTGGACACCGCCACAAAATGCGCCGGCACCGCCGCCGCCCCGCCGTGTGCCACCAGCCAGTCACGGGCGGTCCGTGCGTTGGTCATGGTCTCGAGTGTAGTGAATGTCTTGGACGAGATCACGAACAACGTTTCCGCCGGGTCGAGCCCATGGGTTTTTTCGGCGAAGTCGGTTCCGTCCACGTTCGAGATGAACCGGAGGGTGAGGTCGCGCCGGCTGTAGTGTCGCAGCGCCTCGTACGCCATCACCGGCCCAAGGTCGGATCCGCCGATCCCGATGTTGATGACGTTGCGAATCGGCTTGCCGGCGTGGCCCTTCCACTCCCCGCTCCGCACCCGGTCCGCAAATGCTGCCATGCGGTCCAGTACCTGATGCACGTCGGCCACCACATCGCGCCCGTCCACGAGAATGGACTCGGTCCGGGGAGTGCGCAGCGCGACATGAAGCACCGGCCGGTGCTCGGTGAGGTTGATCGCCTCTCCGGCAAACATGGCATCGATCCGCTCGCGCAGGCCGCACTCGCGGGCCAGCTCGAGCAACAGGCGCAGCGTTTCGTCGGTGATGCGATGCTTGGAATAATCGAGGAAGATTCCAGCCGCTTCCGCGCTCAGCCGTTCACCACGGTTGGGTTCCCGGGCGAAGAGCTCCCTCAGATGAACGTCGCGAATGCTCTGGTAGTGAGCTTCGAGGGCGCGCCAAGCCCGGCGCTGCGTGAGGGGGAGGCTGGGCTCAGAAGCCAGGGTCGTCATCGACGGTCCCCGGCCAGGGCGGCATCGCGCAACGTAGCCGACTTGGCCTCGAGGCAACTCAGCAGGTCTTTCCAGGACGTCACGAAGGCCTCTGCGCCCTCGCGCTGGAGCGTCGCGGCCAGCGCGCCGACGTCCGTGCCTGCCTGGCCAAGGCGGTTGAGCACGAGGTCGGCGTCGCCACCGTCAGGCCGCATCAGTTCACCAACCATCCCGTGATTGGCGAACGCGAGCAGCGTGTTTTCAGGCATGGTATTGATGGTATCGGGTGCGGCCAGCGCGATGACATAGAGCACGTCCGACAGGCCCGGATCCTTGGTCCCGGTGCTGGCCCAGAGCAGCCGTTGCGGCGCAGCGCCCGCCGCCGCGAGTCGCTTCCATCGCGGCGAGCTCAACAGCTCGCGATACGCCCGATAGGTCCGGCCCGCGACCGCGATTCCGACCCGACCCCGCAACTCGTCGGACGTCTTGCCCTGAAGCGCCTTGTCCCAGCGGCTCACAAAGACGGAGGCCACCGAACGCACGACCGGATTCAGGCCGGCGCCCAGCCGACGCTCGATGCCTCGCATGTAGGCGTTGGCCGCCGCGAGATACTGCTCGTCCGAGAACAACAGCGTCACGTTGATCGGCACACCGGCGAAGATCGATTCCTCGATCGCCGGGAGGCCCTGCTCGGTACCCGGGATCTTGATAAACAGGTTGGGACGGCGGCCCCGGGCGTGGAGCGCCTTGGCCTCCTCGACCGTACTCCGGGTGTCGTACGCCAGGAGGGGAGACACTTCGAGCGAAACCCACCCGTCCATGCCCTGGGTTTGGTCGTGAATCGGCCGGAACAGATCCGCCGCCTGTCCCAGGTCTTCCAATGCAAGCTCAAAGAACAGATCCTCGCCTGACTTGCCCTCGGCCGCCTTGCGGCGGATGGCGTCGTCGTAGAACGCCGTGTGAGCGATCGCCTGATCGAAGATGGTCGGATTCGAGGTCAAGCCGGTGACGGAGAAATCGGCAAGGTAGCGCCGGAGCGTACCGCTGCTCAGCAGTCCGCGGGTGATGTTGTCCAGCCAGAGGCTCTGGCCGATAGCATGGAGTTGGCTTGTCGGGTTCATACAGTCCTTCCGATCGTGCCACCGGCCGCGGCGGCCTCGAGCAGCACGTGTGGGTCCAGATGGAGCAGGTCGCCGATGGCCGGCAGGGCGACATCGGCCGGGGGATATTCGGCGAGCACGGCAGGGTCGAGGGCATAATGGCCCTGCCGGACGAAAACCGTGGTGACGCGTGAGCCCCATACCTTTTTGACCGCGGTCAGAATCCGGAGCTTGTCGTCGACCAGGACGTAATGATCCGCCGGGTAGAAGCGCTCGACGTCGGTAAGCTCGTGCTCTTTGTGGATGTAGATCAGCACGCGGCCGCCAACCGCCCGGCGCAAGCCGGATCGCTCGATCTTGCGCGGCTGAATCACTACATCGCCATCGGAGAGGATCGCTGTGGGGCCGACTCGCCCAAAAGTCGAGAGCACTTCCAGGGCGTTGGGATAGAGCCGCTCGGGAAACGGATAGTCCAGGAGGAAGCCGGCGAGGCACAGGAGACGAGGGTCGTGCAGGTGGTCGAGTCGGTAGCGTTGCAGCCCGCCGAGGTAGTCGGCGTAGCCCAACTCGCCGCGCAATTGCTCGAAGATCTCCCAGTAGCGGCCCGCCGTCGTGTCACCCGCCTCGCGGATCATGTAGGCTCGAAAATCCCGCTCGACGGCGTCGTTGTCGAGCAGGGTGTTGTCCACGTCGAACAAGAGAACCATCCGGCTGCGGCCGGTCACTTGCAGATCCCTTCCGGCACCGGGTCGTGCCACGAAGCGCCGTTGAGCAGGGCGTTCGCCTGGGGCGGCCCCCAGGTCCCGGGGTCGTACTGGTCCGGTGGCGTCGCCTCATTCAGGACGGGCGCGACCACCCGCCAGGCGTGCTCGACCGAGTCCTCCCGTGCGAACAGCGTCTGATCCCCCCGCATCGCGTCGCGAAGCAGCCGCTCGTACGGCGCCATCTCGCTTCCGTGCTCGTGACAGGCCACTAGCTGTACGTCCTCACCCGCCATCACTTCGCCGGGCAGCTTGGCCCGCGCCGCCAGTCCCAGCTCCACGTGCGGACTCAGGCGGAAGCGGAACCGATTGGGCGTGGCAGTAGGCACGTCGGCGAACAAGAGCTGCGGAGGTCGCTTGAGCTCGACCGAGACCTCGGTCGCGGTAATCGGTAACGATTTCCCCGCGCGGATATAGAAGGGTACGCCGGCCCAGCGCCACGACTCGATATGGAGCCGGAGCGCCGCGAAGGTCTCGACCTTCGAGCCGGGGGCCACACCGTCTTCCTTGCAGTAGCCCCGGAACTGTCCCCTCACGACTTCCGCCGGCTCGAGCGGCTGCATGGCCTTGAAGGCTTGGGCCTTGGCGTCGCGGACACCTTCCGCGTCGTTGCCCACCGGCGCTTCCATTGCGAGCAGAGCGACAATCTGGAGAAGGTGGTTCTGTACTACATCGCGAATGGCCCCGGCTTCCTCGTAGAAGCGCCCCCTGCCCTGCACCCCGAAGCTCTCCGCCATGGTGATCTCCACCCGGTCCACGTAATGCCGGTTCCACACCGGCTCGAGGAAGGAGTTGGCAAAGCGGAAGTAGAGGAGGTTCTGGACCGCTTCCTTGCCGAGGTAATGGTCGATCCGAAAAATCGCCTCTTCGGGGAAAAAGCGGTGCAGCGCGACATTGAGCGCCCGGGCCGACTCCAGATCGCGCCCAAAGGGCTTCTCGAGCACGACCCTGGCCCCCTTAGTGCACCCGCTCTTGGCCAGGCTGGTGACGACCGCCTCGAAAAGACTCGGCGGGATCGCGAGATAATAAAGCGGGCGCCGGGCGGGACCGAGCGCTTCGCGCAGACGGGAGAAGGTGGTGGCATCCTCGTAGTCTCCGCTCACGTACCGGAGCCGCCCCGACAGTCGGCTGAAGGCGGCTTCGTCCACTCCGCCGTGCTCCGCCAGGCTCTCGCGAGCTCGGGCCCGCAACTGATCGTCGGTCCATTCGGACCGGGCCACGCCCACCACCGGCACATCGAGCAGGCCACGTCGAGTGAGCGCCTGGAACGCCGGGAAGATCTGTTTGGCCGCGAGGTCGCCCGTCGCGCCGAAGAACACCAATGCATCCGAACGCGTGTCTACCATGGACAACAGTCTCCTCTAACGCACGGCCTTCTCGCGATGGCCGCCGAACTGGAACCGCAGAGCCGAGAGCAGCTTGTCCGCGAAGTCGCCCTCGCCTCGCGAGCGAAAACGGTCGAACAGCGCCGCGCTCAACACCGGTGCCGGCACCGATTCGTCGATCGCTGCCTCCAGCGTCCAGCGCCCCTCCCCCGAGTCCGACACGCGTCCGCTGAAGTCGGCGAGGTCGGGGCTCTCGGCCAGTGCCTGAGCAGTGAGATCGAGCAGCCAGGACGCGATGACGCTGCCTCGCCGCCAGACCTCGGCCACGTCCCCCAGATCGAACTGATAGCGGTATAGCTCGGGACGAGCGAGCGGTGTGGTCTCCGCGTCCGCGACCTCGCGATGCAATCCGGCATCTGCGTGTCGCAGAATGTTGATCCCCTCGGCGTACGCGGCCATGAGACCGTACTCGATTCCGTTATGCACCATCTTCACGAAGTGGCCGGCTCCGGTCGGGCCGCAGTGGAGATAGCCGCGCTCTGCGGTTCCATTCGGCCGCTCGCGGCCGGCAGTTCGTGGCGCCGCCTCCAGACCGGGGGCCAGGGCGGCAAAGATCGGGTCGAGCCGGCGGACCACCGGCTCCTCCCCGCCGATCATGAGGCAGTATCCCCGATCGAGCCCCCAGATGCCGCCGCTGGTACCGACATCCACGTAATGCAGCTTTTTCTTCGCCAGCGCGGCCGCTCGACGGATGTCGTCGTGATAGTGCGAATTCCCGCCGTCGATCACGACGTCGCCCGCGGCAAGATGCGGCGTGAGATCGGTGAGCTCGTCGTCCACGACGCCGGCGGGCACCATGAGCCAGATCGTGCGTGGAGGGGTGAGCTTGGACGCCAGATCTGCGAGCGACGTGGCGCCCACGGCGCCCTCGCTCGCGAGCGCGCGAACCGGATCCGGATGAACGTCGAACGCGACACAGCGGTGCCCCGCACGAAGCAGCCGCCGCACGATATTGGCGCCCATTCGCCCCAGCCCGATCATTCCCAGTTCCATCGTCGACTCCTTAACGGGTGACTGAGGGATTGCCCCGGATCTTCGCCGCAGGCGCTGCCCGCTCCCGATCGGCGCCCAGCTGGAGTCCCCGAATGGCCGCGCCGAAAATTGCCGCCTGGCGCATCACCACGTGCACCGGCATGCGGCCCATCAGCCCGGCCATCCGCCCCTTTCGAACGAACGCGCGCAGGAAGTCCCCGCGCTGCAGAATGGGCAACATGTGCGACGGGATCCCGCCTGCGATGTACACGCCGCCGGTCGAAAGAACCTTGAGCGCGAGATTGCCCGCCTCAGCGCCGAGGATCTCGGCGAACATCGCGAGCGTCGCCGCGCTCAAGGGGTCGGGCGTCTCGCGCAGACCAGCCTTGGCGATGATCGGTGCATGGTCGGGTGCGGCAGCCAACTGGGGCGCCACGTCGGCTCCTTCGGGAGCAACCCCGGCAGACCGCAGGTACTCGTAGATCGCGACGAGGCCCGGACCGGAGCACACCCGTTCCACGCTCACGTGGTCTCGTTGCTTGAGCAGCTCGACGAGGAGTCCCACCTCGTGCTCGGTGGCCGGCGCGAACTCGGCATGGCCGCCTTCGGAGGGAAACGCCTGGTAGCGGGTACCGTCCCAGATGAGGAATGCCTCGCCGAGCCCCGTGCCCGGCGCGACCACCGCGATGGCACCGTGCGCAACCGGCTCACCGACGTTGAGCGTGACGAGATCCTCCGCAATCAAGGCGGGCACGCCCCGCGCGACTGCCTCGAGGTCATTGAGCAGATGCACGATCCGCAGATCGAGGGCGCCTGCCAATCCCGATTCGCTGAGGTCCCACGGAAGGTTGGTGATCTTGGCACGGCCATCGATTACTGGACCGGCTACATCGAAGCACGCCCAGGTGACCGGCAACGCGGTCGAGGCCAGAAATTCGCGAACCAGCGCCTCCAGGCTCGGGTAGTGCCCGCTGCGGTACTCGGCCTCAGCCAGAGGGCGCCGGGGGCCCGCTTCCGGGGAGTAGATCGCGAGATCGGTCTTGGTGCCGCCAATGTCACCAGCTAGTAACATGAAACCGCTCCAAGCAACGGGACCCCAGCCGTCCTAACTTACACCCCAAACCCCAGGCATCTTGAACGTGAGTGCCGCGGACGCAAGCGGCCAGGCCGGTAGAGGGGAGGACCGAGGAATCATGCCTCGTATCGAGCTTCAGAGCTATGCGGATGCTGCCGAGTCGGTGCGAACGGAGTGGGACCGCCAGATTCGCGAGCATGACCGCATGACGAACATGAAACGGACTTTGGCTCACAACGGCGCCGCGCTCCACGCTCTGATGGAATGGTATCCCCTGCGCGACGAGGTCAGGACGTTTCTGGGAGAGCGTCTCACCGATCTGTTCGCCCACGCTGTCTCCGCCGAGAACGATTGCCTCATCTGCTCCACCTTCTTTCGGCGAATCCTGATCGAGCGAGGAGAGGATCCGGAAAACCTGCGCCTGGATGAGCGGGATGTGGTGGTGCTCGAATATGCGCGGCGACTTGCCACCGGAGGGCACGACGTGTCCGACGCTCTGTTCGATCGACTTCGGAGCTGGCTCGCGCCGGCGCAGATCGTCACGCTGACGGCGTTTGGCAGCATCATGCTTGCGACCAACGTCCTGAACAACGCACTCCAGGTCGACCTCGACGACTACCTCGAACCGTTTCGCCGCCACCCGCCGTCGGTCGAGCGGGCGGGAGCCAAGCAGTGAGCCGCGAGCTGGCAGGCAAGATCGCGTTCGTCACCGGCGCGGCGCATGGCCAGGGGCGCGCGATTGTTCTGGCCCTGGCTCGCGCCGGAGCAGCGGTTGCGGCTTTCGATGTGGCCAAGCCGCTCGCGTATCCCGGGTACGCGATGGGGTCCGCCGACGAGCTGGCCTCGCTCGCGGCCGAGTGCACGGCAGCCGGTGCTCGCTGTCTGACGTTCGCGGGAGACGTGCGCGACGACAGCGCTATCACTGCCGCGGTAGAACGCACGGTGGCTCAACTCGGACCGATCTCGATTCTGGTGAATAATGCCGGCATCTGCGGTTATGGCCTGGCCCATGAACTCACCGAAGAGGCATGGGACGCGATGCTGGACATCAATCTGAAGGGAAGCTGGTTGGTCGCTCGGCGGGTAATTCCCGTGATGATGAAGCGGCGCGAGGGCGTCATCATCAATAACTCATCGATCGCGGGGCTCCGGGGCATGCGCCGTTTGAGCCACTATGCCGCCTCCAAGTGGGGACTGACCGGCCTGACGAAGTCGTGGGCAATAGAGCTTGCACCGTACAATATTCGTGTAAATTCAATTCACCCGACCGGCGTCAACACGCCCATGAACGACGGTCTCGCAGCGCTTGAGGGCGCCACCCCGAGAGAGATCGCCGAGCGGTCGGCCGGGAACCTCCTGCCAGTCCCATGGATTGAGCCGGAAGACGTCGCGGGCGCAGTGCTCTACCTCGTATCCGAGCGGGCACGGTACGTAACCGGCGCGCAGCTGGTGCTGGACGCCGGACTGCTCACGCGGTGAGCTGCGGGGGTGAGCCGTAAGATCCAAGGCGAGAACCAGGGGCCAGTGGTGTCTCGTCTCTAGACGGTAGAATTGGCCCGCAGTTTGCCGAACGCCATTTGCGATGCGACGAGCGGGCACCTGTCGATGACGGTGCCGCGAGCGCAGGTTCGGAGGGAACCACGCCTATGTCCTGGTTCGATTCGCGGTATCCTCGTCCTATCCTCCCCTTTTCGTTACCTCGTTTCAGCCCCCGCGTGATCGGCGCTGTGGCCTTTGCGGCCGGTGCTGCCCTCGCTAGTGGCGCTTGGGTGTCCCGACCGGCACCTGACGCGTCGCCCGGAGCATCCGCGTACGCCAAGGCGAGAGTCTTCGAAGAGGCGCTGACGCTACTGCGCGCCCACGCGGTGGACACCTTGAACGAGGGCGACCTGTACCTCCGGGCGACAGAAGGTGTGGTAAAATCGCTGCACGATCCCTGGGCGGCGCTGCTGGTCGGCGACCGCTACGGGAAATTCAAGGCGCAGCTCGACGGGATGACCACTGGCGTTGGGCTGGAAGTCGAGACCCGCGGTGGGCGAGTGGCCGTCGCCAGCACCGCTGCGGGTTCGCCGGCGGCGCAGGCCGGCCTGATGGCGGGGGACTGGGTGCTGACCGTGAACGACAGCACCACGGAAGGCTGGTCCGGAGAAAGAGCAATGGCCGCCTTGCGTGGACCGGAGGGCAGCCCCGTCCAGCTCACGCTGATGCGATCGGGCGGTACCGAACCGTACGGCGTCACCCTCATTCGAGCCCCGGTTCACCAGCCTGCGGTAAAGCGTGGGCTCCTGGTCGGCGACAGCATCGGCTACCTGGCGGTCACGGCCATGACCACCCGGGCGTCGGACGAGTTGACCCGACAGATTGACGCGCTCGTCGCGCGGGGCGCTCGTGGCGTGGTACTCGACTTTAGGGGAAATCCCGGCGGCCTCGTGCAAGAAGGCGCAAAGATCGCCGAGTTGTTCCTCGATCCGGGCCAGACCGTCGCGACGATGAAGGGGCGAGACCTGGAGGTGTTCCAAGCGACCGATCCACAGCGTTGGCCGGGTCTGGGAGTCGTCATCCTGGTTGACGGTGGAACAGCGAGTGCGGCGGAAGTTGCGAGCGCTGCCTTGCAGGATCACGATCGCGCAATCGTGCTGGGCACACCGACCTTCGGTAAGGGCGTCGTCCAGCGAACCTACGCACTGGCCGACGACGTCGCCCTGCGCTTCACCACGGCCCGCTGGTATGCCCCGAGCGGCCGGTGGATCCAGCGCGGCATCAAACCGGCCCGACTGGGTTACCCGTCGGACGGTGGGCGCATCCTTCCGGCCGGCGCCGGCGTGGTCCCGGACACCGTCGTCACTCCGGCCGTCCCGACCGACGCGGAGAGAGCCTACGGGATCGCAGTAAGCCGGGACCGAGGCGAGTACGAGGAGGCCCTGACGGTGATCGCCGCCCACCTCGTCAGGGCG
>Ga0310810_10005326_pt1 | contig 14379 bp, 11 predicted proteins | sample NCmetagenome_FD_207641 | JGI IMG/M metagenome (GOLD analysis project Ga0310810, IMG submission 207641) | Soil microbial communities from experimental microcosm in Duke University, North Carolina, United States - NC | ecosystem: Engineered > Artificial ecosystem > Soil microcosm > Unclassified ... | reverse complement strand
AGCGTCTGGGCGATGACGCCCCGGAGGGACTCCGAGAGCATGACCCTGACCTGCGACTGCCGGTCGGCCGGGAACTGGTCGATGATCCGGTCGATGGTGGAGGAAGCGGTGGTGGTGTGGAGCGTGCCGAACACCAGGTGGCCGGTCTCGGCGGTCTCGATGGCGATGGAGACGGTCTCCAGGTCGCGCATCTCGCCCACCAGGATGATGTCCGGGTCTTCGCGCAGCGCGGCGCGCAGGGCGTGCTTGAAGCTGCGGGTATGGAGCCCGACCTGGCGCTGGGTCACCAGGCATTTCTTGCTCTGGTGGACGAACTCGATCGGGTCCTCGATCGTGATGATGTGGTCGGTGCGGGTGCGGTTGATCAGGTCCACCAGGGCGGCCAGCGTCGTGCTCTTGCCGGAGCCGGTGGGGCCGGTCACCACCACGAGACCCTTGGTGAGGTAGCAGAGGTTCTGCACCTCGCGGCTCAACCCCATCTCGTCGGCGGTGCGCACCGTGGTGGGGATGATCCGGAAGACGGCCAACGGCCCATGCCGGTCCCGGGCGGCGTTGCAGCGGAAGCGGGCCAGCCCTTCGATCTCGTACGCCCAGTCGGTGTCGCCCCCTTCCTTGTATTCGGCGACCTCCTTGGGCGTCATGATGGCGAGGAGCATCGTGTCCAGGCGCTCGGCCGGGATCGCCGCCTGCGCTTCCCGCACCAGCTCGCCATGCCGGCGGAGGAGCGGCGGCTCGCCCGAGCGCAGGTGGAGGTCGGACGCGCCGGAGTCCACCAGGACGTGGAACAGCGCCTCCATGTCGGCGCGGGCCTCGCTCAGATCGGGCCCCCGGGCGGCGGCCGGCGGCGCGCCCGCGGACGCCGGCCCGGCGCCTGCCGGGGACGGGCGGACCAGGGCGCGCGGCCCCTCGGGTCCGGCCGCGAGCTCGACCCGGACCTCACCGGACGGCGCCCGGTAGGAAAACGCCACCGGCGCGGGGCCGCCCACCGCGGTCTCCCCGGCGATCTCCCGCAGGAGCCCGAGAATCTGGGCGTCGGTCAGCGCGTCCTTGGTGACCGGACGGACGCCGCCATTGGCCACCAGCGAGGCCGGCTTGCCGACCGCCAGCTGGAGGCCTTCGGCGCGCTGCTCGTGCATGACCTGGATGAGACGATCGAGTCGTGCCACGGAGATCTCAGTCGTAGGGCCGGATGCAGCGGACGTGGGTCTTATTGAAGTAGCGGGCGATCCCGTCGTCCCACAGTCCGAAGAAGAGTCCCGTGGCGTTCACGTAGTCGAGCGCCCGGGAGCGCGAAGGGTGCAGCTCGGCCACCGCGTGGCCCCGGTACTCCTGCCCGTTGGGGAGCTCCACCGCGAGCTCGAGCTGCTTGGCCGCGGTGACCCGGTCGGGATCGATCCAGGGACTCGGCTCGGGGCAGGCGACCACGGACACGCCCGCCTTGGGAAGGAACACCACGCCGCCTTCGCGCGGGATCAGGGCGAAGAACGGGTCGGCCCGGTTCAACATCTCGATCGGCGTCTCGGGACCCGGGGGATACGACGGCCGGGACGCCAGGTGGAGCTCGCCCTCGAGCACCGCGCCGTCGGCCAGCGTGACCCGGGCGGAGATCCGGCTGGTCGACCCCCAGTCGCTCATCGACTCGATCGCGGCATGACGGGGAAAGTGGGGAAGGCGCGTCGACGCGGCAAGTGGGCGTCAGCCGCGAATCTCCACCCCTGCCTGGCGCTCGATCAGACGAATGGGCTCGAGATAATCGGCCGCTTCGCCCAGCGTCGCGCGGGCCCGGTCCAGCAGCTCGCCGGCCTGGTCGAGCAGCGGCCCCTCCACCCCACGCTCCCGCAGCACCCCGCGAGCGATCCCGACGTCCTTGGCCAGGAGCGCGAGGCGGAAGGTGACCGGCCAGGCCCCGGTCAGCACCCGCTCGGGGATCAGCGTCTCGGTCACGAACGAGCGGCCGCTGGAGGCGTTCACCACCTCGAGTGCCGTGGCCGCCGGCACACCGGCCTTGACCAGGGCCGCCAGCCCCTCCCCCGCCGCGAGGATGTTCACCGCGAGGAGCGCGTTGTTGACCGATTTGAGGGCGTGGCCGGCCCCGACTGGCCCGACATGCTCGATCCGGCGGCCGAACCGCTCGAGGACCGGCCGAGCGCGGTCGAACGCGCCGGCCTCGCCACCCACCATCACGGCGAGGGTCCCCGCCTCGGCGCCGTTGGTGCCGCCGCTCACCGGCGCGTCCACGAACCCGACGCCCCGCTCGGCCAGGCGAGCGGCGATGCGCCTCGAGCTGGCCGGATCGCCCGAGGTGCAGTCGATCAGCAGCGCGCCGCGGCGAAAACCCGCCAGGAGACCGTCGGGACCATCGAGCACCGCTTCGACCTCGCGCGAGGTCGGGAGACAGGTGAGCACGAGCTCCCCCGCGGCCGCGGCATCGCGCGGGGTGGCGGCGACCATTGCCTGATGGCGGGCGGCGAACCGCTCGGCCACCACCCTGGTCCGGTTCCACACCGTGAGCCGCCCGCCCTCGGCCAGATGGGCCGCCATCGGCGCGCCGATGGCGCCGAGGCCGACGAAGGCGACCGGCGGCAGGGTCATTTTGAGAGGTACCGGTATGAGGAGTAGAATTCCTGCTGCATCTGTTTGTTGGGACCGTGGTCCGTCAAGATAGGCCTCGCCCCGATCCGCCGCCAAGCCCGTCATGAGCGCTCGCATCCTGCACGTCGATCTGGACGCGTTCTTCGTCGAAGTCTGCCGCCAGCGCAACCCCGAGCTCCGCCACATCGAGCTCCTGGTGGTGGGCGGACGGCGCGACCAGCGCGGCGTGGTGCAGTCGGCGTCCTACGGCGCCCGGCGCTACGGCATCCACGCCGGCATGCCGATCGCGCAGGCGGTCCGGCTCTGTCCCGAGGCGACGTTCTTCCAGGGATCCTTTCCCCACTACCGCGAGGCCTCCCAGGCGGTACGCGCGGTGCTGCAGCGGTTCTCCCCCGTGGTCGTCATGGCGTCGCTGGACGAGGCCTACCTGGATTTCTTCGGCACCGACCGGCTCTACCCCGTGTCGCTCCTGCCGGTGGCCGAGACCATCCGCGACGCGGTCCGTGAGGCGACGGGGCTCGACTGCAGCATCGGCATCGGACCCAACCGGATGATCGCCAAGCTGGCCTCCGACCAAGCCAAGCCTCGGGGACTGATGGAGGTGCGGGCGGGCTGGGAGCAGGGGTTTCTCGCCGGACTCGCGCTCTCGGCGATGCCGGGGGTCGGACCCAAGACGGCGGCGCGGTGGACCGAGCTCGGGCTCACCGACGTCTGGCAGATCCAGCAGATGGAGGAGGCCGCGCTGGTGCGATTGATCGGGCCGGACGCGCGCGGGCTCAAGCGCCGCGCCTTGGGGCACGGCGGCGCCACCCTGCGCGCCGAGCGACTCCCCAAGTCGGTGAGCCGGGAAACGACCCTCTCGCGCGACCTGCGGGACCCGGAGGAGCTGGAGGCGATTCTCTTCCTGCTCACCACCCGCGTGGCCGGCCAGCTCCGCGACGAGGGCCTGGTCGGGCGCACCGTGACGCTCAAGCTCCGTCACGACGACTTCCACACCGTGACCCGGCGCCAGACCCTGGAGCTGGGCACCGATCTCGACGCCGAGATCTATCACGCCGCCCGGGGGCTCTTCCAGCAGGCCTTCGACGGTGTGCGCGCGAGGAATCGGGGCGTGCGGCTGATCGGGGTGGCGGTGACCAACCTCGGCGTCGCGGCGGAGGCCGATCTCTTCGAGTCCGCGGAGCGCCGTCGGCGCCGGGAGCTCACGGCGGCGGTGGACAAGGTGCGGGAGAAGTACGGCTTCGCGGCGGTCACGCCGGGGGCCATCCTGCGAGCGCGGCGGCGGCGGGAGCGCTAACGGCTCATTGCGGCGGCCGGGGCGGCCGCAGGTCGCGCTCCTCGAACCGGAGACCCACGGCGCCGTCGGCGCGGGTGACTTGCGGTCCGAGATCACGGAACGTAGCCTCGCGCCGCGTGGTCACTCCGAGTGCCCGGACCGTGCTGTTCTGATAGAGACGGTAGTACCCGACGAACACCCGGGTGGCGCCGGGCCGCACCGCGCAGCCGCAATCCACCGCGCCCTGAAGCCCGGCGTTCACCGTCACCCGGATCGCCTCGGTGCCGCCATTGCTGACGAGCGGCGCGAAGAAGTCGGCCTCGCCCGTGCGCGGGCGGGCCTCCCGTTGCAGCGTCCCGCGCACCTCCCGCACCACCACCGCTCCCTTCACCGGGTCTCCCATCGGCTGACTGTCGGCGCTGAGCGGGCGAATCATCTCCCATTCGGCCACCAGGGTGCGCCCGCGCGGTACCCGGACGGTCACCGTGGCTCCCGGGGCGACGGTGCGCGAGGCCCCCTCCCCCACCGCGAGCCGCACCGGCGCGACCAGCCGGTTGGTGAACCGAAGCCGAGGCTGCAGCACCACGAAGTACCACACGGCAGCGAGCGCGACCGCGAGGACCACCGGCAGCACGAGACACCCGCGAAACCGTGGAGCCGGACGCGCGGCAGGAGGGGGACCGGCGGGCACAGCGGGCGGCTGCGTCACGAGGGCTCCACGACGGACGAGGGCAGGCTCAGTGGACCGGAAGGATCCGGCCGAGCGGGTTGGACGGTGCGGCCGACTTCGGCGCCGGACGGGACGACGGCGATCCCGGCTTCGGCTCCGCGGCCGAAGGCGCCGAGCGCTTCGGCTCCATCACCGCGAGATCGGCCGGCTCGACGGGAATCCGCATGGCGCCGGTCACGCTGTCCCGCGCCGCGAGCATGGCGGGATAGCGCGCGATCCGGCCGGTGGGGTCGGTCACCCGCACCAGGCTGCGCCCGCCGAGCGGATAGTAGCCCAGCCGAAGCGAGTCGCCCGGCTCCAGCGAGCAGCCGCAGTCCACGCTGTCCGCCTCGTCCACGACCGTCACGGTGAGGCGACGCTGGGTCCGGTTGATCACCAGCGGCGCGAAGCGCGTCACTCCTCCGGCCGAGGCATCCACCCGCTCCCGGCGCTCGCCCTCCATCCGGTCCGCGACGATGGCCCCCTCGACGCCTCGGCCGAGCACTCGTCCGGCGTGTGAGGGGCGCACCATCGCCCAGTGGGCCTCGAGCGGGGCGCCGCCCCGAACCGGAATCCGCACATCGCGCTCCGGCGCCACCATGAGCCCCGAATCCTCGACTGTCACCACGATGGGCTCCACCAGTTGGTTGTGCACTACCAGCGCGGCGGCCGGCGGGTCGGCCCCGCGCGCCGTGAGGAGCGTGGTGCCCACGGCCGCGCCCACCAGCGCCGCCGCGACGGCCACTCGCCGGCCCCGCCGCCCGCCCGGCGGCGGCGGCGCTTCCGGGCGCGCGGGCAGCTCCTCGGTGGGGGCCTCGTGGACCGTGACCGGCGAGCGGTGGTCCGTCGGCAGGACCACACCCGCCGGCGCTGCGGCCCGGCCGGCGCGAAGGGCCTCGAGCAGAGCCAGCGCGTTGGGGTAGCGATCGTCCGGGTGCTTGGCCAGGCAGCGCACCACCACCCGGGCGAGCCAGGGCGGTATCCCGTCCCGGGAGAGGCTGCCCACCGGCAGCGGGTCCCGGATGTGCCGGCCCACGATCTCCTGGGAATCCTCACCGGCGAACGGCGGCGCACCGGTCAGCAGATGGAAGAGCACGGCGCCCATGGCATAGATGTCCGAGCGGGGATCGACCTTGTGGCTGCCCAGCGCCTGCTCCGGACTCATGTACAGCGGGGTGCCGACGATGTACCCGGTCTCGGTGATGTCGGCCGGGGCCTCGAGGTTCTTCACGATCCCGAAATCCACCAGCAGCGGCCGGCCGGTGCCGGCCTCGATCACGATGTTCTCCGGCTTGATGTCGCGGTGCACCAAGCCGTGCTCGTGCGCCTGGTGCAGGGCCTCCAGGATCGGCTCGACGATCGCCAGCGTCCGGTCCACGCCGAGCGGCCCCTCGGTCCGGAGCAGCTCCGCGACGGTGCGCCCCTCGAGGAACGGCATGGCGTAGAAGACCAGTCCCTCGCCTTCGCCGACGAAGTGGATCGGAATGGTATTGGGATGGTTGAGCCTGGCGATGGCGCGGGTCTCCTGGGTGAAGCGGGAGACCGCGGAAGAGCTCCAGTGCAGATCGGAGCGGAGGACCTTGACCGCCAACCGGCGCTGCAGGCCGGTATCGCGCACTTCGTACACCTCGGCGAACCCGCCCCGGCCGATCATCCGCACCACCCGGTAGGTCTCCCCCAGGGCGCGGGCCAGCCGTCCGAGCGCGTCCGGCGGCGCCTCGCGGGGGGTGCCGAGCCCCTCGGCCCCGAGCAGCGCCAGGCTCCCCGGGCCGCAGCGCGGACAATGCGTGCTGCCGGACGGCAGGGGGGCATGGCAGGAGGAGCAGACCAGCAGCACAAGGCCTCCGGTGGCGGTGCGGCGCGTCGCCGGAAGCTAATCGGAAGGACCGGGTGCCCTCGGCGCCCGGCCGGGCCGGATTCCGGGCATCCGGCCCGGGCGGCAGGGGCCGGGCGCCGGCACAAGCCGTTGCATGCTGCCAACTTGAACTAACAGTAAAGGCACTAATACAGGCCGTTGGGACCTCAAATGATGTCGGATCTGCAGGGGCGATGACAGTTTTGTGCATATTCTGCACGTTTCTCTTGACACCAGTACACACGGGGCGTATACTCCTGTTGTCGATGGCGACCCCACGCACCCGGACGGTCCGATGACGCCGCAGCTCCGAAACCGCCGCTCCCCACCTATCGAACCGCCGGGTCCACGGTCCGCGTCCACGCTCCTCACCTGATGCCCCTGCGTTCGATTGCCGAACCCAGGGGCATCCCACTTTCCGAACCCGACAGGGCGAGACGATCCATGGCGACCACCGCACGACCCAGCGCACCCGGCCGGATCACCCAGGCCAGCGAAGTCCAGCAGCTCCTCGAGCTGATCCGGCAGCGGAACATCGAAGTGGTGGACGTGAAGTTCTGCGACCTGCCGGGGACCTGGCAGCACTTCTCCATTCCGGCGGCCACCCTGGACGAGGACATGTGCCGGGAGGGGCTCGGCTTCGACGGCTCGTCCATCCGCGGGTTCCAGGCGATCAACGAGAGCGACATGCTGCTCATCCCGGACGTCTCCACCGCATTCGTGGACCCGGTGCTGACGGTGCCGACGCTCTCGCTCACCTGCGACATCTACGACCCGATCACCCTCGAGCCGTACAGCCGGGATCCGCGATTCATCGCCTTCAAGGCCGAGGAGTATCTCCGGACCAGCGGTATCGCGACCACGTCGTTCTGGGGACCCGAGGCCGAGTTCTTCATCTTCAACTCGGTGCGCTTCGACCAGAACGCGCACGAGGCGTACTACCACATCGACTCGGACGAGGGAGTGTGGAACTCGGGCCGGAATGGGACGCCCAACCTGGGGCACCGCCCGCGCCACAAGGAGGGCTACTTCCCGGTCCCGCCGGCCGACCGGCTGCAGGACGTGCGCAGCAAGATCATGCTGGCGTTGATCGCCGCCGGCGTGCCGGTCGAGGTGCAGCACCACGAGGTGGCCACCGCGGGCCAGGCCGAGATCGACTTCAAGTTCGGCACCCTGGTGCGGACCGCCGACCGGCTGATGGTCTACAAGTACATCGTCAAGAACATCTGCCACAGCCTGGGCTTCACGGCCACCTTCATGCCCAAGCCGCTCTTCGGCGACAACGGCTCCGGGATGCACGTGCACCAGTCGCTCTGGAAGGGCGACACGCCGCTGTTCTACGACGAGGCGGGCTACGCGCTCCTCTCGGAGACCGCGCGGCACTACATCGGCGGTCTGATCGCCCACGCGCCGGCGCTGCTCGCCCTCTGCGCGCCCACCACGAACAGCTACCGGCGGCTGGTCCCCGGCTTCGAGGCGCCGGTCAACCTCATGTACTCGGCGCGGAACCGGTCGGCGATCTGCCGCATTCCCTGCTACAGCAGCAGCCCCAAGGCCAGGCGCGTGGAGTTCCGCGCGCCCGATCCGAGCGCCAACCCGTATCTCGCGTTCTCCGCCATGCTGATGGCCGGTCTCGACGGCATCCAGCGGAAGCTCGAGCCCCCCGCCCCGATCGACGAGGACCTCTACGAGCTCCACGACGAGCGCAAGCAGCAGATCAAGACCGTGCCGGGATCTCTGGCGGAGGCGGTCACCGCGCTGGAGCAGGACCACGACTTCCTGCTCGCCGGGGACGTGTTCACCCCCGACGTGGTGGAGACCTGGATCAGCATGAAGCGCACGAAGGACATCGCGGCCGTGACGCTGCGGCCGCATCCGTACGAGTTCTTCCTGTACTACGACGCCTGACCGTTCCCGCCGGAGCCCATCCCGGGCTCCGGCACAGCCCCAACCCCGGCCCCCGAGGACCGTCCCGTGACTTTGCTTCCGCTCCTCCTCGCCGTGCAGGATGCGGCGTCGCCCCCGCCCCCGCCCGCCATGGTCCCGGCGGACACCGCCTGGATGCTGGTGTCCACCGCCCTGGTGCTGCTCATGACTCCGGCGCTCGCGTTCTTCTACGGCGGGCTGGTGCGGAACAAGAACTCGCTCAACACCATGATGATGAGCTTCGTGGCGCTGGGCGTCGTCGGGGTGACCTGGGCGCTCATCGCCTACAGCCTGGCCTTCAGCGAGGGCGGTCCCCTCCTGGGCGGCCTCGCCAACCTCGGACTCGTGGGCGTCGGCACCGACGTGAAGGGCACGATCCCGCACGTCCTGTTCATGGCCTATCAGGGCACCTTCGCCATCATCACCGCGGCGCTCATCTCGGGCGCGGTGGTGGAGCGGATGCGGTTCGGTCCCTATGTCGCCTTCATCGCGATCTGGACCCTGCTGGTCTACGCCCCGGTGGCCCACTGGGTCTGGGGCGGCGGCTGGCTGATGAGCCGGGGAGTGCTCGACTTCGCCGGCGGCACGGTGGTGCACATCAACGCCGGCGTCAGCGCGCTGGTCGCGGCCATCGTGCTCGGCCCGCGGAAGGATTACGGGCGCCAGGCCGTCCTGCCGCACAACGTCCCCTTCGTGCTGCTCGGCGCGGGCCTGCTCTGGTTCGGCTGGTTCGGCTTCAACGGCGGCAGCGCCCTCGCGGCCAACGAGCTCGCCGGGCTCGCCTTCAGCAACACCTTCCTGGCCCCGATGGCCACGCTGGTGGTGTGGACGCTGCTGGACTACTTCCGGACCGGTCGCGCCACCGCGGTCGGCGCCGCCACCGGCATCGTGGTGGGCCTGGTGGCGATCACCCCGGCGGCCGGCTTCGTGAGCCCCGCCAGCGCTCTGCTGCTCGGCGCCCTGGCGACGTTCCCCAGCTACTTCGCCATCGCGCTCCGCTCCCGCACCAGGGTGGACGACTCCCTCGACGTGTTCGCCGGACACGGCGTCGGCGGGCTCACCGGCGCGCTGCTCACCGGCGTGCTGGCCCAGAAGGTCTGGAACCCGGCCGGCAACGACGGACTCCTCTTCGGCAACCCGGGCCAGCTCGGGGTGCAGGCGCTGGGCTGCCTCAGCGCCGCGGCCTACGCCGGGATCATGACCTTCGTGATCCTCAAGGCGATGGCCTTCGTGACCGCGCTCCGGGCGGTGCCGCGTACCGAGGGCGTGGGCATGGACGTGAGCCAGCACGGCGAAGAGGCCTACGCCAGCGGCGAAGGCTCGATCCTGGTGCCGCCCGAGACGGCGATCCTGTCCGAGACGGTCACGGCGCTCACCCCGCAAGTGGCCTCGCGCTGAGGAGACGACCATGAAGCTCATCGTAGCGATCATCCGGCCCGACCGCCTGAACGAGGTGCTCGAGGCACTCTACCGGGCCGAGGTCCGCGGACTCACGCTCTCGCGCGTGCTGGGGCATGGCGGCGAGACCGAGCGGGTGGAGACCTACCGCGGCACCACGGTCAAGGTGGACCTGCAGGAAAAGGTGCGGCTCGAGATCGGAGTGTCCGACTCCTTCGTGGACGTCACCGTGCACGCCATCCTCGCCAGCGCCCGCACCGGGGACGTGGGCGACGGGAAGATCTTCGTCCTCGACGCCGAGCAGGTGTACCGGATCCGGACCGCCGAGAAGAACGAGGCGGCGGTGACGCCGGCGGAGGCGGTGGAGACGTAGGGGACAGGCGCACAGGCGGACAGGCGGACAGGCGCCAAGTGTGCTTTGGGGGGACCGATAGGGGCGTCTGCTGCCCGGACCGGTCCCTCGCATGTCGTGCGCCTGTGCGCCTGACCGCCTGTCCGCCTGTGCGCCTGTCCGCCCGGCGCCCTTACATTCCCCCCATGACCCCCAGGAAACTCCGCAGCGCCGCCATCACCGAGGGCGTCGAGCGCGCGCCCAACCGCGCCATGCTCCGCGCGGTCGGGTTCACCGACGCCGATTTCGGCAAGCCGATCGTGGGCATCGCGAGCGCCTACAGCACCATCACTCCCTGCAATGCCGGTCTCGACGTCCTGGCCCGCCGGGCCGAGGCGGCCGTCCGGGCCGGCGGCGCGATGCCCCAGCTCTTCGGCACCATCACGGTGAGCGACGGGATCTCGATGGGGACCGAAGGGATGAAATACTCCCTCGTCTCCAGGGAAGTGATCGCCGACTCGATCGAGACCGCCTGCGGGGCCCAGAGCATGGACGGCGTGGTCGCGGTCGGCGGCTGCGACAAGAACATGCCCGGCGCGATGATCGCGATGGCCCGGATGAACATCCCGGCGATCTTCGTCTACGGCGGGACCATCAAGCCGGGACACTACGCGGGCCGGGATCTCACCGTGGTGAGCGCCTTCGAGGCGGTGGGCCAGCTCAGCGCCGGCCGGATCGACCGGGGCGAGCTGCTCGAGGTGGAGCGGCGGGCCTGCCCGGGCAAGGGATCCTGTGGCGGGATGTACACCGCGAACACCATGTCCTCGGTGTTCGAGGCCATGGGCATGAGCCTCCCCGGCTCCTCCACCATGGCCGCGGAGGACGCCGAGAAGGCGGAGAGCGCGGCGCGGTCCGGGACGGTGCTGGTCGAGGCGATCGCCCGGGGGCTCACACCCCGCCGGATCCTCACTCGCCCGGCGTTCGAGAACGGCATCACGGTGGTGATGGCCCTCGGCGGCTCGACCAACGCGGTGCTCCATCTGCTCGCCATCGCCCACGCGGCCGGCGTCCCGCTCACCCTCGACGACTTCGAGGCGATCCGGGCCCGGGTGCCGGTGCTCTGCGACCTCAAGCCCTCGGGGCGGTTCGTGGCCACCGACCTCCACACGGCCGGCGGCGTGCCTCAGGTGATGCGGATGCTGCTCGACCATGGACTGCTGCACGGCGACGCGGTCACCATCACCGGCGAGACCATCGCCGAGACGCTGCGGAGCGTGCCGGCCGAGCCCAGACCGGATCAGGAAGTGATCCGGCCGTGGGGACGGCCGCTCTACCCGCAGGGCCACCTGGCGGTCCTGCGCGGCAACCTCGCACCCGAGGGCTCGGTCGCCAAGATCACCGGGGTAAAGTCACCGAGGATCACGGGGCCGGCGCGGGTGTTCGAATCGGAGGAAGCCTGCCTCGAGGCGATCCTGCGGGGCCGGATCCGTGCGGGTGACGTAGTGGTGGTGCGGTACGAGGGGCCGCGCGGCGGCCCGGGCATGCGCGAGATGCTCGCCCCCACCTCGGCGCTGATCGGCGCGGGGCTGGGCGACGCGGTCGGCCTCATCACCGACGGCAGGTTCTCGGGCGGCACGTATGGCCTGGTGGTGGGCCACGTGGCCCCCGAGGCCGCGGTGGGCGGGCCGATCGCGCTGATCGAGGAAGGCGACCTCATCACCATCGACGCCGAGGAGCGGCTGCTCACGGTGGACGTCTGCCACGACGAGATGGTGCGGCGGCGCGGCGAGTGGCAGGCGCCGAAGCCTCGCTACACCTCCGGCGTCCTGCACAAGTACGCCCGCCAGGTCTCCAGCGCGAGCCTGGGGGCGGTGACCGACCTCTAGGCCCTCGCCGGCACGGCCATCCGGCCGATCTCGATCCGCCGCGCGATTTCCTCGCCCATCGCGCGGCTGCCGACCGTGGGCTCCCCCGGCCGCGCCAGATCGGCGGTGCGCAGGCCGGCCTTCAGGACCCCCGCTACCGCCTGCTCGACCACGGTCGCCGCCTCGGGCTGCTTGAGGCCGTAGCGCAGCAGCATCGCCGCGCTCGCGATCGCGCCGATCGGATTGGCGACCCCCCGTCCGGCGATGTCCGGCGCCGAGCCGTGCACCGGCTCGAACAGGCCGGGCCCGTCGCCGATCGAGGCCGACGGGAGCAGGCCCAGCGAGCCGGCCAGGACCGCCGCCTCGTCGCTGAGGATGTCGCCGAAGAGGTTCTCGGTGAGCAGCACGTCGATGCGCGCGGGCTCGGCCACCAGACGCATCGCCGCGAAATCCACGTAGAGATGCTCCAGCCGCACGTCGGGAAACTCCCGCCCGACCCGCGTCACCGTCTCCCGCCAGAGCAGCGACACCTCCAGCACGTTGGCCTTGTCCACCGACGTCACCCCGCCGCGGCGCTCGCGCGCGGCCTGGAAGGCGACCCGCGCCACGCGCTCGATCTCCGGCACGGTGTAGCGCAGCGTGTTCACCGCGGAGCCGGCCTCCCGGCCGCGGGGCTCGCCGTAGTACAGCCCTCCGGTGAGCTCTCGCACGATCAGGAGGTCCACGCCCTCGAGCCGCTCGGGGCGCAGGGGCGAGGCATGGCGCAGCGCCGGGTGGACGGCGACCGGCCGCAGATTGGCATAGGCGCCGAGCAGCTTCCGCAGCGCGAGGAGACCCGCCTCAGGACGGCGCTCACCCTCGGCGGTGGCAAGCGCGGGATCGCCCACCGCGCCGAGCAGCACCGCATCGGCCTGCGTCACGCCGCCCCGGGTGCGCGCCGGCAGCGCGGTGCCGCTCGCCGCGACGCCGGCTGCACCGACGGCGTACTCCGGCGTCTCGAGGCCGAAGCCGAAGAGCTCCGCCACCGCGCGCAATACTCGCAGGGCTTCGTCGGTCACCTCGGGCCCGATCCCATCGCCGGGCAGCACCGCCACCGTGTAGCGCGTCATACCGGCACCCCCAGCTCGATGGCGCGCCGCCGCTCGAACGCCGCGATGCCGGCCTCCTGGCGCAGCGTGCGCCCGATCTCGTCCAGCCCGTCGAGCAGCATCGCGCGGCGGTAGGGCGCGATGACGAACTCCGCGCGAAACCCCGCCGCGTCGCGCACCTCGGTGCGCTCGAGATCCACCGTGACCTCGTAGCCGTCCGACGCCGCGGCGGCCCGGCGAAAGAGCTCGGCCACCTCCGCCTCGGCGAGCGTCACGGGCAGCAATCCGTTCTGGCAGCAGTTGCCGTAGAAGATGTCGGCGAACGAGGGTGCGACGATGGCGCGAAATCCGTATTCCGCCAGGGCCCACGGCGCGTGCTCGCGCGACGAGCCACAGCCGAAGTTGGCGCCGGCGAGCAGGACGCTCGCGCCCGCGGCCTCGGGACGATTCAGCTCGAAGGCCGGATCCGGTGTGCCGTCGGCGCGATAGCGCCAATCGTGGAAGAGGGCGACCCCGAATCCGGTGCGCTCGATGCGCTTGAGGAACTGCTTGGGGATGACCTGGTCGGTGTCGACGTTGGCTCTCGGCAGCGCGGCGACGCGACCAGTGTGGCTGCGGAACGGTTCCATCCGTACCTCACAATGTACTTTAAGCATCCATTGCAATAGTATGTACGTTCTACTGTTACGATTCTTCGATGATTCAGATTCTATAGGGACGCCGCCGCAACTCTTGCCCTGTCATCCTGAGCGAAGCGAAGGACCTCGCCCGGCACTCGCTCGAATGCCAGTTCCGATCCTTCGGTCGCTCGCGCTCCCTCGGGATGACACGCAGGTCACCGCAACAGGCTCCGCACATCCACCAGTCGTCCCTCGATCGCCGCCGCCGCCGCCATCGCGGGACTCATCAGATGCGTGCGGCCGCCGCGCCCCTGCCGTCCTTCGAAGTTCCGGTTCGACGTCGACGCGCAGCGCTCGCCCGGCGCCAGAATGTCTTCGTTCATCCCGAGACACATCGAGCAGCCCGGATTCCGCCATTCGAATCCTGCCGCCGTGAAGATGCGATCGAGTCCTTCCGCCTCGGCCGCGGCCTTCACCCGTTGCGAGCCCGGCACCACCATCGCGCGCACGCCGCCGGCCACGTGCCGCCCTTCGGCGACCCTCGCCGCTTCGCGAAGATCTTCCAGCCGGCCGTTGGTGCACGAGCCGAGAAAGACCCGATCCACCCGGAGGCCCTCGAGCGGCGTCCCCGGCCGGAGATCCATGTACGCGAGCGCGCGTGTGAAGGAGCGGCGCTCGGCCTCGGTCGCGGCGTCGGCGGGATCGGGCACCCGCTCGGT
>Ga0310810_10005325_pt1 | contig 14380 bp, 17 predicted proteins | sample NCmetagenome_FD_207641 | JGI IMG/M metagenome (GOLD analysis project Ga0310810, IMG submission 207641) | Soil microbial communities from experimental microcosm in Duke University, North Carolina, United States - NC | ecosystem: Engineered > Artificial ecosystem > Soil microcosm > Unclassified ... | reverse complement strand
GACGATAGTCGCCATAAGCTGCGCGATTGTTTGTGGCATTTTCTACATCGCAGTCGTCGACCCGTTCGGCCCGCGACCCTAATGTCCGCTTTCCACCCATTCCGGCCATAAACGTAATGACCGCTTTCGACCCAAAGCTGCCATTAGATCGCCGGATGCCAGCTGCAAGGCGGCTTCAAGTGAAACTTTGCGCTGCATTCTTCGTCTTGCGAAGCCCAGAGGTGCCCACGGTGGTTCTAATGATCTTTCCGGCGCGCCAAGCTGGTTGGGCTTCATGCCCTTCACCAGCAGCGAATCTGACCTGCCCCAGATGATCGGCGTGTCATGGCTGCCCGATGCGGCAAAGATCAGGTCGGAGAAGTCCCCTCTCGTTTCAAGAGCCTGTTCGACGAACGGCTAGGCGACTTCGAATTCACCATGTCGACCAACCATCCACAGCGAATCCCTTAATCGGACAACGGTCCATCGCCCGAGCGTAACGCTTTGCCGTTGACTGTATAATCCTGGTTTACCACCCCCTAGCCGATACTGCGGGATCGTGATTCCCTGCCAATCTCACGGGGGGTCATTAACCTAAAAGGTCAACCATCCGGGAACTGGGACGGGCGTATGCTTCGCCTACGTTTGAGCGCGCTCGGCCTGGAAACGCGTGGCCGCGAACCCTCAAATTCGTGCTGCGTATTAGCTCCACTGGGGAGGTTGAAATGCGGATTAAAGGAACTGGAAAAAGCGAGGTGCTGAACGGCAGCGCCGGCGCCGACATCATCGATGGCGGCGGTGGCAATGACGTAATCGACGGCGGTGCCGGTACCGACTATCTGACGGGCGGCCGGGGAGCCGACACGTTCATTTTCCACGCGCACTCGCAATATGACGTCATTACGGACTTCAATGCCGCTGAAGGCGATCGGATCGTGTTCGGAACGGATGCGTCAGCGACCCAGGTTATGTACTCCGGCCAGCTGTATGACGGTCTCTCGTTCCAGACGTCGAGCGGAACGTGCTCCGTCCATTGCGTTGACATCAACGCCGACGGCATCATGGACACGCAGCTTAGCCTCAACGGCGATAACTTGTTCCTGCTCGGCTGCACGCCGGATCAAGTCGATGGTGCATACCTGTTTTGCTGAGACCGAACGGGTAAGCGATGCTCAGAGGCGGCTTCGGCCGCCTCTTTTTTATCCGCATTCTCCAAGCCTGTGGAACAGCTGTGGATAATTTTTGTTGCATAACTGATTTATAACGTTAAATTAACGACTCGGGATTTCGGGCCCGTCTGCATTTTCATGCCGACGTATGACGACAGGCCGATCATTTGCGGGCCTGTGGCGATGAGAAGCGCGTAAAGCGCCCTCGCACGCGGCCCTCAGGCGAGCGACCTGCCGAATAAGGCAGGAGAGCTGCGCGGATGACTGATGACCCCTGACTCTCATCAGGCCTGAATAGCAGGCTCTGACCGATCTATTCCTGTCGTCTTGACGCCGTCGCCACTGGCTGCGGTCGCGACCGGACTTGTCTCCTTTTTTCGGGGAAATCCAATGGCTATCACGATCAAGATCGACAACGATCAGACGACTGTCGCGGTCGACAACCTGGCGCTCGATGAGAGCTCCGGCCTCCAGACGCCCGGCACGACCGACACGGGCAACGATTCCAATCTCGACATCACGGACGCCACGACCGGCAATCCAGACTCGAACCTTTTCGACGGCACGCTGAGCGGCGCGAGCTACTCGGCGAGCTTCCTCAGCTTCATGAACGCGGCGACCATCTTCGGCTCCGCCGGCTTGAGGCTGTCCGATGTGCAGAAGGCCTATGCCGCCGGCGTCGAGGGCGCCGTCAGCGCGACCGACTTCGTCAAGGTCACCGCGACCAACGGCGAGACAGTCTCGGATCTCTTCTTTTCCGATTCCGCCGGCGCCGCGCTCAACGGCGACCAGGTCCTCGGCATGCAGACGCTGGATGGGCAAAACGTCTATCTCTGGTCGGACGGCGACTATTGCATCGCGACCACCAGCTCGTCCGCAGGTGCCGGTCGCGTGGTTGCCGCTTTCTACCTTAAGGATGACGCCGCCGACCATCTGAGCGCGCAGGTCCAGATGGTCATGTTCGAGCCGCTGAAGCATCCCGACGGAACGAGCGTGGACGATGCGCTCAACTTCACCAACGTGATGAACGTCAGTGCGGCCGGATCGCAGACATTCGATTTCGACGCTCTGAAGTCCGGCGGATGCCTGTGGTGCGCTGTAGGCTCCAATGCAGGCGCAATCCTGGTGTCCGGCTACAGTCTCGACGTTGATGGCGTCGGCAAGTTGCAAGCCACGTCCAACAAGATTGCGGTCAGCCAAGGCGGTACAGGGACGACAATCGGCCTCAACAACCAGCTGTTCGACAACGTGAATGAGACGGCGGTTTTCACGCTGGTGACCGGCCTGGATACCCTCGGCAGCACCGACGGCGGTGTCCAGAGCGACTATCTCCTCGATCACACGGGTCCGAAAGCCGACGGTCTCGATTATTCCGGATATATCAATGTGACCGGCGCCGGAATCTTCATCTCACAGTCTCAGGGAAACGACGCGAAGAGTTTCGACATAAATCTGTTTGAGGCAGGCGGCGGCACGACTCCAGAGGAGGGATTGGCCTATATCGGTACGGAGCCGAGCGGCGCCTTCCTGGACGACACGGCGATCAATGTGGCGACGGTCACGGTCATCGACGACGACGGCAACGTCGTCGCAACGTGGGTTGCCGGGGCCGATCCGGATGGAGCAGGTCCGCTCCTCGGAAGCGGGGCGACCGTCAGCGGGCATACGTCGAGCAACGGCACCGCCAACATCCAGGTGACGATCAGCGGCAACAACATCGACGTCAACGGCGTGCTCGGCGAATATACGGTCAACTGGACCTCGGCGGGCGGCGTAACCTTCAATCGCTTCACGCTGGTAGACGAGGCCGGTCAGTTCGACGTCGGCCGCGTCGACCTGACGCAGGGCGTTGCCGTGCACCAGGCCATCGGCGGCGCCCTCCTTGTCCAGGACGATGGGCCGAGCCCGTCTGGAGCAAACGCCACATTCCATGTCGACGAAGATGCGATGACCGGCGCCGGCGGCGGCGACCTGTCGACCGGCAACATCGACAACCCCGACGACGGGGACGGAATTGTCGGCGAACAGGACGAGGTCACCTTCACGCAGGCCGATCTCGGCGTGACGGTCAGCACCGGAACTGATTCGCCGGCCATCTTCTCGCTCGTTGGCTCGATCGCCAACGGCACGGCGGTGAAAACGAACAGCGGCGCCGATGTCTATTCAAAGGGTGACCAGGTGTTCTGGCGAGTTTCGAGCGGCGTGCTCCAGGGCGTCACCGATGCCGGAACGGCAGACGAGCGCGTAATCTTCACCATCACGGTGAACGACCAGGGCACGCCCGCCAAGACGGACGATACGTTCACGTTCGACCTGAAAGACCAGCTCGATCATTCGAATGGTGCGGGCGAACTCGCGAACCTGGTGCTCAACATCACGCCGGCGTTCACGGCGACCGATGCGGACGGCGATCCGGTGAACTTCGGCACCAACACGCCGATCCGGATGCAGATCGAAAACGACACTCCGACCTTCACGGCGCAAATCTCGGACGGTCTTGTCGAGTTCGCGACGGACAGCACCGGCACCGTTACGAACAGCCTCAATGGTGCTGTAGGTGCGGACGACACCAATGCAACGAGCACGAGCCAGTCGCCGTCGGTGAAGCAATATACGTTCGTGAATAATTCGTGGACCGAGCCGCACGACGTCTATCCCGACCTGGACGGCGTCCTTTCGGCGGACGGCACGAAGATCACCTTCTACTCGACGTCCGTGACGGCGGACCAGAATAGCTCGACCGCGGTCTACGAAATCACGTTGAACCAGACGGCGAACAGTGGCGCCGGAAGCTACACGTTCACGGTGCTTCAGGCTCCGCCCGTGTCTCAGAACGCGTTCGACTTCTCTGACCTGCCATCAGGTCAGAATCTGTGCGCCATCATTGCCTCAGACAAGACCGACCTGAGCCAGGGCGGATTGCTCGTCTTCCCGTCCAACCCGGACCTCAATCCCGATGGCACGTTCACCAACATCAGCGGGACGATTAATACGTCGAAGGGCGGCGGGCCAGTGACGATCGGCAACGGCAACCAGGCCTTTGATCACACGGACGAAGGCGCCTGGTTTATCTACGTCGACGACCCCTCTGCTTCCGCAGTCGGCGGCCTCGGTCTTACCCAAGTCACCGCGGACGATGCGGATACGATCGACTTCACGGGGACCCTTGGCGGCATTGACACTGCGTCCGTCGAGATCGTGCAGGCGTCAGGTGCGGGCACGGCCAAGAGGCCGGGTCCGAGCATGCACATCGCCACTTATGACGTCGATCCTGGCGACGTGAGCGGCACGGGTGGGGAGGCTGTGGTCCTCGACCCTACCGCGGTCGGAGCCGGCGCCGATCAGGTGAACATCATCGGCGTCAAGATCATCAACTCCTCTGGGCAGGTGATCGAGTACCGGATCAACATCGACAACGGCGCAACCAACGGGGGCACGCTCCAGGACAGCGACGACGCGGGTACCGCCGTGACCGCCGCGGATGATTCGCTGGTCGGCGTCTCGTTCGTCCTCGACGACGACGGCGGTACTCCGGCCGATCCGACTGACGACATTTACAGCATCATCGTCAGCAACCTGAAGGCAAACTACACGGTGGAGTTCATCACCGAGACAAGCCACGACGCCGCGCTGGTCGAGAATGTATCGGGAAGCTTCGACATCGGCGGGTTCAACACGTTCAGTAATCAGGACGTGCCGTCACAGGACTTCGACTTCCAGGTGCAGGTCAACGATTACGACAATGACAGCTTCACCAGCACATTGGCGCAGTTCAGTGTGAGCATCGACGGCATTAACTTCTAGTGACGCGGGCGGGAATGGGCCCGTCAAAAAGGCAAGGGTCGCGGATTCGCTCCGCGGCCCTTTTTGTTCGCCGTTCTCACAACCTGGTTGACGGGACGTCACCCGTTGCGCGCGCGACCAACCGTGGGTGCGATCACCAACACCATCGCCCCGAGTGTCCGCTTTCCCCCCATTGCGGACATTCGTTAAGACCTTCATTCTGGCTGCGTCATGTCATGAGGGACTTCATGTTCCGGGACCACCGCTAGATCGGACACTCCCCAATGAAGTGCGCCGCAATGGCGCCTTCGGCGGTGCTTGTGACATGGGCTTCGATGCTTCCCATGCCGCGGATTACGACCTTGATCTTTTCGCCTACATCAAAGCGTTCGATCGAAGCCATTTCACATCCGTCATACCAAAGGCGAGTGATGTTGACGGGGCAAGACAATGCACCTTCTCGGAGAATTGTTGCCGATAGATTGGGACAGTGCACGTATTGCTCACGCGGAAACCGCATAGCGTGCTCCTTTGCCCAATCAGACGGCCTCCAGTTGCTAATTTTCTCGTATGATTGAGAGTGTGCGGGAGGTTTACGATAATCGCGCTGCGGGCTGCATTAACCATCGTTCGCTACGCAACCGAAACACGTGACATCATAAACGGCGGCCTATTAGTCCTCGGCCGATCCACACGGCCGGGGGCTTTTGCCTTATGGCCGCTTTCCACCCATTGCGGCCACAACCGACCCATTGCGGTCATTGCGACGATGCTAGTTGCTTGCCAGAATGGCTACATGAAGTTGCTATCTGAATGGCGCTTGGCCGCCGTAACGTTCACACTGATCATGATCCCCTCAGGAGCGGCACTCGGCCAAGGTGCAGCAACTGCGGCTAAGCCACGCGAAGTAAACATCACCTCGGACTCCGCTGCTGGCTGGCTTCCCAGTGAGGAACTGGAATCAAAGGCTCGGAAAGCGGCTACAGATTTCTTTTCAGCAATTGAGTCGGAAGACTACCGGCGCGCCTATGACATGATGACCAAGTCAAATCAGTCCAACGTTCCATTTGAACGGTTTGAGGAGCAGGGAAAGAAATTCCACGGTCTGGCGGGGCCACTTAAGCGCCGTGACGTCCTCAAAGTCACTTGGACGAAAGATCCGGCAAATGCGCCCAACGCCGGTGTTTATGTCGCGATTGACGTGGCCGCCGTCTTCGCCGGAGTGGACCGGGAATGCGGTTACGTTGTCCTCTACCAACGTCCGGCAGGCGGCGCTTTCGAAGTGGCGCGGACTGAAAGCAATTACATCGACAATGGTGCGGCCAAATCGATCGCCGAAGAGCAATCGGTTGCCGAGCTGAATCGGCTGTGGCGTGAACTATCCTCGCATTGCCCGAACTACTCACCGCCTCTCGCACTTGCGCAAACCAGCCCGCCTGACGAGGCGCCGTTGCCCGAGTCTTCCGAAACGAACATTGAATACAAGTCGGTCGCAGACGCACTACAAGCGTTGCGTGCTCGACCTGGTGTGCTCCTTACCACAGAGAATGGGTGGCTCATTGCGACAGACGAGGCAGCCTATACGATATGGTCTTTCGCCCCATCGAGTTATCCGGCCTATCCTGCCGTCGTGAAGCGCCAAGTTATCGCGAAGGGCAGTGGATCATCTATGGTGATGAGCGTGCACTGTGAAGCATCCAAATCAGCTTGCGATGATCTCGTGCGGACCTTCTCGCGATTGAACGGGTTCGATTTGCCCAAATAGGGCAACGGCCGCTTTCGACCCATTGCGGTAATTACGTCTTTGGCGGAATGACGGTCGGTAATGGGGTTGCACGCTCACCCCGATGCTTCCGCAACCTAAACTTACTTTGATATTCGCGCCGCTGCTTCGCCACCTCATAGAGGACGATACCTGAACTGGTCCCAAGGTTCAGGCTTTCGATCATACCAAACATTGGAATGCTGACGCACAGCTCGCTCCGTTCGACAGCGCGATCGCTGATCCCGACCGCCTCGCTTCCAAACCAGACTGCCAGCTTGTGGTGGGTGGTGAAGTCGCCTTCGTGCAGGAAAATGCACATCTTTCCTTTGACGTGCGGTGAAGTGACGATCGACTTGAAGTTGTTCTTCTCAAGATGATCGAAGCAGTCGTCAGTGCTGTCGAAGCGCTTCACGAACGTCCATTTGACCGCCGAGACGGACGTCTTCGAGATCGCCTTTCGCTCCCGCAAATCCTGCCAATCATCTGGCAGTTGCCGGTGGGGATCGACCACATAGACTTTCTCAACGCCCAAGGCATTTACGTTGCGGATCACAGTTCCGATGTTCTTTATGTCCGTCGGATTTTCGATCACCGCGATGAGGTTTTTGCAGCGAAAGGCTTTAATTTCCTCGGCGCGCTTGCGGACCGAGGGCTTGGATTTGGTTTCTTCGTCCATCCGCGCGTCATAGCTTGCTAATGACCGGTTTCCACCCATTCCGGCCGCGACTGCTTTCGACAAATACCGGACATTAGATGCGTTCACTTCGCTCCCGGCGTTAGCTTCGACATCTGGGTTGCAAGGGCCAGTGCCGCCTGCACCGCTGCCTCGTCGGACGCCGTTGACAACGGGTTCACGGCTTTAACCTCAACCAGCAGCGCGATGTATGGTGTCGTGCCGGTGTTAAGCGTGTCGTGCAGCTTGGAGAACTCGCCCCAATAGATGTCGCCTGTCTTTTCGTCATAATCCTCGTGATTACCATCTGCTTCGGTAACGCGGATTTTTGCACCCGAAAGGACATAGCCAACACGCGGCGGGTGGGTGTGCCAATGGTCCTGCGCGCCGGGCAGCAACGTATATTGAAGGACGCGAACATTCTCGTTTTCGAGGAGCAATTTGAAATTGCCCGGCGAGGAAGTGAGGCCATCCACCGCACCGCTGGTTGCCGGGGGTGGCTCGGCGACCGCCACAGACGGAATCGGCACGAACAGCGCGAAAGCAGCAGCGTAGGCTAGCGTCGATTTCATATTACCCCGCAGTCATTTGTGGCACATCACGCGTCGACAGGCTGAATGTTCAGCGAGGAGCGAGCATAGCGCTGGATAGCGGCAGCTTTCCACCCATGGCGGTCAGTCGGTTAATCCCGCCTTTGTTCATTTTCGTCACCAACCATTAGCGTAAGAGCGCTTAACGCGGATTGTTGGTGGGGGGCCTTCAATGGAGGGTCCTGTGGCGTTTGGTAAGCGTATCGATAAACCGGGCGGTGGTCGCAAGGCCATCCGCGCAGAGTTGGCGCTCCGTGCGGTTATCATGACCGTGACGGACACCATTAGCGTCGATCTACTCGACATTTCTAAAACGGGAGCCAGGCTTCGCGCGCCCGATCTACCCGGTGATGGGCAAGAGATAATGGCGCTGCTGGGCGGCCTTGAAGCATTTGCCAAGGTAATTTGGCGGGAAGCCGACGAATGCGGCATCCAATTTGATATTCCACTTAGTGATCGGACGGTCGCTATAGTAGAAGGTGAACGCGTGCCGGTCACGCTGGACGGGCTGGGACCTGACGCCATCTTCGCGGCAAGCGATTGGCACAATGGCCTTGCGCGTTAATTGCCACGCGATGCGTCCGCTTTCCACCCATTCCGGTCATTTGGCCGTTGGGCTAAGGAGCGCCCCATGCGGCGCATACTGGTATGGACCGAGGCGGAACTCACGGGGCTAGGGAAGACGTGGGGCTTGTCGCGCATCATTACCGAAGTCGATGAACGAGGACGGGTTACACGCGAGCTTGGGTTCGATGCGGACGGCAATCTCATTCACCGATGCCCCGGCGAGCCGAAGGTAACAGATGACTATGGCGTCTTCGATTTGGCGACGATTGCCCCCTCGGACGGGGACGACTTGGAACCCGACGAGTTCGACCGCCTCTGGAGCCAATGACCGCCTTGCACCCATTCCGGTCATTGCGGGTGTTGATGCTTCCTGGGACTTCGGGTGATGCTCTAGGTGTCGTCAGACGCTGCGAGCAGGTCCATCAGATTTCGTGCGGCCTCCCGGTCGGCTTCCTCTTTAAAAGCCACGTCGAGGTCGGGAGCCTGCCCGAGCATGTGTAGGAGTGACCAAAGCGCGAACCGCCGCGCCCGATCGGTTTCAAGTCCGAAATCGACCCGAAGCCGATCTAACCCTGCGGCTTGTACCGCTGGCGAGGCTTCCGCCAAGTCTGATGTGCCGAAGTAATGGTGCAGTAGCTGGTCCAGATCCATTCGCTGCTGCTAGCGCGGCTACAACAGTGACCGCAATGGGTGGAAAACAGCCACTAGCTCCGAACTGGTCATACAGGTGGATCAATGGTGTGGTTGATCGCACCGAGGAAGTTCAGGAAAACGAGCAACGCAAGCGCCCCTCCTACCAACCATCTTTGCTTTCCGATCAAAGCCGCCGAGTAGGTCGGCGCGAACAGGAACGAGGTCAGCAGGAGCCCGTTGAGGGACAACTTCCTGGTCACGGCGAACTCAAGGATCATCAACCCAAAAAAGGCGAAACAGGAGATGCCAATGACCAACCGCCTCACGCGAAAGAAATGGGAATCCAACGCCGCTTGCGGCTTAAGCTCGTCCGGAAAAACGATATAGGCCGCCACGTAGTAGGTGCCAGCGAACAGCCCCCCGATAAAAAGCGTAAGCGCGTTCATCGGAATGGCGTCTCGCTCCTCCCAGAGCGTCAGCCAGTAGCTGAGTAAATCCACCAGAACGAGGAGACCAAGAAGAGGCGTAAGCCACCCAAGCGTTACCTCGTCCCGCCTCTCGAAGGACCGACCCAGCCCGCCGAAGATTTCCGCCATGCACAGTCCGAGCAGTAATGAGAATAAGCCAAAAACGAACTCAAATGGGCTCATGGATCTGTCCCCCCGCTGAGGGAGGCTATCAGACTATCAAACAGGCACAACTGCCCTCCCTATGACTGCAATGGGTGGAAATCGGTCATTAGCTCGATTTACGAATTAGGTGCGGCTGGCGGGTGCGGAGCTTTGCCCATATTACTGCGGGATGGACAAAGAAACCGCCAATCGAATCATCGACCTACAAGCGGAAATCACGGCGCTACGCGGGGCCGTTCGCATGCTTCTGCACAACGTTTACAATGCGAATGATAGCGCCCTCGCAATACTTCGCGAAAAGGCTTTCCAGGCCGACAGGTTTCAGGGTCACTACGACGAGCCAAACGAACGCTCGACGCGGTATCGCGATGGCGTGCGCGAAGCGGTGGCCAGTCTTCTTGACCCCTTCCAGCCCGACAATGACGAGGCAAGCCGCTTGGCCAATCCGGCGCCCACGCGCACGGGGTCTTCCGAGAAGGGCGATACCGACCCTGACCTTTCCTGATCGTATTCAGTATCCACCAATGTTTGCTTTGAGTGGAAAGCGGTCATCGGGTTCCACCTCCTTGAAGATATAGACTTGCTGGCGGATTGAGCGCAGCTTCTGCGTCGGAGTGGGGGTGCGCATGCCGCGCAATCGAATGCTCATGCAGATTGATGACGAGCTGATGCTCGCCAAACATGCGCTCGCTTTCTGGCGCGAACACGCCCTCTTAGCCGACGCCCCGCTACGAGCTTGCGCCGAAAGAGCGTGCAAGCTGCACGAGCAGCATATCCAGCAGCTAATCGATATTCAGGAACGTCTGTCAGACATGTAAGCGGTCGATAGTGACCGCAATGCGTGGAAAGTGGACATCCCTCTACGGGCACGAACTTAAAAATACTGATTGTCTGGGTGGGACCAATTTTCCTACTTTTGCGTTTCCATTGCCGTTCGATATCGCTTGAATAACGCTGAGGTTGAAGTGCGGCACGACCATTCGCACGCTGGCTTTCAGAGCATTCTCGATGGGTTCGAGGCGCTTGGCAGCCACCTGGATGATCTAAACGCGTATCACCTTCTGGGGCAGTCCCGACCAGAGATAGTTGCTAGAATAGAGCGAGCAAAAGAACTGGTGTGTCGCGGCGCGTCGCTGGCGCGGGAGCGGCTGGGCGTTCCGCCCCCCTAGGCCCAATGTTAGGCACATCTAGTAAGGCTGCCGGGTTGCATTGGAGGCATCGTGTCAACTGACAATGAGGAAGATGACCGGCTGCCCGCGCCATCCGACCCGGCCTCTCAGGACGTCCGCGATGTCTCGTCGCAAGTGCTCACCGACATCGAACTTGCACTGGAACAGATGCTCAGGGACGGGTCTGAGGAATCCGAGAAAACCATCCTGGAACTACAAGAAATGGTTGCCGCCATTCGGGCCGAACTTCGGGGATTGCTCTAACTATTCCGTCGGGGGCGCGGCCCTGGGAGGGCTAGGATTACCGTTCTAACCGCAATCGGTGGAAAGCGGCCGCTAGATCAATTACTAGCATCGCCTGATCGGGTGCGGAAGCGCTAGGAACATGCTATCCCCTGACCGCTTTAGGTTGAAAGCCGACAATTTATTGTTACGCGCCTCCAATGACGACAAGGAGCGCGAGTTCAGCTCAATCGATTATCGGCATGCCATGGGGCGATCCGACTAGGCCGCCAGTTGAACGGCCGAGAGCTCAGCCCTAGCGCGGATCGATGCTGGAAACGGGCACGACTTCCGATTTCGCCGGTCCAAATGGATGCCGGTAAGCGCGCACGTCGCGGTAATTTCACCACTCTCCGCATTATACATGGTGTGAACGAAACGAATGATCTTTTCGCGGATTTCGATCACTCGGCTGCGAACTTCAACGACATCGCCCGCGAATAATTCGCGCTTAAATTCGGTCTCCTGCGATAGAGCCGCCATTCCGCAATGACTGTCACGCAGGTAAGATGGTGTGATCCCAAGCTGAAGGAGCAAGTTCCAGCTCGCCTCGTCGAATTTGCCGGCATACCACATGTTATTCATGTGTCCGACGTGATCGCAGTGCCACGGATAGACCGCCCCGCGATAGGTAAGGAGTGCTCCACTGTCCAAAACGGTCATTTCGTGTGTCTCCAGTTTCGCGCCATACGATGGTGTTGATACGGTTCCGTATCGCATTGCGCCGCTCCTAGCAATACGGTACCGTATCTTTTTTATCGATCGGCGTTGGCGATGAATGGCGAAGGCAGAGCGGAAAAATGGATTGCCACCGGATTGGCGGAACTGGCTCGTAGCGGGATTGACGGAGTGCGCGTCGAAGTATTGGCCAAGCAGCTCGGCGTCACCAAGGGCGGCTTCTATCGTCAGTTCAAGGATCGGCGCGCTCTGTTGGAAGCCATGCTCGACAGCTGGGTCGAAGGGCGTGTCGAGGCGATCGAGCAGCAGATGGATTTGCTTGGCGAATCTTCAGAACAGAAGCTCTATTCGGTGATCGGACTGTTCACCCGACGCGTGAATGCCCAGGGAATCGGGATAGAACTTGCCATCCGCCAATGGGCGCGCTGCGACAAGACGGCGGAAGGGGCAGTCGCTCAAGTGGACGCGGCACGGGTCAGACTGGTCACGCCACTCTATCGGGCTCTGGGATTTTCATCGGAGCAGGCCGAAGCGCGAGCACTTCTCTTCTATTCATTCCTGTTCGGCCAAAGCCTGCTGCTCGTCGGAACCTCTCCGGCAAGGCGCAAGGCTTTGATCCAGGCATGTGCGGATGCGCTGATCCAGCGTGCGGGTGGAGCGATCACGCAGGCCACCTAGCCCGTAGTTTGTCACGGGATCCTACCGACGAATCTTTGCTAGAGCATTCGTCATTAGCCATATTCAAGCGGCAGCTATGGGTGGAAAGCGGATTCAGGCAGGAGCAGCTGATCCAGCTCCAAATTTCTCACTCACGCCCGTATTCTGTCGCAATCTCCTCAGGCGTGGAGAATACTCGCAGCACCGCCGGCGGCACTGAAGACGCTTCAAAGATCGGATAATGGGCGCGTTCGATTTTGCCTCGGCTGGCAATCGTTTGCAGCCGGGCAAGTAAGTCAGGATTCGAGGCCTCTTCTGGGCCTCGCATGAATTTCAGAATACTCATCAGCGGTTTGCTCCGTCCAAAAGCCACCGCCACGCCGATGCTCTAAATGCACATGCAATTCTTTACGAAACGACAATGACCGCAATGGGTCGTAACCAGAGGCGGACAACCCCGAGGACGAACACGGCATTTGACCTGATTTTTGAGGTTTTACACGTGAGGTAAACTCGCCGCGTTGTCGCCATTGGTGTCCAAGCCGTCCCCGGCAACACGGAACTCCCGGTCACGACTCCCCGAGACCGGGGTTCCTAACAAAAGGGATAGAGGAATGCCTAGCCTCGATGACCAAGTCCGGCTTGAACGCCTGAAAGAGGTGAACCGCCATCTAAAACGCGCGCTGGATGAGTGTCACTCCATGCTCGACCCCGACAAGCGATTTGTCTTGCAATCAAATCAGGACAACGAGCCGCTGAGGCGTGGCTTGCGTCGCTGAGCCAATGTCCCCAATGGGTGGAAAGCGGACATTAGGGTCGCGGGCCGAACGGGTCGACGACTGCGATGTAGAAAATGCCACAAACAATCGCGCAGCTTATGGCGACTATCGTCCAATAGATTGCGGGCTGCTCGTCGCGCCGAAACCCTTGTCCATCTGCCGAAGCGCCTCCGAGGACAATCATCCGCCCAACGACAAACAACCCGAAAGCGCCAACGGCCAAACCAACGATGCTCATTGTTTGAAAATGCCAGCCCGTCCTAATGACCGCAATGGGTCGATTCCGGCCATTAGAGACATCTCACGGCCTCTCTTGCGACTGATCGGCTGCTAAAGGCATATTGGCGGCATGGATACTGACGATCCAATAGACTTGTCGACGCACCCGAAGCGGCTCAAATCCCTCAACGAATTTGAACGCCCCTGGTGGTATCCAACGCTTGATTTCGATAACGAGCAGCCGCGCTGGGTGCACTGGGCCTTTGTTCTTGCAGGATTGACCGTCGGCGTGGTGCTAGGGCTTCTAATTGTGACTTAAGCCTCGCTAGTCTCCCCACATGTGCAACCTCTACCGCATGACCAAGGGCACAGCCGAGATCGCCAATCTCTTCCGCGCCCAGGCCGATCCGCCCGGCAATGCCGGCGAGTCAGTCTATCCCGGCTATCCCGGATTAGTGATCGCCGCCGGACGCGTGCGGCAAATGACGTGGGGCTTCCCATTGACGCTTAAGGGTAAGGACGGCCAGCCGCTGAAGCCCAAGCCGGTCAACAATGCCCGCACCGACAAGCTGGATAGCTTCATGTGGCGGTTCAGCTTTCAGGAGCGCCGCTGCCTAATCCCGGTGACTGAGTTCTGCGAAGCGGAAGGGAAGAAGGGCGCCAAGACCCGAACCTGGTTCTCACTGCCTGATGATGAGGTGTTCGCAGTTGCTGGCCTATGGCGCGACACGGACGAATGGGGACCGGCCTATTCGATGGTCATGACTGAAGCCTGCGTCCACGTCCAAAGCGTTCACGATCGCAT
>Ga0310810_10005323_pt1 | contig 14380 bp, 10 predicted proteins | sample NCmetagenome_FD_207641 | JGI IMG/M metagenome (GOLD analysis project Ga0310810, IMG submission 207641) | Soil microbial communities from experimental microcosm in Duke University, North Carolina, United States - NC | ecosystem: Engineered > Artificial ecosystem > Soil microcosm > Unclassified ... | reverse complement strand
TCGAGGTCAATGGCCCGAGGAGCGCTGCCAGGGATTACCTATTTGATGGCGTCGTCTTCATTGAAACGTTGCAGGATGCGATGGCCTTATGGGAACAGCACCTATGGGGGGACATCCAAGGCCCCACGTTCGTAACACGTGCCGGCGAAATCCTTGATGCCGCGGGATTGGTGACCGGCGGGCAGGCCGGGGCGACGGGCGGATTATTGCAGCGCCGCCGTGAGGTTATGCAGTTGGAAGAGCGGCGAACGATTTTGGCCATGGCCGTGGAACAGGCCCGTCAGCGACGCGAGGAGCTGCAGGCGCAAAGCCAATCGCTGCGCGAGGACGGGCGGCGTCTTGCGGAGAGTTTGCGTGAGGAGGAAATGAAGGCCTTGTCCCTCCACAAGGACGGGTCCGGCCTGCAGCTCTTTTTGGGGGATCTCACGCAGCGGATTGAAACGTTGATGGCTGACGCCCAGCGCGGCTCTCTGGAAACTCGCCGTCTCGAGCAGGAAGGCCGCTCGGCTCAGGCCCAATTGGCTCAATGGATTGCGGAAAAGACCGGTCAGGAGGGTGCGCTCCAGGCCGTGCGCACCCGTGTGACCCAGTTCGATGAGGAGATGCACAGGCTCCAGCAACGGCTGACAGAGGCACAGTTGAACGCGCAAGGCACCCGCAATACCCACGAGCACCGCCAAACCGACCTCGAGCGTGTGCGCCAGGAGGAACAGGAGACGACCGATCGCATCGAGAGTCTCAATCAGCAGTTGGAATTGCTGACAGCATCCCTTGCACAGAGCCGCGGAGAGCGTGAGCGGCAAGAGTCTCTATGCCGTGAGATCGGGCAATCAACGGAACGCGTGAAAGCGCAGTTGGTGGAGGCCCAGGAACGACAGGCGCAAGAGATGGCACAGGCTCACGAAACGGAGTCCAGTCTTGATGGAGTGCGCAAGGCGGTTTCCAGCCTTCAAGAATGTCGGCTCACGATCGAGGTGAAACGAGCCGAATTTCGGACGCAGCTGGCCACCGTGGAATCGACGTTATCGGGAACATATCAGGTGGATTCGGAATTACTCGTGGAACCGGCCAAACCCGCGCTCTTTACCGAGAACGCGACGTCTCAGGCTGCCCCGACCGAAGAGGAGCTTCGCCAGCAACTACAGAAAGTCCGCGAACGGCTCGACCGCATGGGACCCATCAATCTGGCCGCGATCAATGAGCATCAGGAACTGGAAGAGCGGCACCGCTTTTTATCGACACAAGAGCAGGATCTTTCGAATTCTATCGCTTCTCTCAAAGAGATCATCCAACGGATCAACCGGACGACGAAGGACATGTTTGCCACGACTTTTGCGGAACTCCAGGAAAAATTCAGTGAAGTGTTCGCCAAATTCTTCCGCGGCGGCCGTGCAGAGCTGCAATTGGTGGACGGGACGCCGGACGAAGAGAGCGAGCAGAAAGGGCCGCAGGAGCCCGGTGTTGAGATCGTGGCCCAGCCTCCGGGCAAACGCCTGAAAAATATCACCATGCTCTCTGGCGGTGAGAAGACCCTGACCGCCATGGCATTATTGTTCGCCAGTTTTTTGATCCGCCCGACGCCGTTCTGCATCCTCGATGAGATTGACGCTCCGCTCGACGAAGAAAACATCGGGCGGTTTACCGCCGTGCTTTGTGAACTGGCTCAAGGGGCCCAATTCATGGTCATTACGCATAACAAGCGGACGATGGGCATTGCAGATTCGCTCTTTGGGGTGACGATGGAAGAGCCTGGGATCTCCAAACTGGTGTCTGTACGGTTGAGCGATCTACAGCCCGCCTGAGGGATGGGCGGAACGACAAAAACCTCCATAGTTAAGAGGACTTCCGAGCTCGTTTGCTTGACTTCGTCCAGGCCGTCTGTTATATCCCCACGAACGGGAACCGAAATGGGTGGTGGGTAACACGTCTTGCTGCGCCTCGGGGCCACAGGCAACCATCTGAGGTCTCGGGTTCTCGAGCCGGCGGTGTGCACCCATTCGAAAGCCCATGAATCTGATTCGAACCATCCTCGATCGCCTCTCTGACGGTTTTTTTATTTCTGTTCAAGACAGATTTACCACCGAATCCCTCTCGCCTCCGCCGCTTCGTTTGGTCTCTGACAAGTCGGTTATCGCCGTTGATACGCCAGTCCGACGTGCCCCTCCCCAAGGGGGCAGTCAACTCGATGCCATCGAGGATGCGGTGCGCCGGAGTCAGGCCTGGTTTCTCTCCCGCCAGCACGCGGAAGGTTATTGGGTGGCCGAGCTTGAAGCTGACACGACGCTCACCTCCGAGTATCTCATGCTCCGGCGGTTGCTCGATCGCGTCGATCCTGAGCGTGAACGCAAAGCCGTCCGGTATTTGAGGGCCGCCCAACTGGCCGACGGTGGGTGGCCGATTTATTACGGCGGTCCCTCGGAAATTAGCGCGTCCGTCAAGGCGTATTTTGCACTCAAGCTCAGCGGCATTTCCGGTGATGAGCCGTTCATGCTGCGTGCGCGCGATTGCATCCGGCACAAAGGCGGCGTCGTGCAGGCGAACGTCTTCACCAAGGTCACGCTGGCCTTGTTTGACCAATACGATTGGGAAGGCATTCCCCACATGCCGGTCGAACTGATGTTCCTTCCCCAGTGGTTTTATTTCAACATTTACGCCATCTCGTATTGGTCCCGTGCCGTGCTCATTCCCTTGCTAATTGTGTTTGCGCACCGTCCAGTCTGCCGCATCCCGAAAGAACAAGGCATAGAAGAATTGTACGTCGTTCCCCGCACGGAGCTTCGGTATTGGAAGTATCCCCCGTTCAACAAAGACCAAAAGTGGCTGACGCCGCACAATGTGTTCGTTGCCTTGGACGCGTTGTTGAAAATTTACGACCACATGCCGCTCATGTGGTTGCGCGAAAAGGCCTTGCATCGGGCTGCCACATGGATGCTGGAACACATCAAAGGCAGCGGTGGGTTGGGGGCAATTTATCCCGCCATGGCCAATTCCATCATGGCGCTTCAATGTCTCGGTTATCAGGTCGATGATCCGCTCGTGCGCAAGGCGCTGAAGGAAATTGAAGATCTCGAGATCTACGATACCGTGTCCATTGGTGACCAACGGGTCGAGGCAATGCATCTGCAGCCCTGTCACTCACCGATTTGGGATACGTCTCTCTTGATGAACGCCTTGATTGAGACCGGTATGCCGCAGGACCATCCGGTGCTGCAGCGGGGAGCGGCGTACCTCATGGCACGGCAGACCAAGACGATTGGCGACTGGATCGTGTCCACGCCAAAGGCCGAACCGGGCGGTTGGTACTTCCAGCATGAAAACGAGCTCTATCCCGACGTTGATGATTCGGCTGTGGTGCTGATGGCCTTGTCTAAGGTTAAGACGCCGCAACCCTCCGACCTTCAAGATTCCATTCGAAGAGGCGCCGCGTGGGTGCTGGCCATGCAAGGGTCCGATGGCGGGTGGGGTGCGTACGACAAGGACAACAATCGAATTGTTTTCAACTACATCCCATTTGCCGATCATCACGCACTCCTCGATCCTAGCACCGCGGATTTGACCGGACGTTGTCTCGAAATGCTGGCCGCACTGGGACATGATCGTTCGCATCCGGCCGTGGCTCCAGCACTGGCATTTCTCAAACACGAACAGGAGTCGGATGGCAGCTGGTACGGGCGCTGGGGGGTGAACTACATTTATGGCACGTGGTCCGTACTTGCGGGGCTCCGCGCGATCGGTGAGGATTTGTCTCAGCCATACATCCGGCGCGCCGTTGTCTGGTTGGAGTCCCGGCAGAATCCGGACGGAGGCTGGGGCGAATCGTGTCTGTCTTACGGAGACCCGGTCTTTGCCGGCAAGGGCGAAAGTGCGCCGTCGCAAACGGCCTGGGCCTTGCTCGGACTCATGTCGGCCGGCATGTCGGATTCATTCAGTGTGGCCAGAGGCATTCAGTTTCTGCTTCGCCACCAGATGAAGGACGGGTCCTGGGAAGAGGTTCGGCATACCGGTACCGGCTTTCCCCGTGTGTTCTACCTCCGTTACCATTGGTACTGCCAGTACTTTCCGCTATGGGCGCTCGCAATGTATCGCAATCTGAGAACGCGCAACAAAATGCGGGCAGACGAAGTGCGGGATCAGATTCTGACGACTGGGTGTTACCGGTTCGATCGTTGAGCCAACGCCGACCGACGTCGTGTACCGACGCACCTTCCCTTGGCGACTCCTCTTCCAGTCCCATCGTCCTGTTCGCCGCTACACGATGGGAGTTGGCGGCCGTGCGGCGTGCCATGCCGGTCGAGCGGCGGATCGAAATCGACGGGGTGAACTGCTTGTGCGGGCGGCAGGCGGGTCAAGCCTATTGGCTTGTTCTGACGGGCATTGGACCTAAGGCGGCGGATGCCGCGGCGAGGGCGGTGTTGAATCGGTGCCGTGCGGCCCTGGTCGTCTCCACCGGTTTCGCCGGCGCTCTTCTGCCTGCAGCAGCGGTCGGAGATGTGATCGTAGCCACGACGGTGGTTGGCGCGAAATTCGACGAGGTATGGACTCAGGTCGGACCCGCGATCACGTGCGATTCCAGCGTGCGACAGGTCGTGCACGCAGCTGCGGCTGAAATGAATTTGACGGTGCACAGTGGTCCGGTGCTCTCCGTGCCCACAATCGTGTGTCGAGCAGTGGACAAGCTGCAGGTCAGCCGTCTGACAGGAACCATTGCGATTGATATGGAAAGCGCGGCGATAGCTGAAGTGGCCAGTGCGCAGGGCGTCCCCTTCGGCGTGGTCCGCACGGTGTCGGACGTGGTCGACGAGGATCTTCCCTTGGACTTCAATGCGTTCCTCAAGCCGTGGGGCTGGATGCGAGGCATCGGCGCCGTTCTGTTGTCGCCAGGGAGTCTTGTCGCATTGAACCGACTTCGTCTTCAAAGCCGTCTCGCGGCAAAGCGGCTCACAGCTCTGATTGCCGGTTGGGCCGCCAACGGTTTTGGGCTGTCGTCAGGCTCGCAGGTGGGAAAGGCATGATGATCCAACGTATGGGGGCATGGGGCGTATCCAGGGTCCATGAGATGGGGCGAATGCTGCTCTTCTTGCTCTCCTCGTTTGCCTGGCTCACGAGACCTCCGCTGCGGTTCGTCCAAATCGTCAAACAGCTGCACTTCATTGGCTACAAGTCCACATTCGTCGTCGTCCTCACCGCCGGATTCACAGGGATGGTGCTGGCGCTTCAAGGGTATTACACACTGCGAAAATTCGGCTCCGAAGGGTTGCTTGGCTCAGCCGTTGCTCTCAGCATGATTCGGGAATTGGGACCGGTCTTGGCCGCGCTGATGGTCACGGCCAGGGCCGGATCGGCCATGACGGCGGAAATCGGAATCATGCGCATTACCGAGCAGATCGATGCGCTGGACACCATGGCGATTAATCCCTTGCAGTACCTTATCGCGCCGAAGTTGGTGGCCGGATTGATCGGTGTGCCGTTGCTCGTCGCGATTTTCGATGTGGTGGGCATTTACGGAGGCTATCTCGTCGGCGTCGAGCTCTTGGGAGGCAACGGAGGCGCCTATTGGAACTCCATTTCGTCCGCTGTGGAGTGGAAGGACGTCTATGGTGGCATTTTGAAATCGATCAGTTTTGGTCTGATTGTCAGCTGGATCTGTTGCTATAAGGGCTTTTATACAAGGCAGAGTGCCGAGGGCCTGGGCGCCGCGACCACCGAAGCCGTAGTCCTATCGTCGGTGTTGATTCTCGTATGGGATTATTTCCTCACGTCCGTCCTGCTGTAGGCCATGATCAAACTCGTGAAAGTGGAAAAAACCCTCGGCGGGCAACGCGTGTTGCAGGGCGTGGACATCGACATTCCCGCCAGGCAACTGACCACCATTATCGGGAGGAGCGGCGAGGGAAAGAGCGTGCTCCTCAAGCACATGATCGGCCTCTTGCAGCCTGACCGTGGAGAGGTTTGGGTCGGCGGCGTGGAGATCAGTCGATTGAGGGGCAGAGCCCTCAACGACGTGCGGAAGCGGTTTGCCATGTTGTTTCAGGGCGCAGCGCTCTTCGATTCATTGACGGTCTTCGAGAACGTGGCGTTCCCGCTTCGCGAAAAACTGCGCATGAAGGGACCGGACGTCTCGAGACGCGTCAACGAGAAGCTCGAACAAGTCGGGTTGGCCGGTATGGGACACAAGTTTCCGGCCGAATTGAGCGGCGGGATGAAAAAGCGCGCCGGCCTCGCGCGCGCGCTCGTCATGGAGCCTGAAATCATCCTGTTCGATGAGCCCACGACGGGGCTGGACCCCTTGATGGCGAAATCCATTCATGACTTGATTGTGGCCATGCAACGGAGGTTCAAATTTACCGCGGTCATGGTCAGCCATGAGATTCCCGAGATCTTTGGCATCAGCGATTGGGTGGCGATGCTTCGCAAGGGCAAGATTGCGCTCATGGCTCCCGCTGCAGAGTTCGTCAAGACGACAGACCCGGAGATTCACGAGTTCATTTCCGTCAGCGGTCCGGTCAGGCTGAACCAGGCGGCCGGCTGAGACGACGAAGGAGCGGCCAATGGAAAAGACCAAGTTGGAATTCATTGTCGGCATTTTCGTGCTCATCGGCATCGTCTGTCTCGGCTATCTCTCCATCAAGCTGGGCAAACTCGAGCTGATTGGCGGGAACGTGTACGAAGTCGTTGCACAGTTCAACACCGCCTCGGGATTGAAGGCCGGATCTTCGGTTGAAATCGCCGGCGTGGAGGTCGGACGCGTTCGGGCGATTACCCTGAACGAGGACCGGGCCGCCGTGACCCTGGCGGTGGACGACAAGGTCAAGCTCTACACGGATACAATTGCCTCGATCAAGACTCGCGGAATCATCGGCGAAAAATTCCTCGCCCTGTCACCGGGCGGCGGCGGCGATCCGCTGAAGCCGGGCGATACGATTCGCGACACGGAGTCCGGTTTGGATCTGGAAGAGTTGGTCAGCCAGTACGTCCATGGTAATGTGAAATGACCGTCAGCCGCCGCGGACACAGTCGGCGCATGCGCAAGGAGAGAAGTCTATGAAGATGGGTACCTGTATTCAGCAGAAGACCGGTCGAGCGTTCTTTACGAGCCTGATCATGGTCGCGGCCCTCATTTTGACGGCATTTGTGGTGGAGCGCGCGGCCGCCGGTGAAGCCACCGAGGCGATGCGTGGAACGATCGATGAGGTCCTCCGCATCCTCGCCGACAAGGACCTGAAACAGCCGGCTAAGGCCAACGAGCGCCGGCAGCTCCTGGAGAAAGTGGTGGGTGAGCGGTTCGACTATCAGGAGATGTCTCGGCGGTCGTTGGGGGCGCCCTGGAACAGTCTGGCCGACAAGGACAAGCAGGAGTTTGTTTCGCTCTTTCAGACCCTGCTCGTGAATACCTATGCCGACAAGATCGAATCCTACACGGGCGACGGCGTCCAATACGTCAACGAGCGGACCGAAAAGGAATATGCGGAGGTCCGGACGAAAGTGTTGACGGGCAAGACAGAAATCCCGCTCGATTATCGACTGCTAAACAAGGGATCGGCCTGGCGCGTCTATGACGTCGTCGTGGATGGCGTCAGCCTTGTGAACAATTATCGCGGGCAGTTCAGCAAGATTCTCCGCAACGGCAGCTATGCCGACCTCGTGGATCAACTCCGCAAAAAATCCGACAAGATCAAATCTCCGTAACATCTTCAAGCCGACCGCTCATGACAACCCTGCGCGGCATCGCCGTCTTTCTTGTATGCCTGCTCGTAGGGATGGTACCGATGCACATGAGCTCCGTCCACGCGGACACACAAGTGTTTCCTATTCCGTCCGCCTCCTCCTCGAAGAACGATGGGAGCGACGCCGGACTGATCGTGCCTATCCTCATCACCGATCCGGACGGGGAGCTGAAGTATTTGATGGCTCCAATGTTGATCAGAAACACCATTGTAGGTTGGAGAGGCACCTTTAACCTGTTTCGCTATGATACGGGTGGCCGGTCGATGCAGTTTATCGCCTCGCTCTCCGAGAAAATCGAACGCAAAATACTCTTCAACTACACGGATCCGGCATTCAGTAACGGGCGGTATTTTCTCAACTTTGGCGGCACCTTCTTCAAGAATGCGACCTCCCGGTTCTTTGGCCTGGGCCAGACGACCTTGGAATCCGGTGAAACCAACTATACCGCCCGCGAGGCGCGGGCCAACTGGCGCTTTGGGGTGTACGCCAACGAGGTGACTCAAATCGCGATAGGCCAGCGCGTACGTCAGGTCAGTCTTCAAAAAGGCGCGACCGACCTGCCGTTCACGGGCGATGTCTATCCGACGGTGAATGGCGTGCAGGGCGAAACGATTATTGTCGGTAACCGTGCAACCTTCTACTACGATACGAGAAATCATTTGACGACACCGACCGACGGCATGGCTGTCACGGCTTATGCCGAACTCAATGTAAACGCACGCAATGAGAATTATCCGATCTTCTCTCGCTATGAGTTAGACATAAAGAAGATCTTTCCAAGCGAATCCAAACGCGCCATTCTTGTCATCAGGGCTGACTTGCAGGCCACCCTCGGGAACCAGGTTCCCTTCTTTGAACAGAGTTCACTGGGCGGACAAAACAATCTCAGAGGGTACGGTGTCGACCGATTTATCGACAAGCATCTGGTGGCTGCCAGCATCGAGGAGCGCATTCATCTGGCCAGAGCAAAAATCGCCGGTGTCGCGGCTGATTTCGAAGTTGCGCCGTTCCTCGACACCGGACAGGTCTTTAATAGTTTTAAAGACGTCAGCTTCAAGGATTACCGTATGACGCCCGGTATTGGGTTCCGAGGCATCGTGCGACCTAACGTTGTCGGCCGGATCGATTATGGGTGGAGCAAGGAAGGTGGGGCGATCTTCGCCGGGCTCGACTTCCCCTACTGACAGGGCGTCCTCCGATCGTTGTAGAAAGGATGAATTGCGCCGGGCGGTAGCGGTGGTCGCGATGTGTGCCGCTGCGTTGCTGTATCCCTCTCGAGCGTTGGCCGAAGGGTTTGGCCCCTTACCCACGCGAAACTTCAATCCCCTTCAACAGCTGGTACTGAATATGCCAGGAGACCGAGGCACGGTATTGATCCGTGGCGAGATGGAGGTCCGCCTCGAACTGGCTGAAACGGCTGCCGTGTTTTCCGAGATGACGCCAAAAGCCAGCGCCCAAATCAAATTCGAGACGTTACGCAACGGACTGTTCTTGCGCTATGGTCTTACCTCGAAACTCGAGGTGGGGCTGGAAATCCCTCTTCTCTATCGCTGGACGGGTTTCATGTCCGGCATGATCGAAGGCGTCGAGCGGGCCACGACCGGCCTTTCGCCGGCGCGCAAAGCGCTGAGCCAGGTGAGCTACGCCTATAACATTACGCGCGACGGTCAGCAGATTGTCAACGGAACTAACGGCGCCTTGGGATTGGGCGACAGCATGGTGCAAGTCAAGTACCAGCTATACAAAGAGACGTCCGTGATGCCTGCTCTCTCGCTTCGGACCGCGGTCAAGCTTCCCACCGGAAAGGAAAGCGAGTTCTTCGGCAGCGGAAGTCCGGATTTTGGCTTTGGGGTGGCCCTGGAGAAGGCCCTTGGAAACCGGTGGATTCTACACGGCAACCTGAACGGCGTACTGCCGACGGGGCGGGTGGCCGGCTTCGCATTGCATCCGACACTCGCGGGCATCGCTGCCGCGGAATATCTGTGGTCGAACAATCTCTCACTGACGTTGCAGTTCGATTACTTCACGACCCCGTTCCGTAGCACTGGCTTGGAGGTCTTTGACAAGGGAGTCAGCGAGCTTGTGGCAGGGTTCAGTTATCTCTTTGCTGAACGTTGGCTCTGGCAGGTCTACGCTATTGAGAACATTGACCTGATCACCGGAGGGGCAGCCGATTTCACCCTAAGCACCCTGTTTACATACCGATTCGGGGGGTGACCAGGCCCGGTTTCCGGAGCGGAGAAAATCACCCTAACCGCTTGACAGTAATGGAGGATTATGTGAGACTGTTCACGCCAGCATGCAGACCGCATAGCCCTTCGCCAAGCCCACTCAGTCCGATTACTGGGCGCATGAACTCTCGCAAAGGAGTGCTGTCATGTCGATATTGAAGACCATTCACGACCCCGCTGATCTCAAGCGGCTCAAACCAAGCCAATTTCCCAAACTATGCCAAGAGCTTAGAGAGCAGATCATCGGAGCGGTGTCCAGCGTCGGAGGCCATTTGGCCTCAAACCTGGGGGTGGTCGAATTGACAGTCGCATTGCATTACCTCTTGGATACCCCACAGGACAAGATCGTCTGGGATACCAGTAATCAGGCCTATGCACACAAGCTGCTGACGGGACGGCGCGAGCAGTTCCATACCCTGCGGCAGTACGGCGGGTTGAGCGGCTTCTGCAAGCGTGAAGAAAGCGTCTACGACACCTTTAATGCCGGTCATGCGGGGACCGGCGTCTCGGCCGCCTATGGCATGGTCGAGGCGCGGGAACAGCAGGGGTTGAAACACAAGGTGGTGTGTGTGGTCGGCGACGGGGCGATGACCGCCGGCATGACGCTCGAAGGGTTACACCACGCGGGCGGACTCGGTAAAGACTTCCTCGTCATCCTCAACGACAATCAGATGTCGATTTCTAAGAACGTGGGCGCCATTTCTTCCTATCTGAACCGCACGTTTACGGGAGAATTCTATACGAAAATGCGGGAGGAGACGGGTCAACTCCTCCGAAAGATTCCTCACATCGGATACGACGTCGAAAAGCTTGCGCGGCGCGCCGAAGAGTTGGCCAAGGGGGCCATTCTCCCCGGGCTGCTCTTTGAAGAACTGGGATTCCGGTATGCCGGTCCCATCGACGGACACAACTTTGAACATCTGCTTCCGACGCTCGAGAATGTCCTCAAGATGAAGGGGCCGGTTCTCCTTCATGTCATTACCAAGAAGGGCTTGGGGTACGAGCCGGCCGAGAAAAACCCGGTCTGGTTCCATGCCTGCCCGCCATTCGTGCAGGAAACCGGCGCTCCGGCGAAGAAGGCCGCGAGAGCTTCTTATACCCAGATCGCCGTCGAGTCCTTGGTGAAGTTGGCCCGGGCGGACAAACGGGTCGTCGCGATTACGGCGGCGATGTGCGAAGGGACGGGTTTGAACGCTTTTGAAAAGGAATTTCCCGATCGGCTCTACGACGTTGGAATCGCGGAACAGCATGCGGTGACGTTTGCTGCCGGCCTTGCGGCGCAGGGCATGCGGCCGGTCGTCGCCATGTACGCGACGTTTCTTCAGCGCGCGTACGATCAGGTCGTGCACGACGTGGCGACACAGAATCTACCCGTGACGTTCTGCATCGATCGAGGCGGTCTGGTGGCGGAAGACGGCACCACGCATCACGGTGCGTTCGACTACGCGTATCTGCGGCACATGCCGAACATGGTCGTCATGGCGCCCAAGGATGAGAACGAATTGCAGCACATGCTCAAAACCGGCCTCACCTATGAAGGGCCTGCCTCCGTCCGGTATCCGAGAGGTGTGAGCCTGGGGGTGCCGATGGATCGCGAACCGAGAGAGATTTCGATTGGCAAAGGAGAACTGTTGCGCGACGGCACTGACGTGGCCATTATTGCGATCGGTGTATCGGTCTGGCCGGCCGTGAAGGCGGCGGAGCAGCTGAGCCAGGAGGGGTTATCGACCGCCGTGATCAATGCCCGCTTCGTTAAGCCTTTGGACCAAGATTTGATCGTGAGCGTCGCCAAGCGAGTCCGGTATGTCGTGACGATTGAGGAAGGCTGCAAGATGGGCGGCTTCGGGTCGGCGGTCCTTGAAGCGTTGTCCGATGCCGGCTTGACAGGCATCAGGACAAAGGTTCTCGGCTTGCCGGACTGGTATATCGAACAGGGGCCCCAGGACTTGCTGCGGGAACGCTATGGATTGACAACTGATGGCATTTACCGGAGCGTTAAGGAGTTGGTCAGCACGAGCCAGGTCACTACACCCGAGCGGGAATTCTTTTCGGCGGCGGTCAATCACCTGCCCCACGGAGACGAACAGGGGAGTTAAGGGGCGGCCCCGGGCAATGAAGAGCCATTAAGAGCTCAGACGCGATGCACATTACCAGACGATCCACCAGGCAAATCCAAGTCGGCAAAGTGAAAATCGGCGGCGATGCACCTGTCTCCGTTCAGTCGATGTGCTCGACCGATACGAGGGACGTGGCGGCCACCGTCGAACAAATCCGGCAACTCGAAGCGGTCGGCTGCGAATTGATTCGTGTCGCTGTGCCCGATGTGGAGGCGGTCGCGGCCCTTCCCCGCATTAAAGCGGCGATGACGGTGCCGCTCATCGCGGACATCCATTTCGACCATCGGTTGGCCTTGAAGGCCGCGGAAATCGTCGATTGCGTTCGGATCAACCCCGGCAACATCGGCGCTTGGTGGAAAGTTGAAGAAGTCATCAAGGCCGTGAACGCGCGCGGGATTCCGCTTCGGGTGGGTGTGAACGGCGGATCGCTGGAGCGGCCGCTCCTCGACAAATATGGATGGCCGTCTCCTGAAGCGCTTTCCGAATCGGCGCTGAACGCAGTGCATGCGCTGGAAGACGTGGGCTTTACGAACATGAAGGTCTCCCTCAAGGCCTCAGACGTCCATCATGCGATTGATGCGTATTGGCTGTTTGCCCATCAATCGAATTACCCGCTGCATATTGGCATCACTGAAGCCGGAACTGCCATGACTGGCGCCGTGAAATCGGCGATGGGTCTCGGATATCTGCTGTCTCAAGGCATCGGCGACACGTTGCGTGTCTCGCTCGCCGCCGATCCGGTCGAAGAGGTGAAGGTCGGATACGAGATCCTCAAGTCCCTGGAGCTGCGCCATCGCGGCATCAACGTGATCGCCTGCCCGACCTGCGGTCGTGTGGAAATCGACGTCGTACGCATGGCCAACGAGCTGGAGAAAAAACTCGGCCACATCAAGACACCCCTCAATGTCTCGGTCCTTGGCTGTGTCGTGAATGGCATTGGAGAAGGCAAGGAAGCCGACATCGGCATTGCCGGCGGCGAAGGTAAGGGCATTCTCTTCAAGAAGGGAAAGCTCGTCCGGAAAGTGCCGATGGAAGAGCTGATGGACACGCTGATCCACGAAGTGGAAGCTCTTGCCAAGGAAAAAGAAGCCGAAGCCAACGGCGAAAGTGCTTCAGCGCCTGGCAGCACCGAAGGATGGGAAGCATTGCCCGGTCCGAGCCAAGGCTCGAGCCGCGGAAAAGAGATTCCCGTCCTCTCCAACAAGTCCTGACCGTACGATCTTACCGAACACAGCTCGAGTGCAGGATTCGCTCTAGCCTCCCGCCTCATCAGCAGACTATAATGCCATTCCCGCGGGGCGCCGTACCCAAGTGGCTAAGGGAGCAGTCTGCAAAACTGCGATGCAGCGGTTCGAACCCGCTCGGCGCCTCCAAACCGCACTTCGTGCGCGCCGGCGGCTCGTCGAGAGTAACGCTCCTCCCTGCGCCACGGATAAACACCTCCAGTGTTTTGTTCCTTCGCTCCTTCCGCTGCGTTCGATCAAGTCGCCGCGGATAGGTATCGTGCCACCAGTAGTCCCGAGTCGTCTTCTTGATTTTGATGAATGACTGGCCTATTCTCTCTTGCCAACTGCTTGATGGCGACCTACCCGGCCCCCCAAAATCGGCCTCGCACGCTGTTGAGTCGTCTGTCTTTGTTACCATCGCTGGCGAGTGTCTGTCTGCTGGCTGCGCTCGTTCATGGCTATATTCTCGCATTTCATCGGTCGTTTGTGTTCAGAGACTTCGACATCCATCGGGAGGTCGGCAGGCGATTCTTGTCAGGAGATTATCTCTACGCCAACGACGTTTGCTATGCGTACATGCCGATTGCCGCCATGTACTTTTCTCCCTTCGCCTTGATGCAACGAAGTGCGGGCCTCATGGTGCGGTATATGCTCGCCGTCGGCTGCCTGGTGGCCACCATCGTCCTGTTTTATCGGATGACCGCACCAGCGGGAGCAGGGGTCCGAAAAGATCTTTATCTCGTGGGTGGAGGATCGATCCTCTTGGTGTTCCAGTTCATATTGCAGGATTTGGACGACGGAGGTCCTCATCTCATTTTACTGGCAATTCTTTCTTCGGCAATCTACGCCGTCTGGCAGAACCGTGAACGTCTCGGGTCCGTGTTGTTCGGCCTTGCCATTGCCCTCAAACTGACTCCAGGAATTTTTCTCTTCCTGTTCGTCTGGAAGCGACAATGGAAGCTGCTTGCCTATACGATCCTGGCCACCGCATGTTGGATCATGTTACCCATGCTCTATATGGGGCCGTCTGATTGGTGGACCCATCAGTCCGAATGGGCGCAAAATGCGGCGTTGTCGGTGC
>Ga0310810_10005321_pt1 | contig 14385 bp, 13 predicted proteins | sample NCmetagenome_FD_207641 | JGI IMG/M metagenome (GOLD analysis project Ga0310810, IMG submission 207641) | Soil microbial communities from experimental microcosm in Duke University, North Carolina, United States - NC | ecosystem: Engineered > Artificial ecosystem > Soil microcosm > Unclassified ... | reverse complement strand
CATTCGAACGCGGCGACTCGGGCGAGAACCCGTACAAGGTGCAGTCGGATCTGCAGGACACGATGCAGGCACTTGTCGGCATCGTTCGCACCGAGAGCGAGATGCAGGAGGCGTTGCGTCGCATCCAGCAGTTCAAGGAGCGCGCCACGCGCGTCGGCGTGACCGGACATCGTGAGTATCACGCCGGCTGGCACACGGCGCTCGATCTCCGCAACCTGCTGACGGTCTCGGAGGCGATCGCGCGATCGGCGATCGAGCGGAAGGAAAGTCGCGGCGGTCACTTCCGCGAGGACTATCCGGACAAGATCGCCGAGTTCGGTACCGTCAATATCATGGTGAAAGAAGGCAAGAACGGCGATCTGCAGCTGTCGCGCGTGCCGCTTCCCCCCATGCCCGACTACCTGAAGCAAGTCATCGAGGAGCAGAAGTCCTAATGGCGACCACTGCGACGTTCAAGATCTGGCGCACGCATCCGGAAGGTGACGGCACGTTCCAGACGTTCCACACCGAGGTGACCGACGGCATGGTCGTCCTCGATGTCGTGCACAAGATTCAGGCCGAACAGGCGCCGGACCTCGCCGTGCGCTGGAACTGCAAGGCCGGCAAATGTGGCTCGTGCTCGGCAGAGATCAACGGCAAGCCGCGTCTGATGTGCATGACGCGTCTGAGCCAGGTGAACCTGCACGAACCGGTGACCGTCGAGCCGATGCGCACGTTTCCCCCGATCAAAGATCTGGTGACCGACGTCTCGTGGAACTTCCGCGTCAAGAAAAGCATCAAGAAGTTCATGCCGCGTAAGCCGGATGCGGCCGATGGCACGTGGCGCATGCAGCAGCGCGACGTCGATCGCGTTCAAGAGTTCCGGAAGTGCATCGAGTGCTTCCTGTGTCAGGACGTCTGTCACGTGCTGCGCGACCACCACAAGCACGAGGAGTTCATCGGCCCGCGGTTCTTCGTCTACGCGGCCAATCTCGAGATGAACCCAATCGACGCCGAGGATCGCGTGGCGGAACTGAAGGACAAAGACGGTATCGGCTACTGCAACATCACGAAGTGCTGCACGAAGGTGTGCCCGGAGCACATTCACATCACCGACAACGCGATCATCCCGCTCAAGGAACGCGTGGTCGATCGCTACTTCGATCCGGTCACGAAACTGCTGCGAATCTTCAAATAACGACCGTCGTACACGGCTTACAACCTTGCCGTGCAGATCTGATCACGGCCGGCGCTACCGGCGCCGGCCGTTCCGTCTAACCAGCAGCCATCACACGACTTAGCCGGCAAGCCCGGTGGATTCACCCCGCGGCATGTGCCTTGCCCCTCCCATTCGGCGTCCGCCTTCGCGGCGGAGCCGTGTGTTCACCCGTGAAGGAGGCTCGACATGATGATGTTTGCGTTTGTCGCCGTGATTGCGGTGATGGGATTCGCCCTGGTGAAGGTTCGCCGTCAGCGTAAGAATCGCGAGCGCGGTTCGCACGCCGCGGCCGCGTAGGTCAGCCGGGCCTTACGCCTTCGAGGCGTCGTCCACCAGGCCTGGGATTGCACTGGTGAACGCGAGGCCCGCGCGGTAGTGAGGCGTGGATCCGATCTCAAAGGTCGACCACGCCACCACCGCCGCCGTCCTCACCGATCCACGTTCAGGAGGCAGCACGACTCGCACGCGCTGCTGCGGCCGGAGCACCATCGTCGCTCGGACCTGCAGCCCACTCGCAGAGACATCCAGCAAGGTCACCGGCGCACCGTCGATGAACGCCTGCTCGTCGTCGCGGGCGCGGACGCGCTTGGCGCGACGCTGCGGTCGTGCCGGCAGCGGCTCGGCCAGGACTGACAACCAGACCTGCGGATGCACGTCTCCTGGCTCCGACGACATCAGGTCGGCGGCCCGCTCGGCTGGAAGCAGACGAATCTCGATGCCGCGCTCGTAGCGCTCGTTGTGCAATCTGGCCATAAGGGCTGAACCGGAACCACTCGCCGCGACCGCCTGCTCGATCACCACGACTTGAGGGCGTCTCGTTCCAATCATCTCGAGCGCGCGTGAGAGGTCGGTGTGCGCGACCGCGATCACTGTCTCCACTGACTTGGCGCGGGCATTCCACGCCTCGAGCAGCGGCTGCGATCCAATGAACAACGTGCAGGGATGTGAGCTGGTAGTGGTCGCGACACTCATGATCGTAATCGGGTCCAAAAAATAGCAAGAAGGCCGCCACTGCGGTGTCTTCTGCGTAACCCGCGCCCAGTGAAGCGGTTGGCGACGATTGTCAGTCTTGTATGCGCACAGCGGCGAGGGATTTCCCAGAGAAGATCTGGTGGGACCAGAAAAACTGGAGACTGTGCAGAACTAGTAACGCGTCTTCGTGGCTTCGAACGCGTTGGCCTGTTCGTGCGCGTGATAGGACGACCGGACCAGCGGCCCCGACTCGACGTGCACGAATCCCTTCTCGAGCGCGACTCGTTTCAAATCCGCGAACTCGTCGGGATGGTAGTAGCGCGTCATCTTCGCGTGGGCGGGTGATGGTCTGAGGTATTGACCGATCGTCAGGATCGATACGCCGACCCGACGCAGGTCGTCGAAGACGGTGAGGATTTCCTCGCGCTCCTCGCCAAGGCCGACCATGATGCCGGTCTTGGTGGCGATGTCTGGACGATAGTGCCGCGACCGATCGAGCAGTTCCAGCGAGCGTGGATAGCGGCCGCCCGAACGCGCCATGCGATAGAGCCTCGGCACAGTCTCGATGTTGTGATTGAGCACGTCGGGGCCGGCATCGAGGACCGTCCGAAGCGACGACTCGATGCCCTGGAAATCCGGAATCAGCACCTCGATGCGGCACGACGGTACTCGCTCGCGGGTCAGCCGAATCGTCTCGGCGAAGATGAATGCACCACCGTCAGCGAGGTCGTCGCGATCGACGGAGGTGATCACCGCGAACTGCAGTCCCATGCGCGCAACCGCTTCCGCGACGCGCCCCGGTTCTGCGGTATCGAGCTCGGTCGGCCGGCCGTGCGCGACGGCGCAATACGAGCATGCGCGCGTGCAGACGTCGCCGAGGATCATGAAGGTCGCGGTGCCATGGTGCCAGCACTCGCCGATGTTGGGACACCGCGCGTCCTCGCACACGGTGTTCAGCTTGAGGTCCTTCATGATCCCCTTCAGCCGCAGGTAGTTGTCCGACCCTGGGGCGCGGACCTTTAGCCACGCAGGCTTCGGCTCACGCGGTGCAACAAAGTGAAGGGGCGCCTCGACCGACATCTCTCCAATCTTATCGGACTGACTCGAGTCGACCAAGGGTGGGCGCATTCTCCACTGACACGAGACCGCCGGCCCTATGGACCGGCTCAACGCACGAGAGGACCTGCAGGAACACACGCCGCTTCGTGGTTTGATGGCTTGCGTTCCTGCAGTCCTCTCGCGCGATGCCGCGCGAAGCGCGGGTCCACTCGTGACGCTCTGCGATCTCTGGTCCTCAGCGCGCTCTGCGATTGGCTTTTCGCCGCGTTACGCTCACTCGGCGTCCGATTACCATCACATGATGCAGAAGCTGGCCATCACCTGGTTGGGACATTCCACATTTCTCATCCGAACTCCGGGCGGCAAACGCCTTCTCTTCGATCCCTGGCTTCGCGACAACCCGTCATGTCCTGAAGCTCTGAAGAAGGCACCGAAAGCCGACATCATCCTTGTCTCGCATGGTCACGGCGACCATATGGATGATCTCGTCCTCTGCGCACGCGAGAGCGGGGCGACGGTCGTCGCTATCTACGAACTGTGCGACTGGCTCGGGCGGAAGGGCCTGCAGAACGTGGCGCCGATGAACAGCGGCGGTTCGCTGCAGGTCGCGGGTCTGACGATCACGATGACCGACGCGCGCCACAGCAGTGGGTTCATTGATGACGGAAAGATGGTCTACATGGGCGAGGCTGCCGGCTTCGTGATTCGGCTGGAGGATCAGCGGGCCATTTATTTCGCCGGCGACACCGCGTTGTTCGGCGACATGCAATTGATCGGCGAGCGCTACAAACCCGAGATCGCGTTCCTGCCTATCGGTGACCGCTTCACGATGGACCCGATCGATGCTGCGCGCGCGTGTCAGATGCTCGGCGTGCGCCAGGTGGTGCCGATGCACTGGGGCACGTTTCCGATCTTGACCGGCAATCCGGACGAGCTCAAACGGCTCGTCGAGCCCAGAGGCATTCAGGTGTTGGAGTTGAAGCCGGGAGAGACTGCCGAATAACGCCCGACTCCCAAAAACCAATTTGGTAGTCGGGAGTTGTTATTGAATGCGAATCGTGCCCTTCAGCGACTGAACGTCGGGCTGGTTGTGATCGTGGAAACCGCAGGTGCGCACGCGGTTCAGATTTTGCGTGGTTCCACTCTGTCCTGCCGAGAGGAACCCGACGTTGATCTCGGGACAGTCCGTGTGCTCGGGATGTGGATCCGAATTCATATCGTGAGGCCGGCTGTCGTTGTTGACGAACGTCACCCGCGAGCCTGCGGACACAGTCACGCTCGATGGCGAGACGCCGGCCGCCGTGATGGTGATCGTCGCAGCGGAAGTACCGCCACCACCGCCGCCCCCGCCTCCGCCACCTGAAGGTGCCGTTGGATTGTCGCTGCCGCCGCACGCTGACGCGAGCAACGCGAGCGCGACGATCGAAAGCGCCGCTGCGAATCGCTGTGTGGTCATTAGAAGAACTTCCTCGAGATGTTGAAGCCGAGATACCAGTCCTCGCTGCCCGTGCCGCCTCGCGCGAGCTGGCCCATCGTGGTGCCGAAGCCGTTGGAGAAATTCAGCTGGAACACGTGTCCGCCGGCGCGCTTCTCGATGCCGAACGTGCCGTGGTTGACGCCCGGCTCGTAGCCGACTCGCGGGATGAACTCACCCACGAGATACACCGTTGGCCGGATGCGAAGTCGTGCGCCGAGGCCGAGGATGAACGTATCGTTGTCGTCGGTCAGTTCGCTGGGCAGCGGGTTGGAGTTGTTCACCCACATCGGTTCGGCGTAGATCGCCCCCCATCCGCCAAGCTCACGTGAGACGACAACGCCGAGCGCCGGCGTGTAGCTGTCCTTGAAATTGTTGGTCCCGTCGATGCTGAAATACGCATCGAGGCCGATGACGCCGTTGTTCTTCTCCTGCAGCACGCTGTACTGCCCGAAGAACTCGATCGTCTTGTTGCTCGTCCGGTGAATGCCGATCTGCCCGCCGCGAATGATCCCGAAGCGATACTCGAGGCCGATCTGCGCGCCCGAATCCAGCCCGAAGAAATCACTCGCCAGGTCGCCGAAATCACCGGCGCCAAGTGGCCGCCCGAACCTGTGGGTGACGCGGAACGCACTCTTGAACCGCGGTACCCGCAGTGTCGTCGGCAGGTTGACGATGGTGAAGTCCGGCTGATTGCGATTGGGATCGCGATCCGGATCGTCCTCGGGGGCCGCTGCCGGAGCGGGTTTTTGCTGCGCTCCCACGGCCCCGGGCCACATCACGGCAAGCAGAATGACAGCGAGACAGAGTCTCGAGCACTTCATCATCGTTCGCTCCTAGTCGTTGCGTGCGCCAAGCTCGATCCAGCGCTTGATCACCAATATCTGCCCGTCGGTCAGATATGGCGGACCGATTTGCGGCATCCGCACACCGACGATGCCGGGGCGGCCTTCGAGCTTGTGAATAAGGTAGCTGTTCTCCGGGTCGCCGGGAATGACGCGCACCGCGCCGACTTTGCCGCGGCTCGCGACGCCGACCAGATTCGCATACGAAACCGCCGGTGAGAGATCGAGCCCGTTGAACAGCCGCCCTATCGCATTGTGGCACTGCGTGCAGGCGGCGCGCCCCGACGAATCGCTGTTGCTGAAGATCTCCGTCTGAATGCTCGAAAACGTCGGAACCAGGTTGGGGGTTGGTCCCGTGATGTCGGTCAGCGATTCATCGCACGCGGCGCTGCCGACGCTGAGGGCGAGCAGTGCTGCGCCCACCAAGTACCGATACAGGTGCATCTCACCTCCTAGGGTGCTTGACTCTCTCGTGCTTTCACGACCAGTGCGCCCTTCATGTCGTCGTGACCGTCACCGCAGTACTCCGAGCAGACGATGGGGAAGCGTCCGGCCTCGGTAGGGGTGAACTCGATCATGACGGGCGCCGTGCCGCGGGGGATCTCCTTCTTGACCTTGAACTTCTTGATCTCGATGCCGTGTACGCCGTCCGCGGTGCGGACAGCCAGCGTCACCTTCTCGCCGACTGTCACTTCGATCTCGGCAGGCTCGAACGCAAATCGCTTGGCGACGACCTCAATGACGCGCGGTTCCTGGGACGGTGAAGGGCTGTCTTGTGTGTTTTGTCCTGAGCCCGCAGACGTGGCGGTGGCGAGTAACACGGCGGCCAGGACGAGATATCCGGGGTGTCTTTGGTTCATGGTGGCGGATTGATCCGTGGGAGTGTAGGCAAGGGTGATGCCCGGCCTTTTCCAAGCGGATTCATCGGAATGGCCGAAGTTTTTGCGCCGCCTCCGAGGCACGATTACCAGCCTGGTAATCCGCGACGGGAGTCGAAACCTCATGCGGTGTCGTTAATCAATGCGGTATTTCGCCAGGTAGTAGCTCAGGGCGCGCTGGCTGATTCCCATCAGCTCGGCCGCATCCTTCTTGACGCCGCTGGCTTGTTCCAGGGCGCGGCGAATGGTCTCGCGCTCGACCCATTCGAGATTCTGATGCAGCCGGGTCGAGGGCAGGCCCGATGACGGTGCCGATGTCGCGCCGAGCAGTGAGATCGATTGAGCCGTGAGCACGTGCCCCGTGGCGAGCACCACCGCCCGCTCGATCGTGTTTTCCAGCTCGCGGACGTTGCCTGGCCAGTCGTAGCGGCCCAGTGCTTCGACGACACCTGCGTCCACGCCATCGATGCGTTTGCCCGATCGCTGCCGGTGCTTCTCGACGAAGTGGTCGATGAGCGTAGGGATGTCGTCGCGGCGCTCGCGCAACGGCGGGATTTCGATCGGGATCACGTTGAGGCGGTAATACAGATCCTCCTGGAACCGGCCGTCGCTGACCATCTGCTTCAGATCGCGGTTGGTTGCGGCGACGACCCTGACGTCCACGTGCTGCGTGCGTTCGGCGCCGAGCGGCTCGAACTCGCGTTCCTGCAACACACGCAGCAGCTTAGCCTGCACCGCGGTGCTCATCGTCCCGATCTCGTCGAGGAAGATCGAGCCACCGTCAGCCAATGCGAACTTGCCGCGCTTGGTCATCGTCGCGCCCGTGAAGGCGCCGCGGACGTGGCCAAAGAGCTCCGATTCGAGGAGCGTGTCGGGGATGGCCGCGCAGTTCACCTTGATCAGCGGCATCTCGCGCTGCGCGCTGCGATGGTGAATCAGTCGCGCCACCATTTCCTTGCCAGTGCCGGTCTCGCCGGTGATGAGCACCGTGCTCTTGGTAGAGGCGACAATCTCCGCGCGATTGATGACCTCTTGCATCGCGCGGCTGCGGCCGACGATGCCGTAGTGATTGAACTCGGCATCGCGCTCGCTGAGCAGGTACTGCTTTTCCGTTTGCAGCCGCTGACTGCGTACGGCGCGCCGCGCGAGCGCCAGGAGTTCGTCGACTTCGAACGGTTTTTCGAGAAAGTCCTCGACGCCCAGCTTGAACGCTTCACGAACGATTTGTGTCGAGCCGTGCGCGGTCATCATGACGATCTGCGGTCGCTCCGACTCCGGCACTGAGGCTGAGACCTCGCGGATCAACTCGAGGCCGGTCATGCCGGGCATCAGGTTGTCCACCACGAACAAATCGAACGACCGTTCGCCCAGCTGGCGTTGCGCCTCACGCGCGCTCGACGCTTCGATGACCTCATGCCCTTCGTCGCGGAGCGCACGGCCCAGCCGCTTGAGGATCTTCTCTTCGTCATCGGCGAGCAGGATCGATCCGCGAACGCTCATGCGATGGCCTCCGCCGTGAGCGGCAGATCGAGTCTGATCGTGGTGCCTCCACCGAGTTGGCTGGCGACCGTGATCGAGCCGCCGAGCCCTTCGATGATGTTCTTCGCGATCGGCAGACCCAGTCCGGTACCTTTCCGTCGCGTCGTGAAGTACGGATCGAAGATGTGGCTCATGTCGTCGGCGCTGATGCCGGTACCGAAGTCCTGCACGGTGATGAGGACCCGGCCTGCGGAGTAGCGCGTCTTGACGATAACACCGGGCCGGCTTGCCACGGCGACGCTGCCAGGCGACCCGCCACTACGATCGTTCAGTGACGATCCGCCTGTAGGCGTACCCGCGGCCTGCACGGCGTGACGCGCGTTCGTGAGAATGTTGATCAGCGCCGTGCGCATGCGCTCGGCATCGGTCACCGCCATCGGCATGGATGGATCGAGCTCGAGTTGCACTTCATCGCTGTCATGGCCCGCCCACGCCGCCGTTGCCGACGCGCGGCACACGTCATTCAGATTCGCCGCCGCAAGATCGAAGCGAATCGGCTTGGCGAAATCGAGGACGTCGGACACGAGGTTGTTGAGGCGCGTCGTTTCTTCGTCGATGTCGGCCGCCGCTTCGAGGCGATCCGCGGTGTTCACCTGATCGCGACGCAGCGAGGTCAGGGTCGCCCGGATGATCATTAACGGATTGCGGATCTCGTGAGCGATCACGGTCGACAGACGGCCCAATGACGAGAGGCGTTCCTTCTGCGACGCTTCCTTCTGAAATCGTGCGACCGAGTCGGTCAGCGTGTTGAACGCCGACGCCAGCAGACGCGCGTCTTCGTCGTCCCATGCGCGGCTGCGTACCGGGACTTTGCGGGTCAGGTCGCCAGTAGCGGCGACGTCGCCCATCGCGCCGGTCACCGCGGCGAGAGGAAGCGTGACGGTACGAGCGACGAAGTAGCTCAGAAGCGTGGCGAGAAGAATCGTGATGATCAACGCACCAGCGAGCCCGAGGCGCAGCGAGTTCAGCACCGACAGGCGCTCGGTGCGCGATTGCAGCACCATCATCACCGGAACCTCGCCCCGGGGGGTGGCCGTTCGTCCGTGATGGGGCATCGGCTGCGAGAGATACAGGTACTCCTGATCGCCGATCGTGAGCGGTGCCGTTCCCGGGGCGTCGAGCACACTGGCCAGCGTGTCGCGCGCCTCACGCGGAAGCGACGAGGCGAGAATCTTGCCCTGCGAGGCGAACGCGACCTCGGTGCCGGTCAACTCCTTGAAGCGCGCGGCGAGCCGGTCGTCCATGTAGAACCCGACGGTGAGGCGACCAAAGATCAGCGGCGGGTCGCCGTCGAGCGTGACGACCGGAACGCTGATCGCTTCGAGGAGGCCGCGCGCGCGAGGCACGAACGTCGAGATCTCCTCGAGCGGCTTTGTTGGCTCGCCCAGTCGCAGGATCGGTTCGGCGTCGCCACCGGAGACACCGAGGACGTTGCCGCGCGGATCGGTCAGCACCAGGAGGTCTGCCGAAATGAGCTGCCGGTATTCGTCGGCTACCGGCTGCGCGGTGGCTGCGTCGTTATCGGCCATCGACGCCTTCAGCTTCGGAATATCCGCGACGAGCCGCGCCATCGTTCGAAACGTGTCGGTGAGATTCTCGCGGCGGAGATCGACGAGCGTTGCGGCCTCGGTCAGGCTGCGGCGCAGATCGGCCTCGGCTTCGGACGAGACTCGTGCGTTGACGAAATAGAACGCGAGCCCGAGCGACACGATCGCCAGCAGTGTCGAGGCGATGAAGATCCGATTCGTGAGCGACGAGGCTATGCGAATCACACGCGCATCAGTCCGAGGGCATCCGAAGGACGATGATCAGTGTGCCGGTCTCGAGGCGTTGTAAGGCCTCGTCGGGGTACGGCGCGATGAGCGTCCAGGACTCGAGCTCTCCCTGGTCCAGACGCGGCCCGCGGGCCACGTTCGCGCGCCGGCTTCGATACAGGCCAGCCACCTTCCAGCGATTGTAGCTGCCGCTCAGCCCGAACGCGTCGAACGGAATCATGGCCTGCGGCGTCCAGGCGCCAGGTGGATGAAGCACCGCGGGGTCGGCCGTGATTTCCTTAAGAGTCGCCTCGAGCCCCAAAGGTGACACGTACGCGCGATAGGCGCCCTGCTGCGCCGGAGGAGCGAACAGCCGGACGTACTCCGGCGCTTCGCGCCAGCTTGTCCTGAGCGGAGCCGAGGGCCCAGCCTGTTGCGCTGCCGGACGCAGAACCGTGCAGACGAGCACGGCCTGGACCGCCAAGGCTAGAGTTATACTCCTCGGTTGCAAGCTACCTTTCGAGCCCTTCGAGGACATTTTTTCGTGGCGTACATCATCACTGAACCGTGCATCGGCACGAAGGACACCGCCTGCGTTGACGTCTGTCCTGTTGACTGCATCCACCCGCGCAAGGACGAGCCGGAGTTTCAGTCCACGGACATGCTATATATTCACCCCGACGAGTGCATCGACTGCGGCGCCTGTGTGCCGGCGTGTCCGGTCGAGGCCATCTTTGCCCTCGACGAGACGCCGGAGAAGTGGAAGCATTTCATTCCGGTGAACGCGCAGTTCTTTCACAAATAGGCGGGGTGGGTTGCGGGGCCCACGTTCCAATAAGGGTGGGACCATGCGGACGTTGCGCCGTGTACCGGGTCAGACTCGATCGTCGCGCGTTCGCGCGCGGGTCATCGCACTCGCACTACTCATCGGAGGATCGCTGGCCGTTCGCGGCGCCGCGGATTCCGACGCCGATCTGCAGCTGCAGCTCGCGACGCTGCTGTACGACGAAACGCGGTATCAGGAAGCGCTGCAGGCCTTTGATCAAGCGTCGCAGAGCACCGACCCTCAGCTGGCCGTTCGCGCCCGTAAAGGCACCGTCCGCACATCTCTGAAGGTCGCCGAATTCGGACGCGCCAGACGCGAAGCCGAAACACTGAAGTCGCTCGCGCCAAGTGATCCCGAAGCCGTCGCCCTTTACGGCGACGCGCTGTGGTCGGCCGGACTCTTCGACGAGGCCGATCGCGCCTACCGCGACGCGTTGGCACTTGCCCCGAATTCCTCGCGCGCGCGATTTGGCGTCGCACGTTCGCTCGCCGCGACCAGCCGTCTCAGCGAAGCCCTCGATATGACGCTCGCCGCGTCGGCCACCGCACCGCGCGATGGCGACATTCACGCCCTGGCCGGCGATATCTACGAACGGACGCACCAGTTCGCGCAGGCGGCCAACTCCTACCGGAACTACATCAATCTGCTTCCCAACAAGGATCGCAGCGAGAAAGCTGCGTGGGCACGCGCACAGGTCGAGTTCCTCGATGCCTTCGGCGACAGCCAGCCAGTCGATATCGACGAACAGGACCAGAACATGCTCCACACGATCCCGTTCACGCTGAAGCAGGACAAGATCGTGGTCCAGGCGAAAGTGAACGGTGGCCGGCTTCAGGACTTCATCCTCGACACCGGGTCTGAGGAAACCGTCATCTCCCGTGAGACGGCGCAACGCGAGCGGATTCGTCCGATCACCTACACCCTGAGCGCAGGCGTCGGCGAAGTGGGATTGCGTGGTCTACAGCTGGCAAAACTCAAGGAGCTGGAGGTCGGCACGCTGCAGATTCGCAACCTGCCGATCCTGATCAAGAACCCTGCGCTGCGCGGCATCCCCAAGCGAGAGGGTGAATCGTTCTCGCCGCTGTCGATCGGCATGTCGATGATGATCGACTACCAGAAGCGGTTGCTGACGATTGGTCGCAAGCTCCCGTCAGTCACGACCGACATCAAGCTGCCGATGCGCGTCCATCGTCTCGCGATGGTGCGCGGGCTGCTCAATTCGAAGCACCCGACCTACTTCGTCGTCGATACGGGCGGCGAGGTGATCTCGATTAGCTCCGAAACGGCGCAGACGCTGCCGGCGTCACCGTTCCGCCGTATCCCGCTGCGGGTGTGGGGCACGTCGGGCTGGGATCGCGAAGCGTTCCTCCTGCCCGGCATGAGTCTCGATTTCGACCGCATCGAGTACCGCAACTTCTCGCTGGTCGTCCTCAACCTCCGCGCGCCCAGCCTGCTCCTCGGCTTCCAGCTTGGCGGCATCGTCGGACACAAGTTCCTCGCGCCCTATCGGGTGTCGATGGATCTCGAGCAGAGCGAACTGCGCCTCGAGAAATTTTGAGGTTGGTGGTTCGTGGTTAGTGGTTAGTGGTATGCGTCGGGCTGGTTGGCGGCCGGTGGCAATGAAGACCACCAACCACCAACCACGAACCACCAACCGGTCTAGAAGTCGTAGCCGATCCAGACGGTGAACTTCCCTTTACGGAAATTGGAACTGCCGCCACATTCGCTCTGGCCATCGAACTGACAAGGGGCTGCGAATCGCACGTCTTCCCAGTCTTTGTTGAACAGCGTCTTCCACGAGTAGTCGAAGTGGATGGGGAAGCCGAGCGCGAACGTTTCGAGCCCGAGACCGTACGACGCGCGTGCATCCACGAGCCGCAAGCCGCTGACGGTTCTCGGCTCCCCGTAAATCGGCTCCTGCTGCGTGAAGTTGATCGGACGATATCCGACGATCGGGGTGTACAGCTGGGAGCTGTTCGAGAACCACTTGAAGTCCTGGCCCTGGAAGTGGCCGCCACCGAGATTGGCGAAGAACACACCACGGATACCGCCGAGGATGCCGATCGGCGTCAGCATCGCCTCGATGAGCGGGAAGCGCAGTTCGGCGTTGAAGAACGCCGAGTGATCGCCGACGAACTGGAGATAGTCATACCCGCGCATCTCCGAGTTCCCGCCGAAATACATGAAGTCCGGCGCCAGGCCCCAGCTGCGGAAGGCACGCGCGCGCAGAGCCAGCAGGCCCGTCGCACCGAGGCGCTGGTAGTAGCGTGCGTCGATGTCGGCGGTCTGCCGCGAGAGCGAGCCGCCGATCGGCGGTGCGTTTTCATAGGAGACGCGCATTGTGTTGCCGGCCAGCGGTCCGAACTCGCGGAACACCGTGGTCTCCTGGACGAAGTTGACGCCCAGCGGCACGTAGGTGCCCGATCGAAGCAGTGGCCGTCCGAACTGATCGAACTGGTATTGCTGCGAGTACTCCTGCAGCGCGGGATCGTTGAACGACTCGCTGTACTGCAGCATGCCGCCGAACACTTCGACGCGCCGATAGCGATTGAACGGCCAGATACCGAACACCGTTCCGCCCCGGATGGTGCGCGTGGCGACTGAGAAGTCGCGATCGATGTAGCCCGAGAACGACGGGTCGTAGAACACATTCTCGAGCGTGCCGTAGAAGAACTGCGTCTGCGAGTAGCCCTGAATCGCGTAGTTGAAACGGTGCGCGAGGTTCAGATACGACAGTGACAGCGTGCGGTATTGCGAGATCGACGCCGCATACAGGCTGAACTGCTGGTCGCCCAACACGTCGCTGAACTGCACCGCCGATCCGCCGAAGATGTCGCCGCCGCTCGTGACGCCGACGTTCACTGGCGGACGGCCGTCCATGAACATCTTCTCGAACGTGCCCTTCTTCTTTTTCTTCTCAGCCACCAGCGTGTGCGACAGCGGCGACTGGAAGTCGATGATGTTCTGGCCCGGCGTGCCGAAGTCAGACGAGGCCGCGGTGACGATCGGGTCGCGGCGTTCGAGCGTGTGCAGCTCGTACTCACCCTTGTAGTAGGTGATCACGCCGACGCGCGGCGGGCCGCCGCCGTCCCTGAGCACGACGTTGTAAAGATTGCCAGCGACCGCGTCGCTGTACTGCTTCAACTCGCCTGTCTTCAGGCTCAGCGTCCACGTGTTGTAGATCTTCCCGTTGCGCGCGATGTCGGGATCGATTGGCTGCGACGGATCGGTCGCCGTTGACGCGAACACCAGCGTGTTCTCATCCAGGAAGTGCGCCGCTCCATCGTCGTGAGTGCCAAAGGTCAACTGCGTCTTGCGACCCGAGGCGAGGTCGAGGCGGAACAGCTTCTCGTTGCCGCTGATGCGAGCGATATAAACGATCGACTGGCCGTCGGGCGCCCACGTCGGCGCCGAGTCCGCGAAGTTGTCCTTGGTCAGGTTGGTGATTTCCCGCGACGCCAGATCGACCAGGAAGATGTCGCCGACGCCGTTCTGCAGCGCCGCGAAGACGACCTTCTTGCCGTCCGGTGAGTAGTCGGGCGACTCGGGCTCATCGAGCGTCCGCATCTCGATGCGGTCCTTGATGTCACCCGTCAGGATGTCCTGCATGATCAGCGTCCGCGACTTCTCAGTGCGGGCGAAGTAGGCGAGACGGTCGCCGGTTGCCGACCACGTCAGCCACGGCACCGTGACCCAGCGACCACCGGGCGTGACGATGTACTCGAAGCCTTTGTCCTTGTCGAAGCCGGCGGTCAGCTTGCGGACGACCGAGCCGTCTTTCCGCGAGACGAGGACGATATCGCCTTCGCCGTCGCGCCGGTTGCCAGTGAAGATCGCCAG
>Ga0310810_10005320_pt1 | contig 14385 bp, 15 predicted proteins | sample NCmetagenome_FD_207641 | JGI IMG/M metagenome (GOLD analysis project Ga0310810, IMG submission 207641) | Soil microbial communities from experimental microcosm in Duke University, North Carolina, United States - NC | ecosystem: Engineered > Artificial ecosystem > Soil microcosm > Unclassified ... | reverse complement strand
GCGGCGCTGGTCGCCCTGCCCGAGCTGCTGCGCTCGGCCCGGGTGGCGCAGGAGCAGACCTACAATCCGACGCCGCTGACGGCGGCCGCGATCATCTTCTTCGTGCTGCTCTTCCCGTTCGCCCGCTGGGTGGCGCGGCTCGAGCGCGACATGATCATGAGGCAGAGATGAAACGACTGGCCGGCAAGTCCGCCCTCATCACCGGCGCCTCCTCAGGGATAGGCCGCGCCATCGCGAAGAAGTTCCGCGAGGAAGGCGCCGAGCTCCTGCTGATGGACATCACCGAGCAGGTGGTCGAAGGCGGCGAGCCGACCCATAAAATGCTCAACGTCCCGTTCTTCCAGGGTGACGTCTCGAAGGAACGCGATGTCGAGCGGGCCGTAAGCCTGGCCGCCAGCTCGACCGGCCGGCTCGACATCGTGGTGAACGACGCGGTCGTGCGCGCCGGCAAGCCGCTCACCGAGACCAGCCTCGAAGAGTGGAACCACGTCATGGCGGTGAACGTCACCGGCGTGTTCCTGGTGTGCCGGGCGGCGGTGCGCCGCATGCTGACCCAGGAGATCCGCAACGAAGCGCGCGGGCGCCTCGTCAACATCTCCTCGCAGCACGGCATGATCGCCGCCCCCGAGGACTGTTCCTACGGCGTCTCCAAGTCGGCGATCGTCTACATGACGCGCCAGATCGCCGCCGACTACGGCCGACACAACATCATCTGCAACGCCGTCGCGCCGGGCAAAATCCTCACCGGCAAGGGCGGCCGCGCGGTCGAGCCGCGCTGGATCGACTATAGCCACCGCCGCACGCCATTGCCGCGGCTCGGCCGCCCGGAGGATGTCGCCAGCGCCGCGCTGTTCCTGGCGTCGGACGAGGCGAGCTTCATCACCGGTGAAAACCTGATGGTGGACGGCGGCTGGATGGCAAGCTGACCCGACAATCGCCCTGCGGCCGATGGCGCAGTGATCCCCAACCGGCGATAATCCGTACCAGACCGGCGATCGGGGGAAAGCCGTCATGAATGCGTTCGTCAACGTCTTCTACGATTGGTCGCGCGCCATCGCGAGCCTGTTCACGTGGCTCGCGCCGCTCGCCGCGCGCATCACCGTCGGCGTGGTGTTCGCACAGACCGGCTGGCTGAAGCTCCACGCCCTGCCGCGCATGATCGAGAACTTCCGCGAGTGGGGCATCCCGGCGCCGGAGTTCTTCACACCGCTCGCCTCGGGCATCGAGTTCGTCGGCGGTCTGATGCTGCTGTTCGGCCTGCTGACACGCTTCGCCGCGGTGCCGCTGATGATCGTGATGGTGGTCGCGATCGTCTCCGCCAAGCTGGGCGACATCGATTCGCTCGTCACCCTGCTGGGCTTCGAGGAGGTCTCCTACTTCGTGATGTTCGCCTGGCTGGCGATCGCCGGCCCCGGCCCAGTGTCGATCGATCACTTCATCCTGCAGGCGGCCGACCGCGACCCCGTCGATCACGGCGCCTGACGGTCGGGCTTTCGATCCAGCAGGATGTCGAGCATGCGCTCGGTGTCGTTGAGGAAAGTGCGCGTCACCCCGTAGTGCTCGGTGTCGCGATAGTCGATCCGGCGCGGCGGGCCGTTCTCGAAGGCAAAGATCGCCGCGTCGGGATAGGCCATCAGGATCGGCGAATGGGTAGCGATCAGGAACTGCGAGCCACCCCTTACCATGTCATGAAGGCGTGAGAGGAAGGACAGCTGCCGGGTCGGCGACAGGGCCGCCTCGGGCTCGTCGAAGAAATAGAGGCCATTGCCGCGCAGGCGGTTCAGGAAAAGGGCGAAGAACGATTCGCCGTGCGACTGCTCATGCAGGGATTTCCCGCCGTAGGCATCGATGATGCGCTCGCCGCCCGGCTCCCGATCGAGCACTTCGATTTCCGTGGCCACGTTGAAGTAGCTCTCCGCGCGCAGGAAGAAGCTGTCGCGGATGCGGCGCACGCTGCGGCTGAGGCGCAGGCAGTTGCTGAGACCCGAGTGCGAGTCGCGGGTCGCAAACCGAAAATTGCGGCTGCCGCCCTCCGGGTTGAGGCCCATGCCGATGGCGATCGCCTCCAGCAGCGTCGACTTGCCGGCGCCGTTCTCGCCGACGAAGAACGTCACCGGACGATCGAACTCCAGGACATCCAGGCCGCCGATCGCCGGGATGCTGAACGGAAAGTCGGTGAACGACGTCACCTTGTCCCGCCGAAGCGTGGCGCGGACCAGGAAGTTGCGGCTGTCCCATGTCGGCATGCGAACGCGACTATAGGTCCGTGGCCACCACCAGCGGTAGCGACCACCGGTAGCGATCTCAAGGCTTCTGCTGCATGCCCTGCAGAAAGCGAAGCGGGTTGAGCGGGCCGATGGGAATCAGCTCGAAGCTCATCATATGGGCTTTGCCCAGAGGCAGCTTTTCGAGCATTTCGTGAGCGACCGCCGGATCGGTGACGTTGAGGATGAACACCACGCCCGGCTTTCCCTGCAGCGAGTACCACTGCTCGATCTCGCCCTCGAGATAGAGATCGACGGTTTCCCGGACTTCCTCCGGCAGGACGGCACGCACCTGCGATTGCTCGAAGCCGGGATTGACGGTCCCGATGGCGAGAATTTTGGTGGTCGGCGTGGTTTTAAGGGCGCCCCCCTGCGCGTTTGCGGGATTGAAGCCGGCAAGGCCGCCGATGAGCGCTAGTGCGGCAGCAAGAGCGAACTTCATGTTGTCTCCCTTCAAACGGTGAAACGCTCCCTAGCGGTCAGCCTTGCCTTCGCGCTTGCGCCGTGCCTCGTAGGTCCTGAGATGCGTGAGCGCGGTCATCAGCACAGGATACTGGCCGCCTTTCGCCCGTCTCAGCAGGTCGCCGACGACATGCTCGGCCTCGGTCCGGAAGCCGTTCTCGACGTCGCGTGCCATCGACGAATTGAACGGCGAGCCGGCCGCGGTGAGCATCGCCTTGCCGCGCTCGGCTTTGTCGGACTGCAGCGGATGGCCGTTGGCCGCGGCGATCAGACCGATCTCGTCGTAGAGTGCCATGGCCAGCGGCGCACCGCCGCCGGCCACGATGTCGCCGACCGTGCCGCGCATCAGGCACGTGATGCCGCCCGCCGTCGCGATGAACGCCCATTTGTCCCACATCTCCTGCAGGATCTCGCTGCTTTGTCCCGCCTCGATGCCGGCCGCCGCGAACTCGGCCGCGAGGGCGGCGACCCTCGGTGATTTCGTGCCGTCGAGCTCGCCGAAGCTGATCGCCAGCATCTCGGCCAGGTGAAGGATGCGGCCTTCGGCGTCGAGCGTGAGGGGCAGCCCCGCCTGCCCGCCCAGCACGTTCCTCTTCGAGAAGCGATCGGCCAGCGCGTCGAGGTGCGCGAGCCCGTTCAGCAGCGGCAGGATCGCGGTGTCCGGCCCGACCGCCGGCGCAAAGGCAGCCAGCGCGCCGTCGAGATCGAACGCCTTGCAGGCCAGCAGCACGACGTCGTACGGGCCCTTCAGCGTCTCCGCCGACACCAGTGGCGGCGACGGCACGTGAACGTCACCGAGTTTGCTCCTGATGACGAGGCCGGTCTTCGCGAGCTGTGCCGCCCGGCGCTCGCGCACCAGAAAGGTGACGCCGCGCCCGGCCGCCAGCAGGCGGCCGCCAAAGAAGCCGCCGATCGCCCCGGCACCGACAACGAGGATGCGCATGATCTGGTCCCTTTATAGAACCAGAAGAGTTTAGCGTCTCCCCGCCGTCGTTCGCGCGAGGTTTGCTCGTCCTTACCCGTTCTTTTCTCGCGAATCGGCCGGTGCCTCGGCGCGTTCGGTCATGCCGTAGTCGCGCACCACGGAGGCGATGCGCAGGCGATAGTCGCGGAACACGCCCTCGCGGCCGGCCTTCTGGGCCTGGCGGTGGTGCTCGACGTTGCGCCAGGCCTTCACCGCCGCCTCGTCGCGCCAGAAGGAGAGCGACACGATCTTGCTGTCGTCGGTCAGGCTCTGGAAGCGCTCGATGGAAATGAATCCGTCGATCTGCTCGAGCTCGGGCTTCAGCTTCGCGGCGATGTCGAGATAGGTCTGCTTGCGGCCGTCGGCCGGCCAGACTTCGAAGATCACGGCGATCATGGCTGCTCTCCTTTCAACGCGCGGCCGACGGCCTCGTAGAGCCGGTGGCGGCCGGTTTCGAGATGCATCAGGTGGGTGCCCGCGTCGAGCTTGACGTCGTGGCGCGATGGCGCAGCGGTGGCGGCATCGAGGATCGTTGCGACATCGGCGTCGCGGCAGAGCGAATCCCAGGCGCCGCGCACGATGGTCAGCGGCCGCGTGATTCGCGCCGGATCCCAGAACGACTTGCCGGCCCAGGTATCCATGTTGTCGGCGCGCGGGCCGCTGGGGATGCGCACCGCGGGCGGCGTGCGCTCGGCGGCATCGGGATCGCTCGCGAGATAGGCCGGCGCCCAGCGGTCGAAGCCTTCGAGCACCGGCGGATGGCCCTTGGGCACATCCTCGATGAAGCGCGCGTACTGCGCCTCGTTGGGAACGTCACCCCACGCCGGCAGCAATGACGGTTTGCCGCCAGTGCGGTGCGCGATCGGCGCGAACAGGACGAGGCGGTCGATCGCGTCGGGGTGCGCGATGGTGGCGAGCGACGCCGGCGCGCCGCCCCAGGAGTGCGAGACCAGCGACACGCGCCGGCCCCTCTCCTGCTGGCTCGTCTCGTGCCGGATGAGCGCCACAACGTCGGCGACCTGTTGCGCCGCCTCGGACGCGCGGCCGAGCGGCGGATGGCGGTCGGCAGGCTCGCTCATCGCGGCGTAGCGGCCGCTCTCGCCGAAGCCCGCGAAGTCGAATGCCCAGGCGTCGAAACCGCGCGCATTCCAGTCGTCGAGCCAGCTGCCGTTGCCGAAATCGAAGCCGACCGACAGCGCCGACGGGAAGGTGGCGCCGTGGACATAGAGGACGGGAGCGCCGCCGGAAGGCTGGCGGCGGATGAACAGCGACGGCCGGTGATCTGTCGCGGGGAGCCGGAAGGTCTGTTGGGTCATGCGGGAGAGATAGGCGCTCTCCGACTGCCGTCCTTTCGGCCAAAGCCGAAGGAACTCATCCACGGGAAATGCGGAAGAAGGGGTGGTGGGAACGTGGGAAGAATCGCCTGAAAGCCAAGTGGGCCAGCGTTTTACGTTTCCCACGCCGGTGGGAAACCGTGGGAAAGCCTGTGCGAAATCAGTCCAACCCGCTGCCGCCGTAGATCCAGTCGAGGGCGGCGTACCACTCCTCCTGACTTCTGGCGCTCATGATGGCATTGCGCAGCGCCGCATGCGGGCCATCCGGGTGATAGACGTGATCGCCCATTGCACGCGATGTGAGCTGTACCCGGGTGGTGCGCAGCACGCGCCGCGCCCGGTAGGTCTCGAGGCCCGACTCCAGCGTGTCGGTCTTCGCCAGCGAATCGGCGAGGCAGACCGCATCCTCCATCGCCATGCAGGCGCCCTGCGCCATGTACTGCATCATCGGATGCGCGGCATCGCCCAGCAGCGCCACACGGCCGTCGATCCATTGGTCGACGGGATCGCGGTCGCACAGCACCCACAGCCGCCAGTCGCGCCCGTGGCTGATGATGCTCTGCGCCCGGCCGCAGATGTGGGTGAAGCCGGCCTGCACCTCCTCCATCGACACCGGCTTGCCGGCGACCGGCTCGGGCGCATCGTTGTGATAGGTGACGACGAGGTTGAACACCTTCCAGCCCGACAGCGGGTAATGGACGATGTGGCACTTCGGCCCGGCCCACAGCGTCGCTGCGTTCCAGCGCAGATCCTCGGGCATCTGCTCGGTCGGGATCACCGAGCGATAGGTCGTGTGGCCCGACACGCGCGGCGCGCCGTCGCCCACCACCTGCTGGCGCACGTTGGACCACAGCCCGTCGGCGCCGATCAGCGCCGCACCGGTGACGGTGATGCCATTGCCGAGCCGCGCGGTGACGGTCCGGGCATCCTGGTCGTAGCCGGTGACCTCGCTCGAGACCTCGAGCCCGATCAGCGGATGCTCGCGGCAGGCCGTCAGCAGCACGCCGTGCAGGTCGCCGCGATGCACGACCGCGTAGGGATTGCCGTAGCGCCGGCGGAAGGCCTCGCCAAGGTCGATGTGGCAGATCTCGCCGTCGGCCATCGAATCCATCAATCGCAGCTGGTCGATGTAGACCGCCATCTGCCGCGCGGTCTCGCCGACGCCGAGGCGATCGAAGCAATGGAAGGCGTTGGGGCCGAGCTGGATGCCGGCACCTATTTCGCCGAGCTGAGAGGCTTTCTCCAGCACCAGCGAAGGGATGTTCTTCTGGGCGAGCGCCAGCGCCGCGGCGAGTCCGCCGATGCCGCCGCCCGCGATCAGGATCCTATCGTCTTGCGCCACCCACGACCTTCTCGTCATGCAGCCGGGCGATCTCGTGCGCCGGCAGGCCGAGGATACCCGACAGGATCTCGTCCGTATGCTGGCCGAGCAATGGCGCGGGCACCGGATAGGCGCCGATGGCCGGCTGGTCGAGGACGGTGAACATCGGGTTATCGAGCACCGCGTCCTTGTCCTGGCTGAGCTCGCGAAAGCTCTGGTACGGCGCCCAAAGCGCGCCCGCCTTCTTCAGCGCCGTCGCGACGTCGGCCGCGCTCTGGCCCGCCACCCATGGCTCGAGGACGGCGGCGATCTCGGCGCGCGCGTTCCAGCGGTCGGCTTCGAGCCTGAGGTCGACGCCCTTGTCCTTCTCGATTGTCGCGAAGGCGTCGGCAAAGCCGCCGGCCTTGGCCAGCGCCTCGAGGTGACGATCGGAGAAGATGCAGATCATCACGTAGCGGCCGTCCTTCGTCCGGAAATCGCGTCCGAAGGTACCGAAGATCTCGTTGCCGAAGCGCGGCCGGTCCACCTTGTTGATCACCGCTTCGCCGATGTAGCCGGTCGCCGACACCGCGGCCAACGCCATGTCCTGCAGCGGCAGCACGATGCGCTGGCCCTTGCCGGTCAGGCGGCGATGCCGCTCGGCCGCCAAAATCGACATCGCAGCGGCATAGGCGGTGGCGATGTCCCACGCTGGCAGCACGTTGTTGACCGGGCCCTGATGATCTTTCGGTCCGGTGACCAATGGGAAGCCGGTGATCGAGTTCACCGTGTAATCGACGTTGGCCGCCCCGTGGCGGTCGCCGACGATGTTGAGCGCGATAAGATCGGCGCGCTTCTTCGCCAGCTCCTCGTACGACAGCCAGCCTCGCGCCGGCATGTTGGTCGAGAAGATGCCGCCGCCCTCGCCCGGTGCCGTGATCAGCGCGGTCAAGAGCTCGCGGCCTTTCGGCGAGCGCAGGTCGACGGCGATCGAGCGCTTGCCCTTGTTGAGGCCGGCCCAATAGATCGAGTTGCCGTCCTTCGTGACCGGCCAGCGGTCCGAATCGAGTCCGCCCTTGAGATCATCGAAGCGGATCACGTCGGCGCCGAGTTGCGCCAGCGTCATGCCGGCCATCGGTGCGGCGATGAACGCCGATCCCTCGACGATGCGCAGGCCTGCGAGGATCCCGGTCATCGCGGCTGTCCCGTCGCCGACCGGTCGGGCGGCAGGTTGTTCTTGCGCCTGTCGAGCCACCAGCCGTACTCGCGATTCCACATCTCGAAGTTGGTATCACAGCCCAGCTCCTGCGCCGCATGCACCGGCCAGAAGGGGTTGTAGAGGGCCTGCCGGCCGATCGCGATCAGGTCGGCGTCGCCGTCCTGCAGCACCTTCTCGGCCTGCGGCCCGTCGAGGATCAGGCCGACCGCCATGGTTGGGATCTTGGCGCCGCGCTTCACCGCCGCGGCGAACGGCACCTGGAAGCCGAGCGAGCGCTTGATCGGCGCCGCCGTCGACAGGCCGGCCAGGCCGCCCGACGAGGTGTCGATCACGTCGATGCCGAGCGCCTTCAGCTCCTGCGCGTAGGCCACGGTATCGTCGACGTCCCAGCCGCCGCCGCCATCGACCGCCGAGACGCGGATGAACATCGGCTTGTGCTCCGGCCAGTTCTCGCGCACCGCCTTCGCCGCGGCGAGCGGGAACTTCATGCGGCCGGCGCGATCGCCGCCATACTGGTCGTTGCGCTTGTTGCTGAGCGGCGACAGGAACTGCGCCAGCAGGTAGCCGTGCGCGCCATGGATCTCGATGACGTCGTAGCCTGCGGCGTCGGCGCGGCGCGCGGCCTCGCCGAACTTCTTCACGATGTCGTCCATCTCCGGGACTTCGAGCGCGATCGGCGTTTCGGAGTAGCGCTCCCCGGCGGACAGCGCCGAGGGGCCGACGACCTGCCAGCGCTGCCAGTTGCCGTCCTTCGGCCCGAACTCGTCCGGCCTGTCGAACTGGCGCGGCGAGGAGGCCTTGCGGCCGGCGTGGGTGATCTGGGTCGCCGCGAGCGCGCCCTCCTGCTGCAGGAAGCGGGTCAGGCGCTTGTGGCCCTCGATCTGGCTGTCGTCCCAGAAGCCGAGATCGCCCTGGGTCACCCGGCCACGCGGCTCGACGGCGCAGTTCTCTGTGAAGATGATGCCGAACTTGCCGAGCGCGAACTTGCCGAGATGGACGAGGTGATAGTCGTTCACCTGCCCGTCCTTCGCCCGGTACTGCACCATCGGCGAGACGACGCAGCGGTTGGGGGCGACGACGCCGCGCATCTTGAACGGCGTGAAGAGCAGTGGCTTTTGCAAGGGCGAGGTCCCCGAAACGAATGGATTGGCTGGGCCGGAACATAGACCGCCGGCCCGGCCCAAGCCTATCCTCCGGCCATGTTTGACCTCGTCATCCGAAACGGCACCGTGATCGATGGCTCCGGCCAGCCCCGCAAAACGGCCGATGTAGCCGTCCAGGACGGACGGATCGCCGCCGTCGGGCCGAAGCTCGGCGCCGGCCGCCGCGAGATCGATGCAGGCGGCCTGCTGGTGACGCCGGGCTTCGTCGACATCCACACCCACTACGACGGCCAGGCGACCTGGGACCCGTACATCACGCCCTCGTCCTGGCATGGCGTGACCACGACGGTGTTCGGCAATTGCGGCGTCGGCTTCGCGCCGGTGCGGCCGGGCCAGTCGGGCTACCTGATCAACCTGATGGAAGGCGTCGAGGACATCCCCGGCACCGTCCTCAGCGAAGGCGTGAAGTTCGACTGGGAGAGCTTCCCGCAATTCCTCGATGCGCTGGCGTCGATGCCGCGCACCGTCGACGTCGCGGCGCAGCTGCCGCACGGCGCGCTGCGCTTCTACGTCATGGGCGATCGCGGCGCCGACCATGCCGAGGTGCCGAACCAGGGCGAGCGCGAGGAGATGACGCGGCTGGTCGAGGAAGCGCTGCGCGCCGGTGCGCTCGGCGTCACGACCTCGCGCACGACCAAGCACAAGGCCAAGGACGGCCGCTTCACGCCCTCGCTCAGCGCCCGCGAATCCGAGCTGTTCGCGCTGGCCGAAGGCATGCGCCGCGCCGGCTCCGGCGTGCTGCAGGTCAATTCCGACTTCGGGCCCGGGGAGTTCGAGGCGCTCGATGCCGCCGCAGAGCTTGCCGGCCGGCCGCTCTCGGTCCTGCTCGTCCAGGTCGATGCCCAGCCCAAGCTGTGGCGCGAGACGCTCGATCAGGTGCATGGCGTGCGGGCGCGCGGCCGCGCCGCCAATGCGCAGGTCGGCTCGCGCCCGATCGGCGTGATCATGGGTCTGGAGACCACAGCCCACCCCTTCGCCGCTCACCCGGTGTGGCGCGAACTGCGCGATCTCTCGCCGGCCGAGCGCTACGCCCGGCTCGCGGGCGATGCCGAGCTGCGCCGCCGGCTGGTCGAGACGCCGAGCGGCGACGGCCCGCGTGCCTTCATGGCCGAGTCGTTCCACAAGATGTTCCCGATCGGCGACCGGCCCGACTTCGAGCCGGCCGCCGAGAACTCGATCGCTTCCATCGCCCAGCGCACCGGCCGCTCGCCGCAGGCGGTCGCGCTCGACGAGATGATGGCGCGCGGCGGCAAGGGCCTGCTGATGCTGCCATTCGAGAACTACGCCTATGGCAGCCTCGACGTGGTCCACGAGATGATCACCGATCCGGCGACCGTGCTGGGCGTAGCCGACGGCGGCGCCCATGTCGGCGTGATCTGCGATGCCTCGTCGCCGACCTCGCTGCTGACCCTGTGGGGCCGCGACCGCCAGCGCGGGCCGAAGCTCGGGCTGGAGTTCCTGGTCGCCAAGCAGACGCGCGGCACTGCCCAAGCCTACGGCCTCGCCGACCGCGGCCTGCTCGCGCCCGGCTACAAGGCCGACATCAACGTCATCGACTTCGACGCCCTCATCCTCAAGCGCCCCGAGGTGGTCTACGACCTGCCGGCCGGCGGCCGCCGACTGATCCAGCGCGCCCATGGCTACCATCACACCTTCAAGGCGGGCGTCGAAACTGTGCAGAACGACGAGCTGACCGGTGCGCGGCCGGGTGGCGTCGTTCGGGGCGCGCAATCGCCCTACTGAATACTCGCGAACGTTGCATTGGTCTGCTAGGATGTGCTGCATGACGCATGGGGGAGACTGCTCATGCCAAGCTTCCAAGGTAGGCCAAAGGCGTTTCTCGACGAGGCGATCCTGCCCGCGCTCGCGAAATTGGAGCTCGATCCCAACCCGCGAGCTGTTGCCCAGCTTCTGCTCGGTACGGCGATCCAGGAAAGCAATCTGCAGTTCCGCCGGCAGTTCGGCGACGGGCCGGCTCGCGGTCTGTTCCAGATGGAACCGGCCACTCATGACGACATCTGGGCGAACTTCCTCAAGTTCAATGCCGGGCTCAGCGCGAAGGTGGCATCCTTCCTCGGCGGCGCCGGGCCGTCAGCCGATGCGATGGAAAACAACGATCTGTACGCCACTGCGATGGCGCGCGCGCACTATCGACGGGTACCCGCCGCTCTTCCTGCGGCTGACGACATCGTCGCCATGGGGGCCTACTGGAAGGTCCACTACAATACGCTCCTGGGCGCCGGGACTGCTCAGGAGTTCATCGATCACTACCAGCAGGTGGTGCAGGGCAATTTTCCGCGATAGCGCCAGGTGCGTCGCCTCACACCGTCATGTGGCGGCGCACGGCCTCGGCATCGAAGGTCTCGCGCGTTCCGGACAGCACGATCTCGCCGCGGTCCATCACCGCGAAATCGTCGGCGAGCTCGTGCGCGAAGTCGAGGTACTGCTCGACCAGCAGGATCGCCATGTCGCCGCGCTGGCGCAGGAAGGTGATGGCGCGGCCGATGTCCTTGATGACCGACGGCTGGATGCCCTCGGTCGGCTCGTCGAGCACCAGCAGCTTGGGCCGCATGGTCAGTGCCCGGCCGATCGCGAGCTGCTGCTGCTGGCCGCCCGACAGGTCGCCGCCGCGCCGGCGCAGCATCGACTGCAGGACCGGGAACAGCTCGAACACCTCGTCCGGCACGGTCTTCTGCTCGCGCTTGAGCGGCGCATAACCGGTCTCGAGATTCTCCTTCACCGTCAGCAGCGGGAAGATCTCGCGGCCCTGCGGCACCAGCGCCACGCCGCGCCGCGCGCGGTCGTAGGCCGGCAGCCGCGAGACCTCCTGGCCGTCGAGCTGGATCGTCCCTGACGCAATCGGCTGCAGGCCGCAGATCGCCCGCAGGAGGCTGGTCTTGCCGACGCCGTTGCGGCCGAGCAGGCAGAACACCCGGCCGATCTGCGCCGCCAGCGAAACCCCGCGCAAAGCCTGCGCCGCGCCGTAGTAGAGATTGACGTCCTGGACCGAGAGCATGGCTTGGCGACCCTCTTAGCGTCCGAGGTAGACTTCGACGACGCGCGGATCGGCGCTCACCTGGTCGAGCGAGCCCTCGGCCAGCATCGAGCCCTCGTGCAGCACCGTCACCTTCACGCCGAGCGCGCGGACGAAGCTCATGTCGTGCTCGACCACGACGACCGAATGGTTCCGGTTGACCTCGCGCAACACCTGCGCGGTGGTCTCGGTCTCGACGTCGGTCATGCCGGCGACCGGCTCGTCGACCAGCAGCAGCTTGGGGTTCTGCGCCAGCAGCATGCCGATCTCGAGCCACTGCTTCTGGCCGTGGCTCAGGCGCGCGCCCAGCATGTGTTGCTGCGCCTCGAGCCGGATGATCGACAGGATCTCGTCGAGGCGCCGGTTCTCGACCTGGGTCGCTGCGGCGCCCAGGAGCTTGTACCAGCTGCGCAGGCCAGCCAGCGCCAGCAGGAGGTTGTCGCGCACCGTGTGGTTCTCGAACACGGTAGGCTTCTGGAACTTCCGCCCGATGCCGAGCGTGGCGATGTCGGCCTCGTCGAGCTTGGTGAGGTCGGCCTTGCCGTCGAACACCACCTCGCCCTCGTCGGGCCGGGTCTTGCCGGTGATGACGTCCATCATGGTCGTCTTGCCGGCGCCGTTGGGACCGATGATGGCACGCATCTCGCCGGGCTCGACCAGCAGCGAGAGGTTGTTCAGGGCCTTGAAGCCGTCGAACGAGACGGTGACGCCGCTGAGGTACAGGAGCGCCGAGGTGCTGCGGGGCGCGTTCATGCCGGCCGCACCTTGCGCGGCTTGAGCTGCTCCCACAGGCCGACGACGCCCTTCGGGAGGAACAGCGTGACCAGGATGAACAGCGCGCCGAGCGCAAACAGCCAGACCTCGGGCAGCGCGCCGGTCAGGTAGGTCTTGGCCCAGTTGACGATGAACGCGCCGACCACCGGTCCGATCAGGGTGCCGCGGCCGCCGACGGCAACCCACAGCACCGCCTCGATCGAGTTGCCGGGCGCGAACTCGCTCGGATTGATGATGCCGACCTGGGGCACGTAGAGCGCGCCGGCGATGCCTGCCATCGCCGCCGACAGCACGAACACGAAGAGCTTGTAGCCTTCGACCCGGTAGCCGAGAAACCGCATGCGGCTTTCGGCGTCGCGCACAGCCGTCAGCGCCTTGCCGAAGCGCGAGCTCACGACCGCCGCCGAGATCACCAGGAAGATCGCCAGCGCCAGGGCCGAGGCAAAGCACAGCGCGCCGCGTGTGCTGTCGGCCTGCACCGAGAAGCCGAGGATGTCCTTGTAGTCGGTCAGCCCGTTGTTGCCGCCCAGCCCCATGTCGTTGCGGAAGAAGGCGAGCTGCAAGGCATAGGTCATCGCCTGGGTGATGATCGAGAGATAGACGCCGGTGACGCGGCTCCTGAACGCGAACCAGCCCAGCGCCAGGGCGAGCAGGCTGGGCACGATGATGATCATCGGCCCGGCGAACCAGAAGTGGCTGAAGCCGTGCCAGAACCACGGCAGCTCCTTGTAGTTCAGGAACACCATGAAATCGGGCAGCAGCGGATTGCCGTAGACGCCGCGCGTGCCGATCTGGCGCATCAGGTACATGCCCATGCAGTAGCCGCCGAGCGCAAAAAAGGCGGCGTGGCCGAGCGAGAGGATGCCGCAGAAGCCCCACACCAGGTCGACCGCCAGTGCCAGCGAGGCATAGCAGAGGTACTTGCCGATCAGCTGGAGGATATAGGACGGCACGTAGAGCGCGCTGGTCCTGGGCATCAGCTGGTTGAGCAGCGGTAGCGCGATGCCGATCGCCAGCACCAGAGCCACGAACAGCCGGACGTTGCGGCTCATGCCGTTCCAGAGGAAGCGCGTTATCATTCCACCGCCCTCATTCGACGGAGCGTCCCTTGAGCGCAAACAGTCCGCGCGGGCGGCGCTGGATGAACAGGATGATGAACACCAGCACCAGGATCTTGCCCAGCACGGCACCGGCGTAGGGTTCGAGGAACTTGTTGACGATGCCGAGCGCGGTCGCGCCGAGCAGCGTGCCGAACAGATTGCCGACGCCGCCGAACACCACGACCATGAAGGAATCGATGATGTAGCCCTGCCCCAGGTTCGGGCTGACATTGTCGATCTGGCTCAGCGCCACGCCGGCGAGACCGGCGATGCCCGAGCCGAGACCGAAGGTCAGCGCGTCGACCCGCGGCGTGCGGATGCCCATGGCGGCGGCCATCGGCCGGTTCTGCGTCACCGCGCGCATGTAGAGGCCGAGCGGCGTCTTGCGCAGCAGCAGGAGCAGGCTCGCGAACACGATCAGGGCGAAGATCACGATCCAGAGCCGGCCGTAGGTGACGTCGATCTGGCCGACCTTGAACGCGCCCGACATCCACGACGGCGATGCGACCTCGCGGTTGGTCGGGCCGAAGATCGAGCGCACCGCCTGCTGCAGCACCAGCGACAGGCCCCAGGTGGCCAGCAGCGTGTCGAGCGGCCGCTTGTAGAGGAAGCGGATGATGCTGCGCTCGATCGCGATGCCGACCGCGCCCGACACCAGGAAGGCGAGCGGCAGGGCGACGATGATCGAATAGTCGAACAGCTGCGGCATGGCGCTGCGCATCACCTGCTGCACGACGAAGGTCGTGTAGGCACCGAGCATCACCATCTCGC
>Ga0310810_10005319_pt1 | contig 14385 bp, 12 predicted proteins | sample NCmetagenome_FD_207641 | JGI IMG/M metagenome (GOLD analysis project Ga0310810, IMG submission 207641) | Soil microbial communities from experimental microcosm in Duke University, North Carolina, United States - NC | ecosystem: Engineered > Artificial ecosystem > Soil microcosm > Unclassified ... | reverse complement strand
GATCACGACCGCCCGCTCGGCGAGCGCGCGGGCCTCGGCATAGCGGCCCATCTCGTCGTAGGCGAAGGCGACGTTGTTGAGGCTGCGCGAGGTGTCGAAGCTGTTCGGCGCGATCCGCTGCCGGATCGCGAGCGCCTTCTCGTGCTCGGCGGCGGCCTCGGCCTGCTTGCCCTGGCGCGCGAGCAGGTAGCCGTACACGTGGTGCAGCGAGGCACGCCGGAGCTCGGGGTTGCCTATCCGCTCGAGCGCGGCCTCGCCGAGCGACTCCCACTCGACGCCGCGGGCGAACTCCTCGCCGTCGGTCGCCGCCTGCACCAGGTAGATGAGCGCTCGCGCGGCCACCTCGTCGTGGTGACCGGCGGTCGCCGCCCGCAGCGCCGCCTGCAGGTGGGCAATCGACGCGTGCGGATCGCCGGAGCGGTTGAGGATGGTCCCGAGCGTGAGCTCGACCTCCGCCTCGAGCGGCCGGTAGCCGACGGCGTGGGCGCGCGCGGCCAGGCGCTGCGCCGGGACCAGCGCGTCCTTGTAGCGCCCGGTGAGGACGACCGCGTCCACTCGAGTCAGCTCCTCGCGGACGGCGTCGACCTCGTGACGGGCGGCGGCGCCGCTCGGCGGCGGAACCGGCGCCTCGAGCGCGATGAGGTCGTCGCACTCGCCGGCCGGCGGCAAGCCGTCGACCGCAGCCACCGCACGCCGCACCGTCGCGGTGTCGGCCGCGACCAGGAGATCGACCAGGGCGGCGAGCTCGCTGCGGTGGCGCGCCAGGCAGACCGCGCGCAGGTCCTGCATGGTCGCCGACTGCTCGCCGCGCACCCGGGTCGCCTCGCACGAGTCGCGCCAGCTCTTCACCCAGTCGGCGGCGTAGCGATCCAGGTCGCGCGCCGCGGCGCGCGCCGAGTCGACGGCGTAGGAAGCCCCGGTGGCGGAGAAACCGCGCTTCAGCGCGGCACGCCGCGGCGCCCCCCACGCTTCCGCGATCTGCTCCGGCCCGCCGGTGCAGAGATGCGGATCGGGCGAGGTGGCGCGCGAGAAGACCGGAACGGCGACCGCCGCGCCGGCGAGGGCGACCGCGCCTGCCAGCAGCGCGATGCGGCGGCGGATGGCCCGGCGATCGCGCGCGAGGACCGCGAGCAGCTCGTCCATCGAGGGGAAGCGATCGCGCCGCCTCAGGCTCAGACCGCGGCGCACGGCGGCGCGCACCTCTTGTGGAACCTTGCGCTCGCCGCTCATCTCCGGGACCACGCCGGCCAGCACGTTCTCGGCAGTGGTCTCGTAATCGACGCCGGCGAACGGCAGCGCGCCGCTCAGCGCCTCGAACAGCGACACGCAGAAGCTGTACTGATCGGTGCGGGCGTCGGCGCCGCGGGCGGAGGTGAACTGCTCCGGCGCCATGTAGGCCGGGGTGCCCATCACCGAGCCGGCCTGGGTGAGCTCCATCGCGAGGACCCGCTCCGACGGCACCGGCGTGTCCATGTTGTCCGGCTCCGGTCGGTCGATCTCGCGCACCAGGCCGAAGTCGACCACGCGCGCGCGGCCGTCGGTCCCGACCAGCACGTTGTCCGGCTTGAAGTCGCGGTGCACCAGTCCGGCCCGGTGGGCGGCCGCCAGCCCGCGGCCGGCCTGCACGAACAGGTCGAGGATCTCCTCGGTGGTGCGCGCGCGCTCGGCCAGCCAGGCGGTCATGTTGACCCCGTCGACCAGCTCCATGGCCACGAAGACCTGGTCGCTCTGGGTGCCGACGTCGTGGACGGCGACCACGTTCGGGTGTGCCAGCCGCGCGATCGCCTGCGCCTCGCGCAGGATGCGCGCGCGGCCCACGCTGCCCCCCGAGCCGGGCAGGAGCAGCTTGAGGACCAGGTAACGTCCGACCTCCGATCCGCGCTCCAGGATCGCGGGGTTGCCCTCGCCCCCCGACCAGCCAGCCACGGTATCGGCGAGCTCAGGCCGATCGAGCTCCCCCATGGGACGATTATACGCGGCGCGCCGAAGCGTCCTCTCCCGCGCGCGCCGGCGAATCCGCAACCGCGCGACAGCACGAGGCAACCCGCCCGCCTTGCCACGGGTCAGTCCGGTGTTAGTATCCGCCCGCCGTGCGCCCGGTCCGCTGCCTCCTCGTCGTCTCGCTGCTGTCCCTGGCTGCTGCCTGCAGCTCGGAGATCGGCGACGAGTGCTCGCTGTCGTCCGACTGCTCGCCGCAGGGCGACCGGTTCTGCGACATCAGCTCACCGGGCGGCTACTGCACGGTCATCGGCTGCGACTACGACAGCTGCCCCGAGGAATCGGTCTGCATCCGCTTCTTCTCGGTGTCCGACTCCGACCGCACGTGCGATCCGTACAGCGAGGACCAGCCGGGCGGCACCGACGATTGCACCGCCGACGAGCTGTGCACCCTGAGCGAGACCTGCGTCCCGCGCACCGCCGAGATCCGCTACTGCATGAAGAAGTGCGACTACAACTCGGACTGCCGCGACAACTACGAGTGCCGCACCGAGGAGCGGATGCGCGAGCACGGGGGCGAGCCGGTGCCACCGCCCGGCGAGGCGCTCGGCACCGACCTGCAGCCCTTCTGCGCCGTCGCTCCGTTTTAGCGTGAGGCGCGGTCCGGGCAGCCTCTACCGGCGGTGGTTGTCGATCCGGTACCTGGCCACCCGCGACCGCGGCGACGTCATCGATTTCCTCCGCGACCGCGGCGTCCGCGCCGGCCTGCGGACGCGGCTCGACCTCCTGCGCCGCTTCACGGCGGTGACCAACCAGGTGCGCGGCTACCACACGCTCGGCGAGATGCTGGCGGTGAGCCGCGCGATCCTGGCGCGCGAGCGGCCGGTGGTGCTGGAGGCCGGCTGCGGCCACGGCTCGAGCACCGCCAAGCTCAGCCTCGCGGTGCGCGCCGCCGGCGGACGCCTCTTCGCGTGCGACTCGTTTCGCGGGCTGCCGGACAACAGCGAGCACCACATCCACATGGACGGGCGCCGCATCGAGTTCCGCACCGGCGCCTTCCGGGCGACCTTGCCGCAGGTGCGCCGCACGGTCGAGCGGCTCGGCGCGGCCGACGTGGTGAGCTTCCACAAGGGCTGGTTCGCCGAGACCCTGCCGGCGCTGCAGACGCCAGAGCTCGACGTCGTGGTGCTCGATGTCGATCTCGTCGAGTCGACCCGCGTCTGCCTGCGCGAGCTGGTGCCGCGGCTGGCGCCCGGCGGCGTCCTCTTCACGCTCGACGGCCAGCTGCGCGCCACCCACGAGCTCCTCGGCTCGACGTCGTTCTGGGAGGGCGAGGTCGGCGTGCCGCCGCCCGTCATCGACGGGCTCGGCGCGGCGAAGCTCCTGGTGATAAGAAAAAAGGCCGGGCCCGAGGGCCCGGCCTGAATCGTGAATCACTCGCTGTGCAGGAGGGCTAGTTCTCCTTGCCCTGCTTCTCCCGGCGCTTCTCGCGGCGATCCTCGCGCTTGTCGCGGCGATCCTCGCGCTTGTCGCTGCGATCCTCGCGCTTGTCGCTGCGATCCTCGCGCCGGTCGCGCACGTCCTCGCGGCGGTCGGCCGGTCCGGTGTTGCCGTCGCGGCGATCGCGCACGTCCTCGCGGCGGTCGCGCACGTCCTCGCGGCGATCGCGCACGTCCTCGCGGCGATCGCGCACGTCCTCGCGGCGATCGCGCACGTCCTCGCGGCGGTCGCGGTTCATCCAGCGCCCACCGACGCGGTAGTCGCGGTCGTGCACCGAGCGGTCGCGGAACCAGCGGTCGCGCACCACGGCGTTGCGGTAGACGCGGCGCGCGGCGGCGGTGCGCCAGCGTCCGTCCACCCACACCACGCGGCCATTGCGGCGGATCCAGCGGCCCGGCTCCCAGTCCCAGCCGCGGCGCATGAGGGTCCACGCGCCCGGACGCCACAGGTAGTGACCGCCGACCAGCGCCCAGTAACCCGGACGCCACTGCCGGCCCGGACGGACGCGGAGCCAGTAGCCCTCCATCCAGCGCCAGCGGCCGCGCGGAGTGCGGGTCCAGTAACCGTCGACCCACACGAACCCCGGACGCGCCTGGGTCCAGTAGCCGTCGGCCCAGTGCCAGCCGTAGCCGTCCCACGCCCAGCGGCCCTGCACCCACACGTAGCCGCCGTACGAATAGCCATCCCAGCTATCCCAGGCGTCGTAGCCGTAGCGGGCCTCGGGAGCGACCGAGCGCGGCGGCGGCGGTGCGATGCCGACATCGAACGAGACGCCGACCGTCTGAGCGCTCGCGGTCGCTGAGTCGACCACGAGCGGAAGTACGAGTAACGCGAGAATGATGGTGAAACGGCGCATGTCGTTTCTCCTTTCGGGATTGCCCCGGAGAGCAAGTCGCGGGCCGGCGGCCACCTTACCCGCAACCGTCGAACATGTGACACCCGGCGCGGAACATGGTTAACAACCCGTGTCGTATCCGGAGGTTCACAATCAAACGGTTGGACCCCCGAAGCGCCGATTTATTCACTGAATGCGATATACGTCAGCCGCCGCACGCCGCGGCGAAGTCGGAGCAGCAGTCGCCGCGCTCGGCGCAGGTGACGTCGCAGTAACAGCCGAACGGTGCCAGCGTGCCGCAGGCGGCCGGCGCGGCGCACCCGCAGTCGCGGCCGCAGGTCTCGACCGACTCATCGGCGGCGCAGGTGCCGTCGCCGCAGCTGCTCGACACGCAGACGCCGCCCACCTTGTGCTGCCCTTGCGGGCACGGACTGCTCACGCCGCCTCCGGCGCAGCGCTTGTGCGCCGCCGGAGCGATCTCCTGGTACGCGGTGTAGGTCGCCTTCGGCTTGCCGTTGATGTCGACCAGGCCAAACCCGGGCCGGTTGCCGTCTGACCAGGCGAACCAGAAGATGACCGGGACGGCATCGCCGGCGTAGCCGCCCTGCAAGGTCGTGTTGTAGATGTCGCGCAGGTAATCGGCAGCGTCCTGACCGTCGAGCTCGAGGCCGATCTCGGTGACCCAGACCTGCCTGCCGCCGGCGCCGTAGCTGTCGTACACCTTCACCAGGCTACCCTCGGTCAGCCAGTTGGCGCCGTACGGGTGGACGCCGATGGCGCGGTACTGCGGAAGCCCGCTGCCGGCCGACAGGGTGCCGGTCACGTAACTCTGCTGTCCCGACGAGAACCCGCCGAGCACGATCGGCACCCCCGTGGCGGCGAGGACCGTGCCCGCCTGATCGGCCATCGGGCCGAAGTACCCGGGCGGCACGTACGGGTCGTAGCACTGGTAGTCGCAGTTGCAGGCGGCGTCGCAGCCGTCGGTGACGTCGCAGGTGCAGGTCGGGTCCTGGACCTGCTCCGGCAGCTGATCCGGTTCGTTCCAGACCTCGTAGGCGTCGACCCCGCTGCCGATACCGGTCGCGACGTCGCCCGCGGCCGCCACGAACGCGGCCGTGTAGTCGGTCCACTCGGTCGCCGGGGCGTCGTACGCCGGCTTCGGGATGGACACCGCCTCGTAGCACACGTTGAGGAGGACCTTGATGCCGGCGGACCGATAGGTCTCGATCTGCCGGCGAGTGGCGGTGACGCCGGTGTCGGCCCGGTAGACGAACCTGACCCACCTGACGCCGAGCTCGTGGAGCGCGTCCGGGGTCGGGCTGGCGGCCGGGTTCTTCGGGTCGATGTTGACGCCGAACAGCGCCACGTCCGGCGCGGCGCACTCCTCGACGGTCATCTTCGGCGGCTCGGATGATCCGCCGTCGCCGCACGGGGTGAAGCCCGCCAGAACGGGACCCAGAAGTGCCAGCAAGCCGAACCGACGCCCCATGGCCGCGAACTGATAGCAAGGGACAGGCCGCGACAAGCGCGCGAAATGCCCGGCGCGGGGTTTGCCGACATGATGCATCTTGCCAACGCGCCGTGGGCCACAGCCCCCGGCCGAGCGTGATCACAGTCCGAAGAAGTTCCGGATCTGGGATACCAGCCGGCGGCGGTCGTTCTCGATGTGCTGCTCGCGGGTCTGGTTGTTGAGGTTCTGGCGGCGGGCGTCGAGCTCGTTCGCCCGGCGGGCGAGGATCTCCGCCAGCTCCTCGGCCAGCTCCGGCCGCCGCTTCAGCACGCTCTCCAGCTCCGCCTTCGGCAGCCGGTAGCAGACGACGTCGGTCAGCGCGACGGTGGTGGCGCTGCGCTTGTCGCCGGTCATGAGCGAGCGCTCCCCGAAGAAGGCGCCGGGACCCAGCTCCGCCACCTCGGTCTCGACGCCGTTGGCCTGCACGCGGACGCCGACCCGCCCCTGATGGATGAGATAGAGGTCGTGTCCCTCGGCGCCCTGGCGGGTCAGCACCTCGCCGGCGGAGAACGGCGAGAAGCGCAGGCCGTCGGCCAGCTGATCGAGCTCCTCGTCCGACAGCTTGGCGAACAGGGTCGCGCGGCGCAGCGCGTCCTCGCGCGTCCGGTCGCGATCCTTCTCCTTGCGCTCGCGGCGCTCCTCGGTCTCGTTGGTGACGAACACTGCCTGGGCCGGCATGGTGAGCGGGACGCCGGCGCGCCGGAGCGCGGTGTCGATGCGGTTCCTGACCAGCGAGTCGATCGGGTCGTCGCGGTTGAGATCGGTGAGGTAGTACCTGACGCGGAAGGTGTAGAAGCTGCCGCGCAGATCGAGGAGGACGCAGTCCGGCAGCGGCTCGGCGGCCACCGACTGGATGGGCGCGCGGCGCAGCGCCTCCTCCACGGCCTTGATCACGTCGGCCGGCGGGAAGCGGTAGTCGGTGTTGAACTCGATGGCGCGGCGGAGCTGCAGCGGCTGTCCCTGCCGGCGCCCGAGGATCATGAACTGGTTCTTCGACAGGACGCTGTTGGGGACGATGACTGTCTCCCAGTTGCGCGTCTCGATGGTGGTCTGCCGCCACCTGACCTCGAGCACCTTGCCGACCACGTCTCCCACCCTGACCCAGTCGCCGGGCCGCACCGATCTCTCCATCTGGAGCGCCATGCCGCCCATCAGGTTGCCGAGCGTGTCCTGAAGCGAGAAGCCGATGACCGCGGTCAAGACAGCCGAGGTGGCGATGATGCCGCCGAGGTTGACCCCCCAGGCGGACAGGAGGACGAAGAAAGCCACCAGGTAGGTGCCGGCCGCCACCATGTCCTGCATGAGGCGCGGAGTCTCGAAGCGGAGCCCGCGCAGGATGCCGTCGAACAGGATCGCGAGCAGGATGGTGACGCCGGCGAAGGTCGCGAGCGTGATGGACAGGAGGCGCCAGCTGCCGTAGCTCTCGTAGCCGCCGGCCGACAGGTAGCCGAGCAGCGGCAGCGAGGCGATGTGGAAGAAGAGGAAGATGGCGGTGCCGCGCATGCTGGCTCTGCTGCGGACGGCGCGCGCGGCGCGGGCGCGCACCGCGGCGGCGATGACGAGCCCCACCACCAGGAGCAGGGTGTAGTCGCGCCACGCCTCCTGCAGGGTGTCGCGAAGCCAGCCTTCCTGCGGCATCCGGTCGAAGCTATCACGTGCTAAGGTGCCCGCCCCATGGCGGGGTCGGCACGAGTCGCGATCGCAGCCGCGCTGATCCTCGTCGCGCGCGCCGCGGCCGGCTCGCCGCTCGAGCTCTACGGGCTCGGCGGCCGCTCTCCGGCGCTGGCCGGCACCGGCGAGAGCGATTCGGCAGGCTTCGACAGCGCCTACCTCAATCCGGCCGGCCTCGGCGAGGTGCCGCGCAAGCGGCTCAGCGTCGGCTACCTCTACGGCGACTTCGAGCTCAGGATGGACGGCGAGGACACCGGCACCGATCGGCCGCGCGGGCTGACGTTCGGGGCCGCCCTGCCGCTGCCGCTCGGCGGCGCGCTGAAGGATCGCGTCGGGCTCGGCCTCGGCTTCTACATCCCGACCGGGACCCTCACGCGCGTGCGGGTGCCGCTGCCCGGCGACCCGGTCTACGCGCTGCTCGAGGCGCGCAGCCAGACGCTCGGCATCCTGCTCGCCACCGGAGTCAAGCTGTCGGATCGCTGGCGGGCCGGCATCGGGCTGCTCGCGCTGGCCGCGCTGCGCGGCTACATCTTCGTCGACGTCGACGCGGCCAAGCGGTTCACGACCGACTCGGAGCAGCGCATCGTCACCAACTTCGCGCCGGTCGCCGGTGTCACCTGGGACGCGCCGTTCTTCCCGGATGGGCGGTTCGGCCTGACCGTGCGCGGCGCCTCGCGCTCCGACTACGACATCGCGGTCACCAACGACCTCGCCTCCGAGCTGCCGCTCAGCCTGCCGCCGCTCCGCATCGCCGGCGTGGCGCAGTACGACCCGTGGACGGTCGACCTCGAGACCAGCTGGCGGGCGAACCGCGCGCTCACCGCGTACGCGCTGGTGTCCTTCCAGCACTGGAGCGACTTCCCGCTGCCGACCGAGAACCCGCTGGCGACCGCGCCGGCGCAGGAGGAGCCGAGCTTCCACGACACCTTCCGGCCGCACGTCGGAGCGGAGATGAAGATGGGCGGCCCGCTCGGCGGCGACCTCGCACTGCGCGCCGGCTACGCCTTCCTGGTGTCGCCGGCGCCGGAGCAGAAGACGCACCAGTCGCTGCTCGATAACCACCGCCACCTGTTCAGCGCCGGCGCCGGGCTGGCATGGCCGACGGCCACGGTGCCGCTCCACCTCGACGCCTGGTTCCAGCTCCACGTCCTTCAGCCGCGCAGCCACACGAAGGATCCGGACGCCTTCGGCCCGGACATGCCGCTCCCCTTCGACACGCTGTCCACCCGCGGCCACATCGTCGTCGGCGGCCTCACGGCCGGTGTCGATCTATGAGGCGCGCGCTGCTCGCGCTTGCCGTCGTGGCGCTGCCGCATGCCGCCGCCGGCAACCCGGTCGATGCCTTCGGATTCGGCGGGCGGGCGCCGGCGATGGCGGGCGCGCAGACCGCAGCGGCCGCCGACGGCAGCGCCAACTACTACAACCCGGCGCTGCTCGCCACCTTCGACGACATCCGCATCGACGTCGGCTACCAGACCGCGGTGCCGAGCCTGTTCGTCAACGGCCTCGACCTCGGAGTCGACAGCTCGCGCGGCATCGCGGTCGCGATGTCGGCGCCCGGACGGATCGGCAAGATCCAGCTGGCGCTGGCGGGCGGCCTGTTCCTGCCCGACCAGCACGTGCTGCGGGCGCGCGCGCTGGAGGCGGACAAGCCGCGCTTCGCGCTGTACGACAACCGGCCGCAGCGCTTGTTTCTGGGCGCTAATCTGGCGTTCCGCATCGGCAACCGCCTGGCCGTGGGCGGTGGCATCGCCTACATGGCAAAGACGGTGGCGGCGGTCGATCTGGTCGGCCGCCTCGGCTTTCCCGACCCGAACGACTCCGACCTCGCGCTCGCCATCGACGCCGACGTCAAGGAGATCCGCTACCCGCAGGCCGGCGTGCTGTTCCACGCCACCCCGTGGCTGGACCTCGGCCTGTCCTACCGCGGCGGCTACAAGCTCATCCTCGAGAACACGGTGCGAGTCCTGGCCGACGTCGGCCGCGAGGACGACCCGGTGGTGGAGGACGGCCGCCTCGAGCTCTTCGCCCTCGCGCAGGACCTCTTCCAGCCCGAGCAGTGGTCGGCCGGGCTGGCCGCGCAGGTCACGCACCGCCTGCTCATCGCATTCGACGCCTCGCTGCACCGCTGGTCGCGGTTCGAGAACCCGGCCACCCGCATCGAGCTCGACATCGACGCCGGCATGTTCAACGACCTCATCGACATTCCGGACACTCCGCCGCTGCCCGATCCGCACTACCACGACATCGTCATCCCGCGGCTCGGCGCCGAGTACCGCCTGTTCGAGTCGGAGCGCCGCGACCTCGATCTGCGCGCCGGCTACTCCTACGAGCCGACCCCGGTGCCGGAGCAGGTCGGCGAGTCGAACTTCATCGACAACGACAAGCACACGCTGTCGGCCGGCCTCGGCCTGACCCTGCGCCACTGGACCGACATCCTGCCGCGCCCGCTCCGGCTCGACGTGTTCGGCGCGGTCACCCTGCTCGCCCCGCGCTCGCACCACAAGATCTCGCCGGTCGACCCGGTCGGCGACTACCGCTCGAGCGGCCGCCTGGTCCAGCTCGGCTTCTCCTCGACCTGGCACTTCTGATCATGCGAGCGCTCGCCGGCATCCTCCTCGTGTGCGCCGCCTGCGGCGTCGGACCGTTCGACGACGCGCCCGGCGGCCGCGACAACCTGCCGACCCGGGCCGCCGGTCCGTACGGCAAGACCGAGATCGATTTCGACACCCCGGCCGACGAACCGTACGTCCTCGAGGACATCTCCACCAGCATGCGCGATCCGGCGCCGCTCGCGCGCGAGGGCGGCGGCTTCCGCATCTGGTTCACGCGCGAGCAGCCGGACGACGGCAGCGCCGCCATCTGGTACGCCGAGCTTCCGGACGTGCACGCGGTGCCGGACGTGCCGCCCCGGGTCGCGCTCGAGCCGGACGAACCGTGGGAGGGGGCCTTCGTCGGTGAGCCGAGCGTCGTCGATCTCGGCGGCGGCCACCTCGTCCTCTTCTACCGCGGCGGCCCCGAGGACGCGCCCGCCATCGGCCGCGCCGACTCGAGCGACGACGGCCAGAGCTGGCAGAAGAACCCCGGCAACCCGATCCTGGACGCCGCCGCGAGCCCGGCCGGGGCGCTCCTCACCGATTCGTTCGCGCTCTACTTCGTCGATCCCGACGCGCCCGGCATCCACGCCGCCACCAGCCCCGACGGCCTCGCGTTCGAGCGCCTTCCGGCGCCCATCATCGAGCCGCGGCCCGAGCTGGCCGACGCCTTCGACACCCGAGCCGTCTTCGATCCGTACGCCGTCGTCACTCCCACCCTCGACGAGGTGGAGCCGGTGCAGGTCGGGCTGTTCTTCACCGGCACCCGGGCGGGCGCCGATCCAGGCACGCTGCTCGACGCCATCGGCTACGCCGGCTCGTACGACGGCATCTCCTTCACGCGATTCTTCGGGTCGGATCCGGTCCTCGAGCCCGGTCCGCCGAGCGACGGCGGCCCGGGTGTGATCCCGGTCGCGGCCGGCGGCGTCCTCTTCTTCCACGAGCTGAAGCAAACGCGCTACCGGATCGGCGCCGCATTGCACCCCTGAGCGGATGGATCTCGTGAATTCCCGCGTGTTAGCCTCGCTCGAGGGATGAAGGCCCGATTCTGGGGTGTCCGCGGGTCGATACCGGTTCCCGGTCCGCAGACGAACCGCTATGGCGGCAACACCTCGTGCGTCCAGATCGACGTCGAGGGGATGAACCCCATCATCATCGACGCCGGCACCGGCATCCGCCGCCTCGGCAAGGATCTCGCGACCCGGGACTTCGGCGAGGGCAAGGGCGTCGCCCACCTGCTCATCAGCCACACCCACTGGGACCACATCCAGGGGCTGCCGTACTTCTCGCCGCTCTACACCAAGGGCAACCGCCTCCACGTCTACGCGCTCCGGCGCGACACCCACCTCCGCGCGGTGTTCGCCTCGCAGACCGAGAGCCCGTACTTCCCGGTCTCGCTCGACGAGCTCCGGGCCGACGTCGACTTCCACGAGCTCGGCGACAGCCAGCGCTTCGAGATCGGCCCGGCGGTGGTCCGCTGCACGCGCCTCAACCATCCCTGGATCGCGCTCGCGTACCGGATCGATCACGCCGGCAAGTCGGTGGTGTACGCCTCCGACACCGCGCCCTTCACCGACATCCTGTTCGAGCACGAGTTCATCGCGCAGCCGCCCGCGCCCGGTGAGCCGCTCGACCCTGGCAAGCGGGCCGCGCTCACCGCCATGCGCGACGCGCTGGTCGATCTCTGCCGCGGCGCCGACCTGCTCATCTACGACACCCAGTTCACTGCCGAGGAGTACCGCCAGAAGCCGCACTGGGGCCACTCGACGCCGGACGACGCCATCGCGATCGCGCGCGAGGCCGACGTCAAGCAGCTGGCGCTCTACCACCACGCGCCGCACCGGAGCGACGACGAGCAGGACGTGATCCTCGAGAACTACCGATCCGCGCTGCGCGGACAGCGCCTTCAGCTGGTGGCGGCCTACGAAGGACTCGAGCTGCAGGTGGGGGGAAACGCCTGAGATGCTGATCCGGTTCTGGGGTGTGCGCGGCGCGATCCCGGCGCCGGGTCCGGAGACCAACCGCTACGGCGGGAACACCTCGTGCGTCTCGGTGACCGGACGCGACGGACAGCTCGTCATCCTCGACATGGGCACCGGCGTCGTGCGGCTCGGCAACGCGCTGCTCGCCGGCGAGATGGGCAAGGGGCAGGGGTTCGCCTCGGTGCTGCTGTCGCACGCCCACTGGGACCACATCCAGGGCTTCCCCTTCTTTCCGCCGGTGTTCATCCCGGGCAACCGCTTCCACATCTACGGGAACGCGCACTCGCCCGATCTCCTCGAGGGCATCCTCGAGGGGCAGATGAACCCGCACTTCTCTCCCATCTACACGCTCAAGAACCTGGGCTCGGGGATCAACTTCACCGCGGTGTCTCCGGACGAGTCGTACGACCTCGGCGGCATCACGCTGCGCGGCCGGCCCAACCCGCACGGCCACACCTCCGCGCTCGCCTTCCGGCTGGAGGAGGCGGGCCGCTCGCTGGTCTACGCGCCCGACGCCGGCTATCTCGAGAGCGGCCCGGGAGCCGAGATGCTCGAGCTCTACCGCGGCGCCGACATCCTGGTGCACGACGCCACCTACACGCCGACCGACCGCGCGACCCGCCTCGACCGCGGCAACGCCTCGTACGCCGACGCCGCGGAGGCCGCGGTCGCCGCCGGCGCGAAGCACCTCGTCCTCTTCCACTTCGACCAGGACTACGCGGACGACGTCGTCGACGGCATGCTGCACGCCTGTCGCGACGAGCTCGACCGCATCGGCGGCAAGCACATCGCGCTCACCGCCGCCTCCGAAGGCCTCGAGCTCTCCCTGTAGCCCGCCGCTACTGGGTGGCGGGGGTCGCGGGGGCGACCGGCGGGGGCGGGTGCTCGGTCTTCGGGTAGACGTGGCCGGGCTGGCCGTACTCGATCTTGTCCGGGTCGAGGTACGGCTCCTCGCGTCGACAGTTGTAGATGAGCACCACGATCAGGCCGACCAGCGCGATGGTGATCATCCCGCCGAAGATCGCGATCGGCGCAGCCTTCGAGGAGCCAGGCGGTTGTGGGTTACTCACGTCGCCCTACGGCACGACGATGAACTCGCGCTGCATGAGGCCGACCAGGCACTGCGCCGCCTCGAGGTCGGTGCCGTAGTAGTTGTCGAGCACCGCCTGCACCTGTCCATGGTCGAGCACGAGCTGGAAGATGTCGAGCTCCTGCGGAGTGAGGTCGCGCAGCTTGCCGGCGAGCGGCGTCGGCACCGCCAGCGCGGAGTCGAGCGGGGGCAGCTTGCCCTCGAGGTTTCTCATCTCGTCGAGCTGGCGCATTCCTTCCATCAGCAGGCCCTCGGTGGACTCCTGCATCTCTTCCATGACACGGATCTCGCCGCCTGGCTCGAGCTCGAAGTGGCCGGCGCTCCAGGTCAGCATCCGGTAGACCGCCTTGTGCGGGCTCACTCCGAAATCGTCGTTGATGGCGGCGAAGTAGATCGAGCCCTGGCGGAGGTACAGGCGCCCGACGGAGGTCGGAGTGGAGACGGTCAAGACTCCCGACTTGCGGCTGGTGGACAAGAGCTGGAGCAGGTCCGGGAGCGGGATCTCCTCGATGACGCCCGACATCGGGCGCCCCGAGGTCTGCTGGCGGCTGGCTCCCGCCTCGAGACGGCGGCGCGCCTCGGCCTCCGACTGCTCGCCGGAGTAGGCGGACGGATCCACCGACACCATCTTGATGATGGAGGTGCCGACCAGGATGCGATCGCCTTCCTGCAGCCGCGAGCGCGTGATCTTCTCACCGTTGACGAACGTGCCGTTGGTCGACCCGAGGTCCTGGATGAACACATCCCCGTCGGTGGTGGAGATCTTCGCGTGCTTGCGCGAGACCATGTCCTCGACGAGGACCATGTCGAGATCACTCGACCGCCCGATGATGATTTCGCGGTTCATCCTGAGCGGAAACTCACCGCCCTGGTACTTTCCGGAGATGAACCGCAGCGCATACCGCGGTCGATCCGACTGCATATTCTCGAGAGTGTTCGCGCCTTTACCCCGCTGAATCATACGTTCGTCACCGGCTCTTCGCAAGGACGGCGGGCCGTTTCCGGCGTCGCTTGGCCAGGTCATCGCCGGGCTCCTCGTGCCGGCCGGCGGCCGGCGACGACTCGCGGGATACCCTCCGCGGAAGCCGGTTCGGTGTTGGACGTCAACTCACCATCCACGATCGCAGAGTCTGCGGTCGCGATGCGCGCGGCGCGCTGTGGAGAGCGGAGAATGGTCTTGATCCTGGTGAACACCTCGTCCGAGATGACGAGGCTCGAATGCCCGAGCGGGACGGTGACGGCGGTGGCACCGTTGAGCCGGGTGC
>Ga0310810_10005317_pt1 | contig 14386 bp, 13 predicted proteins | sample NCmetagenome_FD_207641 | JGI IMG/M metagenome (GOLD analysis project Ga0310810, IMG submission 207641) | Soil microbial communities from experimental microcosm in Duke University, North Carolina, United States - NC | ecosystem: Engineered > Artificial ecosystem > Soil microcosm > Unclassified ... | reverse complement strand
GGCAGTGAAGCAGAACAGGGCTATTGGGGGCGTAATGATCACTGCTAGCCACAATCCTCCAAAATTCAACGGCTTTAAGCTTAAGGCTTATTGGGGCGGGTCGGCGGAGCCGGCGACGTGCCAGGCGGTCGAAGCGATGTTGAATGGGCAGCCGGTGAAATCTGAAGGATTTGATCAGGCTGTGAAGGAACGTCGAATCGTTGTGCGCGACCTGCGGCCGGCGCATTACGCGGCGATAAAGCGACTGGTTGACTTTAAGTTGATTGCCCGCTCGAAGCTGCGCGTTGCTCACGAAGCGATGTTTGGCGTTGGCGCCGGCTGTTTTGACCAGTTGCTTGCGGGCACGACGTGCAAGGTGACGACCTTGAACGGGGCGCACGATCCGCTGTTTGGTGGAATCAATCCGGAGCCGATCGAGAAGAACTATGGTCGCAGCGCTGCCTACCTGAAGAAGCATCCGCACGATATCTGTCTGGTAACCGATGGCGACGCCGATCGCGTGGGTGGTATGGACGGCCACGGAAGGAGCCTATCGACGCATCAGCTGATTTGCCTGCTCCTGCATCACTTTTACATAAACCGCCAGGGCCGGGGACGAGTCGTCAAAGCACTGACCACCACTTCGATGGTGGATAAGATGGCACGGGCTTACGGACTGGAGCTCACAGAAACAGGGGTCGGTTTTAAGTACATTGCCGCCGAAATCATCAAGGGTGGAGTGCTTTTGGGGGCGGAGGAAAGCGGTGGTATTGCCTTTGCCGGACACATCCCCGAGCGCGACGGGATCGCGGCCGGCATGCTCTTGCTGGAGCTATTGGCGACGGAACGCGTTTCGGTAAATAGATTGATAGACCGTCTCGAGAAGCAGTTTGGTCCGCATCGCTACGGTCGGATCGATACCCAGTTCCCCTTGGAGAAACGTGGCGCCTTGATGGAATTCCTGCAGGAGAATCCACCGCAGAAATTGCTGCGTTCGCCATTGGCTGAAGTAAAGGCGTACGACGGGGTGAAATATACCGCACAGGATTCCTCGTGGTTGATGCTGCGGGGCTCGGGAACCGAGCCCATCCTGAGGATTTATGCCGAAGCCGCAACGGACCAAGGAGTGAAGAAGTTACTGCAGCTGGGGATGGAGATGACGAAGCAGGTACACGATTGACTTGCTTACGTATCGAGGTCCAGCGCGGTACCACCGAGAATATTATTTGAGAAATTCGGCAATTGCGCCGTACTGGTTTTTGAGCCGATTGATTAACCGGTCGTAGTGCCGAGCGCGGAGCAAGGAATGGACGACCAGATAACCACCGAAGAGCGACAGTGCCGCACTCAGAACCAGCAAGGGCACAAGGAAGTGCAACACTCGACCCGGTTCGTAGTACTTTGAGGTAACGACCAGAAAGCTTAGGACCGACAGCGGCAGCGCGAAAACTGCAATACCGGTCCGCAACACAGCGAGCGCGGTCCGCTTTTCGGCGAGGATAATTTGGACCTCACCAAAGACTTCCGGATCGATTGCGTTTCTGGCCGTCTTGGTTGGTTCGGTTATCCCTGATTCCACTTCGCCACCTCCCATCTAACACTAACCCATCAATACTGGCGATTCCAGCACCCGACTAATTACGCGATGAGAGCGCGTGGTGCGAAGCAGACGTGCTACCAATCAGAGCGGCTTTGAATGATCGACAGTCTGGGCACGTTTGACGGGTTTTTGGGCAGTTTCTGGTCCCGTCATATAGTGTTGATGATTGTGGTTATGGGGATAACTGAAATCGCCCAACGGCCGCGTGAAGGTAAATCGCCCTGGCTTACCGACCAAAGAATCGGCGGTTGACTTAATGCTGCCAGACGGAGCCGTGAAGGGCAAACTGATCACAAATGCCGCGCTGCCGATGACGGTGGCGGCAAAACCCACCGGCCGGCCGAGCACGGCATCGAAGAAGGCCGCATCAGGGTTGGTGTTGGCAAGGGCAGGCGAGGCGGTCCCAAAACCCAGGGCTGCTACGCAGCAAACGGACATTAGCTTAATTTTCATTGTTTTCCTTACTGGCGGGGGTCTGCGAAACATGCATTCTAGAATTTATGCGGGTCATAGGTTCCACTGGTTCCTATCGGTTTTGTTTCACCGACCGGTTCCACCGGGCACGGATTACACGCCGATTCGCCGACAAATGGAAGTAGGTGAATTGCCCAAAATGGCCGGAATTATCAGGGTGATGATCGCGCTGCGCATCTTGGAGTGCAGGGCTGCTGCGCCGCTTTGGAAAATCACAACGAATCGAGGACGAGGAGGAGGATGGGAACGAGGATGAGGGAAAGGCCTTGGAGCCGGTATTAGTCATTGCTTGCGTTTGCGAAAAGCGCTGACTAAAACAAACGCATGAATCGCCGAAAATTCATCCAACTGAGTGCCGCCGGGTTAGCGTTATCCTCCTTGGGCGCGTATGCCGCAGAATTCGCCGATCAGAAGAAGCGTGTGGGGCTGATCGGCAGCGGGTGGTACGGGAAATGTGATTTATTGCGCTTAATTCAGGTCGCACCGGTCGAAGTGGTTTCACTCTGCGACGTGGATAGGCGGATGTTGTCCGAGGCGGCGGACATAGTGGCGTCCAGGCAAGCCTCGAAAAAGAAGCCCCGAACCTATGCCGATTACCGCGAGATGCTCAAGGAGAAGGACCTCGATATCGTGCTAATCGCCACTCCCGATCATTGGCACGCCTTGCCGATGATTGCTGCCGCTGAGGCCGGCGCTGACATTTATGTGCAGAAGCCGATCAGCGTCGATATCCGGGAGGGGCAGGCGATGCTGGCCGCCGCGCGCAAGCATGGGCGCGTGGTTCAGGTGGGCACCCAACGGCGCAGCACGCCCCACTTAATTGAGGCTCGTGACCGCATCATCAAAGAAGGCAAGCTTGGCAAAATTGCTTATGTCGAGATCTGTTGCTATTGGCACATGCGGGCAACGGAGAACCCGCCGGACATGCAACCGCCGGAGTATCTCGATTACGAAATGTGGACCGGTCCGGCGCCGATGCGGCCATACAACAAGCTGGTGCATCCGCGGGGTTGGCGCGCCTTTATGGAATACGGGAATGGCATCGTTGGCGATATGTGCATCCATATGCTGGATATGGTCCGCTGGATGCTCGAGCTGGGTTGGCCAAAAACTGTCGACTCGACGGGCGGCATCCTGGTCGACAAGAACAGCAAAGCAAATATTTCGGATACCCAGACGGCGACGTTCGATTTCGGCGAGCTGAAAATTGTTTGGACGCATCGAACCTGGGGTGATATGCCCGACCCGAAATATCCCTGGTCGGCGACGCTTTACGGCGACAAAGGGACATTGAAGGCCAGCGTGTTCAGCTACGATTATACGCCGATGGGTGGCGGAACGTCGATGCACGGTGACGCGGTGTTCGAGTACGACAAATACCCCGAGGATAAGGATGAAAAGGATTTGGAACGGCACGTGGCCTCGGCCATCCGCGGGCACATGCGTGACTTGCTGACTTGTATCGGCACGCGCGGAAGACCGGTCGCAGATATCGAGCAAGGCTACATTTCGACGGCGTCGTGCATTCTTGCCAATTTGTCAATGAAGCTGGGACGCAGCTTAGCGTGGGATCCGCAAACGGGCCAGGTAATCGGCGATGACGAAGCCAATCGATTACTCAGCCGGGCATATCGCGCGCCTTGGGTGCATCCGGCATAAGTTAAGTCCAAAGTCCAAGGCCCAAAGTCGATTCGACGCGCATAAGGCCGATTTCGAAACTTAGTGCCACGATTCCATGACTTGTCGCTGAATACCAAACGCCAATGGCATACGCAAATTTCCGAAGGGCCCGACTTTGGACATTGGACCTTGGACTTTGGACTTCTCCAGTCACGCTGCTTCGAGCAGTTGTTTTGTGAGTTCCTGGCGCTGGAAAGGACGGTTGGATTCGATCAAGTGGCGGGCGGCATCGACTTTGCCCCAGACATTCCAGAGCAGAACACCTCTAATTTTGTCTTCCTGTTGGTAATAGACGACTCCCTCACGAAACGGAGTTTTCCAATCAGCAACGGTGGTTAAGCGCGCATCGGTATCACCGACCGCCTCATAACCAAGTTCGAACAGGTCTGAATAGAAAAACGGCAGATGGACATAGGCTTCCGGCTTGCCGGCCATGTTTCGGCCGGCGCAGCGCCCCATTGTGTTGGCGTTGTCTTCGTGCTCGACTCGCAGGCGGCGCGATAACGCGGGATTGTAGAATGCCGCAACGTCGCCGGCGGCGTAAATGTCTGGGTGACTTGTCCTGAGAAATTCATCGACGACGATGCCGTTTTCGACAGGCAAGCCCGCCGATTCAGCCAGCGAAACGTTGGGTTCTATTCCTAGGCCGGCGATTACGCCATCGACAGCAAATTCATCACGGCTTTCGGTGCGTAGCACGAATTGGTCTCCTTGTTTCTCGAGACCGGACGGCTTTTGGCCCGGGAGGACCTGAACTCCTTTTTGCCGATAAAAATCGTTGAGAAACAGGGACAAATCACGAGGGAATATCCGATCGCCAATGCTTTGGCCCGGGAAGAGCATGACCACTTCTTTGTGGTTGAGGGCTAAAGCCGCTGCGATTTCAGAACCGATGAAACCTCCGCCGATGACAGCGAAGCGGCGTCCCTTTTCTGTCCGCGCGCGCAGGCGTTTGTAATCGCGAAAGCTGCGGTAATAAAGGATATCAGAACCCCCGAATGGCAATTGACGTGGCGAACCACCGGTGGCGAGCAACAATTTGTCAAACGTGAAAGAATCCCCATGGTCATCGGTGACCTGGCTGCGCCCCAGATCCAGAACCTGGGCGCGGTGTCCAAAGTGGAGGTCCGCGTTGCGTTCGGCAGTTTTGCGCCAGATGCTTTCCTCTTTTTGGTCTTTCCAAAGGCCTTTGGTAAGCGGTGGCCGATCATACGGCGGGTCGGGCTCGGCACAAAGCAAGCCGATGCTGCCTGAAGAGTCACCCTCCCGAATGCCTTGCACCGCGGCATCCGCCGTCATGCCGCCTCCGACAATCAAGTAATCGTAATGTTGTGCCATGGATGCCTTCGTCCGAAGCAAAAATCAGCGCATAATATAGATGCGGCAATAGGGCGTTTCCGGGGGACCGTTGCGGGCAGTCACAAACCGGCGGGAGCAGGGCGGTCAATTGCCCCTGAGCACGAACTCGAGTGCCTCCCGCCGAACCTGCTGCGGATCGCCTTTGAACGGATGCAGCTTCTGCTGCGCGTTTGCTTTAGAGTAGATCATCGCCGCAACTTCTGGAGCTTGCTCACCCTCACCCAGCAGCGCTAGGTTTACCGGGGCGCACAGGGCGAGCATGCCCGGCAAATCCCAATATTTGGCGCCGCCCGGAAGAAAATTCACGTCCTGCAGGTCGAGAACCCTGCCAAAGCGAAACCCGCCGGTGTCGACGACTGCGCCGGCGATGGCTTCGCGAGCTTGCGCGACAGCGGCGGCCGTTAGCGGTCCAGCTCCGGCTAAACCAATGAGGACGAGTTCACCAGACTGCGTGGACTTCGCGTGCTTAACTACCGACAGGATATCGTCCACCCTTTGAGCAAACAGGGTATGGTTATAACAGAAAGTGTAGCCGCCAAACTCGCGCGGATTATTAACCCGCCGGGTCTTGGTTACCGGTTTGCCATCCGCAAGAAATTCTCCTTGAAACAGGAGATCCGCGCCGATAACGGTCGTACCGGCCTGGAGCAGCTTTTGTACGTCTGGCGTCGGGGATTGGCCTTCGAAGAGTCCGACCTTGCCATTTTCGGTCAGCCAGATCGCCGTTCGCATGGCCGGCTTGGCCGGGCGCAGAACAACCAGCGGAATTTCCTCGCCGTGAGTCGTATTGCGAAGAAGGCCCAAAGTCTGTTCATAATCCGCTTGCTTCGTGGTCTTAACGACCCGCCACTCAAGCTCACCAACTTCACCGAGATTACGGCCGATCATGACATCCACCGCGCCGCCGACTGTCTCGCGATAATGCTCCAGCGAATCACAGCTTGGTGCCAGTTGTTTCTCCGCAGCCTGGGTAAGGTAGCGAAGCAGTTTACGTTCAAACTCCGGCCCACCTTCCGGCTTGGGATGGTCTTCATCCCAAACGGACATTTCCTTGATGCTCAACCGATGGTAATCCTCTTCAACGATCGGTTCATCCTGCCCCAATTTGAGCTGCCGGTTGAACCACCCATACATAGCCGCGCGACTGACATAATTGTAATTATGGCCGAAATGGAGCAGCGGCTTCAACATAACGGCATCCGGGGCACCCATCATTGCGAAATGCGTTTTCAATTCCGGAAAGCCTTTCGTTGGCATTTCCTTCGTCCAATCGTCGGCGGCCGTCATGCCCAGGGGCTTAGGGGCAAACAAGGCTGCGAACTCGACATTTCCTGTATCGACTCGTAGAAGGCTGGCGTTTTCACACGTGCACCCTCCCTGCATCGCGGTGGAGACCATCACAGCCGGGAAAGCGACCGCGGGGCGTGGGTCGAGCGCGCAAAGGATGAAGGTTTGTGTGCCGCCGCCACTCGCGCCGGTCACTCCGATTCTATCGGCATCGATTTCCGGCAAACGGGTCAGAAAATCCAGCGCGCGAATTGAATCCCACGTTTGCAGACCCATTACGGTTTGGAGGTGGGCCTCCGCCTGCGGACTGAACAATCCCCAGTCCTCGGTGGTGTTCATTTCAGGGCGTTGTTTGGCAAACCCGTGAGCCAAGTCCTGTGGAATCTGAATACTGTCCGCGTAGCCGATCATGTCGTAGAAAAAAACCACACAACCCATTCGTGCCAGCTGAACGCAGCGCGATTGGAGCGGGCTCCGGCCACCCTCCTCAAAACGTTCGGCTCCCTCGATAATCTCTTTGCGTACGTTCTGCACACCCTGATCGTAGAACCGGCCGTTATTCCAATGACCGTGGGGACAGAGAACACCGGGAAGCTTGCCGTTCCTGCCTTTTGGGCGATAGAGGTTGCCGGTGACAAAAAAACCGGGATAGCTTTCAAAGTAAACTTTTTCGACGGTGTAATCGCCTCGGTCGATTTTGCCGTGAATCACCGCATTGAGCGGGGTTCTTTCAGGCATCGGCCATAATCCAAGAGCGACGCGGATTTGGCGGCGTAGGTGTTCGGCGCGTTGGGCCCATTCGGCGGGCGATTGGCGCGGGTGAAAAGGAAAATATCCATCGAGATCTTTGAGCGGCTGGAGTCGGACATCGTTTGGCAGAGTGCCTTCAGGCAGCGCGCGGGGTGCCTGGGCCGAAGCCAGGAATGTACTCAACAGACAAACCGCTGTTTGTAGCAGTCGACATAAGGAGACTCTCAGCGTTTTGCTGCATGAAAACATCCTTGTCGCTCTCGTCCTCGAAGTCGCGGAAGATCGCGGACGCGGACGAACCACGCGCGCGGTTTGAGTCTCCTCACGTCGAGGACTACAAAAAGTAACGTGCTTGCAGGCAGCCGTGCTTCTGTGGATGCTCATGCATTCATTATGAGTACCCTGATTCCGCCAGACAATGACTATCGGTTCGAGAGTCCTCCGTTCCTCGGTAGGCTCAGGTTACCGCGACGGATTGCCAGGATGACCTGTGGGTTATTGACAATGTCCTTCGCCTGTTATTTGCGAGCAGTTCCGAGTTCCGTTTCTTTCACACAATCCACCAACCAACTGGATCGCTACGATTTTGTTGAGATCACCGGACAGGTCCCGGCGCCGGATGCCGCGAATCCTTTTCTCGATGCGTCCCTATCTGGGTCATTTACCAAAAACGGCACCGCACCGTTAGAGGTGGATGGCTTTTGCGATTCGGCGGACGGCAGCATTTTCAGGATTCGGTTCATGCCTTCGGCGGCGGGCGAATATTCCTATTCGGTGAAGTACCGGCAGGGAAGTTTCGAGAGTGCGCATACCGGGACATTTCGCGTGGCGACCGGGACACGGAAAGGGCCGGTGCGAGTGGATCCGCAGTACCCCTGGCATTTCATCTGGGAAGGAACGGGCGAGCACTATTTTTTTAATGGAACGACGGCTTTCTGGCTGATGGGCTGGCGCGAGGAGAGGATTATCAACAACAGCATCGAGCGTCTGCAGCGGATGAAGATTAACCGCATTCGAGTTTTGCTCGACGGCGCCGCCAATATACTTTGGGGGGAGCCCGTGATGACCGGCCAGAACTTCACTTTGTTCGTGAGACCATGGGTGGCACGTGCGCCGGAAAGTTTCGATCACCCCGAGTTTGATTACAGTCGTTTCGAAATTTCCTATTGGCAAAAATGGGAGCGCATGCTGCGTTTCGCCCGGGAGCACGATGTAATTATTTCGGTGATTTTGGACATCTCAACGCATTCGGCGCAACCTGCTGCGGGCAGCGAAGACGAGCGACGTTATGTTCGGTATGCAGCATCCCGTTTGGCTGCCTTTTCCAATGTGAATTGGGATTTGGGTGACGACCTTGACAGTTTCCGTGACGAGAAATGGGCGCACGAAACCGGAACATTGCTGGAGGGCTGGGATCCCTACAAGCACCTGGCCACGAGCCATCCGGTGCATCGGGAGCACCAGGATCGGGCGTCGGAGTGGTTTGGCTTCACGTCAATCCAGGATTGGTCGCGACGTCAACATGGATTACTGCTGGAAGAGCGCGAGATTCAAAAGAAGACCGGCCGCATAATCCCGCAGACCAATGAAGAATATGGGTATGAGGACCATTATCCGCATTGGGCGCCCAAGCCCGATGGTGATGCGGCCGAAACGCTGCGACGAATGGCGTGGGAAATCGCTATGGCCGGCGCGTATGGCACTGCCGGTGAAAGCGCGCGACGCGGGGTCAACATCTGGCCAGATACCGGCGGGGGCTGGATAAACGGTCGCGGCGACGACACAATGGTGATGCTGAAGGGTTACGAACATATGGTCGATTTCTTTACCAGCTTCGAATGGTGGAAAACCGAGCCGCATGACGAGTTGGTAAACAACGGAGCCTGGTGTCTTGCCAAACCAGGCGAGTTATATGCCGTTTACCTCCCGCACGAGGGGAACGTTACCGTAAAGCTTGAGCCAGGCACTTATGACGCTGAGTGGTTCGGGGCGTTTACCGGCGAAAAAGTGCCACTGCCACCCGTCAAAGGTCCAACGTGGACTTCGCCAAACTCTCCCGGCTGGTTGGATTGGGCGTTGTTGCTGAAGAAAAGAACTTAATTCTTCGGAAGTACGAATTCGAAGAGGGCGCAATTATTCTTCGATCTTCTTGGCGTTTTGGCGCCTTTGTTGTTAAACAGAAGGCGCAAAGGCGGCCAAGAAGATTTCAAGCTTGGAATTCTGGAATTCGTGCTGCCACGACTAGGTGGGGCAAATGAAGGTTTCACCGACTTCAGTGAGCGCGAGTCGCTTTGGCTCATGTTCGAGCGCAATCTTTAGTCGTTCAATCGGTTCTGCCATCGGTTCGTCGCTTAGTTTAAAAGTCTGATGATGTACCGGGACGATATAATTTACGCCAGCTGAGTTAGCCATCGTGAGGGCTTGTTCCGGCGTGCAATGGTTCCAAATCCAGGGACGATAGGCGCCGATAGGCATGATTGCGGCCGCAAACGGTCCATGCGGCCGGCAGTCAGCGAGGAGTGCAGTTTGGGCGGTATCGCCAGCGAATAGAATCGCTTTGTTTTCGCGGCGCAATACATACCCATTGTAGCCACGTTCCAACTCGCTGGGCCAACGCTGGCCCCAATGCTTCACCTGCACAGCAGTGATTTCCAAATCGCCTTTTGGATGAGTAAAGGTGGTCCGCTCGTTCCAGCCCAACTCGGTGACGCGTTTCAATCCGGCGCTGGCCAGGAGGTCTTGCGTAACTTTGGCAGAGACGGTGAACGAGGAGCGAGGAAACCTGCGTAAGGTCGGCAGATCCATATGGTCCATGTGAGCGTGCGAGAGCAGCAGAACATCGATGGAGGGCAACTCGGCCAAGCGCAACGCTGGAGCGATATAACGTTTTGGGCCCGCGGTGCCAAATCCAAGAGAGACGCCAACCCGGTTGCCAAGGGCCGGGTCCGTCAGAATGCGAATTCCATAAAAATTGAGTAAGACGGTCGAATGGCCAAGCCAGGCAATGGTAACCTGATTTTCAGACCAGATCTCGGGATGGGGTTTGTGCGGCGCGGGTAAAACCGGGCGTTGTGCTTCCTCGATCATGCGTCGGGCATATCGCGCTGCGCGCTGCTTTGAGGAGGAGATCCACCACACCGTTCCAGCCAGAGCAGTGCCGCTGGCGGCAACACAGAATTTCAAGAATGTGCGTCGACTCCGCATGGCAACAGTGTGGTTCGGGATTGGAACCTGTCAAGCTGAGCAGGCGGGTAAGAACCCATAGGTAAGGCGAACAAGCCCAGCTTACCTTGAAATTGAGAGTTGCCTACCTCTACAGCTCTCACCAGGAGAACCGGCTTATGACATTCAATATCGCGGAGAAGGCACCGAAGGAAGATCGAGTTCGTGCTCAAACCAATCCCGAAATAAATCGCAAGCTCGACAAGGAACTCGAGCAGCGGCTGCGATTCTACGCTACACAGGATGAGCAAACGATTTCCGAGCGAATTGCAGAGTTAGACCGGGAGTGGGACATCGAGCGCGTCCTGGAATCCAGTGCGTCAGGATTAATTTTATCGACCATCCTGTTGAGTATCTTTCGCGGACGCAAATGGCTGGTGTTGAGCCTCGTCGTTTCAGGTTTTCTGTTACGGCATGCGATTGAGGGTTGGTGTCCGCCGGTGCCGTTGCTCCGACGGTTGGGCGTCCGGACACGCCTGGAGATCGAACAGGAACGGTATGCGCTCAAGGTGCTGCGGGGTGACTTCGATGGTGTTGCGCACGAGGAGGCCGGCAAAATTCGGAACGCAGTCGACGTGGCCCAAACAGTTCGTAGCTAGTGAGTGAGTTCTTGGGGATAATACCCTATAGGAACCGAAAGTTACTCAAGGTCATACTAGCCGAAATCATCGCCCTTGCTGGAAATCGTTTGGCCAGTTGTGCCAGAGGTGTGATGAGTCACGTTATGCTCGAAACTAATCAGCATTCACCAGGCCTGCTGTCTGTTGCTGGTCGACTCGCCCGTACCGGTGTGGGTGCTATCCAAACTCGCATTGAACTGTTCGCTGTGGAATGGCAGGAGGAACGCGCCCGGCTGATGGGAACAGTTTTCTGGGCAGCGACTTTTATTCTGCTTGGGGTACTAGCGGTGTTGCTGTTTACCGCAACGATCATTTTTCTATTTCCGCAAGACGCGCGGGTCTACGTCGCAGCGGGTTTTGCAGTGCTGTACCTGCTGGGGGCCATTGGTGCATGGGTCGGCTTGCGACGAATTCTCGATCATCAACCTTTTGCGGAGAGCATTGACCAGGCCAAGAAGGACCGGGCATGGCTGGAATCCCTGAGCTAAAGTCATTGGCCGCCCGAAAACAAGCTCTAGTAGCACAGAGCGAGGTTTACCGGCAAACTCTGGCGATCGAGCTAGAGAACCTGAAGCTTTATCGCGCCGGCCTGGAACGAAAGTTCAGGCTTCTTCGAGCGCTGAAACCGCTGCTGTTTATCGCTCCTCTTGCAGGGTCATTTCTGGGATTGCGTTCTCGCTTAAAAGGGGAACCCAAAAAGCCGGTTCGCGGATGGCAGAAGTGGTGGGGAGCGGCGATGCTCGGGTTGCGACTCTACCGAAAGGCGGGACCGATGGTTGCTCACTTGGTTGCACGCCGAAACAACCGCTCCAGGCATCACCGGCGGTTTGGGGAAATAACCCCATAGGCTGCTTCGGTTGAGCATTTACATTGGGTTAGCAAGGGATGAAATAGCATTGCCGGCTGTTGTAAGTAGGGGTTTTTCCCGCAGGACTGAAACCAAGCGATTGCCTCGGCGCGCAATGCACCTGAAGGAAGTTTTTTGATCCGGCGAAACAAACCGAAAACAGCAGCCGTCGGATACCCAACTCAAGAAAAGGAGAATTACGATGAGATACGGAATGGCAATTGTTGCTGCATTGTTTGTCGGGATAGGCGTGACTCAAGCCGCCCATGTTTGGGAGGACTCGGGGACTTGGTGGGACTCCCATTTTACTTCTGATCCGAATGCACCCCGCTACACAGCACAGGAGGTCTCACTGGATCTGTTCGGCAGCTACATCAACCCGGAAGGGAACTTTAACGATCTGTTTGAGACTGATATTCATCATGGCTTTTGGGGTGGCGGCGCCGGCCTTAATTACTTCTTCACACGCGAGCTTGGGATCGGTACCGACTTCAATATATCGAGCAAGCCCGACGACATCAATCTGGTCGATTATTGGGTTGGAAATATTTACGCGCGTCTGCCACTGGGAAACAGCGGTCTGGCACCCTACATTTACGGCGGGGGCGGCCGGGCTATCAGTCCAATCTGGCAATGGACCTACGGCGGAGGCGTCGGCTTGGAGTATCGGTTTAATCCAGCGACAGGCATTTTTTCTGATGCGCGGTTTCTGTGGGGAGACAAAGGGACCGTTTATAACAACCTGGTAATTCGTGTCGGTTTGCGACTGACGTTTTGAGCCGCGACGTTTGTCGTGATCGCCAGGAGTCTTCCAGGTGCTTTTTTATTGTCAGGCATCGCCGCCGCCGGTTTGGAAACTAGACCCCATGGCAGGGATAGGGCTCCCGGCGTTGTTTACTAGACGACGAGCACACTCTCTAATGTGCGACGCCCAACAACAATTAATCTGATGCAAACCGCAGTGTTTTTTTTGATCGGGTGCCTTACCGGCACGGCCCTAGCCCAAACTCCATTAAATCAACAAGTGATTTCTTCTCCGGCGACATCGCCGGTGCAAGTCCCAACTGTGGGTCCGGGTAATCTGATGATCACCAACTCGACCGGTGGAACCTTCCCGCTGAGCCAGTTGGATGCCCAGTTAGCCACGCTGAGAGCGGATGTAGAGCATGCCCTACCACTGCTGTCAGCGGTCGTAAGCCAGGCCCCGAATACGAGTCTGACTCGTGGCCAGGAATTGGCCAATGCTGCTTCGAACTTGCTTGCGCGCGCTCTTGGCCGGAACACCAATGAAAATAGCGGGTTACCGGCGGGCGGTCTGTCGCCGCGTATGACTAACTTCGCAGGCTTCCTGCGCGGTTTAATCAGCACCAATACGGGGGGCGGTGGTGGAGTGAGTTTCGATCCCAACACGATTAATCAGCTGATCACTCTGCAAAATGAATTAAAACCGGTGCTGGCGACGCTTGACAGTCTCAATGTCGCGAGTGTCGGGGGCGCTACGAATCAACCGCCTGGCACGATAAACCAACCGGGCAGGGTATTTGCGCCGACCGGCAGATAAGTAGATCAAAGGGGAAAGCGCGTTGAAAGCTGACCATTAGCCCGCTGTTAACCGAAGTTCTGCTGTTGGTCCGAGGCGCAGAGGTCGGCGCAAGATGAGCCGCCGAATCGCGCGGCTCGCCGCACTCGTGAAAGATCTTCGTTGGAGCTTGAGTCCCACCAAAGATGATGAAACCGTAATACGCACGCAATGACGACCAGTTCAGTCAGCAGCTACCTATTCCTGATGAGGACGTTTCGGAACTGGTTCGTTCTAATGCAAAACCTAAGGCATGGGGGATATTTGGAGGGCGGTCCGATCCGCGAGCAACTAGTTTTTTGGGACGGGAGGCGGGTGGCTCATCCACCTGATCGTAGTGGCCTGGCAGCCATTCTTCTGGAGATTTGGCACCACAACGTGTATCGGCTGGGAGAGTTTTACCAGCCGCGGCCTGGCGACGTAATCGCGGATGTCGGTGCCCATGTGGGGTTATTCAGCCTGCGTGTATTGTATCAGGCCCCCTGGTCTCGCATCGTCGCATTCGAACCGTCTCCGGAGAATTTTTCGTGTTTAAAGCACAATCTGCAGGATTTCGTCAGCAACGGACAAGTGGATATTCACAATCTGGCGATAGGAGCTGAATTTGGCAAAATCGCGATGATGGAAATTGAGAGCAATCGATCATTCGACGCGCGGACAATGCCGGCTGGCGCGAAAGATATCGGAACGGTTGAGATGGTGCCGTTATCGCGGGTGTTGGAACTCGCTGGGACGGAGGAGCTGGCACTGCTTAAAATGGATGTTGAGGGGGCTGAGGAGGGGGCCTTTTCGGCCGTGGATACTGGCTTGGTACGTCGAATTCAGCGGCTGGCGATGGAGTATCACGACAATCTTGTCCCTGGAACGCTTTCGATTCTGCGCCGAAGGCTATCGCCGACCCACGAATTAACTATTCTGCCGGATCCTGGCGCGGGACATGGCCGGCTATTCGCTGTGCGAAAGGATTTGATCTCCGAGCGGCGATAAGC
>Ga0310810_10005315_pt1 | contig 14388 bp, 10 predicted proteins | sample NCmetagenome_FD_207641 | JGI IMG/M metagenome (GOLD analysis project Ga0310810, IMG submission 207641) | Soil microbial communities from experimental microcosm in Duke University, North Carolina, United States - NC | ecosystem: Engineered > Artificial ecosystem > Soil microcosm > Unclassified ... | reverse complement strand
ACCGGATTCTTTCCGGCGGCCGGCAAGGAATCACGACTGGTCACGATCTATCAACTGACGCCGCAAGGTCTGCGACCCGGCAATCAAGCTGTCTCGAACGTGTACTTTTCCGGCGCTGGTGGCTTGATGAGTACCGCCGAGGACTATCTGCAGTTCGCGCAGATGATGCTCAACGAAGGGCAGTTGAACGGCCGGCGCTTTCTCGGTCCGCGCACGATGCAGTTGATGGTGAGCAATCACACGGGCGACATGGTTAACGGACAGTTCGGCCGTCCGGCGCATGGCATGGGATTCGGATTGAGCATGCAGGTCGTGCAGGATCCGGTTGCGGCGAATCTCCGCGTGTCGAAGGGCGCATACGGCTGGGCCGGTGGCACCGGTGTGAGCTTCTGGGTCGAGCCGGCCGAACAGATGGTGACGATCTATTTCATTCAGGGTGGGTCGGGCGGTGCACTCCGCCAGGACTTTGAGAACGCCGTCTATCAATCGATTGTGACGCCATGAGAATGCAGACTGTCCTTGCCACGCTTGTCGCGGTCCTCATCAGCACCGCAGCCTCCCATGCACAGGGGCATGGTGTTCGGGTCTTGATCTCGAATGGGTTCAAGGCGGTGTTCGATGATCTCGTCCCCGCCTGCGAGAAATCGATAGGCCAGAAGGTGACGACGCAGTCTGGCACGTCCACGTCGCTCATCGAGAAGGTGAACGCGGGCGAGGCCTTCGACGTCGCGATCATGACGACCGAAGCGATGGAGAGTCTTGGGAAGGCCGGCAAGGTTGCGACACGCACGCCGCTCGGTCGATCGGGCATCGGCATCGGCCGCCGCGCCGGCGCGAAGAAGCCCGACATCGGGAACGCCGAGGCCCTGAAGAAGACGTTCCTCGCGGCGAAGTCGGTCACCTATGCCGGCGATGGCGCGAGTCGTCCACACATCGACAAGATGATGATGACTCTTGGCATCGCCGACGTCATGACCAAGAAGACGATCCTCGAGCAGGGCTCGGTGCGAGCCGCGTCACGAGTCGCGAATGGCGATGCGGAGTTGCTCATCACGCTGGTCAGCGAGATCCTCCCCGCGCCCGGCGTCGAGCTGGTGGGGCCGCTGCCAACGCAGTTCCAGAACTACGTCTCGTTCGCTGGCGCGACGAATGCGAAGTCGGATAACGCGGCAGCGGGGAAGTCGCTGATCTCCTGCCTCTCAGGTCCAAGCGTCGCCGCGACGCTCAAAGCCAAGGGCATGGAAAAGCAGTAGTCGTTCGAATCGTTCGAGCGTTCGATTCGTTCGGGCGTTCGAATGTGTTCTGCGATAGAACGATCCGAACGACTCGAACGATCCGAACGTGAATTGATCAACGTTCCTGATCGCCCTCCGCGGGCGCACCACCTGCACGTCCACCAGCCGGAGCACCGGCGCCGCCGGCACCTGCGCCACGGCCGCGACCGCCACCGCCTGCCTGTGGGTTGCCGTCCTGCACAGGCCTCCGCTCACGCTTGATCCCTTTCTTCAGGTCTTCTTCGAGCGCGCGATCCTCGGCTCGTTCAGCGCTCAACGACTGCATCAACGCGAGGTTGCCCTCGTGGCACTCGTACGGCAGCAGCACGTTGCCCTCGAGGGGCGTCAACGGCAGTGAGATGGTCCATGGGCTCGCGTAAGTGACCGGATCGTCGATCGTGATCTGGTACTGAATCACGTCCTCGGCGACGCGCTTGAAGCGCTCGGTGATCTTCATCTGGTCGCTGTGGCGGAGGCCATTGCCGTTCAGTCCGATGCTGGTCTTGTCGGTGAGGTTGGTTGTCTCGACGACGAGCTCGTCACCGACCCAACGCGCGCGTGAGTCACCGAGATACTGTCGAATCGACTGATTGAGGTGCGGGCGACCATCCGTATAGAGCACGCGCGTGTCGTGGATCATTTCGTAGCTGATCGCCACCATGCCCGGCGCCTGCACGATGCGGTTGCCGTTGCCGTAGACGACGCGCAGGACGGAACCGACGATGCCGCGAGTGATGCAGCGATCGTAGAGCGTGAAGTCTTCTGGGGTGTTGAAGGGGCCGTCGCCGAACGTGCCGCGGTCGCGTGACGCGCGACGCTTCTCAGCGGCAGGTGTGATCGCCGGCTGCCGGCCATCGGCGGGATCGACGATGAGCGAGGTCTGGCGGAACGAACGGCGCGCGTAGTCGCCGCGGAAAGTACCGATGGCGTTGAGCGCGGTCTGGATGCCTTGCTGCGTCTGCTTCTGACGCGCCGCCCACTGCTCGTCGCTTTGATAGAGGCCGTTGACGTTCTGCCCCCGTTGCATCGGGATGCCCTGCGTGTCGTCGCTCGACCACACCCCCTGCATATCCGGCTCGCCCCACGGCGTCTTCGGCGCGGTGTACGGTTTGTCGGGCGCGCTGCCGTTATACGCAGTGACCACCAGCGGGGGAGCCGCCGCTCGCTGACCCAAGAGAGGAACGGTCCCCGGCGATGCGATGGTAATTGCCGTCGCGATCCCAACAGTCATGAGTGCACGCTTCGTCATCACCTGCTCCTCACTCCGTATATGAACCATTAACCACCCACCACGAACCACCAACCACGAACTAATTCGCGTCTTCGGGATCAGCACCGCGACCTCGGCCGCCAGCTGCAGGCGCAGCTGCTCCACGACCGCGATTGCCACCACCACCCACACCGCTCTCCTGCACGCCGCGTCTCGCGCGTTTGATTCCCTTGGCCAGGTCTTCGGCAAGCGCGCGATCCTCGGCGCGCTCCGCGCTCAGCGCGTTCCGCACGGCAAGGTTGCCTTCGTGACACTCGTAGGGCAGCAGCACACCACCCGACAACGGCGTCAGCGGCATCGACATCGTGAATGGCCGTTCGTACGTCACGGGATCGTCAATCGTGAACTGATACTGAAGGACGTCGTTGGCCACGCGCTTGAACTGCTCGGTGATCTTCATCTTGGCGCTGTGACGCAAGCCGTTCCCGTTTCCGCCGATGCTGGTCTTGTCAGTGAGGTTCGTGGTTTCGACGATGAGCACGTCGCCTTCCCAATGCGCGCGCGAGTCGCCGAGATACTGCCGAATCGCCTGGCCGATATGCGGCCGGCCATCGGTATAGATGATTCGCGTGTCGTGAATCATCTCGTAACTGAACGCGACGACGCCCGGGCTCTGCACGATGCTGTTGCCGTTGCCGTAGATCACACGCAGCACCGAGCCGACGATGCCGCGGGTGATGCAGCGATCGTAGAGGGTGAAGTCTTCAAAGTTGTTGAACGGACCGTCGCCGAACGTGCCTCGGTCGCGTGACGCACGCCGCTTCTCGGCTGCAGCCGTCGTCATCGGCATGCGGCCATCAGGCGGATCGACGATCAGCGACGTTTGACGGAAGGCACGCGTGGCGAAGTCGTTGCGGAATGAGCCGACGGCGTGTTCACCACGCTGCACGCCGACATCAACCTGCTTCTTGCGGGCGGCGAACTCTGCATCGGTTTGATAGAGGCGCGTTTCAAGCTCGGCTGGGCGCTCTCGCGGGATGCCGGCGGTGTCGTCGCTGCTCCACACACCCTGCAGGTCAGGCTCGCCCCATGGCGTCTTCGGTGTCGCATAGCTGGTCGGCGAACCACCGTTGTACGCCGTAATGACGAGCGCTGGAACTTTGTGGGTTTGCGTCGCCACTCGCGGGGCAATAAGCGCCACGAGGGCGATGGCGATCGGGATCGCAGGGACAGTGAGCAACCGCCGAGTCATGCGGCTCCTTTCGCGTGAGGGCGACAGTCCGTGTCTCGACGCGTCCGGAGCAACGTTTCGACGAACGCGCGCGTATTATACGACGGCCAGAAGCCTCAACTTCCCTGTGATTTACGGTAAGATTTGCTTCTCCGTTTCACCCGACCACAAGGACCAACTTTACATGCGCAGATTTGGCGTATCCCTGTTGATCGTCACACTGACACTCGTCACGCTGACGGCTCAGTCGAGCTCGAATGGCAGTCGAGGTGCCAAACCTTACACGACCTGGACGGCGTATCAGGGGGGCGCGCACTCGTCGCAGTACTCCGCACTCGACCAGATCAACAAGTCCAATGTTTCGCAGTTGGAGGTCGCGTGGACGTACCCGGTGGCCGGGAATATCACCTTCAATCCCATCGTCATTGACAACGTGATGTACGTGCAGGGCACCGGCAACGCCATCGTCGCGCTCGATGCGGCGACGGGCAAAGAGTTGTGGAGCCATGCGAATCAAGGCGCGATTGGCGCGCGCGGTCTCAACTACTGGGAGAGCAAGGACCGTAAGGACCGTCGGTTGCTCTATCTGAATGCCGGGAATCTGACCGCGATCAACGCGCAGACCGGCGAGACGATCACCACCTTCGGCCACAACGGCCGCGTGGATTTGCGTGTCGCGCTGTGGCGCGAGGCGCGCAACCCGCTGCAGACGAGCAACCCCGGACGGATCTTCGAGAACCTGTTCATCATCTCGTTGCCGGCGCAGGGCGCTGGTTACGATTCGACCCCTGCCGACGTGCAGGCCTACGACGTCGTCACCGGGAAGATCGCGTGGGTCTTCCACAGCATTCCGCATCCCGGTGAGTTCGGCTATGACACGTGGCCGGAGGGTGCGTACAAGAAGGCCGGCGGCGTTCACAACTGGAGCGAGTTCACGATCGACGAGCAGAACGGGATCGCATTCATTCCGTTCGGCACGGCGCGATTCGACTTCTTCGGCGGCGATCGCGTTGGCGACAATCTCTTCGCGAACAGTCTCGTTGCGCTCGATGCGAGGACCGGCAAGCGCCTCTGGCATTACCAGCTCGTGCATCACGATCTGTGGGACTACGACCTGCCGCAGGCGCCGAAGTTGCTCACGCTGAAGCAAAACGGCCGCAACATCGACGTCGTCGCGCAGGCGAGCAAATTCGGATTCATCTACGTCTTCGAACGGAAGACCGGAAAGCCGGTGTTCCCGATCGAGGAGCGCCCGGTGCCGCAGAGCGATGTGCCCGGCGAGGTGACGTCGAAGACGCAGCCCTTCCCGATGAAGGTTCCGCCGTTCGCACGGCAGTCTTTCACTGAGAAGGACATCAATCCCCATCTACCGCAGGCGGAGCAAGAGCGGTTGCGTCAACTGCTGAAGAGTGTGCGCAACGAAGGGCTCTTCACGCCGCCCAGTCTCGAGGGTTCGATCTCGCTGCCCGGTCACAACGGCGGCGCGAACTGGGGCAGCACGGCGGTCGATCCGACGAAGGGCGAGCTCTACGTCGTGGCGAAGAACATGCCGACGCTCGATCGGCTCGTGTTGAGCAACGAAGAGCCGACGGCTGGCGGCGCGCTCGGTGGCGGGAATCAGAGCCCGATCATCACCGCGGACCAGAAAGCGAAGCTCATGGCCGAGGCGAAGGCCGCCGCCGCAAAAGGTCCTGTGCGCTACACCTCGCCGTACGACTTCATGCAGAGCCCGACCAATGGCATGACCGCGATCGGTCCGCCATGGTCCGAGATCACGGCGTACGACTTGAACACCGGCGAGATCAAGTGGCGCATTCCGGATGGCGGCGTGACTGCTCCCGCGGACGCGAAGCTTCCGCCGAATACCGGCGCGCATATGCCGCGTGGTGGACCGCTCGCCACGGCGGGTGGATTGCTGTTCGTCGCAACGGCATCGGACAAGACCGTCCGTGCCTACGATCGCGAGACGGGCAAGATTGTGTGGAGCAAGGATCTGCCGACGGGATCCGAAGGCGTGCCTGCGACCTATGAAGTCGCTGGTCGTCAGTTCATCGTGTTCCCGGTTGCGGCTGGTGCAGGACTCTTTCCGGCGCGCTTTGGTGGACCAGCGCCCGCCCCGGCCGCTGCTCCGGCGAACGGCCCGGAGGCTCAGGCCGCACGTGGTGGTGCCGGTGGTGGCGGACGCGGTCGCGGCGGTCCAGCCCCCGCGCCTGGTGCTTACATCGCGTACGCGTTGCCGAAGAAGTAGACCGTAGAGGCGCTCGCGCCGTAGCCTTGGCGAAGGCGGAAGACGCGCCTATGGAGAACGAATGAAACGACTCTTGGGATTGTCAGTGGCGGGCATTGTCGCGATTGCTGCTGGTGTCTTTGCCCAGCAGTCAGCGCGTGCACAGGACGCGCGTACACAAAACACCGTGCCTGATGGTGATTGGCGAACGATCAATCGTGATCTCGCCGCAGATCGCTTCTCGCCGCTGAAGCAGATCAACACGAGCAACGTCTCGTCACTGAAGGAAGCGTGGACTGCGCGTCTCGCTGGCGGAGCGACCTCGGTGCCGCTCGTCGTCAATGGCGTGATGTATGTCTCGAGCGGCCCGCGGGTTGTCGCGCTCGATGGCGATACCGGCAAGGAGATCTGGGCACACACGCTGCAGTCCGCGGCGCCGGCTCCGGCTGCGCCATCGACGGATGCGCAGGCAGCGCCAGCAGGCGGCGGTGGTGGCGGTCGTGGTCGCGGCGGTCCGCCGCCAGGACCAACAGCGTCTGCGCGCGGCGTCGGCTACTGGCCAGGCGACGGCAAACTGGCACCCCGCATTCTCTTTATGAGCGGCAATCGCTTGATCGCGGTTGATGCTGCGACAGGTGCACCGGTTGACACGTTCGGCGAAAACGGCGCGGTCACCGTTGGTGTGCCGTACGGTGGAACGCCGACGATTTATCGCAACGTCGCCATTATCGGCGCCGCGAGTGGTGAGGTCCCGCAAGGCCCGCCGGGTAATCCGCGCGCGTTCGATGTCGTCACCGGCAAGAAGCTGTGGGAGTTCTGGACCGTTCCGCGGCCCGGTGAGAAGTACCACGACACGTGGGGCGACGGCTGGAAGGATCGCGGCGGCACGAACATGTGGGGCTTCGCCGCCCCGGTGGACCTCGAGCGCGGCATCGTGTATCTGCCGATCGCGGGGCCGGCGACGAACTACTACGGCGGAGATCGCCCGGGAAACAACGCGTTTGCAAATTCGATCGTGGCTGTCGACGCCCAGACTGGCAAATACCTCTGGCATTTCCAGACCGTGCACCATGACATCTGGGACATCGACATGCCGACGGCAGGCGCACTGTTCGACTTCGTCCAGAACGGACGACGCACCCCGGCGATCGCGCAGGTCGGAAAATCGAGTTGGGTGTTCGTGCTCGATCGTGTGACAGGCAAGCCGCTGATTCCGGTCGAGGAGCGGCCGGTGCCAAAAGGCGATGTGCCGACGGAGTGGTACTCACCGACGCAGCCGTTTCCGGTGAGGCCCGGTCCGTTGAGCCGCGTGGGCTTCAACAAGGACACGGATCTGGTAAGGGCAGAAGACACGAGCCCGGAACACGTAGCCGCATGCGTGGCGATGATGGAGAAGGCTGGTGGCTACTACAACGCCGGCGCCTTCACGCCGTTCCTGTTCAAGGAGAAGGACGCGCCACCGAAGTCCACGATTCAGTTCCCCGGCGGCACCGGCGGTGTGAACTGGGGCGGCATGGCGATGGATCCGACCGCCGGCGTGTTCTTCGTCAACGCGCAGAACACATCGCTCGTGGGATGGACCGAGCGCAAGCCGCCCGGCGTCACCTACAGCTTCGAAGCGCCGAACTCGAATCATCCATTCGATCGCGCGAGCGTGAACGGCGTCGGTCCGTTCTTTACCTTCTCGGCGCCGCTCAGCGGGAAGTACAACGAGCCACGCCAGCCCGGCGGCGCTCCCACTCCAGTCGGGCCGTCGCTTCCGTGTCAGCGTCCACCGTGGTCGAAGTTGATCGCGGTCAACGCGAACACCGGTCAGATCGTGTGGGAGACTCCGCTCGGCCTCAATGAGGCACTGCCGCCCGGCAAGCAGTTGGTTGGCAACAGCGGCAGCGCGGGACCAACCGTCACCGCAGGCGGTCTCGTGTTCGTCGGCGCGACCAACGACGGCCGCTTCCGCGCCTTCGATGCGAAGACAGGGAAGGAGGCGTGGGTGGTGAAGCTGCCTCCTGGACCGAACGGCGCCTCACCGAACGCGAATGCCAACCCGATGAGTTATCAGGGCAAGAGCGGCAAACAACTGGTGGCGGTGGTCGCTGGCACAACGCTGGTGGCTTACGCGCTGCCGTAACCGGTTCGTGGTTGGTGGAAGCGCCGGTGGTTGACGGGTAGGGCCGGTCCTTTCGGATTGGCCAGGCTTGAACGTTGACACGATCACTCACGCGCGCGCTTGTCACCGAGGGCGCGCGTCATCTCGCCGCGCGCGACGAGGATCTCGCGCGCATTCATCAACGCCTCGGCGATCCACCGATCTGGGGTCGCCGTCCAGGATTCCCCGCGCTGGTCAAAATCATTCTCGAGCAGCAGGTGTCGCTGCGATCGGCGGCGGCGATGTACCGCCGCATCGACGAACACGTTGGCGGCATGTCGCCACACAACATCAATCGGACTGGTGTAGCTGGACTGCGGCAGATCGGCGTGACGCGCCAGAAGGCCGCGTACTGTCATGGACTCGCGCGACGCGTGCTCGACGGCACGCTCGATCTTGGTGCAGTGTCTTGCGCGTCAGACGACGAAGGCCGTCGCATGCTGCTCGATGTGCCCGGCCTCGGCCCGTGGAGCGTCGACATCTACTTCCTGATGGCACTCCGTCGTCCTGATGTATGGCCGCGCGGTGATCTCGCGCTGGCAAGCGCGCTGCGTGACATCAAAGGATTGCGCGCGCTGCCATCGCACGAGCAGCAGCTGAAACTGTCGCAGGCGTGGGCGCCGTGGCGATCCGTGGCAGCAAGAATTCTGTGGGCGCACTACTTGGCAGTGCGAGGGCATGAAATTGTTGATTGATGATCTTCGATTCTCGATTGCTTGTTGAATGAGGATTGACGATCTTCGATTGAAATTGCGCTCGAAGGAACCGCTCAGCGGTTTCTAGTGTGAGCCCACACTACGTATTCGGACAGGTCGACGAGCGGAATGTGGTCCGACGGTGACCCGCTGAGCGTTGCAGTGTCGATGTACGCGATTTGCGAGCTGGTCCGCTCTCCGAGTCCGATTTCGATGACACGGCGCACCGCTGTCTCGATCGCTGGGGTGATGTTCGAGACCGGCACGTAAACCCTCAATCCGAGCGCGTGCGGTTTGGTTTCGCTTCTGAGCGGCTCGAACACCATGGTCTTGGGTTCCAAGTGGACACCATCGCCATCGAATTCGAAGTCAAAGCCCCGTGGCGGTTTCAGGGCCGTAAACCTCCACCGACTGAGTACCGGTGCTTCTCTGACAAGCTGATCGACCGCGTCGAATAAGGTCGGGTCACTCATCGCACTGATAACTAACTCGCGCATCCCATCGTTTTCGTCCGAGATCTCGAACCCCAGTCCTTCGTTAAATACGCACAGCGCAGCCTGGATTTCGTCCATCAGACTGTCATCCCCGCCCTGCATTGCCCATATCTGACCTTCATGGGCCATGAACCAGTCCCAAAACTGTTTGGAGGTCAGCACACCAAGCAATTCAACAATCGACAATCACCAATCAACAACTAATCGACAACTAATCGACAATCAAAGATCGTCAATCAGCAATGCTTTGTCTGAGCTCATTCCACGCGAGACGCGCCTCTTCGACCGAGCCTTCGTCTTCAATGGTTGTGATGTCGCCGGGGTCACGGTCGAGCGTCACGGCCTTCAGCACGCGCCGCATGATCTTTCCGCTGCGCGTCTTTGGCAGCATGCGCACGAAGTTTAGGTCGCCGATCACCGCGATGGCCCCGAGCTCGCGGCGCACCGTGTCCAGCAACTCCTTGCGTAGCTCCGGCGTGACGTCGTGGCCGAACTTGAGCAGCACGAAGGCGGCAATTACCTCGCCGCGCATCTCGTCGGGCCGACCGACGACACCGCATTCGGCAACAGCGGGATGTTTCAGAAACGCACTCTCGACTTCGATCGTGCCCAACCGGTGCGCGGCAATCTTGATCACTTCGTCAGCGCGGCCGGCGAACCAGAAGTACCCATCGGCGTCGACGTGCGCCGAATCGCCTGAGTAATAGACGTTCGGAATCCGCTGCCAGTAGTCGGTGGCATAGCGCTCGGGTTCACCCCAGAGGTTCGGCGTCATCCCGGGGAAGGGCCGCTTCAGCACCATGATCCCTTTCTCGTCGGTGCCAACCGGTTCACCCTCGAGCGTGACGATGGCCGCATCGATGCCAGGCAGAGGCACAGTTGCCGAACCGGGCTTCGTGGGGAGTAGTTCGATGCCGTAGGGGTTGCCGAAGACCGGGCCGCCGGTTTCTGTTTGCCACATGTTGTCGATAACTGGTGCGCGTCCACGCAACGCCGTGTTCTGAAGCCAGTCCCACACGTGCGGGTTCAACACCTCGCCCGCGCACACCACGCGCTCGAGCCGTTCGTGATTGACGTTGCTCAGCGTGTCTTCGCCGTAGCGCATCAACATGCGCACGGCAGTAGGCGAGGTGAAGATGCCGGTGACGCCAAACTCCTCGACCGCTACTTTCCAGTTCGCCTCGGCGTGCGGATGATCGAGCGCGCCTTCGAACGCCACCGTTGTGCAGCCCACGAGGAGCGGCGCATACACCATGTAGCTGTGCCCGACGATCCAGCCGATGTCAGACGTGGCCCACCACACGTCCTCCGGCTTCAAACCAAAGCACCATCGACCCATGTTGACGATGTGGACCTGATACCCACCGTGCGTGTGAATGGCCAGCTTGGGCCGCGCGGTCGTGCCCGACGTCGCGAGGATGAACGCCGCCTCGTTCGATTCCATTGCTTCGTGTGCGCCCGACTGTCCCTTGCCGTGCTCGAGAAACGCGTCCCATGTCATGTCGCGATCGGCGTGTAGCGGCGCCGGTGCCGTCCCGCGCTGGAGCACGACGACGTGCTCGACGGCGTGCGGGACCAGTGTGAGTGCTTCATTGACGATCGACTTGAGATCGAACTCCTTGCCTTTGCGATAGGTGACGTTGGCCGTGAACACGAGGCGTGATCCGCTGGCCTGAATGCGTTGCCCGAGCGCATTGGCGCCGAAGCCGGCAAAGACCACCGAATGGATCGCGCCAATGCGAACCGTCGCGAGCATCAGCACGATCGCCTCGGGTGAGGTCGGCATGTAGATCGTCAGCCGATCGCCTTTGCGGATGCCAAGCCCGCGTAGTGCAGCGGCGGTGCGCGTCACGTGCTCGAGCAGTTCGGCAAATGTAAAAGATTGTTTCTGGCCGCGTTCATTCAAGTAGATAAGCGCGGTGTGCGAGCCGCGGCCGTTGGCAACGTGATGATCGAGCGCGTTGTAGGCGAGGTTGGTTTGCGCGCCGATGAACCAGCGGAAGGTGGGGAAGGTCCACTCGAACGCGCGGTCCCATTTCCTGAACCAGGGCACAGCCTCCGCCGCTCGCGCCCAGAACGCTTCGGGATCGCGATGCCCTTCATCGAGAACTCGCCGTACAGCTGGTGTGACAACGCTCATAGGGTTCTCCGGGCCGATCATACTTTCGACGACGAGCCGCGCGACCTGAGCTACGGCGACCGAGCATCTCGCTGCGCGAAGCTCTCGGCACGCCGGAAAGCACTCGGACGGCCAACCATGACCGCTGGCCGCTCGGGTCGGCCGCGCGTTAGAGGCCTTGCACCAACAAGCGCCAGAGAGCTCGCACCGACCATCGTCAGAGGGCTTGCACCAACACGCGAAGTACAATCAATCTTTCATGTCGAGCTTCAGGGCGTTTCGGATTACCAACTCCGACGGGAAGATCAGCGGGGCAATCGTTGACGCGACTTTGGACGAGCTCACGCCTGGCGAGGTCGTCATCAGGGCCGACTACTCGAGCGTCAACTACAAGGACGCGCTCGCCGCGACCGGCACCGGCAGAATCCTCAAGCGCTTTCCCCTCATCGGCGGCATTGACGTCGCTGGCGTGGTCGCGTCGAGCACGGATCGCAGCTTCCGTGAAGGCGACCGTGTGCTGGTCACTGGCTACGACCTCGGCGTCGCGCAGGATGGCGGCTACGCCACGTTCGTGCGCGTGCCCGCCGATTGGGTCGTTCGCATCCCCGATGGACTCACGCCGCGCGAAGCGATGGTTTTCGGCACCGCCGGCTTCACCGCGGGTCTTGCCATCGTTCGTCTGGAGCGCAACGGTCTCGCGCCCGGCCAGGGGCCGATTGCGATCACCGGGGCAACTGGCGGCGTAGGCAGCATCGCGATCGCGGCATTGGCGCGCCTCGGATATGAGGTCACCGCGATCAGTGGCAAGGACGATGCGCACGACTATTTGACGTCACTGGGCGCGCGAGACATCCTGTCGCGCACGACGTTGGTCATGGGTACTCGCCCGCTCGAAACCGCGCGATGGGCCGGAGCGATCGACGCGGTAGGCGGCGACATGCTCGCGTGGCTGACGCGCACGACCAACTACTGGGGCGGCATCGCCAGCACCGGCCTGACCGGCGGCGTCGAATTGCGCACGACGGTAATGCCTTTCATCCTCCGCGGCGTATCTCTCATAGGCATCGATTCAGCAATGTGTCCGATGCCCGTTCGCTCAGAGGTGTGGCGCCGGCTCGCCACGGACATGAAACCCGCAGATTTGAACGCAATCGCGCACGAAATCACCCTCGATGGCCTGCCGGCTGCGTTCGACACATTGATCGCAGGCAAGGCTCGTGGACGTTTCGTCGTGAACCTGAGGACCTAGGACAACCTTCATGCTCGAAGCGTCCATCGTCGGAAGCTTGCCGAAGCCGGTGTGGCTTGCGCCGCCCAACATGCTCAAGGCGCCATGGCGCCTGTCTGGTACGGAACTGCGGGAAGCGCAGGACGATGCCGTGCGTCTGGCGATTCGCGAGCAGGAAGACGCGGGCCTCGCGGTCGTGACCGATGGTGAGTTGCGTCGTCGTCACTACATCTGGGGATTTCTCGACGGGCTCACCGGCATCGACACCGAACGGCTCGCGCAGCAGCGATCGCGCGGAGGCCGCTATTCCGACACAACCGAAGTGGCGCGCATCATCGGAGCGGTAGAGCGTGCGCGACCGGTGTTTCTCGATGCGTGCCGCTTCGCGCGCGATGTGACGACACGCCAGCTGAAGGTCACGTTGCCTGGTCCAATGACGATCGTGGACAGCGTCGCTGATGAACATTACGGCGCCGATCGCAAGACGCTGGCGATGCGTTTTGCGCGTGCGCTCAACGCCGAAGCGCGCGATCTCGCGGCGGCCGGGGCCGATATCATTCAGTTCGATGAACCATGCTTCAACATCTATCTCGAGGATGTGGAGGCGTGGGGTGTCGAGGCGCTGGAGGAGTGCATGGATGGTGTGACCGCTCGCAAGGCGGTGCACATCTGTTATGGCTACGGCACACCGGCGGTGCTGGCGTGGAAGACGAAGAACACTGATTGGGGCCACTACGGCGTCACACTGCCGCTACTGGCGAGGAGCAGTGTGAATCAGGTATCAGTGGAATGTGCGGCGTCGGGTGTGGATGTGTCGGTGCTGCACGAGTTGGGCGGGAAGGATGTGTTGCTCGGTGCGATCAACGTCGGCACCGAGGACGTCGAGACGCCGGAAATCGTGGCGGGCCGCATTCGGCGCGCACTGGAGTACGTGCCGGCTTCGCAGCTCTATCCATGCACTGATTGCGGTCTCGTCCCGCGCAGTCGCGAGGCCTCTCAGGGTAAAATGCGCGCGCTAGCGGCTGGCGCGGCGATCGTCCGCGAGGAGCTGGCATCACCGATCGATCGTGCCGCCGTCGTCGGACGGCGCTGAAGAATAGCGGCGAGCCCGCCAAGCCGAAGCGCCCCGGGGCGCGAAGGCGGGTTTCTTGACATGGTGTTGAGAAAGCGATATCTCATGCGGGTTCCCGGGCGGGAACGGCACTAATTAACGCGTTAGAAGAGGAGACCTGGCAGATGCGAAACCGGATTACAGGCGCAATGGTTGCGATGGCAGTAGCGGCGGCGGTGTCAGTGACCGTGATGCCGCTCGCTGGACAAGCGGGCCGTGGCCAGGCGCCCGCTGGAGGCGCGGCTCCTGCACCGGCAGGCCAGGGCCGTGGTGCGGCACCTGCGCAGCCCGCGGGCCGCGGTGCGGCAGCACCGGCTCCGCGTCCTGACCGCATTGCCGGCAAGCCGAATTTCAACGGCGTCTGGCAGGCGATGGGCACCGCGTACTGGAATCTCGAGGATCACTCCGCCTCTGGCTTGAACCAGTTCTGGCAGCTTGGCGCCATCGCGGCGATCCCGGCAGGCCAGAGCGTGGTCGAGGGCGGCACGATTCCTTACCTCCCGGCTGCACTGAAGAAGCGCCAGGAGAACATGGCCGGCTGGCCGAAGTCTGATCCCGAGGCGAAGTGCTACATGGCGGGCATCCCGCGCTCGACCTACATGCCGTATCCCTTCCAGATCGTGCAGGGGCAGAAAGACATTCTGTTCGTCTAC
>Ga0310810_10005314_pt1 | contig 14389 bp, 15 predicted proteins | sample NCmetagenome_FD_207641 | JGI IMG/M metagenome (GOLD analysis project Ga0310810, IMG submission 207641) | Soil microbial communities from experimental microcosm in Duke University, North Carolina, United States - NC | ecosystem: Engineered > Artificial ecosystem > Soil microcosm > Unclassified ... | reverse complement strand
ATCGCGACGCCACCTGCACACGCACGGCGCCGAATCCGCGGTCGCCCGACATCGCCGCCGTCGGTCGCGACGAAGCCAAGGAGTCCTCGGGGTGGAGATTGGTTCGAAAGCGTTCCCATCCGCCCGACACTCGTGTGCGCGGCCAGAGATCGTACTCGCCCAACGCGAACAACTGCTCGCGGTCCTGGAGGGAATTGTTGAGGGCAGGGAAATCGCCGGGTGAGAAGCGGGCGGCATTGACCTGCACGTACCCGCGCGCATGCAGCCAACTGAGCCCGCCCAGGTAAGACCCGTCACGCTCTTGCGTCGTCGTTCCGGTCCGGCGGTACGACACCGCGCTACCCTCGCCGACGAGTTGCAGGGACGGCGTCAACAGGACGCGTGCGCCTCCCCCTGCCTGATCGCTGGCGTCGACCGTGTAGCTGAACTCGTCGAGAGACGAGGTCCGGACGCGAGACCCGTGTGCGCTGACCTCGATTTTTCTTCCGATTCGGCGTGTCGTATGCACGATGCCGAGTGTCTGTCCGAGCCCTTTCGGATCGTTGCCAAAAATATTGCGCCACGCCGTGGTCCTGCCGGCGACAACGGAAAAGGTCGTTCGATCGGTATGTGCCCGGACGGCAGCGCCATTGAACGTCACCGCCGGAGCGAACAGGTTCGAGAATCCGTAGGCGCCAATGGATGGCGAGTAGTACGCGTCGCCCGCCTCGATCGTCCATGCGGCCCCGAGGTACTTGGCGTCACGGAGGGCACCATAGATGCGGCCGGTGTGGAGCACGTCGCCGCGCCGCGCGCCGCGAATCTCAATCTGAAAGATGCCGAACCGCGAGCCCGGCTGCAGCCAGGAGACGCCGAGGTCAGGTTCGAAGGGGTTCTGACCGGCGTATCGGGACGGATCGCCCCGGAGGGTCTGAACCGCCGTGGTGAACTGAAGCGATCCCTGCTGCGCGACGGCCGCGTTCACCTGGAACACCAGCGTCGCGACGCACCCGGCGATCGTCGGGATCCGCCCTATCTGCCGCATGAACGGCTATCGGAGAACCTTCAGCGTTGTTTCGCCGACGAGCAACGCTGGAAGGCCCACGTCGATCCGAACTTCGACCTTGTATTCGCCGGGAGCGACCGGCGGTTGTTTCTCAGGATCGATGACGGTGATCGCGATCTCCCGTTCGCTCTCCGGCAGAAAAGGAACATCGGGAACGGGCACCTCACGCACGCTGCGCCCACCCTGGTCGTACAAGACCAGCGTGCCGCGTGTTCGAACATAGCGACGGCTCGAGTTCTTCATCGTCGCGATGATTTGCGTTTGTGGTCCGACATTCCTGACGCCGAGATCCGTTAATTCCGCCGACATCACTGGCTGGCCGATGCTCACGTAAATCAACGTCGCAATGCGACTCTTGAACGTAACGTCGCGACCGCGTGCGGCGGGAGCGCTCGTCACCGGGCCGAATTCGAACAGGACTCCCGTTCGATAGCCGCCCGGCTGAATTCCCGTCGGCACCGTGAGGCTGAACCGCACCGTCGTTTCACGGGTGGGCTCGATCACCTGCTCCGGCGGCGCGACGCGGATCCACGACGTCGCCGAATACGGTCCGCCTTCGACCGCTCCCTCGAACTGTGGCGCGCCATCCCTGGAGAGATCCCAGTCGGTGGCAATCGCACGAACCCGAACCGGGTCTTTGCCCGCGTTGGCGACGGTGATGGACTGGGTCGTGCTGCTTCCTGGCCCGGCAGTCAGCTCGACGCGCAACGGCGACACTTCAACCGAGACCTGCGCCGACGCAGACGGAGCGTGCACGAGCAGTGCGGCAATGGCCGCCAAGACTGGAAGCGATTTCAAAACCGCATTCGACAGTGGCGAACGAGCGCGCGAGTGAGCCCACGCGAGCGGAGTGGGGCTTGCGGGGCCCCGCGAGCGAGCGTGTGAGGGAGTCCGAGGGGCGCAGCCCCTGGGAGTGATTACGGAGCACTGAGCGTGAACAGGATGGTCTGCGTGTACGAGCCGAGGTCGTAGGTCCATGAGTTCGCCAATCGAAAAGAGATCGACCCGATGCTGTCCGGGTTGACGTTGCCGGTGCCAGACGCGATCCGCTGCGGCACGGTCTTGCTGAGCGTACCGTTCTGAAAAGGCGGCGCCGGGGTGGCCACCCACGTGACGTTCGAGATATCGATTCGGGACGCGCCGGCGATCAGATCGCCTGCCGCGAGCACCGTGAGAGACCATGGCGAATTGCCGTTCCCGCGGATCCGATACGTGAGCTGCAGCGGCGGCGCCGTGAGGAGCGGAACGGTATCAGGGTCGCCCGAGGAGAATGTGATGATGGCGGGCGACAGCGACACCGCCAGCTCCAGCTTTTGCGCCAGCGCTGGTGACGGCAGCAGGAAGAGAAACGCCAGGAGCGGGGTGAGTCTCCTCATGCCGCCGACAAGGTGTAGACCATCGTCAACGTATAGGTGCCGGTCGCGTAAGACCACAGGTTCCGAAAGAAAAACGTGTGTGCGCCTGTGCGCTCACCCGAGCCAGACCACGTCGCTATCGGCTGCGCCGTCGTGGCGCTCAGCGTGCCGTTTGTGAACCCCGCGCCGCTTGCCACCCACGTGATGTTCGATGCCGGTATGGTATTGAGCCCAGAGCGCAGTTCATCGGTTGCGCGCACGGTCAGCGTGACCGTGCCGTTCGGCGATGTCCGTGCCTTGGCTGTCACGGTGATCGGACCTTGCGCCGCTTGAATGCTGGGGCTGGTATCCGGGTCGGCGTCGGGAAACGTGAGGGCCGCCGAGGATAGTGACAATCGCGCCGCGCTGTTAATCGACGCATTCAGCGTGGCGTTGCTGGTCTGCGCGGCCGGCGCACTGCCGGCCGCAACCAGCACGATGAGCAAGAGAACAGGAACAGTTAGTCGCATCGGAAATGCGGGCCCGGCCGCATGGGCAGGCCGGGGACCCCGCATTTCTTATCGGCTAAGGAGCCGTCAACGTGTAATTCAGGGTGACGGTGTAGACGCCCGTCCGGTACGACCAGAGGTTCGGCAGGCTCAACGTCTGCGAACCGCTATGGTTACCGGAGTTCGTCCAGGTTCCGAGCGTTTGCGCCGTCGTCTTATCGTTGGCACCGTTCGCGGCAAAGCCGCTGCCGCCCGCCGTCCACGTTAGCGTGTTGACCGGGATCGTGTCCGTCCCTGATGTCAGATCTCCTGACGCGAGTACCGTGACCGTGACGTTTCCGCCAGCCGACGTGCGCGCTTTGACGTCCACCGTCACCGGCGCCGAGGTAAAGACCGTCACGACGTCAGGGTCGGCGTCAGGCCAATCGATCGTCGCCAGGCTCAGCGACAGCTTCGCCTTGGCATCGACATGGGCCGTCACCGCGATTGATGCACCGGCGGTCTGCTGGGCGAATGCTGACGACGATCCCAGCAACACGACGGCCGCTGCTATTACTCCGCTCCAGACTGCCTTCTTCATGGTCCCGCTCCCCACTGTGGAATCTACCCGTTAAGCTCTCGAACGTCTCTTAAGAGACTTTATATGACATTAACGACCATTAAAGTAAACCCAGCAGTGGCGCCCGTCAAGGGGGTTTCGGCAGATTTCCCCGCAAGATGTTCGGATTGTTGGTAAATGACGGTGATGGCAGGAAAATGTGTGCAGATTTGTAAAGAGAAAAAGCACAGACAGTCTGGTAAAGTACGCTGACGTGCGATGGATGAAGGGTTTCTGACCACCGAGGAGGTACTTGATTACCTCCAGGTCAATCTCCGAACCGTCTACCGGCTCATCAAGGCAGGAAAGATACCGGCCGTTCGTGTCGGGCGGCAGTGGCGCTTCCGGAAGCGCGACATTGATGCGTGGCTTGAGAGTCAGCGACCTCGCGCCACGCGCGGCGCCGCAACGACGCCGGCACGCCCGACTGCGCCGGCTGCCTCTGCGGGCCGTCCGCGGGTGCTGGTCGTCGACGACGAGGCCACGATTCGCGACCTACTGTCGAAGACGCTCGCGCTCGCCGAATACGATGTCGATCTCGCGCCGGACGGCCGGTCGGCGCTCGAACGGCTTCGTATCATTCCGTACGATCTGTTGATCACCGACCTGAAGATGCCCGGCGTCGACGGTCTCGCGGTCATCCGCGAAGCGCGGCGTCTCAAGGCCGACATCCCCGTGATCATCATTACCGGGTTCTCCACCGAGGCGAGCGCGATTGAGGCCGTCAACCTCGGAGTCTCGGGTTATCTCACCAAGCCATTTCGCGTTCCGCGAGTCCTGGCTGTCGCGGCCAAAGCGCTCGGCGAGTAGTGAACACAGTCAAAAGTTAAAAGTTACAAGTTACAAGTTACAAGTCAGGTGGAGGGGAAGCTCCGAAGCCGTGTTCCCCTCATCTTTTCTCTTTCCGTACTTTTTACTTCTAACTTTTGACTTTTAACTTTTCTGTGTCTCTTCCAGCGCCGGCAGATCGATCGTGAAGCGCGCGCCGCTGTTCGGGACATTCGAGGCGTGCACCGTGCCGCCGTGTTCCTGGATGATTCCGTAGGTGATCGCCAGCCCGAGGCCGGTGCCTTGCCCGACGTCCTTTGTCGTAAAGAATGGATCGAACATTCGCGGCAACACCTCGGCGGGAATTCCGGCTCCCGAATCTTCGATCGTGAGCCGAACCGTCTTGCCGTTGTTCGTCGAGGCAATCCTCGTGTGGATGTGACCGGGCTTTCCCGTCGCTGCGATAGCGTGCTCTGCGTTGATCAGGATGTTGAGGAGCGCCTGCTGGAGCAGCAGCGGATCGCCTGATACGCGCAGCGCGTCTTCGTACTCGCGCGACACATCGATGGCGTTGCGCTTCAACGACGCGGCGCGGCTGCTCAGCGCGCGCGCAAGCACGCGATCGACCCGCAGCCGGTGGCGCGACATCCGCTGCGAGCCGGTGAAGATCAGCAGGTTGCGGACGATTTTTGCCGCGCGATCCCCTTCCTGGTAAATGCGGCGGAGCGTGGGCCGAACCGGCTTCGCCGCTTCGGACGTGTCGATCAGCAATTCGAGATGTCCGAGCACGCCTTGCAGCGGGTTGTTCATTTCGTGCGCGATGCCGGCGACGAACTGACCCAGCGACGCGAGCTTCTCGGACTGCGCCAGACGACCACGCAACGCTTCACGCTCGGTTTCGAGTTGAACCTGCGCGGTGATATCTCGTGCCACCAGAACGCGACCCGTCGGGGTCCCTTCGTGGTTGATCAGAGGCGTCATCGTCGCGGCGAAAATGCCGCCGAGCCTATCGTCGGTAAACTGCCGGACTCGTACCGACGCTGACGCCGACGTTGCCGACGTCGTCGGATCGGAGGCGGCCACCCACTGCGCGATCTCCGCGCTCACCAGCTCCGACAGCGGACGATCGATTAACGCCTGCCGCGGACGTCCAGCCCGTGAGGCGAACGCGTCGTTCATCTGGACGACGCGAGTGTCATTGTCGGTGACGACGACGAGGTCGATGAGCGAGTTGAAGGTGTCCTCGAGCAGGCGCCGCTGTTGAAGCACTTCCTCGAGCAGCTGTACGTTCTCGAGCGCGAACGAAAACTGCCGGCCGAAGTCGTAGACGGCATCGATGAACTGCTGATCGTCGAGATCCTTCGCCTCTCCTTCGACGACGACCGTGCCGAGCGCACGGCGCCAGCCGCGCAGCGGCGCCACGAGAATCCGGCCGCCGCCAGGGGCAGGGCCGACGAACTGTGGCCCGTCGAGCCTCAGTCCGCTTGCTGGAATCGTGTCCGAGTCGGTCTGGACTCGAGTGGGAGCGGCGGCGTGCGCCGGATCGGACGATCCGGCCAGGGCCAGCTCGCGCGCCCGGCGGTAGTGAATCCACACGGAGACCCGGCTGGTCCCGAAGAGGTCGTTGACCTCGGCGCAGAGCGCCTCGAGCGCGCTGCCGACACTGAGACTGGCGGAAATCCCCCGTGAAAAGCCGAGGAGCAGCTCCTGGATGCGGCGATGCAGCGAAACGGCGGGCTCGAGTGCCATGAAATGGCGGGGTCGTCAGGCATTCTAAAAGCTTGAACTGAAAAGGTAAAATGGAGATCCGACTGCCCCCGCCCATGCGGCGTCTAAAGCTGCAGAACGAGCGGGCGACTCCGAGAACGTTCGACTGGTCCATCAGGGCATGCCGTCCACAGACGAAGAGTTGGTCGCCCGCTCACAGGGGGGCGATCTCGACAGCTTCAACCAGCTGGTCCTGCGCTGGGAGCGGCCTATCTATGCCCTGGCGTACCGCGTCATTGGCCGGGAAGAAGACGCGCGCGACGTGGCGCAGGAAACGTTCCTGCGGGCGTTCCGAGCGCTCAAGGGCTTCAAAGGACAGGCGAAATTTTCGTCATGGCTGTATCGGATCACGCTGAACCTCTGCCGCGACTGGATTCGGCGCGAGCGACGAACGCCGGTCGTGCAGCCGCCCGAAGGGATCGATGTCATCGAACTGGCGGGAGAAACAAGCCCGTCCGAATCGATCGAGGAACTCGTTTCCCGTCACGAACTGGGTCGCGCCGTGGGTAAAGCGATGTCGCAACTGCCAGAGGAGCAGCGGACGGCCATCATCCTCAAGGAGTACCACGGGCTCACCTTCCAGGAGATCGCGGATCTTCTTGATTGCCCGTTGAGTACGGTAAAAACCCGTTTGTATCAAGGACTCAGTGTGCTCCGAAAGCAGCTGCGCGAAGCGGGCGTGGAGAGCACGTTTGGTAAGTGACCGGGTGGCCTGACCCGGTGAGGCGATATGCATATGTGCGATAGCAAGGAACTGCTCGTCGGGTTTTTGTATGACGAGATCGATCCCGTCTCGAAACGAACCTTTGAGCGTCACCTCGCGACCTGTTCGGACTGCCGCTTCGAGCTGGCGGAGCTGGGCGCGACCCGCGAGCAGATCGCGCTGTGGACGCCGCCGGATGGCGACCTCGGGTTTCGAATAGTGCGCGGGGCTGAGCCCGCGCCGACGCCGCCGCGTTTTCGCTTCTTCTCCTTCTCGCCCGCATGGGGACTTGCCGCCGCGGCGGTGCTCATGCTCGCCATCGGCGCCGCCGTCGCCAACCTCGACGTGCGCTACGGCACCGAAGGGCTGGTCGTGCGCACCGGGTGGAATCACGCGACTGACGCTCAGGCCGCGGTCACGCAGGTGGACTGGAAGGCCCAGGCGGAGCAGCTCGATCGCCGTCTTCGCGATCTCGAGCGGTCAGCGCCGCAGCGATCGGCCGTTCAGCCTGTTTCGGCGTCCTCCGCAATGAGCGATGCCGAACTCCTTCAGCGCGTGCGTGACCTCGTCAGCCAGAGCGAGACGCGGCAGCAGCGTGCGGTCGCGGCTCGGCTCTCCGAATTGATGCGCGAGTACGATGCACAGCGCCGGCTTGATCTCGCGACCATCAATCAGGGCATGACCCGCCTCCAGAACACCAGCGGTTCAACGAGAGATGCCGTGCGACAGTTAATCGTGAGAACCGCGTTGGACACAAAGTAGATCTGAGCCGAGGTGAGCCGTGAAGCGAGCGATCGCGGTTGCGATGATGACGATAACGGTGATGATGGTGCCGGTCCTCCTGGCCGCCCAGACGCCGGTGTCGCCGGGACCCCAGCAGGTCCGGCGGCACGAGCAGATCAATCTATTCGAAGGCGCGCTCGAACGCGCGGTGAGAAATGCCGCCGGTCGGGTGGCCAAGGACGTCCAGTCACGAAACAGCAGCGCGAATTTCATGACCGGCGATGCGCATGCGAAAGGGTTCATCCTCGATGGCTACGGCGTCTTTGTCTACGTCGAGATACCGGCGCTCGATCTGACGCTCAGTCTGTATCTCGATCAGCTCGAACGCGATATGCCTCAGAGGGCCGACGCCGATCCAGCGGGTCCGGCGAAACCTGTGAGCGAGAGAACGCCGCCAGACGAGAAAGCCGAACCAAGTCCTGCGATTCCCAAGATCGCCCGGGAAAGCGTGAAGTCGATTTTGGACACCGGCGAGAAGTACCACAATGAGGTCAAGCTCCAGCTTGCGGACACCATGCTCGACTTCAGCAAGAATCTCGAGCTGAAGGCGGACGAGTGGCTGTCGGTCGCGGCTCGGGGTAGCGACGGCGCGTTGCCGCCGGGCGACCTCCTGCAGCGTCCGACCGTCGTCCTGCGTATCAAGGGCAGCGATCTCTCTGACTACCTCGCCGGACGACTCACGAAAGACGAAGCCCGCGCCAAGGTCGAGGTGCGACAGTTTTAAGCCACTGAAAAACGCAGAAAAACACAGAAAACGTAGGCCACAGGCAAACCAGCACAAGCGCAAACGAGCTTGCGTCGATTCCCCTCGAGCCTGATAGAATCCAGCCGTGTTCCGTGTTCTTCCGTGTTCGTCTGTGGCTAGAATCCAGCCAATGTTCCGGCGTTCGCGCCTTGCCGTTTTTTCAGCGCTTGTCGCCGCCGTTCTTACCGCCAGCTGCGGCCCTCCCATCGATCTGAAGGCAGTGCTCGACGTCGTGGACGTCTCCTCGGGCTGGTTCGACGCCGGCATCGTGGCCGGCCAGAACAAGCTGGTGCCGAGCGCCACCTTCAGGCTGAGAAAGAAACCTGACGCGAACATCTCCTCGGTGTCGCTCAACGTCGGCTTCCTGTTTTCCGGCACGACTGAGCATGCCGACGACGTGTACGTGCAGAGCGTGCCGTTCGAAGGCAGCGAGACCAAGCCCATCACGGTCCGGACGCAGTGGGGCTACACCGGCGAGCCGCCGCAGACCCGCGCGGAGATGCTCAAGAACAGCCATTTCCGCGATATGGAAGTCCAGATTTTTGCCAAACAGAGCTCGTCGCAGTGGATCGAGCTGAAGCGCGTGCCGGTCACCCGGCAACTGCTGACACAGTAGTCTGTTCGTGCCGCTCGCTCCCCGTCCCGCAATACCCCCGGCGTCTTCCTCGGCACTCGATCGACGGCTTGGCCCCGTCGATGCGGCGGCCATCGTCATCTCGAATGTCATTGGCGGCGGCATCTTCTTCGTGCCGATCATCGTTGCGCAGATGGTCGGCAGTCCGACAGCGATTCTCTGGGTGTGGCTCCTCGGCGGCGCGCTGGCGTTTGCCGGCGCCATGGCCTATGCGGAGCTGTCGGCGCTCCGCCCTCGCGCCGGCGGCGAGTACGTCTATCTGCGCGAAGCGTTCGGCCCGCTCGCAGCGTTCCTTACCGGGTGGACGTCGTTCGTCGCCGGCTTCTCCGGCGCGATTGCCGCGAGCGCCGTGGCCGTCGCCGACTACATCGGCCGGTTCGTGCCGTCGGCCGCTGACGCGACGCCGATGCTCACGGTGCCGCTGCCATTCGTGCCGCTGATCGTCTCACGCCGCGCGCTCGTCGCGCTCGTGCCGATCGCGGTGCTGGCGCTGATCCACATCCGCGGTCTCGGGCCCGGACGCATCGTGCAGAACGCGCTCGCGGGACTGAAAGCGGGCGCCCTCGCGATCATCATTGCCCTCGGCTTCATGGTGGGCTCGAGCGGTTCTCCCGTGGCCGATACGGGCGCGCCGCTCGATGTCGCGGTGCCACTGTCCGGCATGCTGCTGGCGCTGGTCCCGATCATGTTCACGTATTCGGGGTGGAACGCAGCGGTGTATGTCGCGGAGGAAGTGCGCGACCCGGGACGCAACGTTCCGCTGGCGCTCGGTCTCGGCACTGCGACGGTGATCGTGATCTACGTGGCGCTCAACGCGTTGTATCTCCACGTGCTGAGCGCACCGCAGCTTGCCGCCCTGCCGGGCCGCCTGCTCGACGTGGTCGGCGAGCGCCTCTTCGGCGTCGCGGCCGCGAATGCGATCGGCATCTTCACCATCGTCAGCCTGAGCGCGAGCATCAGCGCGATGACGCTCGCCGGGCCGCGTGTCTACTACGCGATGGCGAAAGACGGTCTCTTCCTTCCGTCTGCCGCCCGCGTCCATCCGCGATTCCGGACGCCGGCGGCGGCGATCATCGCTCAGGCAATCTGGAGCACCGTCCTCGTCCTCTGCGGAACGCTTTCGCAGCTCGTCAGCTACACCGGCTTCGCGGTGATCCTTTTCTCGGCCGTCGCCGTCGTCTGCGTCTTCGTGCTGCGCCGGCGTGAGCCGAATGCCCCCCGTCCGTTTCGCGCCTGGGGGTATCCGTGGGCGCCCGCGGTCTTCGTCATTGCATGCGCGGCGATGGTCGTGAACGAGATGATCCGCAACGGCTCGACGGCGATTGCGGGCATCGCCGTCATCATCGCGGGCATACCGGTGTATTTCTTGTTCAAGCCCGCTCGAATCACTCATCACTGATCACTGATCCTGAATCACTGATCCTCGAATCGCTGATCCTTGAATCCGTCGAATCACTCCGAGATTCGGCGATGCGGCGATTCAGCGATTCAGCGATGAGGGATTCGAGGATTGGCGATTCAAGGATTAGTGATTCAAGGATTAGTGATTAGTGATGAGTGATTCGAAGTCCTGAGCAGCGCAAACAGCGTTACGAGGGCGAGCGTTCCGTCCGACGCGGCGAAGAGTAGAAACGAAGCGGGCGAGCCGCGGTAGAAGTAATCGAGAATGAACGCCGCGGCGCCTGCGCCCTTCAGGAACGGTCCCATCACCCACATGTAGCCGCGATACCGCGACGGATCGCGCCAGGGGAAGTAATAGCCTGCTCCCACCGCGAGCAGGAAGAGCGCGTTCAGATCAGAAAAGATCCGCGGGCTTGCGGGCGGGACGCCGAATGCTGACGCGAGCCAGCCGGGGGCAAAAAGCAGAAGGGCCCCTACGATCGTGTCGTAGAGGCCCGAGATTGCGGCGACGCTGGAGAGCACCGACTCAGTTTATCGTCGCTTCATGTCTCCCTTGTAGGTTGCGGTCTCGCCGGCCGTGATCACCACGTCGAATTGCTCCGGCTGATATCCTTCGGCGCGCAGCTCGATCTTGTGCGGCCCGGCTTGAACATCGAGACGCTGGAAGACGCCGTCGAAGCTGTCGATCGTCCCGACGGACAACCCGTCGATGAAGACTTCCGCATTGCGCGGCTTGACCTTCAGTCGAATCGATCCCGACCCCTGATACACCTGCGACGACGAGCTCGAGCCGCTGCTGCTTCCGCCGCCGGTGTACCCGCCGACGCTGTATCCGCCGCCGGAAGCGTACGGATCGTAAACGCCGCCGTAGTACGGATACCCGAACGCGCCGAACAGGAACGGATCATAGGAGAAGTACCCCAGCCCGTAGCCATAACCGTACGGCGCCCAGTAGCCGTAGCGCGTGCTGTAGAACGGGTTGTAGTAGTACGAATAATACGGGTCGTAGATATAGCCCGGATAGTACGGATAGTACCCGGACCCGTGGTTATGATCTCCGTCCGGGACCGATCCGGTGCGCGGCACGGCCTGGCCGGTCACGTTTCGACCATCGCGCGGACGACTGTATTCGGGGACCGCCGTGCTGCTTCGATCACGCGACGGGCCGGATCCGGAAGTCGCGCTGGTGGCGTTCGGACTGCCGGCGGCGCTTCCCTCGTTGCGTGGCACTGCCCGGCCGGACGTTGCGCCGTTGCTCCGGCGCTGGTCGCCCGCTTCGGCCCGGTTGTACTGCTCGGGCCGAATCGGCGCCCTGGGCGTCTCGGCTCGATGGGACGAGCCGTCCATCGATGAGCCAGACGAGCTCGGTGAGCTGCTTGCGGCCGATCCAGCATTCGACCCGGAATTCGATGAGGACGAGGGAGACGACGAGCCAGAATCGCTGGACCGTGAAACCGCAGACCCTGTCGTCGGGCTATCAGCCGGCCTGCTACGCTCCTGCGCCCAGACGGGCGTCAGACTCAGCGAGAGCGCCGCGGCCAGCCCAATCGAGAATCCTCGAAACGTCATTTCAAGCCCCTCCCCGGACTACGGGTAGAACCAGCAACCGTCCTGCCAGCTGAACCAACCTCCGTTCGTTGGCCTTTCCTTATTGTACTGCGTCGAACGCCACACATCTGTCACATTTCGGTGGCATCGAGACACAAGAAAGGGACAAGAAAAAAGCCGCTTTGATAGACTCGCGTTGATGCTACATGCGACGACCGTGCTCGCCGTACGACAGGGCGGGCAGACGGTGATGGCCAGCGACGGACAGGTCACCTTCGGCGATACCGTTGTCAAACAAACGGCTCGCAAGATTCGAAAACTCTACAACGACCGCATTCTGGCCGGGTTTGCCGGCTCGGCCGCTGACTCCTTCGCGCTCTTTTCGCGGTTCGAAGCCAAGCTCGAACAATACCGCGGCAACCTCGAACGTTCGGCCGTCGAACTGGCCAAGGACTGGCGAACGGATCGGCTGCTGCGGCGGCTCGAGGCGATGTTGATCGTCATGGACAACCGCGTGACCTTCCTGCTTTCAGGAAACGGCGATCTCATCGAACCCGATGACGGGATAATTGCCATTGGATCGGGAGGCGCGTATGCACTGGCCGCCGCGAAGGCGCTGGCGCGACATACGTCGCTCGACGCCCGGACGATTGCCGCGCAGGCGATGGAGATCGCCGCGGCGATCTGCATTTACACCAACAGCACGATTACGATCGAAGAGCTGTAGAACGTATCGCATGAATCTGCCATCGCCGGCGCCGACGCCAGCGGAGCGAGCGAGCCACGCGACCGGAGCGAGCCGTCCGAGCGGCGAGCGAGGGCGCGTGTCGGGGAGTCCGAGGCGCGAAGTCCCTCGGCTAAAACTCGATCCGCCCCCAGCTGAGCGCACGTAAGTACGAGTGACATGCCCATCTATCTTCCAGAAACCACCGCATCGACCAGCGAATCGCTGACGCCGCGCGAGATCGTCGTCGAGCTCGACAAGTACGTGATCGGTCAGGCGCAGGCAAAACGCGCGGTGGCCATCGCACTCCGGAACAGGACGCGGCGCCAGAAGCTGGCGCCGGAGATTGCCGAAGAGATCGCGCCGAAGAACATCCTGATGATCGGTCCGACCGGCGTCGGCAAGACCGAAATCGCGCGACGGCTCGCGCGCCTCGCGCAGTCTCCGTTCATCAAGGTCGAAGCTTCGAAATTCACCGAGGTCGGCTACGTCGGCCGCGATGTCGAGTCGATGGTTCGCGACCTGGTCGAGCTCGCAGTCGACATGGTGAAAGAGGAGCGCCTCGTGGAGGTGCGCGAGAAAGCCCGCGAGTCCGCTGAAGAGCGTGTGCTCGATCTGCTGCTGCCCCCGCTGCCGCCCGCGCCCGACTACGACGACCAGGCCGCATCGATTCGCGAGCAGGCGCAGCGAACCCGCGAAAAGCTGCGCGAGCAGCTCCGTGAGGGCCGCCTCGATCACAAACAGGTCGAGATCGACGTCCGCGAGAAGAGTTTCCCATCGTTCGAGATCATCGCCGGCTCATCGATCGAAGAAGTCGACATCAACGTCAAGGACATGCTTCCGGGTCTCTTTCAGGGGAAGACGCGGAAGCGGCGCCTGACCATTCCCGCGGCGCTCGACGCGCTCGCGCAGGAAGAAGAGCAGAAGCTCGTCGACATGGAAAGCGTCTCGCGCGCCGCGGTCGATCGCGTGCAGCAGGCCGGAATCATCTTCATCGACGAAATCGACAAGGTGGCGGGCCGTGAGGGCGGACAGGGCCCCGACGTCAGCCGTGAAGGGGTGCAACGCGATATCCTGCCCATCGTCGAGGGCACGACCGTCAACACCAAGTACGGCATGGTGAAGACGGATCACATTCTCTTTATCGCTGCGGGCGCGTTCCACGTATCGAAACCGGCGGACCTGATTCCCGAACTGCAGGGACGTTTTCCGATCCGCGTCGAGCTCGAAGCGCTCGGCCGCGGAGACTTCGTCCGCATCCTAACCGAGCCGAAGAGTGCGCTCATCAAGCAGTACATGGCGCTCCTCGCGACCGAAGGCGTCACGGTGCGTTTTACTGAAGCAGCGATCGGCCGAATCGCGGACTTCGCGACGCTGGTCAACGAGCGCACCGAGAACATCGGCGCGCGTCGGCTCCACACGGTCATGGAGAAGCTGCTCGACGACGTGTCGTTCAACGCGCCCGATCTCTCCGACAAGGACATCACCATCGACGACGCGTACGTCGAACGCATGCTCGCCGACATCGTCGACAACAACGACTTGTCGCGCTACATCCTCTGATGCGCATCCGGCGACGACTGCTTGTCCTCGCTGTCGCGGCGTGCGCTGCGGCGTGCGGCCGCAAGGGGCCGCCGCTTGCGCCCCTGCACATCGTGCCGGTGGCCCCCGCAAACATCACGATCGGCCGGATTGGCAACGAAGCCCACCTCCGCTTCAACGTTCCGTCCACGAATGTGAATGGCCCAGCCCCCGTGGCGCTGGACAGGATCGAGGTCTTCGCGGCGACGGTAGCGCCTGGAGCGGTCCGGCCTCCCAATCGCGATTTCC
>Ga0310810_10005313_pt1 | contig 14389 bp, 15 predicted proteins | sample NCmetagenome_FD_207641 | JGI IMG/M metagenome (GOLD analysis project Ga0310810, IMG submission 207641) | Soil microbial communities from experimental microcosm in Duke University, North Carolina, United States - NC | ecosystem: Engineered > Artificial ecosystem > Soil microcosm > Unclassified ... | reverse complement strand
GGTGTCGCGGCGGCGGCTTCGGCGCCCTCAGCAGGCGCGGCAGCGGCGGCCGGAGCCTCTTCCACCGTCGGCGGCACAACCGCGACAAGCGCAAGATTCGATTCGTAAATCGCCGTCACGCCTTCGGGCATGACGAGGTCCTCGATGTGCGCGGAGTCACCGATATCGAGGCCGCTCACGTCGACGTTGAAATATTCGGGGATGTCCAGTGGCAGGCATTCGACTTCGATCTCGCGCTCGATCGGCTGCAGAATGCCGCCGCGCACCACACCCGCGGCTTTGCCGACGAAATGCAGCGGCACGTGCACAGTGATCTTGGCGGTCAAATCGACCTCGTACAGGTCGGCGTGGATGACTTCGCCGCTGATCGGATGATATTGCATGTCTTTGACCAGGGCCACCTTGTCCGCCAGCGAAGTCGCGGACGATTTCAGGCGCACCAGATGGGAGCCTTCCAACCCCGCTATGCGCGATGAAAATTCGCGCTTGTCGAACTCGAGGTTCACGGCCTGAATCTTTGGGCCATAAAGAACGCCCGGGATCTTGCCACCGCGCAGCAATCGTTTGGCGTCGCGCTTGTTTTTTCTGTCGCGGGCATCGGCTTGGATTTCAAGAGTCTCCACAGAAACTTCCTCCTCGAGTTAGACGAACAACGAACTGATGGATTCTTCTTCATGGGTGCGGCGGATCGCTTCACCGAGCAGGTGCGCGACCGAGAGAACTTTGATCTTGCCGCAACCCTGGGCCTGCGGGCCCAAAGTAATGGTATTGGTGACGATGAGTTCTTCGAGCGGGCATTCTTCGATGCGTTTGATCGCCGGACCGGACAACACCGGATGCGTGCAACAGCCGAGAATGCGCCGCGCGCCCTCTTTTTTGAGCGCTTCGGCGGCCATGGTCAAGGTGCCGGCGGTGTCGACCATATCGTCGACGAGAATCGCCACACGATCGGCGACGTCGCCGATGATGTTCATCTCGGCAACTACGTTAGGGCCGACGCGCCGCTTGTCGATGATCGCCAGCGACGCATCGAGCCGCGTCGCGATGGCGCGCGCGCGCTCCACGCCACCGGCGTCCGGCGAAACGATCGTGACTTCGTTGTGGTTCAATTGCTTTTTTAGATATTCGAGCAGCACCGGTGTTGCGTAGACGTTGTCGACGGGGATATCGAAAAATCCCTGGATCTGCCCGGAATGCAAGTCCAGGGTCAGCATGCGCGACGCCCCCGCCGTGGTGATCAAGTCGGCAACCAGCTTCGCGCTGATCGGCACCCGCGGCACAACTTTACGGTCCTGCCGCGCATAGCCGTAATAGGGCACCACCGCGGTGATGCGCATCGCCGAGGCGCGCTTGAAGGCGTCGAGCATGAGCAGCAGTTCCATCAAATTGTTGTTGCCCGGTGCCGAGGTCGACTGCAGCACAAACACGTCCGCGCCGCGCACATTCTCTTTGATTTCAACCTTGCTTTCTCCGTCGCTGAAAGTATCCACCGTAGCCTTGCCGAGAGCCATCTTCAGATACTGGCTGATCTCCGCAGCCAGAGGCGGATTCGAGTTGCCGGCAAAAATTTTTAATGCACTGGTCGGTTGAGACATGGGATTGTCGTCGAAATGTTAGCCCCGGTTTTACAATCTCTAAACGTTAAATCCTTTATGAATGGACACTGACAAAACAACGGCGCCGTCCCCATGAACGGCGCCTACAAGCAACCCCATACTTATTACTTGGACCAGCTTTCTGCAACAGAAACTGGCTGGGCGGGAAGGATTCGAACCTTCGATACTGGATCCAAAGTCCAGGGCCTTACCGCTTGGCGACCGCCCATCCCTGAACTTCACTGCGCGAAGTTCACTCGGTCGCGCGAAATATCGAATCAGTCATGATCCAGGGCTTTGGGAACTCCACCCTCGGCGAGAACTTTCTGATATTCCGCGATGATTTTTTCCTCGATCATCCGCCGTGTCTCGTTGTTGATCGGATGAGCGATATCCTTATACGTCCCGTCCTTGCGTTTTTTGCTGGGCATTGAAACGAAAAAACCAGTGGCGCCGTGGATGATCTTCAGGTCTCGGATTACAAAACAGTGATCCAGAGTGATTGTGACATAAGCCTTGAGTTTGTCTTCATCCACCGGAAAGACCCTAACCTCGGTAACCTGCATAGGGACCCCCAACTTGACGAACGAGTTGCGCTCTGGCGGTTACTTCAGGCTTTGCGACTGATCTTTCTCAATTCAACGCACGGACCAAAAACGCGTCCACCCCCTCCTCCTTCCGCAACCGATGATAGGCCTTCTCAGCCGTCTTTTTGGAGCGAAAAATACCGAAAACCGCAGAGCCGCTACCTGACATTAAACCCCCTGCCGCACCTACACGCAATAGCTTATTTTTTAACAGCCCGATCCTGGGATGCATCTTGAGAGCTACGGTTTCCAAATCGTTATGCAGCAGGCTTGGAATCGTGTCAGGGCTTTTCAGCGAAGTCGCAATGCTAGTATTTACCTTACTTTTTGTCAATGTAGCGCCGAGGCTTTGGTAGACGCGTGCCGTCGAAACCGGAAAGCCAGGGTAAAGAATCACGAGCCAAAAGGGCGGTAGTCCGCTAACCAGGGACAGCCGCTCGCCGATGCCACGTGCCCGCGCCGGTAGCGCGCGCACGAAAAACGGCACATCAGCCCCGAGCGAGAGCGCCAGTTTCTCTAAACGCGCTTCCGGCAATCCGAGCTTGAAAAGGCGATTCAATCCCACCAATGTCGCCGCGGCATCCGTGCTGCCACCGCCCAGACCGGCACCCACCGGAATGCGCTTGCGAATATGGATGTCGATCGCCCAACGCTTGTCGATACGCGGGAGCAACAATTGCGCCGCGCCGAAGACGAGGTTTTTTTCTCCCTGCGGCACCAACGGATGGTTGCAGCTGATCGCGATCCGCGGCAGCACCGCCGCACGCGGCGCGCGCTTTGCCTTGCGAATCTCGATATCGTCGTACAGCGAAACCGGCAGCATGAGCGAGTCGAGCAGGTGATAACCGTCCTTCCGCCTTCCGACGACGCGCAAGAACAAGTTGATTTTCGCCGGCGCTCGAATCCTCACGCGCCATTAGGTAACATAGCCGGGTTTGGTTTGCGACGGAGCGCGCTGCATGTCGATCGATGAGAATCCAGAGATTTTCCGCAAGGTCGCGCGCGCGGCCGCCCAAGCTGCCGGCGCAATCCTGCGCGCCAACTGGCAGCTTCCGAAGGCCATCGACTACAAAGGCGCCATCGATCTGGTGACTTCGGCCGATCGAGACAGCGAACGAAAAATCATCGAGGTGATCCGGCATCACTTTCCCGATCATTCCATCCTGGCCGAAGAAGAAAGCGACATTCAAAACGCCCAGAGCGCATACCGCTGGATCGTCGATCCGCTCGACGGGACAACCAACTTCGCGCACGGTCATCCGCAATTTTGCGTCTCGATCGCGCTGGAACAACGCGGCCGGATTATTCTTGGATTGGTCTACGATCCAATCCGCGACGAGTGTTCGAAGCGGTGCTCGGCCAGGGCGCGACTCTCAACGGCGAAGCACTGCGCGTCTCGACGGTGAGCGAGTTGGACAAGGCGCTGCTCGCCACCGGTTTTCCCTACGATCGGCGCGAATTCGCCGAAATCTATCTCGGCTACTTTAAGGAATTCATGATCCGCTGCCAGGGCATTCGGCGCGGCGGTTCCGCGGCCCTCGATCTTTGCTATGTGGCCTGCGGCCGATTCGATGGATTCTGGGAGCTGAAGCTCAAACCGTGGGACATTGCCGCCGGCGCCCTGATCGCGGCCGAAGCCGGTGGTAGACTCAGCGATTTTGCCGGGGAGCCCTTTTCCGTGAACGGTGGAGAGACACTCGCGACCAATCGCCTGATTCACGAAGAAATGGTGCGTATCGCGGCCGCGGTAAAGAAAAACCCGCGTTGACTGCACCGCGACCCGATGATAGAAATTTTTTCCACGCGCCCGTAGTGAAAAGGATATCACGAGGGTCTCCGGAACCCTAAGTACAGGTTCGATTCCTGTCGGGCGCGCCAAATTTCCTGCGTAGTTACGCGTCCCTCTCGCATAGGTTCCGCCAAAGGTTCCGGTTTTCTCCACCACTGCAGGAAAATTTCGCGTCTCAGCGTAGGAACGTAACAGCGCGTCGCCATCACTCCGAATATACTTTCCGTAATGCTCTTGGATCATCTGAACGCTGGTTCCGGTTTGCTCCGCGATCCATTTCTTCTGATTGCAGCCCAAACGACCACGAAGGCGATCACCTCCGCGACACCGACAAGCAAATAGTATCTGTAGACGTACGGCACGACCGCTGCCGTTTAGTGATGTCTCTATTTGGTCCCTACTGCCATGAGATACTCGCCTGGAATCTCAAGGCCATTCGGCGCCTGGAACCGGCTAAACTCCTGCGCAATTTCCATCCAGGCCTTGTCTCTCTCGCTGTCACTCAGCTTAGGGAGGAGCTGTAGGAAAAGCGGATTTGTTCGGAGAGGCTTGATAGCCTCGTCAGCTGAGCGGAATCGCCTTGGCATAGGAACCGGCTGAATGACAACGTCGAGAAAGCCCGCCGCCCTAAAAACGCCTTCTAGAACCGAAGGGTCTCCCAAGGCAAATATTCCGGGTTGTCCAGCGCCTGGCGATGGCATGTTTGCGATACGCCGAACAATTGCGAAAGAAAGCGCCTGAAATGGGTTTCTCTCCGCGGATGAAAACACAGAGGCGACTACCTTCGATCTTGGCTTCGCTGCGCGCCGCATCCCGATAAGGGCTTTGAGCGGTTCGGGGAAAAACATAAGCGCCTGCCGGCATATGACCGCATCGAAGGAGTCCTCCTCGAGGTCGAGATTCGCCGCGTCCATCACTCGCGTCTCGACGTTCGTAAGCCCCGCCTCTCGAACTGCCTCAGCAGCCAAATTCAGCATGCTCGCAGAAATATCTGTGGCTAAAACACCCCCGGTAGGTCCCACGCGTCGGGCTGCGAGAATAGTCTGCTCTCCCGTACCGGCGGCTACATCGAGAACTCTATGACCTGCCTGCACATTAGCCGAGTCGAGCATCAGCTCGTCAACTTTGGCGGTTGCCCTAGTTATCTCGGCTTTCCTGTGCTTCCATTTTTCGGCAACTTCGGCCGAGCCAAAAGCCGCTCCCTCTTCGCTTATGTTCGGCAATTTTGTGCTCATGCATTCCTCCGATTGACCGCTGCCGTTTACCGCGGTTCAGTTAAGGATTGCAAGACCATGCAAACCGGGCTAAAAAAATTTCCGGGGCGGCACAATCGGGGGTGGCCATGCTCGGACTAATTTTGGAACCCAACTCGCACCCCCGGAACCGTTCCGGCTTTTCAGTGATTAATGGGGCGTGACCAGGGACGTTTCAGGAAGGGCGGGTTTATTCATCTGCCTTCTTAAGCTTTGAAATATCAATCATATCACCACCGTTCCACTCGTCAGCGTCTTGGATCGTTTTAGGTTCGATTCCTGTCGGGCGCGCCAAATTTTCCAGTAGCTAACCACATCTCTCGAAAAACATTTTCTCGAAAAACATTTCGGCAACGGTTCCGGTTTTCTGCCCGAGCTCAACTAATTTCGGGTTCTGAACGTAAGCGCGTAACAGCGCGTTGCCATCGCAATACCTGTTCCGGTCTGTTCCGCGATCCACTTCGATCTCGGCACGGAGCCCGGACCATGTCGTGCACCAGCGTGCGCCGAGGCGGGCTGATCAGGGCTGACTTACGTTGTAGTTGTAATAGATTTGGTTGAATGAAACGCGCAGCGAGTTACTTGCGCGGCAATGCGGCTCAAGCGGACCGAATGCAGCTCTCACCTCCGTCGAACATGCGAAGCTTGCATCCGAGCACGACGTCGTCGAGTTATGGCGTGGGCATCACTAGCTGAAACAGGCGCAGCGACTCAAAGGCTGTCAAAGACAGCGTCCGGTTCCATGCCAGTCGCATCAGCAATAATATTCGCATACACAGCCAAGCCTGACATTGCGATTAGTTCTAGAATCTCGGCCTGACCGAGACCATGCTGACGAAGCGTTTCGTAGTCAGCTTCAAAAAGGTTTTGTGGCACCCTTGAGCATTTGAGACCAAACAAGATCATGTCGCGTAGCTTGGAATTGGAAATCGATTTGACATCGCGGACGAGGGAATCGAGCAATTCAGGTTTTACTCCCAACATCCGGCAACATGCGATATGGGCAGCGACACAGTAGTGACAATTGCGACTTTTGGAAATTGCCACGAAAACCAGTTCCTTGATCCAACGATCGATCTTGCCAGTTACCAGCACGTTTCGAACGAGATCCCAACTCCCCCTGACGACCGAGGGCGAGTGCCCCTGCGTCATGATGAAATTGGGAGCTGAAGGGAAGCGCATTCTACGACTGAAATCGTCGTATATGTCTTTGACTTCCTGGGGCGCACTACCCGGATGCAAGACGGATATATGGGGCATAGCCATATTTCTTTGACCGCGATTTGACTGAAAGGTCCGAGCGGTGGCGTGTTGAAACCACTATGCTCTTAATCTTGAGGATAGCAAACTATAATTGCGCCCGTGCTTTTTTTCTCGCGTGACGCGATCGACTTTGCCGAGCGCGCTTTGGCGACGCTTTCTCTAAGCGCGGACTTATATCGGCGATATTCGTCCTTGTAGCGCTTCGGATCAACTTCAGGCGACGACATTTCTTCGATCAGGCCGCGCGAAAGATCGACTTTGGAGCTTTTCTTGCCCTCGACCCCAACAATCCGGCCGTGCCGAAGGGCAAACGTTTGCGACTTTCGAGAACCCCTTGCGGCCCACTGTCAACGGAAATAGACTCAAACATGCCACATGCATTGAACGTTACGCGTGCATGCAGCGAAAGAGGAAGATGTGAAAACCAAGGATCGGCCACAGGCGAATGCGAGCAACGCGGATGTGCCGAGTTTTAATTGGACTCAGGATGCGAGCGCGCTGCTCAGCGCCATCGTAGATTGCTCGGACGACGCGATCATCAGCAAAGACCTCAACAGCATCATCACGAGCTGGAACAAGAGCGCGGAGCGACTGTTCGGATATACCGCATCCGAAGCGATTGGCCGGTCGATCACCATGATCATCCCTCCGGATCGTCTTGACGAAGAGCCGAAGATCATTGAGCAGCTCAAGCGCGGCGAGCGGGTGGACCATTTCGAGACGGTCCGGATGCGAAAAGACGGCTCACGTTTCGATATTTCGCTTACCATCTCACCGGTTCGAGATAACAAAGGCCGGATCGTTGGCGCGTCGAAAGTCGCGCGCGACGTTACCGAACGCAAGCATTCCGAGCGCCGGCTTCAGGAGTTCAACCGTGAATTGGAGAAATTGGTCGCCGCCCGCACATCGGAATTGGAACAGGCAAACCGTGCGCTGCTCCGGGACCTAGAAGAAAGAGAAAAACTCGAACACCAACTGCGTGAATCCCAGAAACTCGAAGGTCTAGGGAATTTAGCATCCGGCGTCGCCCACGACTTCAATAATCTGCTCAATATTATTCAGGGCTATGCGTCGATGCTTGGCCCGGAAATGACCGACGACGAGATACAGGAGACCATCGAGGCGATTAACGAAACCACGAACCGGGGAGCCGGACTGGTAAAGCAGCTTTTGGCTCTGGCGCGCAAAGCGGAAATAAGGCCTGAGCCGGTAGACATCAACAAGATCGTCAATGAACTGACCGGCCTGATCAAGGGGGCTTTCCCCAAAGACATCGACATTTCTTTGGATTTGGCTCCGAAGCCTCTTACGATCATGGCCGACACCAGCCAAATCACACAGGTTTTGCTGAACGTTTGTGTCAACGCGCGCGATGCCATGCCGAATGGCGGCACGCTGCGGCTCAAAACCTCCGTCGTCGATGGGACCGCGCTGGAAGTTCCCGACGATTTACAGGGGCAAAGCTATGCGGCCATCGAGGTGATCGATACGGGCATGGGAATGAAGGAAGGTGTTCTGAGTAAAATTTTTGAACCCTTTTTTACCACCAAAGAAGTTGGCAAAGGCACTGGACTGGGTCTTGCCGTGGCTTACGGCATTGTGAAGAGCCACAGCGGTGTCATCCAGGTAGAAAGCGAGCCGTTACATGGAACCAGTTTCCACCTCTACTTTCCGATGGTCTCAGCGTCCGAGACTCTTCTCGGGGCAGAGCGGAAGTAGCTTCTTATCATCGCAAAAGGATAACGTAACGATTCTCATTGTCGAAGACGAAACTTATATGCTGCGTCTTCTGGTGAGGTTCTTTTCAAGACACGGTTATAACGTGTTGCAGGCAATGGATGGGGAACAAGCGATTGAGCTCTATCGTCAACACCTGAAAGAAATCGACGCCGTTCTCCTGGACATCCGCCTTCCCAAAAAGAGTGGCGAACAGGTTTTTCAGGAGATGAAAATGGTGAATCCGGCCGTCAAGGTGATCATGGCCAGCGGTTTTTTAGACCCCAAAATCAAAATCGATATGACGTTGGCAGGCGTCAAACATTTCGTGGACAAGCCCTACGTGATGACCGAAGTGTTGGATATTGTCGAAGACATACTTTCGAGCGACTGACCGATCCGTTCCCTGACACCGCCAATGCGCGGACACAACAATTTCGTGCGCGCCGCCTTCGAAGCGCGCCGACTTGCTGCGCTCTCATCCATCCGGCTAGTGCTGTTCGTCTTCCAGGATAGCCGAAGCCGCTATTCTTGCCACTTGACTGAAAGTAATTTCAGCATTCTCAAAAGCCCGTAGCACACCCCCCGGAGCGCTTGTTAGGCTTTAAATGCGTTCTAAAGGATACGCGCCTCCCAAGCGCGGAAGCTGAAAGGGGGACTGGCTATGAATCGAGGTTTTTTTCTTTCCTTCATTCTCTATTCTCTTTTTGTCGCTTCGTCGTTATCAGCCGCCGAGAGTCAATCCTGGACCCTGCGGCCCGGCGACAGCCTTGAAACCATCGCGGCGGCGCTCGAAATTCCCCAAGAGGAAATCAGAAAACACAACCCCGGCATTCGGGACAGCAATTTGCAGATCGGCCAGAAACTGACCCTGCCGCTTCAATCCTATCAAGCAAGTAAAGCTTTGCAGGATGATCGCTCGAGAAAAGGCGAACGCATTGCCATGCTGGAAACGGCAAACGACGACTTGAAAAGACAAGTCGCGAGCGCCGAATCGCAGCTGCGCTGGCAGCCGCTTTGGTTCTGGGGATTCTGGATTTGCTTCGGCATCGTGGCGTTTGTTGCTGGCGGAGCGTTTTGGATATTTCGGCAAACGCACCCAAAGGTCTTCGAAGAACCCCGTGACCGAACAGTCGGTGACCTGAGAGAAAGCCAACTACGCTTGCGATCGTTTCCGCGCGAAGACAAGGACGCGGCCGGTTACGGTATGGAATGGCACGCGCCGCTGAAGCGCGTGCATGCGCACCGCTGAGTGAGAGCAAGACTGCTTATTCCGCCGCGCGCAAACAAAGAACCAACCCGGCGAATTGTTGTTTCGCCGATTTGGTCTGAATTTCAGCTGTAACTGGAACGAGCCAGTGCGCGATGTTTACTTTTTAGCGCTGCCTTTCGCAAGCACGGCGCAGGCGATCCGGTCGCCGGAGTTGCCCGCGGGATCGGTCATATTGTCGTCGGCGGTGGCGTGGATGACGATCGCTCTCGCTTCCGGATCGAGGATCGACTGCTTGCCGCCGGAGAGAGTAACGTTCTGCACCAACACTTCGTATTGCCCGACGCCGTCCTTATTGACGTAGAGATCCGGCAGATCGCCGGCGTGCGGGCCGTCGGGATTTTTGAGCCCGTGCTTCATGCTGTCCGGGTTGAAATGGCCACCGGCGCTGGCGAAGGCCGGGCCTTCGCATTTGCCGGTCGCATGGATGTGCACGGCGTGTAGCCCTGGCGGCAGATCGTTGACCCGCATTGAGATCGCGACACCTTCCTTGGTCGAGCGCAGTCGTGCCGTGCCCACGGTTTTTCCGCCGGCATTTTTGAACTCCGCGTGAGCGGTTTCCTGCGCTTCCGCGCCGGCCAGAGCACCGAGCCACAAAATCATGCCTGCGGTGAGAATGGCGGCAGATATTTTTGGAATAATCATGGATTTCCTTCCGTTAAGAAAATTTGACTCGTGACATCACGCAACCGGGTGTTGTTTTTTATTATGCCCCGCGCCGACGGATACTCAAAGTAGCCGGCGAAAAAAATCCGCTTACGCGCGCACAGTCGCACGACTGAGCGAAGAGCGTTGCACCAGATCGTTCAGGAGATAGGCGACGAGCAGGCGCCGCTCGCGTGTCTTTAAGCCGAGCTTGTAAGTCTCGTCGAATAGAATCGCGATCAACTCGCCCACCGTGGTAAAAACCGGCACTTTCATGTTTTCCCTCCGACCGTGATCTTCGGTTGCAACCGGTTTGGTGGCAATCACCGTGCCAGCTCGGAAATAAAATTGGTAAACCATTTCCTCGGGTAGTCTCTCTCATCGATTGGATCGTCATAATCCGCAGATCACGTGACTTTTAACGGGCGACGAACCACTGCCGGCTTTTAGTCGGGTATCATGGTCCGCATGTTTCGGTTGGGGCATTTTGGCTTCCCGCCTGTGGCGTGCTGGCAGGGGCAGGCTTGCAGTCTGCGCTGAATGTACCAAAATGACTGACAGCGAGCCTCGTTACAGGCCTGGAATGAAAATTGAAATACAACTGTTGGCTTTAACTTGTGGCGTCGCTCACTTGCCGCGGATAGATGCGGTTTTGCGTGAGCGGCTTGTTGCCCGGTTCAATTCCCATGGCTTCCCCTGTTGCTGGTCCGGAACTTTTCGAAACATTGCCGGAAGTCAAATTCCCGCTTCGGTGGAGTCGAATGTTCGTTAAGGATCGACCCGCCTTGCTGCGCTACGCCATGGCGATCCTTCTCGTCGGTTTGGCGCTGGGATTCGCCAAACTTCTTCCTTGGCGTGCCGACCCAAGCCATTTCTCGCTTTTCTTTGTTGCGATCATGCTGGGCTCCTGGTACGGCGGTCTGGGCGCTGGATTGACGGCTACACTGCTCTCGGCGCTTCTCATCGAACGATACTTCATGCCGAACCAAAGTTTCCTTCCAATGGACTGGCGCGCGTTCCTGCGCCTGAGCGTGTTCATGTCCGTCGCGTTCCTGACCAGCTATCTGACCAATGCGCGCAAGCGTGCCGAGGAAGCCCTGCGCGAAGCTCACGATAAGCTGGAACAGCGCGTGCGCGAGCGCACCGCGGAGTTGGCGGAAGCCAACGATCTGATGCGGGCTGAGATCACCGAGCGCAAAAGAGTTGAAACCGAACTCTTGCGCCTGCAGCTGGAGCTCGGCCGGGTCGAGCGCCTGGCGGCGCTGGGACGCATGGCCGGAACCATCGCGCACGACCTCGGCACACCGCTCAATTCAGTCCTGGGTTACACCCAGCTTCTCGCTCAAGAGGAAATGAACGAACGGGCGCGCCGCCGCCTGACGATTATCGAGACCCAGATCAATCGCATGGGCGAGATTATTCAGCGCTATCTCTCTCACACGCGCGGTGCGGCACCCAAGGATGCCGTCAATGTCAACGATCTGGTGCGCGACACCCTGCTTCTGCTGCAGCCGGTCTTTCAGCAGCGCGGCATCCAAGTTAGCTCCGCGCTCGCCGATGCGAAGTTGGTCATCTATGGGAACGGCAACTCGATCCAGCGGGTACTGATCAATCTGCTGGACAACGCCATGGACGCTTGCGAAAAACACGGCGCGATAAAAATCGTCACTCGGGAATGTCCGGCTAGCGCGACCCGGTCGGCGGGCGTCGCCATCGAGATCACCGACACGGGCACCGGCATTCCGTCGGAGATGCTGCCAAAGATCTTCGATCTGTTCGTTACCACCAAACCGCCAGATAAAGGCACCGGCTTGGGTTTGGTCATCTGTCAGGAAATCATCCGCGCCCACGGCGGTACCATCAACATCGCCAGCGAGGTCGGCCGGGAAACAACCGTAAACATTTATGTGCCGGTCGAAGCACGATCCACGCCTTGGCCGGTCACAGAGGGAAACGATGAGCGCCCACATCTTGATAGCCGATGACGACGAAGTCAGTTGTCAGCTTTTTGCCGAGACACTGGAATCGGAAGGATTCCATGTCGAGCAAGTCACTTCCGGCAACGCCGCGCTCTCCTGCCTGGAAAACAGCCACTACGATCTGCTGATCATCGACGTGCGCATGCCCGGCATGAGCGGCCTGGACGCCACCCGCATCGTACACGAAAAATATCCGGGCCTGCCGATCGTAGTGATGACCGCGTTCGGCTCCATTGAAACGGCCGTGGAGGCGATCCACGAAGGCGCTTTCGATTTCATTTCCAAACCGATGAATCTGGCAGAGCTGAAAAATATCGTGTCGCGCGCTCTAAGCCAGCGATCTTTGCAGCGCCGCGCAGAGAAAAACACCTCGGCCGAAGACGAGCATCCCACCCAGCTTGGCAAGATCATCGGCAAGAGTCCGGCCATGCTCGACGTCTACAAAACCGTAGCGCGGGTCGCGCCGACCAAAAGCACCGTGCTGATTCTAGGCGAAAGCGGCACCGGCAAGGAGCTGATCGCGCGCGCGATCCACGAGCACAGTCCGCGCGCCAATCGCCCGTTTGTCGCGGTGGACTGCGGCGCGCTGACCGAGACGATTCTCGAAAGCGAGTTGTTCGGCCATATGCGTGGCTCGTTTACCGGTGCCGTGTCCGACAAAAAAGGCGTGTTCGAAGAAGCCCAGGGCGGCACTTGCTTCTTGGACGAGATCGGCGGCATCAGCCCACACATGCAGGCGCGCCTGCTGCGCGTCTTACAGGAACATGAAATCCGGCGGGTCGGCGGCAAGGAATGGCTGCCGGTCGACGTACGTGTGCTCGCCGCGACCAACCAGGATCTTTCGGAGGCCGTTGCCAAAGGCCAGTTTCGCCAGGATCTTTACTACCGGCTCGACGTCGTGACCGTACACCTGCCGCCGCTGCGCCAGCGCGCCGACGACATTCCCCTGCTCGCATATCATTTCTTGCGTTATTACAGCCAGGACGGCGGCAAACCGGTGGCGGCGCTCTCAGACAAGGCGATGGAGCTTCTCTCCGCGTATCACTGGCCGGGCAATATCCGTGAGCTCGAGCACGCCATCGAGCAGGCTGTGGCTTTGTCGTATCATCCAGTGTTGACTCCGGAAGATCTGCCTGCAGAAGTGCGCGAACAAAGGGCTAACCGATTTCCCGTCGCGGCGGCGTCCACCGCCCTGTTCAATTTTCCCGACACGCCGAGCCTGGAAGAAGTCAAGAAGCGCTACGTGCGCCACGTCCTGCAACTTGCCGAGGGCAATGTCTCGGCCACGGCGCGCATCCTCAACGTCGACCGCCGGTCGCTTTACCGTATGCTTGCGCGCTATAAAATCGGTCCGATGGTCAAGAACGACTGAGACCGAATACCGTCTTGGCCGGCAACCCCGCCTCAGCATCGTGGCAGCTACTCTTCTCACTACATGCGCGCGGTCGCAAAAATCGTCAAAGCGCCTGGGCACCTGCTTTGCTTTCAAAAACATGCGGAGCAGTGAGAATGTTCATGCGCATTCTGATCATCGATGACGACGAAATTTTCTGCCGGCTTTTGGTGGAGATCCTCGAGGCATCGGACATTCAGGCAATCTGGACGACGGACGGACTGAACGGCTACGAAATGCTCTCGCATGACGACTACGATCTCTGCATCATCGATGTGCGCATGCCGCTCATCCTGGGCACCGAGCTCGCGGAAGCGATCCGCGAAGACCGGCCGCAAGCCAAGATCATCCTCGCTTCGGCCTTCGCCGATGAAGCGCTCCAGGATTACGCGCGCCGCAAAGGAATCATGCTCCTGTCCAAGCCCTTCACCGCCAACCGCCTGCTCGATGCAGTTGAACTCGCCCTCGGCGAATCCATTAGCCGCAATTAGAAAAGATCCGACGCAGGATCGTCGCGTTGCCGACAAACCCATTTGTAGTCGTTTGATTTCTCTCGGGCCAACTAAGACATAATCAGAGTTGATGCCGGTACGCATACGGCCCAGATCGTCTCTGAATAGAGCGCCCGCGCGACCGTCGACGAAGCTCAACGTCTATCTATACAAGCGCGCCCAAAGAGTCTTTGACAGCAACTGCTTCTTAAAAAAAGAGACCGTAGGAAGAACTTAAGTTCAGGGCGACGGTGTCGTTGGAAGATTTTTAATCGCTGAGAATCGGGAATCCGTCGATGCTGAGCTTGTCGAGGCATTGAAAATTCCATTTTTGGTCAATGCGGGCGCCAGCGTTTGAGCCAGCCAGAAAGAATCTGCGCATTCATGCGCTGCAAGCTGCGCGAGAGA
>Ga0310810_10005312_pt1 | contig 14391 bp, 11 predicted proteins | sample NCmetagenome_FD_207641 | JGI IMG/M metagenome (GOLD analysis project Ga0310810, IMG submission 207641) | Soil microbial communities from experimental microcosm in Duke University, North Carolina, United States - NC | ecosystem: Engineered > Artificial ecosystem > Soil microcosm > Unclassified ... | reverse complement strand
ACACCGTACGCGCTCGAAATAGCGCGACTGGAATCGGTGACGAGAATGCCGGGCAGGCGATGCGATTCCGCGGCTCGCTTTGCCGCTTCCACGGGTTCGCCATCATTGATGGCCAGGAGCAACGGCGCCTTCGTGCCGAGTACGGCCTCCATGCTCTGGTGAGAGTGGCTGTTCCAGAACACGAGCGTGACTGGTCCGGTCACTTTGCTCAGCGCCAGCTGCTGTCCGCCAGCGAATTCGAACAGAAAGTCCGGCGGTCGATGGCCGATTCGTACGTTTGGTTTCAGCGTGCGCGTCACGATCGGCATGCCGCCGACAAGGACTTTCCGGAGCGCGGCCGCCAGGTGATCAGCGTCGATCTCCCCGTCGTGCCGCCAGACGATGCGACCGTACGGATCGACGATGAGGGTAGCCGGCCGCGTGGTGATCGTCGTGCTCAGCGCGCGTTCCCACGCATGCTCATGGCCGTCGCTGTAAACAATGCCCGGCGCGTACGGCGCGTGGGCGATGTCCGCTTTCGCCACGACCGCGACGACTCCGGTTGCGGCGTCTTTTCGTCCGCTGTCGCGCAGCCCCTCGGTCAGTCGATCGAGACGTCTGGCGCTTTTCGCATCGGCGAAATGAACGATGAGATTCGGCCCAAGGCGGCGCGATGCCGTCTCCACCGCCGGTGCATGGCCGACAATCTCGACGACACCGCCGTGCCCTGGTCGCGTGAGCGCCACGAGCGGACCGCCATCCGCCGCCGTTTGAAGATCGCCGGTGACGACGGGGAACGAATCGTACGCGCATACCGTTGCCGTGACTGGCTCCGCAATGACGGGGCCCGTCCATGAGAGCCGGGTTCCCCGTACGGTGAGGCAAAGCGGTGCGTATGCGTGAACGGCTTCGAGGGCGACAGTGACGACAGTCGGGGCCGGCAATCGTATGAATGTGTGGTCGTCGACCGTACCGGGCTGCGTTTGGCCGAGCGGCTTCCATTCGTAGCCGTCAATCGTTCCCCCCGGAATCCAGCTCTTGAACGCCGAATATTCAGGCCCGGACGTTGGAATGTCGTGCGGGCCGGGTGGCTGTGGCGGAATCTGTTCGAACTCTACGTGCGCGGGGGGCCACGCGCGTACGCTCATCGACCCATGCAGGACGATGCCGTCTGGGGTGATGGTGGCGGCCGTGTACGCCAGGTCGTGCTGGGGCGGAAGCGGTCCTGAGTCGTTCGGCCGTGCGGGCGTCAACAGCGAGCGCAGGAACGCTCCCAGATTCTCTTCGGCGCTGAGCATTCGCCGGATTCGTCCTACCGCGCCGCTTTCAGCGATGGCCCGATCACGCAAGGCGCGGAGCGCGGACAGTGCGCCGCCAGTGAACTGGTTGACGACCCAGCTCGAGGTGTGGAGGGAGATGTCCCCCACAACAAGATTCGCCGTCGCGCCGTCCGGCTGCAGCGTGAAGAGCTGCCGAACCGTGAAGTCGAAATCAGGCAGCCGCGAGCTCGTATGCGCGTGCCCGTTGATGGTCAGCACAATCCGGCCATTTTCGAGGACAACAGCCGCGTTCCGCAGCGTGATGTTGTAGGTGACGCTGCCTAAGAATGTCGAGACCGAGACGGGAGGAACCGGCCTGCTCAGGATTTGATCGATCGTCGACTGAAACGCGTGTCTGACGAAATCGACGCCGGCCGCGAACGCGAAGTCATCGCCAGCGCCGAGGAATATGTTGTTCACCGACGCCGGATTTCCAGTGCCGCCGCTCATATTGAGCAGGATGGCGACGGCATGCGCACCGCCAGTCAGCGCCTTCACCTGCAGCGATGCGATATTCGACGGCAACGTGATATTCGACGGCAGGAAGCTCGTTTTCAGCGCGTTGTGGATCAGCAGATCAATGCCCGCCCGATCCGAGGCGCTGAGCGGCACGCTCGACCACGTCGGCGTGAACGCGACGGTCATCGAGTTCGCCTTGATGTCGATCGCAAGCACATTGGCGACTTGCGATGCGATTTGATTGACCGGCGCAGAGATGTCGAGCTGGCCGCGGACGAATTCCGCCGCGGGACTTGTACCTGGGTCCGGCAAATATCGCGACATCACTTGCAGCCGGACTTTGATCTTCGAACCGTCGGCCACGTCGATCGTCGGTGGCGAGAGCTGAAGCTGCGCACGCCCTTTCAAGTGGCTCGGAGTCAGCGGCGGCAGGTTCGCGCTGATCACGTCGGCATTCACGACGGCGCCCAGCCGCGAATTCGTGGCGATGTCCGACAGCACACCAGACGGCAGATGCGGCGTGCGGATGAAGCCCGGATCGACGATCGCGTCGCCGAACGCGTCGATGATTTCGACGGCTGATGGCCTTCCGGGCTTGTCGGGTGGATGGGTGTCATCCACGTGCATCGCCGCGGAATGCGGAAAGCGTCCGATGCGATGCATCGCGGCGAGCAGCCGGTTGACGGCAGGGATGGCGAACTCCGCAACGACATCGAAATCGCCCGTCAGCGCGTTCGGCATTGGCGCCCCTTTGCTATCTCGGCCAGCGGATCGTCAGCGCGGCGAACGATACCACGGCGATCAGCAGTGATATGGCGTGGTGCACGGTGAATCGTTGGGTCTGCTGACAACGCTCGCGCGCTGATTCCAGAAAGAGACGTCCCGTGGCGTAGCCACCGGCGACGATGAGGAACAGGGCGCCGCCGAATGGAACTCGGCCCCACGCGGCAACCGCGCCGCCAAGGAGCACGGCTGCCCAGGCGGCTTCCAAACATTGCGTCGGCACCCGACGTGCCCACACGCCGAGGTGATTCGGCAGGTACACGCCCCAGCGTTTCACCGGTCGCCCGGCGCAGCAGCCGTTCAACAGGCATCCGACGCGGGTGAAAATCATCCCGACAAGAATCGTGAATGCCGCGACGTCCCAGAAGGCGCCGATCGGCAGATGCAGCGCGGCAAGCAGCGGTACCGACAGTGGCACGGTGACGAGCAGTCCGCCGTATTGGGCGGCGCCTCCCTCGCCGCGATTCCAGATCCGGCTCGGCTGCCTGCGAAATGTCGACCAGTTCGACGCGACGTACAGCAGCCGCGCGCCAGCGAGCGCCGGCACGATCAGCAGGAACGTGGCCACGTAGACGCGCAACGCGTCAAGCCCCGCCGCATGCGCCGCGAGGTTTCCCGCGACGACGCCGGCGACGAGGCCGACGTAGAGCATGGCCGGATAACTCCAGATGGTCAGGCCGCGCCATCGGAACATCACCGGCCGCATAGCATCCTCACGCGAGCGGCCAGAAGGCGACCACCAGACCCGCGATGATGCCAACGTCGGCCAGGTTGAAAACGGGCCACCACTGCAGATCGATGAAATCGAGAACCGAGTTTCGACGCAGGATGTCCACCAGGTTTCCGGCGGCGCCACCGAGCGCCGCGCCGACTCCCCACATCGACAGTTGACTCTGGAACGTTGCGCCGGAGATGTGCAACGCCATTGCGCACGCCAGCGCGACGACCCAACTCAGCACCAGTCCCGCGCGTGCCCGGTCGCGCGTGTAGATACCCCGCGAGCTATTGACGTGTCGGATGCGAAGTACGCGGACCATCCACTTGCTCCACTGGTCGAGAAACAAGAGTGCGGCCGCGGCGGCAAAGAGATGAATCACGGTTCCGTCAGAACGCGAGGTCTGGCGGCCAATTCTACGCGTCGGAAGCGAAGAACCTGCACGCTGACGATGACTATGGACGGCCGGAATAAAGTCTTCGCCTGACGGAACTCGAGTCGCGCTTGTTTGTAATTACTACCGGAAACCGAGCAGTTTCTTCATGGTGCCGTTCTTGCGGGCAGATGCCGCATGGCTCCAGCCCACCGTCGCCCCAGCAACCGGATTGAGGTCGTCCTCGGGCGCTCCGCAGCGCTCTGCGTCCACCCGCTCGCCGCGTGGCGCTCGCGGTCGAGGATCGATCGGGCAATGCTGCTGATCTCCTACGTCGGAATCGGCTACGCCGTCGTGTTGGGTCTGCTGCACGTCGGCGGGGTCGGCGTTTAGGCGGACCTTCTCCTACAGGCGGACCTAAGGTTCGCCTCTGCGGATCTCCTCGACCATCGCTGTGATGGCGTCAATCACGACGTGAGGCGCATCGAGCGGAATCCAATGGCCGCTCTCGGCAGCGAGGATGTGCCGGCCGCGCATCGATCGCCGCGCGAGCGCCGAGTCGGCCTGCAGTCGGTCTTCACCTGAACGCGCCGACGAGATAACCATTAGCGGAAGAGCGTGGAAGTCAGCAGGTCCTTCGCTCATCACGGCTGTCGCGCTTTCACAGATCGTTTCGATTTGACTGCCCAGTGCTTCGAAGAATTTCGGTTGCGTCCACATCTCTCGGAGTACGCCGCGCACCTCCGGCGGCAGCTTCCAGATCGGCGCGAGGATTCCTTCATCGGCTCGATGCAGTCCGCCGCGGCTGACCAGGCTGACCAGGAGACGCGCGGCGCCGAGCGCGCCGAATCGCACCAGCATCGACACGACATGCGCGAGCCCGCGTCGCGCCGCCGTGGCGCCATAGCGGCAGAGACGAACCCCACGCGCGACGAGCGCGCGCTGTTCGTCTGTCGGATTGGACCATTCCTCGGGGACTGCCGGCTCAATCAATACGAGCCCGGCGACGTCGTTCGCGTGACGTGACGCGTATAACCGCATCACGATCCCGCCGTAGGAATGGCCGACGAGCACGTATGGAGGAGCGATTGCCGCAGCGCGAAGGAGCTGGCGAAGTTCGTCGGCGATGCGCCCCGCTGTTCGGGGCAGCGGCCCAGCGTCGCTCCACCCGAACCCGCCGCGATCGTAGCTGCACGCTTGCGTGAGCCGTGCGACAGCCGGCTGCACGAGGCTCCAGCTCAGCGACGAGCCGCCCAGCGCCGCATCGAAGATCACAGGTGGGCCGCCCTCGCCGTCACACCGGATGTGAAGCTGGTGAGTGCCAACGCTCACCAGCTTTCCGGGAGGCGGAAGCATCGATCTACGTGCGCCGGAGTGCGGCCTCCAGCGCGCGCCGGGCGAAGACGGAGATCATCGCGCGGCGATAGTCCTCGCTGGCGTGGAGATCGGAGTTGACGACGCGGACCTCAGCGCCTGCATCTTTTGTCGCGGCGGCAAAGGCCTCTTGAGAGGGCCGTTGCCCCGCCAGCGCCTGTTCCACTCGGGTCAGGCGAACGGCCGTCGGCCCAGCACCCGTGACGGCGATGCGCGCAGACTGCACCGTTCCGTTGCTGACCTCCAGCGCCGCCGCTACGCCGACGATCGCGAAATGCGACGCGCGTTGAAAGAGCTTGCAGTATGCAGAGGCGCGCGCCGGAGCGAATGTGACGCCGGCAAGGATTTCATCGGCGCCAAGGTCGGACGTGAACAGGTCTCGGAAAAACGCTGTTGCTTTTACGCTTCGCCAGCCGCCTGGTCCTTTGATTCGCATCTCGGCATCGACCGCGAGCATCGCGGCGGGGTAATCGGCAGCGGGGTCCGCATGCGCAAGGCTGCCGCCGAGGGTGCCGCGGTTCCGCACCTGCTGGTCGCCAATCGATATGGCCGCCTCGGCCACCGCCGGACACTCGCGTCGAAGCAGCGCCGACACTGCGACGTCGTGATGAACGGTGCCTGCGCCGATTTCAATCCGCCCGTTGTCCTCGCGGATTCCCGAAAGCCCCGCGACGCGGCCGATATCGATCAGCACCTTCGGCTCGGCGAGTCGGAGCTTCATCAACGGCACAAGGCTGTGGCCTCCGGCGATCAGCTTTGCGCCGCCGTTGGCCGCCGCGAGCTTGGCGACCGCTTCATCGAGCGTCGTTGCGCGGTCGTAGTCGAAGGGCGAAGGGATCATGCGCGTGCTCCATGAATGATGCGCCACAGCTTTTCAGGACGCAGCATCATGTCGATGTGCGTGACGCCGAATTCGCTCAGCGCGTCGACGGCTGCCGACACGATGCAGGGGGTCGATCCGAGCGTGCCAGCTTCACCCACCCCTTTGGCGCCGAGCGGATTGACGGGGGTCGGCGTGACGGTGCTGTGGACTTCGAACCGGGGAAAGTCGGTCGCGCGGGGCAGCGCGTAATCCATCAGCGAGCCCGTGATGAGCTGACCGGATTCGTCGTACACGGCTTCTTCGATCATGGCCTGTCCGATTCCCTGGGCGAGGCCGCCATGAATCTGGCCTTCGACGATCAAGGGATTGATCAAATTGCCCGCATCATCAACGGCGACGAACTTGAGGAGTTTCGGTTCGCCCGTTTCGCGATCGATTTCGAGCATCGAGATGTGGCACCCGAACGGATACGTGTTATTCGTCGGCTCGAAGAAGGCTTCTTCGCTCAGTCCCGGCTCCATTCCGTCGGGCAGCGGCACCGGCACGTAGGCGAACGCCGCAACATCGGCAAACTTCTTCGCCGACGTCGGCGCGCCCTTCACCGCGATGGTGCCGTTCTCGAAGACGAGATCGGCGACGCTTGCCTCGAGCATCTCCGCGGCAAACCTGGCCATCTTCGTTTTGACCTTCGCGCCTGCCATCAGCAGCGTCGTCCCTCCGACGGCCTGCGACCGGCTGCCGAACGTGCCGACGCCCTGCTTGACGATGCCCGTATCGCCGTGATGAATCGTGATGTGTTCGATCGGAACACCGAACTCGTCGGCGAGCATCTGCGCGAATGTGGTCTCGTTGCCCTGCCCGTGAGGTGATGCGCCGGTCGTGGCGCTGATGCGACCGTCGCGCTCGATCGTGACCTGCGCGTGCTCCCAGCCGCCCGTGGGCAGCGATGACGAAGGACCGATGCCGCATACCTCGACGTACATCGAGAGGCCGAGGCCGACGAGTCGTCCCTCGGCTTTGGCCGCATCGCGCTCTGCCTGGAGTCCCTTCCAATCGGCGGCGCGCAGCGCGACGTCCATCGCCTTTTCGTAGTCACCGGAATCGTAGACGGCACCCATTTGGGTCTGGTAGGGGAACTGATTCGGCGCGATGAAGTTTCTCCGCCGCACGTCGGCGGGATCCATCTTCAGTTCCCGTGCGAGCATGTCCATCGCGCGCTCGATGAAGTAGCTCGCTTCTGGACGGCCGGCGCCCCGATACGCGTCCGTCGACGTTTTGTTGGTGAAGACTTCGGTCAGGGTCGTTCGGATTGCTGGGATGTCGTAGGTCGCGTTGGCCATCATCATCGCGAGCGTCGGGACGGCGGCGGTCAACAGCATGTTGTAGGCGCCCACATCGGCGATCAGCCGAAGCTTCAGCCCGAGCACCTTGCCGTCGCGCTGTGCCGCGAGCTCCACGTATCCGATCAGATCGCGGCCGTGCGTGGTGGCGAGAAACGCTTCAGATCGATCCTCGATCCATTTGACGGCCGTGCCGAGATGCTTGGACACTGCGGCGGCGACGTACTCCTCACCGTAAATGTTGATCTTCGAGCCGAAGCCGCCGCCGACTTCCGGCGCGATGGCCCGCACCTGGTCCTGACCGAGGCCGGTCATCGCCGCGATCATCGTGCGCAGGATGTGCGGGTTCTGCGTCGACGACCAGATCGTCATCGAGCCTTTCCCCGGCTCGTAATGCGCGACGACGCCGCGTGCCTCTATCGAGTTGGGCACCAGTCGGTGATTGACCATCCGTTGCGTGATGATCACATCGGCGTTCTTGAAGGCGCGGTCAATCGCCGTGTCGTCGACCTTCCCGTCCAGGGTCACGCCGGTGCCGCTGGGTACGAGTGGCACCGCGAGGTTGTTCGGGAATTCGGGGTGGATGACGGTCGGCTTGCCGGTCATCGCGAGCTCCGGATCGACGACGGCCGGCAGTGTCTCGTACTCGACGGTGATGGCGTCGATCGCATCGCGCGCGATGTAGCGATCGCTGGCGACGACGACGGCCACAGGTTCCCCGACGTAGCGCACCGTATCGACGGCGACGGCGCGGTGAGCGGGCGATGGAAACGGGGTAGCAATGGGCATCGGGCCGAGCAAGTCCGCGATCTGCGCCCCGGTCAGTACGGCTTCCACCCCGTCCATCGCCTTGGCCGCGCTCGTGTCGATTGACCGAATGCGTCCGTGTGCGACATCGCTGCGCTTGAACGCGATGTGCAGCATGCCTGCAATCTTCACGTCATCGACGAAGGTTGCACGTCCCTGAATGAGACGCGGATCCTCGCGGCGCTTGACCCGTTGACCTACGAGTTTCGGCAGTACGGGCGACGTCGACATGTGCTTTACCTCTTGGAACTGGACGCTGCGGAGCGGCTTCTGTTGGCGGCGTGCTGGATGGCGTTGACGATGTGCTGATAGCCGGTACAGCGGCAGAAGTTGCCGCTGATCCCTTCACGGATCTGGTCCTCCGTCGGTTGCGGGTTGTCCGCGAGCAGATTGACTGCCGACATGATCATGCCGGGCGTGCAGAAACCGCACTGCAGACCGTGCTCTTCCCAGAAGCATTCCTGCATCGGGTGCAGTTCGCCATTGGCGGCGAGCCCTTCGATGGTCGTGATCTTCGACCCATCGGCCTGCACGGCGAACACGGTGCACGACTTGACGCTCCTGCCGTCGATGAGGACGGTGCAGGCGCCGCATTGGCTGGTATCGCATCCGACGTGAGTCCCGGTCAGATTCAGCTGTTCGCGGAGAAAGTGGACCAACAGCAGCCGCGGCTCCACCTGTGCCTTGCGAACTTTGCCGTTCACGGTCATCGAAACCGCAGTCATAAACCTCCCGAGCAACCGGCTTTAGCCGGCCCGCTGGTCATGCAGGAACTGGATGAGCAGTTTGCTCACCTGCTCCGGCTGCTCCTGCTGCACCCAGTGTCCGGCTCCATCGACAAGATGGAAGCCGGCCATTTTCGTGCACGCCGTGCTCCGCATTCGGTCCACCGCACCGGGTGTCTGATACACGCCCCAGTCGCTGCCGCCGCCGACGAACATCGATGGCACGTCGATCGAACGATCCGCGAACGTTCGGAGCTCTGCGATCGTTTTGGGATCCGAGCCGCGACGTACCCGATAGCCCTGAAGCGCGCCGGTGAATTCCGTGCGCGCGTATTCAGATGCGTATACGTCGACCTCGGCCTCGGTCAGCCACTTGCACGCGGCGATCTCGGCGGCTGACGGCATGAACGGAGCCACGGTTTCCGCCATCCCCTTGTCACGCTCCATGACGTAGTACGTGGGGATCTGCGCCATCTCCGTCGCCGTCCGCGCTTTCAATGGATGCGGCTTGTTCCCTTTCCAATCGGCGCTCTTGTAGTGGTAGTACGCGCGGAAAAAGGCGTGGAGGCCCTGCGGAGCATGCAGCATGTTGTCGTTGGCGCCGCGTGTGCGCTGATAGTTCTGGTAGTACTTCCTCGGCGGATTCAGCTTTGCCAACTCCGCGTCGAGCTCGTCGTCATTGACCGCCGGACGCGGCGGAGCGGCGCCGTTGGCCGTGTTGAACGCTAGCGACGGCGAGCCTTCGAAGGGCGAGCTCATGATCGTCACCGAGCGAAAGATGTCGGGTCGGATGAGGGCCGCCCACGAGGCAACCGGTGCTCCGGCATCGTGGCCCACCACCATCGCAACCGAGCGATACCCGAGCGCATAGACGAGACCCATCGCATCTCTGACCATGTTGAGGATGCGGAACGGATCGGGATCCGCGTCGTAGGAACCATCCCAGCCCGTCGTCCGCCCGTAGCCGCGTTGGTCGGGAGCAATCACGTGGTAGCCGGCCGATGCCAGCGGGAGCATCACCTTGCGCCAGCTGTAAGCGAGCTCGGGAAAGCCGTGGAGAAGCAGGACGGCTGGGCGCCCCGCTGGCTCGTAGCCCGCTTCCAGCATGTGCACCGTGAGGCCGTTGACGTTCGCCACGCGTCTCGAGCGGATGCCGGGAGGGATCGTGGAATTGCCGTACGGCGGCAAGCTCTCGATATCGCTGCCGCGCTGTGATGCCGGCGTCGCACCTTGCGCCAGCGTCACACCGCCGATTGCCGCGGCCGACGCGGTGACCAGAAAATCGCGCCGCGAGGTGGAGCTCACGAGGTCCTCTTCCGCGCCGGCACTGGCACGCCCGCGATCTTCACGGTGACCATGTTCAGTGTCGATCTCGTCGTGAAATAAAGCGTCTTCCAATCGTCTCCGCCAAAGGCAACGTTAGTGGTGGCTGGCTGACCGTGGACGATGCGTCCCAGCTTCTTGCCATTCTTGTCCATGACGTACAGCCCGCCGGCGCCGCCGGTGTAGACATTCCCGGCGACGTCCACTTTCATCCCGTCGGGCACGCCCGGCTCAGCCCCGCCCATATCCGCGAATAGACGGCTCGTCTGCTTCGCGACGGTTCCATTCGGCAGCAGGTCGTACGCGCGGACGATCCGCCGGCGTGCATCGTTGACGTAGAGAATGCTTTCATCCGGGGAGAAGGCGAGTCCGTTGGGACCGATCAAGTCGTCGACGATGAGCGAGATCGAGCCGAGATCGGCGGACACGCGGTAGACCCCGGCGATCGTGACGTCGAACTGATCGGGGGCGAGCGGCCCGCCGGGATCGGTGAAATAGATGCTGCCGTCCGACTTGACGATGACGTCGTTCGGCCGCAGCAGACGCTTGCCCTGGAAGTTGTTCGCGACGACTGTGATGCTGCCGTCGGGATCTTCACGTGTGACGCGCCGCGTCAGATGTTCGGCAGAGATCAGCCGTCCTTGGAGATCGCGCGTAAGCCCGTTGGCTTCGTTGGTCGGCGTCTTGACGACGGACGCGCCCTGCCCAGGCGTGAACTTCATCCTTCGGCTGGTCTGAATATCGTTGAAGAGCAGATAGTGGCCCTCGGCGATCCACACAGGGCCTTCGGCCGGGCCGATGTCGCCGCCAAAACCCGTGGCGAGCTCGCGAATCGTCTGAGACGAGTCGATGATGGCGTCGAGCTCTGGCGCCAACCGCTCTATGCGTTTCGTCGTCTGTGTCCAGGCGCTGCGCGTCGGCCCCGCGAGTGCGAGAGCGCCTGCGGCGCCAAGCATTTCGAACAAGCCTCGGCGGGAAATCGGGTGGGGTCCCTCCATGACGTCCTTTCTCTGGCTAGCCAGACCCTTTCTTTAACCACGAAGGCCTGTCGGCGCTGACGAAGAACGCGAAGCAGAATTCTCTTTGTGTTCTTCGTGGTCTGTCGCGAAGCGACCTTCGTGGTTTAACGCGTGAAGTCGGATCCCTGAACACTGACGCCGGAAAACGGCCGTATCGTAACTCCAAAGCGAGCAGCGTGCGCCGGTGTTGCGCGCCGGGTGCTTCGGTGGGAGAATCCGTTCCCGAGTCGGAGTCAGGTGATGACCCGACTCACATCAGCACTGCCGACGCGTGAGTCGGGGCATCACCTGACTCCGACTCGGAGGACAGATGAAAACAATCGCCGCATTCCTTCTCGTCGGTTCGATGGTGCTGGCGTTTGCTCCTCGGACGCTCGCGCACCACAGTGCCGCAGCCTTCGACACCCAGAAGGAAGCCAAGGTGACCGGAACAGTCACCGAGTTCTCGTTCCGCAACCCGCACGTATATCTGGTTCTCCAGGTCAAAAAGCCTGATGGATCGACCGCGCGGCTCGAAATCGAAGCCGGAGCGGCATCGGTGCTCAATCCGCTCGGGTTCACGAAGGATTCGCTCAAGGTCGGTGACGTCGTGACGATCGCCGGCAACCCGGCACGCGCCAAGCCCGACGCGCTGATGCTGGGAAAGGATCTGATCAAGCAGGATGGGTCCTACTACCCGCTCTTCATCGGCTCGCGCAGCGTGTACGTGGCGAAGGACGCAGCGGCGACCACCATTGCGGGCACCTGGTTTCCCCCGTTCAGCGAAATGAATGCCTTCGGTGCGGCCGTGAGGACCTGGCCGCTGACCGACGCCGGCAAGGCGGCGATGGCCAGCTTCGATCCCAAGGCAACGGCGCAGAAGGACTGCATCCCCGTCGGCGTGCCGAACCTGATGCTCTACGCGGTCGCCGACACCATCACGGTTCAACGCGACCGGGTCGTGATGAAGGTCGATTGGATGGATTCGGAACGGACCATCTTCCTCGACGGCCGCAAGCATCCGCCCGCGAGCGAGACGTTCCTGCACGGTCACTCCGTGGGACATTGGGAAGGCGACACGCTGGTCGCCGACACCACGAACTTCAAGGAACATCCGCTCGGTCTGTCCACGGCTGGATTGCCTGGCAGCACGAAGAAACACGTCACCGAACGCTTCCGCCTCGGTGAGGGCGGCAAGGTGCTGATGTATTCGGGGGTGGTCGAGGATCCCGTGTATCTGACCCGACCTGTCGAGTGGTCGGGGAAGTGGCAATATCGACCTGGCATGCCGCACTCCAATCAGAAGTGCGACCTGACCGTCGCCCACAAATACCTGGGAGACTTCAACTAGACGCGTTCACTTCGTCGAATTCTTTTCGAGCGTCACCAGCGTCGGTCCCGGTGGTCCTACCGGCAGCAGGCTTGGTCCGCTGCGCACGAAGATCTTCTTCGGATCCACCTTCGCGTCGAAGACCAGACCGATGAAGCAGTTGCTCATCTCGTCCCAGTTCTGAAGACCCCAGCGGATTTCCTTCGTCGGATCCGGATTGAACCGGTTGGCGAAGGAGTTGTCAAAATGCGAGATGCCGATGAGGCGCGTCCCCTTCGGCAGATCAATCGGCTGCGTAAAGACGAAGCCCAGCTGCCAGTTGAAGTCCCACTTCGATTTGAACAGCGTCTGCGACTCGCCGTTCGGAAAGATCGCACGCATCTCGTAGTCCTTGCCGCGGAGGTGCATGTGCGGTTGCGCGTACACGAGCTTGAGGTCCGTGGTCGCCGTCACCTCGCTGACGACTTCGGCGTTGTTGTCGCCCGCGGGGATGACGAGGTTGCCTGCAGTCGGTCCGTATGACGTGAAGTAGCGCGTCGTGTGCGGCCCCTTCGCGAAGACGATGCCGACCTTCGTGCGATCGACCTGCGGCGTGCCGACGGCCGTGTAGTGGATCTCGAAGACCAGATCGGATCCCTTCGGGACGAATTTCGCCGAGTCGCCGAAGTCGAACGTCTGCGCGCCAAGGCCCGGATTGAACTTGCCGAGGATGTCGATGTCGTCCTCGCCGATCTTCGGCCGCTGGCTCTGTGGATACGCGACACCCGGGACAGCGTCGGACATCCACTTCGATCCGGGCGGCAGTACCCAGACCTCGCCGTGATGCACGACCTTCGCGTTGCCCGGACGCATTTCCGCCGCGCGTACCCACGTGTCCTCGGGGAAATTCGCCTTCACGAGCATGTATTGGTATTCGATCGTCCCCGTCGCCTGCACCTGGAAGTCGGTCGGCATCTCGACGACGAGATCGGGCGTCAGGTTCCAGCCGTCGACGAAGGTGACGGGATCAGGTTTGTCTTTCGCGTCGCCTTCGACGGCGCCGCCATCCGCCCACGCCGCGAGTATCTCGCGCTCGGCAGAGGTAAGCCGGGCGGCGTTCGAGAACTTATGGTCGTATTGCGGCTCGACCGGCCACGGCGGCATCTTCTGTAAGAGCACCGCCGCCTTGATCGCGCGGGCCCACGGCCGCGCATCCGCGAAGGTGAGGAGCGACATCGGCGCCACTTCGCCCGGCCGATGGCACATCTGACAATGTTTCTGCAGGATGGGCAGGACGTCTTTGTTGAACGTCGTGTCGGCCGTGGCGCTCGCCGGAATGGCCAGCGCGCCGAGGAGGATGACCGTCCGAGGGACGATTCTCATAAACACCTCGCGGAAGCGGAGACGATTGTCACATACAATTCCCGGCTACGACCGATAATGCGCGCCTCGAAGCCCGGGCGTTTCATTTCATGAAACCTGTAGCGCTCCTCGCCGTTCTTCTCGCTGCCGCGCCAGCCTTCGCGCAGGCACCAGATGGCGCTCAGATCTTCGCGGCAAGTTGTTCGACCTGCCATAACGGCGCTGGGGACTCGCGAGCACCGGTGCTGGATGCGCTTCGCGCGCGAGCGCCGGACGCGATTATCGAAGCGCTCATGACGGGCGCCATGCGAGCTCAAGGTTCGAGATTGAGCGGACCGGAGCGGCGCGCGGTCGCCGAATTCGTCACAGGCAAGCGCATCGGCGGCGACGTGACTGGAGCCGACAAGGGACGCTGCGCTTCTCCGCCGTCGACAGGTCCGATCCGTGATTTCGCCGTTGGTCCGCACTGGAGTGGGTGGAGTCCCTCACCGACGAACACGCGCTTACAACCGTCGGATCAAGCTGGCCTCCAGGCCGCTGATGTCCCACGACTCGCACTGAAGTGGTCCTTCGGATTTCCCGACGCGTCCGTGGCGTGGTCCCAACCGACGGTCGCCGATGGTCGCGTGTTTGTCGGAAGCCAGAACGGGACCGTGTACGCGCTGAATGCCAAGACCGTTGTATCTACTGGACATTCAGCGC
>Ga0310810_10005311_pt1 | contig 14392 bp, 17 predicted proteins | sample NCmetagenome_FD_207641 | JGI IMG/M metagenome (GOLD analysis project Ga0310810, IMG submission 207641) | Soil microbial communities from experimental microcosm in Duke University, North Carolina, United States - NC | ecosystem: Engineered > Artificial ecosystem > Soil microcosm > Unclassified ... | reverse complement strand
GCACCTCACTGTCGCTCGTCATCGATCAGTTCAACTCGCTGAGCAGCTTCGCCGCGGTCGTCGAGCGCCTCGGGGTCTACCGGGAGGCGTCCGGAGCCGGCCCCGGCGCTCGTCGCGATGGCCGGATCGAAACCGTCGAGGCCGGCGGCCTCTCGATCGAGCGGCTGACCCTCAACACGCCAGACGACCGCCGCACCCTGGTCCGCCACCTGTCGCTCGACGTCGCAGACGGCGGGGCCCTGCTGATCGTGGGCGACAGCGGAGCCGGCAAGACGTCGCTGCTCCGCGCGATCGCCGGGCTGTGGCGGTCGGGCCGTGGTCGCATCGTCCGGCCGCCCCTCGCCCAGGTGATGTTTCTCCCGCAGCGTCCCTACATGATCCTCGGCTCGCTTCGCGAGCAGCTGTGCTACCCGCACGCGGACGACGTCTCCGGCGAGCGATTGGCCGAGGTCCTGCGCCTCGTGCGCCTCGAGGGTTTGCCCGAGCGCATCGGCGGGCTCGACGCGGAAGTCAGGTGGGAGGACTTTCTCTCCCTGGGCGAGCAGCAGCAGATCGCGTTCGCCCGCCTGCTGCTGAATCGCCCCGCCTACGCGTTCCTGGACGAGGCCACCAGCGCGCTGGACCCCGGCAAGGAGCAGGCGCTTTACGAGTGTCTGGAGTCGGCGCGGATAAGGATCGTGAGCGTCGGCGACCGTCTCCGGCTGCCCCGGTACCACCGCCGGATCCTCGAGCTGCTCGGAGACGGCCGCTGGCGACTCGGGAGCGCCGCCGGCTAGGCGGCCTTGCTGAGGGCTCGCACGATCTCACGGCAGAAGGCCGGGAGGTCGTCGGGCTTGCGCGCGGTGATCAGGTTGCCGTCCACCACCACCTCGGCGTCCGACCACCGGCCGCCCGCGTGCACCATGTCGTCCTTGATCGAGAAGAACGAGGTGACGTTCTTGCCCTTGACCACGTCCGCGCTGGCCAGCATCCACCCCGCGTGGCAGATAGCCGCCACCACCTTGCCCTGCTGCGCCGCCTCGCGCACCAGCTTCACCATGCCCTCGTGCCGCCGCATCATGTCCGGCGCGTACCCACCCGGCACGATCACCGCGTCGAACTCCACCGCGCTCACCGCGTCGGCCTGCACGTCCACCGTCACCGGGTAGCCGTGCTTGGACGCATAGGTCTTGGCCCCGCCGGCGCCCACCACGCGGACCTCGGCGCCCTCCTCCTTCATGCGGTAGTACGGCACCCACAGCTCCATCTCCTGGTAGAGGTTCTCGGCCAGGATCGCGATACGCTTGCCCTTCAGGCTCATGTGCGCCTCCTCAGGATTGTCTGGGATGGTCCCGTCGGCGCCCGGCGGGCGCGCTCGTCCGCTCGGGTGGCGCCGATGCTTCGACCGAAGCATACGCCCGCCCCGGGCGCCAAGGAACTGCAGGTCCACGCGCCGAGTTAACCAGCCCGTGGGTTCCCTGGCGAGGCCGATCGGCTGGACGGCGTGGAGCCGGCACGCCGTCGCCGCGCTCGCCTTCGCGACCGCGGGGATCGCCCTCGCGACCTCGCCCGCCCGGGCGGCGCACGGGGCCCCGATCCCCGTCCTCACGACCGACCCGGAGTACGCCAAGCGGCTGCTCGACGCCGGACAGCCGCTGGCGTTCGTCGACCTGCGCCCGGCGGCGGACTTCGCCCGGAGCCGGCTACCCCACGCCCGATCGATCCCCCTGCCCGAGCTTCGCCGGCGCTATCACGAGATTCCTCGCGCGGAGCTGGTGGTCCTGTACTGTGACTGTCCGGCGGAGGAGCTCGCCGCCGCGTTCCGGTTCGTGGTGGCCGAGGGCTACCAGAGCGCGAGCGTCCTGGCCGGTGGATTCAACGGATGGATCAAGCGCGGGTATCCGGTGGAGCCGCGATAGGAGAGGACCATGCAGAGGGCGTTCACGCTCGCCGTCCTGATCGGACTCGTCGCCCTGACCGGAGAGCGCACCGCCGCGCAGGCACCCCCGGCCCGGATCGAGGAGCTCGTCCTCCTCGACAACGACTCCGTCCGGCTCGTGCTCGTGACCTATCCGCCCGGAGCCGATTCCGATCTCCACTTCAACGTCGGGCCCGAGGTCACCATCGTCCAGGAAGGCGAGCTCGTCCTCTTCGCGCAGGGCCGGCGCGAGGTCGTCCGCTCCGGCGGGGCGCACTGGCTGCCGGACGCCACCACGCATCTCGCCCGCAACGAGACCGAGCGGCCGGTCCGGTTCTGGTCCCTGCTGCTCAAGCGCTGCGATTGACCGCGGTCGCCGCTCGCATGGCGTCATCGGACGGCCACCGGACCGGACCGGGCCTCGCGCTCGGGGCCGCCGCGCTGTTCGGCCTCAGCGCCCCGGCGGCCAAGCTGCTGGCGGGGGCGGTCGATCCGTGGCTCCTCGCCGGCCTCCTCTATCTCGGATCGGGGATCGGCCTCGGCCTCTACCACCTGACCGGCAGGCTTCTCGCGAAAGCGCCACGGGAGGCGCGCCTCGGGCGACACGATCTTCCCTGGCTCGCCGGAGCCATCGTGATCGGTGGGGTCATCGGCCCGGTGCTCCTCATGTATGGCCTCGCGCTCGGGACGGCGGTTCAGTCCTCCCTGCTCCTGAATCTCGAGGGGGTCTTCACCGCGCTGGTGGCCTGGTCCGTGTTCCGCGAGCACTTCGACGCCCGCATCGCCATCGGCATGGCGTCGATCGCCCTCGGGGCGGTGATCCTCGCCTGGAATCCCTCCGAGGCGTTCGCCCTGGAAGGCTCGGCCCTGCTCGTCAGTGCGGCCGGCCTGGCCTGGGCCATCGACAACAACCTCACCCGCATGGTCGCAGGCGGCGACCCGGTACAGATCGCGGCGCTCAAGGGCCTCACGGCCGGCTCGATCAATATCCTCCTGGCGACGGGCCAGCAGGCGGCCTGGCCCGGACCGAAGGTCATGATCTCCGCGGGCGTCGTCGGCTTCCTGGGATACGGCACGAGCCTCGTGCTGTTCGTGCTCGCCCTCCGCCTCCTCGGCAGCGCCCGCACCGGCGCGTACTTCTCGACCGCTCCCTTCATGGGCGCGATCGCGGCGGCGGTCGCGCTCCGGGAGCCGCTGGGCGGGCGCTCGCTGCTGGCCGCGGTCCTGATGGGGATCGGGGTCTGGCTACATCTCACCGAGCGCCATCACCACGAGCATCAGCACGAGGCGCTCGAGCACACCCACGCCCACGTCCACGACGAGCACCACCAGCATGCCCACCCGCCGGGAACTCCGACCGGAGAGCCGCACAGCCATGCCCACGTCCACGAGCCGCTCCGTCACAGCCATCCGCACTTCCCCGATCTGCACCATCGCCACCACCACTGACGCCCCGCGGCCTACTCGGGCCACGACCTCCGGACCCAGGCGCAGACGCCGGTCGAGCGAGGTCCATCGAGGGCACAGGTCGCCCAGACGCAGCGCTCGAGCCAATTGCACACCGTTTGCGCCTCGTTTTCCGACAGGCTCCGCCCAGGCAGCTCCTCGACGCCATTCATCGAGATCACGACCGCGGAGTACGAGCCGTCGCCGCTGACCGGGCACGTCTCGTGACGGCCCGCGCCGGCCCGCAGCGAGCTGTTCCTGCGAACCCCGGACGGTCGCTACGGACACGTGAGCGCCATTGGCGGGCTGCCCTTCGGCCGCCTACCGGTGGCATGTCGGGGCGGGCCAGCTTCGCCCGGACCGGATCCGTCACCGTCTCCGTCGGCCGCCAGGACTCGGCCGCCGCTCAGACCGAGTGCCAGGAGCAGCACCACGCCGAGCCGCCCCGGAAGTCGCTCATCCGCCGTAGCCCCAGTTCCAGCACGGGAGCCGCTCCTTCCAGAACCAGTCGTCGCACAGAGCTTCGTCGCAGCGGCGCCGGCACTCCGGCTCGGTGACGTCGGCCGTGCACTGCAGGGCGGCCGCCATCCAACAGTAGCAGGCCCCGCGCAGCCCGCCGGCCCGGTCCGGCTCCGCCGCGGGCCCGTCTGCGGCCGCTCCGGCGAGCAGCACCAGGCCGAGCGCGCCGATCCTGATCCTCGCCATCATTGCGGCCACCTCCCGATCTTCCTATACTCCTGCGGTATGCGCCCGCGATGGCCGATGATCGCTCTCCTCCTGCTCTCGGGGCTGGCGCCCGGCCTGGCGAATCTCGGGCACGCCGGCCCGGCGTACGTCCTGCGCGCGGTCGCGCGCACGGGCGACGCCGCCCCGGGCGGCGGCACCTTCGATCGATTCGGCCAGGAGGCGCTGCCCATCGTCGCGCCGGTCAACACCCGGGGCGACGTCGCCTTCTTCGCGAGCCTCAGCCGGGGCCCCTCGGACGAGGGCATCTTCCTCCAGCGTGCCGGGCGTATCGTGACGGTGGCCCGCGAAGGCGACCGGGTGCCGGGCGTCGGTCGCCTCTCCGGATTCGGCAAGCACCCGACGCCGGCTCTGAACGACGCGGGGGTGGTCGCGTTCACGGCCGCGGTGGCGGGCGGACGCGCCGTCGAGGGCGTCTTCATCTGGTCCGCCGGACGTCTGCGCGCGGTCGCCACCACCGGCACCCCGGCCCCGGGGATCCCGTCCGGCGTCGTCGCGGGCGTCGACGCTCCGGCCATCAACGCGGGCGGCGAGGTGGTCTTCCTCGCCACGATCCGGCGTGGCCGCGAGTCGATCGAGGCGATCCTCGCCAGTCGCGGCGGGACGCTGCGGAAGGTCGTGGCTCAGGGGGATGCCGCTCCCGCCGGCGGCGTCTTCGCCGGCTTCGGCCCGCCCGCGGTCAACGCGCGCGGCAGCGTGGCCTTCGCCGCGGTCGTCGAGGGCAAGTCGGTGCCGGGCGGCATCTTCGTGGCGGCCGGCGACCGCATCCAGATGCTGGTCGGCGCCGGCGAGGACACCCCGATCGGCGGCATCTTCGCCAAGTTCTCCGAGCGCATCGCGCTCGACGACGGCGGCCTCATCGCCTTCCACGGCATGCTCAAGTTCGCGCCGGTCGAGGCGGCGATCTTCGCGGTGGAAGGCGGCCGCCCCCGCGCCGTCTCTCGGCTCGGCGACTCTGCGCCAGGCGGCGGGACCATCGCCCAGTTCGGGCTCTGGCCCGCGGTCGACGGGGGCGGCGCCATCGCGTTCGCCGCGTCCATCGAGGGCGGACCCGCACCGGTGGCCATCCTGATGGCGGACGGGACCGGGCTCTCCCGCGTGGTTGCGGTCGGCGACACGCTGCCCGCCGGCGATCACATCGCCTCGCTCACGCTCTACCCGGTGGTCAGCGTGGGGCACCGTGGTCACGTGACGTTCGCGGTGGCGCCGATCGCCACCGGGGAGGGACCGGAGGGTCTCTTCACCGCCCAGCCCTCCCCCGCTCGCTGACCGCTCCCGCGCACCCGCAGCGCTCAGTTCATGTCGTACGGCGGATACTCGAGGAACACGTTGGCCGCGGTGACGAGGACGAGGCGGCTCGTCACCCGCGCGGGCAGCGATTCCCCCCGCAGCATTCGCATCGCGAGCGGCAGGATCTCGTAGCCACAGCGGTCGAGAAAGAACGCCACCGAGCCGATGACGATGCTGCCGCGATTGGCCGGGTCGATCTCCTTCCGCTCGTTCATGCCCCCGTGGATCGTCCGGTCCACGCCGTGGCTCACGATCGCGGCGTCGTGGACACGGCCCGCGCTCTCCACCGTGGATTTCACCGCCAGCGCGGTCGTGTCGTCGGTGGCGGCCAGGAGCAGCTTGCCGGTCGGGTGCGCGCCGAGGAACTTGCCGAGGAGGGGGCCGACCTGGGCCGGGTTGCCCCTGGTATCGAGCGCAGTCACGCGCACCGCGGGCAGGCGCTGGGCGAGCGCCTCCGTGACTCCCCGGGCGCGCTCCGGAACCCGATCCGCCGCCGCCGAGAGATTGCCGACCACCGCGGCCGCCGTCGGCTGGCCGCGCCACGACCGGAGCGCGAACTGGGCCAGTGCCTCCCCAGCGACGTGGCCCGCCGCCAGGTTGTCCAGGGTATAGAGAGGCGCCCCCGGAACCGGATAGTTCAGGGCCAGGATCGGGATCCCGGCCGCCTTGAGCTTCTGGGCGATCGCCGCGTTGGCCGCGCCCTGGTGGTACTGGATGTAGAGGTCGACCTTCCGGGCGATCGCCGCGTCCGCGTTCTGGAGCGCGCGTGCGTCGTCGCGCTGGTTGTCGTAGTAGACCATCTCGACCGGGTGGGCCCGCGCGGCGAGCATGAAGCTCTCGCGGATCTCGCGCCCGGTGAAGCCGGTCCCCTCGACGGTGACCCCGGGCTCCTCGGTGAGGTTGGCGAACGCGACGACGTACCGGCGCTGGGCCCCCGCCGGCCAGAGTCCCGCCGCGACGACCAGAAGCGCGACCAGGCCGGCCGCGACCGGCCAGACACGTGGACGCCGGCGGCCCCTGAGGGAGGACGCCGGCGCCCGGTCCTTCACGAGCGATGCTCCGAGGGAGCGATCTAGCGGATCGCCTCGATCCCGACGAAGTTGCCGGTCAGACCGACCGCCTTCGGCACCGTCATGTTGAAGAAGAACGTGGCGCGCCCGGTGGCCGCGGCCTCGGCGGCGATGAGATCGGTGCGAACGTTCTCGATGATGTGGATGCCGTTGTCGGTGAGCAGCATGTTATGGACGATGAAGGCTTCCTTCGGGCTCTCGCCGGGGATGACCTCGACGCCCCAGGTGTCGTTCCCGACCGCCACGATCTTCTGGGAGATCAGCCAGGTGGCCGCGTCCTTGCCGATGCCGGGCTCACCCGAGTTGTACGTCGCGTTCTGGGCCGGGTACTGCTCGAAGAGGTCGCCCCACCCGGTGTGGATGATGACGATGTCTCCCTCGCGCAGCGTGACGTTGTACATCTTGAGGCCGGCCTGGATGTCGGCCGCGGTGATCACGGTGCCCTTGTCGAGGCACGGCTTCTTGCAGGCGGGGTTGCTCTTGAGCTTGTTGGCCTGCTGGTAGACCTTCACCATGTCCACAATGACACCGCGGGTCGCGAAAGGCTTGAGGTGCTCGAGACCCAGCTTGGTCATGGCGTTCTGGGTGATGAACTTGCCCATCGGGGTCTGGTTGTAGTAGCAGTCCTTCCGTCCGATGTGCCCCATGCCGTCGAGGTGCGTGCCGACGTGGCTCTGGCTGAGCCAGGTGTCTTCCATGTAGGTCAGCTGGTTCTCGCCGAGCGCGCCCCCGGGGGCGAGCGTGGTCGCGGTCAGAATCGTCTTGGTGAACCGCGTGCCGAAGAGCGGGATGCCGTCGGCCAGCGGATACGCCATCGCGATAACCTTCCCATCCTTGATCTCGGTGGCGGCGGCCTTGGTCACGGCCGGGGTGATGCGGTTGGTCGCGCCGGTCTGATCGTTGGGGCCCCAGGGCGAGGCCGGAACCAGTGTCTTGCAGTCGGACTGGGCGGACGCCGCCGAGCCGAAGGCGAGCACCATCAGGGCCGCTATCACCACTACGATCGCTCTTGGCTTCATTGCCGACTCCTTGTTCTCCGTGAGAGGGCACGCCGCGCGTCGCGGGGTTGACGCCGGGGGCATCCTAGGTCAGCCGGGAGCGCGAGGTCAAGTCCTCGGGAATAGCGCAAGGCGTCATGCCGTCCCCCTTGACCGCAGGGCGACCTTCCTCCACTATCGGCCGGCCGATGGCCTCTCTCGGGCGGGCCGCGCTCCTGCTGTTCATCGCCGTGACCCTCGCGGCGGCCGGGGTCCCACCCGCCCTCGACGAGGACCGCAGCGTCCCCGGCTTCTGCAGCCCCGACTGCCCTCTCCAGCAGGTCGCCCACTCGGTCGCGGTGGCACCCGCTCCCGTTCGTCACGACGGGAGCGTCGAGCCCGCGCGCGAGCGGCCGACGGCGGAGCCGGCGGGCACCTGCCTCGTCCCGGTCGCGCTTCCCGACGCGCCCCGGGCCCCGCCGCTCGCGTAGCGCCCCGCCCCTCGACACGCCCCGGCGGCTCATTGGCCGCGCCGTCAACTCACGCACCTGCTCCCGGAGGGCGCTCTCATGTGGAACCGTGCTCGTCTGTGGCCCTTGCTCTTGCTGTCACTCTGGCCGGGCGGTCCGGTGCCCGCGTACGCCGAGGATACCGAGACGATCCGGCGCGAGCTCGGCGAGGTCCAGCGGCAGCTCGACTCGGTCCGCGAGCAGTACGAGCAGCGGCTGCGCGAGCTGACCAGCCGCCTGGAGCAGCTCGAGTCACAGCGCCGGGTAGACGCTCCCGCCCCGGGGGCGGCGGCCCCGTCCTCCGCGGCACCTGCCGCGGGACCGGCAACCACCGTCCCGCTCACCACCGCCGCGTCGGGCACGGCCACGCCTCCGGCCGGCGAGCCCACGGTCGGCGAGCTGCTGGCCCCGCGGCAGCCGTTCGCTTTGGCCCAGCCCGGCCGCACGCTCCTGTTCGACATCGGGGTGAGCGGCGACTTCGTCACCGACTTCACGTCGCGTACCCGCGAGCGCCGCCAGGACGGCACCTTCGCCGGGCGCGAGAACCGCTTCTTCCCTCGCGAGGTCGAGCTCGGCCTCTTTGGCCGGGTGGACCCGTACGCGAGCGCGGTGGTGCGGCTGTCCGCCGGCGAGGAGCCCGCCGGGCTCGAGCCGTCCGACCGCAGCCTCACCGTCAAGGTGGACGAGGCGAACCTCACGCTGCTCACGCTGCCCCTCGGCACGACCGCGCGGCTGGGGTTGATGCGCCCTCGCTTCGGCACGCTGAACGTGGTCCACCAGGACGACCTGCCCCAGATCGACCGGCCGAACGTGCTGAGCCGGTTCTTCGGCGAGGAGCAGATGGACGGCGAGAAGGGCGTGGAAGCCTTCTGGGTGCTGCCCCTGCCGGTCTACAACGAGCTGTCGGTCGGCGCCTTCGACGGCGACAACGAGGTGGCCTTCGGCCGCGGCACCCTCCGCGACCCGCTGGTGATGGGTCGCTGGCGCACGTTCCTCGAGCTCGAGGAGCGGGGCGGCCTGCAGGTCGACGTCTCGGCCGCGAGCGGCATCGCCACCGACGCGCATCGCAACACCGTCCTCGGCCTGGGCGCCAAGTACAAGTGGGCGGCGCCCGGCTCCGGCTTTCCCCTCTTCACGCTCGCCGGCGAGGCCCTCTACGGTATCCGCACCGTGGCCGACGAGAGCGTGGCCTCCGGCCGGCGGCACGCCGAGCGCTGGGGCGGCTATCTCTACGCGCAGTACGATTTCACGCGGCGCTGGGCGCTCGGGCTGCGCGGCGACTGGACCGAGCTGCCGGTCGACCGGGGGCGCGAGTGGGCGATCTCGCCCTACCTGCAGTTCAAGCCGTCGGAGTTCCTCCGCTTCCGCGCCCAGTACAAGCGCACCGAGGGCTCGGGCGCGGTGGAGCGGGTGGCCGACGAGTTCTTCCTCCAGGGCACGTTCATTCTGGGGGCCCATCCCACGGAGCGCTTCTGATGCGCCCGCCGGCGCGTCCCATCATCGCGGTCGGCCTGCTGGGCATCCTCCTGGCCGGCCTTCCCGCCCCCCGCGGAGCCGCCGAGCCTCCGCTGCGCGTCCTGGCCACCTTGCCGGATCTCTGGTCCATCACCCGCGCCCTGGTCGGCGACCTCGGCCAGGTCCAGGTCGCGACCCGCCCCGGCCAGAACCCCCACGATCTCGAGATCCGGCCGAGCCAGGTCCTGCTCGTGCGGCGCGCCGAGATCCTGGTGCGCAACGGCCTCGAGGAAGACGCATGGATCGACCCGGTCGTCGAGAGCAGCGGCAACCCGCGCCTGCTGCGCGGCTCGCCGAGCGTGATCGAGAGTGCGCGGGGCCTGGTCCTGCTCAAGGTGCCGTCGGGGCCGGTGGACCGCTCGGTCGGCGACGTCCACCCTTCCGGCAACCCTCACTACACGCTCGACCCGGGCACGATGCCGGCCGTCACCGCGACGATCGTGAGCGGCCTCGTCCGTCTGCGGCCAGACCTGGCCGCGGCCCTCGAGGCCAATCGGCGGGAGTTCCTCTCCCGCGTCGAGGCCCGGTTCACGCGCTGGCGCGAAATGCTCGCCCCGCACCACGGGGCGCGGGTCGTCAGCTACCACGACAGCTGGCCGTACTTCTACCGTGCCTACGGGCTCGTCGAGCTCGGGGTCATCGAAGACAGGCCGGGCGTGCCGCCGACCCCGCAGCATCTGGCCCAGCTCGTGCGCCAGATGAAGGAGCGGCGCGCGCGCGTCGTCGTGCTCGAGAGCTGGTACCCGCCGGACACCGCGGCGGCGATCGCGCGCCAGGCCGGCGCCCGGCTGGTGGTGGTCCCGCAATCGCCCGGCGCGGTGCGCGGCACCGAGGACTACCTCGCGCACATGGACTATCTGGTCACCGCGCTGACCCGCGCCCTGTCGGAGGCCGACTAGGCACGGCGGCGACTCGCCGAGGCCGTCCGGGCGCGGGGCGAGCGCGCGGTGTCCTCCCTTACCCTCGCCCTGCCTTCAACCACAGGAGCCGGTCCCACGCGCTCGGGGCCCCGGTACTGACGTGACGCACCTTGCACTCGACCAAGCGCATGAGCTGCTCGAATCCAGGCATGCGCTCGTTGAAGCTCACCTGGCGCTGGCGGTCGATGGACAGCAGGCGCAGCACCCGGACCGGCCCTCGGATCGTCCTTCTCACGAAGTGCTGGATCTCACCGACGCCGCCCCATCCGAGACGCACGCGCGTTCCACCGTATCCGGTGGCCTCGACGTATTCGTCTGCCACCACGATTCGCCATGCGCTGCCCCAACCCGGACGCCCGACAACCCACCAGACCGCCCCGACCAGCACCGTCGCTGCCACCAGTACTCCGGGGACGCCGTGACGGACTCCCCATGCCGAGATCGCGATTCCGACCAATCCGACCCCCACGCGCGCGGCCACCTCCGCCAGTCGCGTCGAGAGCGAATACGCGAACGCGAGCCGCTTCACACCGAGCCCGATGACACCGGGCCGTTCGAGAACCATTGCTCCCTCGGCTATGGCCACTTGACTCTCCCCCTGTCTTCAGGCCTGCGTGAACCGCTCGGTGTCCGACCGTCACTCGACTACTTGCCGTGGCCTCTCTCCGGACCCTGCCCTCGCTCCTGCCCTTGTCCGCGCTCCTGACCCTGCTCCGGCCCATGCGGCGCCGGCTCACCCTTGCCCTGTGATCTGTCTTCATGGCCCTGCGACTTCGGCCCCGGTTGCTCGTGCCGAGCGACCGAGGGCTGCGCCTGGGGCGGCTGCTTCTGGCGCTGGACCGCCGGGGCCGGGACGGGAGCCGACCTCTGCACTTTCTCGGGCGGTGGCGAGCCGGGACGCCGGCCCGCCTGCTGCTTGTGCTCCCCCGGTTGCGGCGGCGCGCCCTGCCTCTGATACTGCTGCCGAGCCACCGGGTCCCGCGGCTGATACCGATACTTCTCGCGCTGCAACGCCTGCTGCTGCTCCACCCGGGGATAGCGATCCCCTGAATACTGGCGCTGGTAGACCGGCAGGGGAGCCGGTGCATGAGCCGTCCGCCGGTCCCAGTGGTCCCATCCCGCTCGGCGCTGCTCCCACTCGTGGCCCCAGCGCTCGCCCCAGCGTGGCGGCGCATCCGACCGCCACCCGGCCCAGGCAGCCGGTGGGTGACGATAGTAGCGAACGGGTATCCGCAGGATGAACGCGGGCACGCCTTCCGGGCCCACCAGCCCCCATGGTCCGTTGTACCAGGAGCTCGCGTACCAGTTGTCCCGCTGATAGGCCCAGTACAGGCCATCATAGAAGAACAGGTTCACGTCCCCTCTCGGGGCGTAGTACACCGGGTACTGCGGGACCACGACCAGCTCCGGAAACACCGGCAGATTGATCCCGATGCTCACGCCGGGCAGCCCGATGCCGACGCTCACCTGAGCGGCGACCGGACTCACCGAGCCCAGCACGACCAACAGCGCGATCAGTACGTAGCGCATGTCTCTCCTCTGCTAACGCCGATACTCTTCGTGGCGCTCGCGGTCGTCGCCGTGCCAGCCCCGACCACCGCGCTCGCGTCCCTCACCAACCGGGACGAGGATGCAGGCGGAGAAGGACAGCGCGCTGACGTGGATACTCCTCACTCAGTGTCCGCTGGAAGAGCCGCGCCGCCCATTGGACCTTCGCCCTACACCTGGAGGCGGTCGCGGGCGAGAATGGCTACGGCCCCTCGGGCGTCGTCCTGATCCTTTCCCGCTGGGTCGACTCCGAGCTACACCGAAGGGGCACCATCCGAAGGAGGGAGACACGACAATGACCGGCTACGTCGGGAACACCCAGTAGCTGAATGTGCGAGCTATCCGATGACGGCGGCCGGCGAGCCAGCAATCGCCTCTGCTGACCGCCAGCCGCCCGCCGCGACGGTCACCCTGACGACCTGCGGGCTCCCACGATGACCAGGATCACGCCGCCGGCAAGCGCCAAGCCGCCGACGATCGGAGGCAGGGGAATGCTCTTTTCCTTGTCGACCGAGGCCTTGAGCGGTCCAATGTCGATGATCTTCTCGCGCGTGGTGTACGTGATGCCCTGGTAGGCCAGGGCGACCACGCCGAGGATGATCAGCGCGACACCGACGAGCGTCACGGGTTTCACGGTGTTCTCCTCCCTCGCCTGGTCAGGTGCTCTTTACGGGTGCCGGACGAATCGCGTCCTGCCCGGCCCGAAGAGTCTCGCTGACATGCTCCTTCGTGTCCTGCAGGAACTCGTCGGCCCGGCGCAGGGCATCCCCGCCGCCATCCAGTACCTTCGAGGCTGTCTCCTCCACTGCCCGGATGCCCTCCGCGACGGTCGTGCGCACCCCGCGGGTCTTCTCTCCCACGTACTCCTCCATCTGCCGGCCCCATAGCCACACGGCCGCCGCCCCCACGAACGTTCCCAGCACAAAGGCCTGACTGGCTCGCATCGCGGTCCTCCTCGGCTTGCTCGCTCGCTCTGCCGTCACTTGATCCGCATGTCGTTCTTGACGGACTTCACGCCCGCGACTCCCCGGGCGACTTTGACCGCCTGGTCGATGTCAGCCTGAGACCGGACGAACCCGCTCAGCTGGACCACGCCCTTGAACGTCTCGACGTTGATCTCGTTGACCTTCAGGGTCGAGTCGCTGAAGATCGCCGATTTCACCTTCGCGGTGATCACGGAGTCGTCGACGTACTCGCCGCTCCCTTCCTTCGTGGCGGTCGAACCGCACCCCCAGGCCGACGCCAACACGATGGTGAGAACAAGGATCCCGAGCCCTCGTAGTGCTCTCATGGCCAGCCCTCCCCAATGGGTGGGCCGTCAGACAGCCCGGCGCCCACTGATGAACTGGAACACGACGACGATGAGCGCGATCACCAGCAACAGGTGGATCAGCCCGCCCGCCGTATACGCCGTGAACAGGCCGAGGGCCCACAGCACCAGCAGAATCACCGCAATCGTCCAGAGCATGGCATCCTCCTCGTCTGACTTCGCCCGCAGCAGTGCCGCTGCTTCTGCGTTGGAGCAATCTCGATGCCAAGCCAGACGCACGCCATTTCGGGACCTTGCCTCGCCGCTTCAGCGCCGGATGGGGCATGCGCGCCCGTAACGGGGCGACGCCGCCCCAGCCCGCGACTAGCCGCCCACGCTCAAGGATGGCCCCTTGACCGCGCCCAGCGTCAACGCTAATCTCCGTCCACTCGAGCCAACGTCCACCGTGGCTCGCCTGATGAAGGGTGTCCCTCACCGGGCTGTCCTCCCCACGTCCGGCTGCCAATGATCACGAACCGCGCTCGCCACCTCAAGGAGGCCCGATGCCACAGACACCGCACGTCGAAAAGCACTTCACGTCCTCGGAGACGATCCGAGACATCGTCATCGGCATGTCGGACGGCTTGACGGTGCCCTTTGCCCTGGCCGCCGGCCTCTCCGGCGTGGTGCAGTCGACCGGCGTCGTGATCACCGCCGGCCTGGCCGAGGTTGCGGCCGGGGCGATCGCGATGGGCCTCGGCGGCTATCTGGCGGCCCGGACCGACGCCGAGCACTATGCCTCGGAGTACGGCCGAGAGCGGCGTGAGACGTTCGACGTGCCCGAGGTCGAGATGGAAGAGGTGGCGAGCATCTTCCGCTCCTACGGGCTGCCCGAGACAACGGTCGCCACCGTCGCCCAGGCCATCCGGAGCGACCGTCGCCGCTGGGTCGAGTTCATGATGAAGTTCGAGCTGGGACTGGACAAGCCGGATCCGGCGCGGGCTCGCACGAGCGCCCTCACGATCGCGGGCTCCTACATCGTCGGCGGCCTCGTGCCGCTGGCCCCGTACTTCGTCCTGCGCAGCATGGGGAGCGCGCTCCTCGTCTCCGTCCTGGTGACCATCCTCGCGTTGCTGGTCTTCGGGTACGTGAAGGGCACGTTCACGGGAAAGAGACCGTTCCGCAGTTCCTGGCAGACGGCGGTGGTGGGAGGGCTGGCGGCCGCGG
>Ga0310810_10005309_pt1 | contig 14392 bp, 9 predicted proteins | sample NCmetagenome_FD_207641 | JGI IMG/M metagenome (GOLD analysis project Ga0310810, IMG submission 207641) | Soil microbial communities from experimental microcosm in Duke University, North Carolina, United States - NC | ecosystem: Engineered > Artificial ecosystem > Soil microcosm > Unclassified ... | reverse complement strand
TCGTGCGCTCGAACCGCGCCCGCATCGCCGCCGCGTTCTGCACGGTGGCGTGCAGCGTCCAGTGCTTCGTCGAGTCCTGCATGATGAGGAACGTCGACTGCGCGTCCGCGACGTGGTAGTGACGGCCGTGGCCGGGACCAGGCCCGATCGGTATTCGATCGTAGAGTTCCGGGCAGAAGTACAACGCCTGAAACAACCGAAGCAGATCGCCTTCGCCGCGCAGCGTGATGCCGAGCTGTTTGCGAACCGGACTCCCGCCTCCGTCGCATCCGACGACATACTTCGCCTCGATCGCGACCGCGTCTCCCTGCTCCGCGCGCGCGACGACGGACACGCCGTCGGACCGCTGGGCGAGCGACTCGAAACGGCACCCGTACAGGACCACCACCGACGGCTGCCGCTCGACCTCTGTCTTCAACACCGGTTCGAGCGTGTACTGCGAGATGAGCTGATAGGGCTCGCGCGGCATGGTGCCGTCGTTGCACGCCGCGATCTGTGCCCGGGCTGCGTCCACGGATGGGTACGGCAGCCGGAGCAGCGGCGGCTCGTTCATCGCCAGCACGATGAATACGTCCATGGGGACGTTCGCCGCCAGTCCGGCCTGCCGGATCGAATCGGCGACGCCCAGTCGCCGGAAGATCTCCATCGTGCGCGCGTTGCAGCGTTCCATCTTGGGCAGGAACTCGGGCGCCGGCTTCTGCTCGATCAGGAGGCACGTGACGCCGCGGCGCCCCAGGTCGAGCGCGAGGGTCAAGCCGACGGGGCCTGCCCCCACGATGAGTACGTCGGTCTGCATACGCGGCGGGCAAGCGTATCAAATTCAGAAGGTCAGACCATTGAGTTGACACCGCCGCAGGCCGCGTGTATCGTCCGCTGATTCGATGTCGTGGACCAGAGCGCTCGTGGTTTGTGCCCTGCTGGCGGTGTCGCCGCTGAGCGGCGTGCGGATCGTGTGCGTGATCGAACCGCCGGCGGCCGGCGCGTCGCTCGGGTCCGACGATCCGCTCGCGTGCCAGACGTTCTGTTCAACGCATCCGACGGCCAAGCGGACGCGCTGCGCGTTCGTGCAGGATCCGACCTGCGCGTACGCGCTCGGGTCTGCCGCGGCCGTCCTGCCTGATGCACCCTCGCTTCCGTTCGCCGTGATGTCCGAACCGTTCGCACGTGTGTACTCCGCCGCGTACGCGCAGCCCGCACTCGATCGCGGATCGCCTCCCCCCAAAGCCTAGCGGGCTGCTTCGAGCAGCCTGGACCGTGGAAAGCCCGACTGCCAGGCAACAACCGGCTGATCGCCGGGGGTGTGTGTGTGGATGTGGGTGAACGTGCAGTGGAGGTTCGGGGGATATGGCCATCAAAGAGATCTGGAAGAACGTGCAATTCGTCGCGGCGCTTGCGGCGCTCGTCGCAATCCATCCGGCCGCCGCGAGAGCGCAGGCGGCCGGGCCGACCGGTGAAATCATCGGACAGATCGTCGACGGCTCCGGCGCGGCGGTCGTCAACGCGGCGGTGACGGTCCGAGGCACCGAGACGAATCTGGTGCGTAAGACGATGAGCGATTCGACCGGCAGGTACGCCGTGTCGCAGCTCCCGCTGGGGACATTCGAGATCACCGTCGAATCGACGGGGTTCGCGCCGGCGACGGAAACGGTTGCCGTCCGCATGGGCACATCCGTGACCGCCAACGTCACGCTCGGCGTGGCGGGTGTCGCCGAGAACGTGGAGGTGGCGACGGGCATCGCCGAAGCGACCGCCGCGGACGGCAAGGCCGTGCTCACCGCGATGCAGCTCCAGAGTCTTCCCGCGCCGGGGCGCCGGGTCCGATCGCTGTTCCTCCTCACGCCGGCAACGCAAATCGAGCCGGAGTGCGGAGGGTTCGCGATCTCCGGGCAGAAAGGCATCTACACCAACATCACCGTGGACGGCGGCGACTACACGAATACGCACTGGTGCGGACACGTCGAGTTCTCGCCCACGTTCAGCATCGAGGCGCTGCAGGAGTTCCAGGTGCTCCGCAGCACCTTCTCCGCGGAATTCGGCCGATCGACCGGCGGCATCATCAACATGTCGACGAAATCGGGCACGAACGTCCTGCGCGGCACGGGCTTTTACCTGTTCCGCAACGACGGCATGACGAAGGCCGACCCGTTCGGCCGTCAGGCCATCGGCGTCGGACAGCAGTTCGGCGCGTCTGCCGGCGGCGCCATCAGGCAAGACCGCACGTTCTTCTTTCTCGCGCCAGAATTCCAGCGGAACACGAAGCCCGTTCAGATCCTCTACACCGCGCTGGATGCGCAGCGCCTGCGAGGCACGGCCGCGGCTCAGGACCTGCTGGCGGCGGCGCCGGAGGGTGGCTCGCAGGCGCTCAGTCAGTCGGAATCGGTCGTCGCGCGCATCGATCAGCGCGCCGGTGAGCGCCACTCGCTCATGGGCCGCTTCGATTACGTGCGCAACCGGGTCACCGACAACGTCGGCTCCATCGTGCTGACGCAAGGTCTGGGTGCGGATTCCATCACCAATCGCGCGCTGTCCAATCAGGCGCTGCTGACGAACCGGAACGATCTCACCGGAGCGATGCAGCTCTCGTCGGTGCTCTCGTCGCGTTTCCTCAACGAAGCCCGCGCGCAGGTGACGCACGAATACCGTCCCTGGAACAACGGCACCGTCGGTCCGGAGGTCACCGTACGGAATCAGGGTGCGACGGTCGCGATCTATGGACCACAGGCCACGGGTCTCAGCTACGGGAACATCGGCTACCGGTTCAGCGACGTGCGCCTGCAGTTTGTCGATAACGTGTCCTTCGTGACCGGCGCTCACACGGCGAAAATCGGCGTCGATTTCGACAGCGTGAACGGGAAGACGACCTTCAATCCCGGCGCCAACGGCATCTACACGTTCAACAGCCTCGCGGACTTCGCCGCCCGAAAGCCGTTTCAGTATCAGCAGTTCGCCGGCAGCGGCGACGTGAACGCCCGGATCACCCAGATGGCGATCTACGTGCAGGACGAGTGGCGCCTCGGTTCGGCGGTGACGGTCAGTCCGGGTCTGCGGTACGAACTGGCGTATCTGCCGGACTATGCCGCCGCGACGGTACCCGCCAACCGGTTTCCGCTTGCCACGTCGATTCCCGATGACAAGGATCTGATCGCGCCGCGGATCGGTCTGGCGTGGGATCCGGCACACAACGGACGCACCGTCGTCCGCGCCGCGGGAGGTCTGTTCTATGCGGCGCCGTACATGCCCGCGCTCGAACAGTCCATTCTCGGCAACGGTGGGAATCCCGAGCTGAACAGCGCCGTCACCATCACGACCGGGGCCAACCCGAATGCCGTCGTGGACGCGTTCCGTTCGTTTGGCACCGATCTGACGACGGCGGATCCGTCGCACCTGCCGACGCTGACGGCGGCGCAACTGAACCAGCTCGTCGCGCCGGATCGCCGCATCGGCCAGACGCTCAACTACGTCGATCCGAATTTCCGGCTGCCCCGCGCGGTCCACGTGCGCGTCGGCGTCGAACATCAGCTGGCGAACGGTCTGACGGCCGGTCTCGATTTCACGAACATCAATACGTCGCGGATTGCGCGCGTGCGCAACGTGAACCTTGCGCCGCCGACCGCCGACGCGACGGGCCGCCCGATCTACAACACCGCCGCCCGTCCCTACCCGCAGTTCGGCGTGGTGCAGGTCACGGAATCGACCGCCCACTCGAACTATCACGGCATGACGGCATCGCTGACGGCGAAGCGCGGCACGTTCACGTTCGACGCGTATTACACGCTCGGCTTCAGCAAGAGCGCCGACGACACGGAACGCGGCATCAGCGGCGTGGTTTTCGACGATGCGTACAACCTCGCGAACGAGTACAACTGGTCGAACATCGACCAGCGGCATCAGTTCGCGGCGGACGGCACCGTCTCGCTGCCCTTCCAGCTCAATCTCGCGGCCACGGTCCGGGTGAACTCGGGACGCCCGTTCAGCGCGAGCGTCGGCAGCGATTTGAACAAGGACGGCGTCCTCCGCGATCGTCCCGTCATCGACGGCAGCGTCATCGCGCGGAACACGTTTCGGAACACGAGCTATTCGGAAGTCGATCTGCGCGCGGAGCGCAGCTTCGCGCTGGCGGGCCGCACGCGCGGAACGCTCTCGCTCGAGCTCTTCAACCTGTTCAACGCCGCCAACGTCGAAATCGGTTCCGCGAACATGGTGTACGGTCCCGGCGTGGCGATGCAGAACGGGACGCTCGTCAGCCAAGCGCCTCCGGCAACGTTCGGGCAGGTCAAGGATGCGAACGGAAACTACCTCCTGAACAGCGCGCTGCGCTCCGCCCCGTTCCAGGCGCAGCTCGGCTTCCGGCTGCAGTTCTGACGATGCCGCCCGCGTTTCTCATCAACGCCGCCGCGATGCTCGTCGTGGCGGCCCTGACGGCCGCGCCGGCCGCTGGCGCGGCGTCCGCCATCCGCTGGGACACGCGCATCGACCGCGCCGCGGACTTGTCGCGCGAGACGGGAAAACCGATCCTCGTGGAGTTCTGGGCGACGTGGTGCGAGGCGTGCAAAGGGATGGACGAACAGGTCTATTCCGATCCGTCTGTCGCTGAGGCGATGCGCAAGGTGCTGCCGGTGCGTGTCGACGTCGATCGCGATGCGTCCACGGCACGCCGATACAATGTGTCGGCCACTCCCACCCTCGTCCTCGTCGACGCGTCCGGAGACGAGCTGTTCCGATTCACCGGCGCGCTCGAACGAACGCCGCTCGTCGAACTCCTGCGCGAATTGCCCGTCGACATCCGCCGGATCAATCAACTGGCGGCGACCGTCGCCGCCGAGAAGTCCAGCTGCTCGTCGCTCGAGGCCTTCGCGCGCGAACTGCAGCGGGTATCGCTGTTCGTGGCGAGCAACCGCTATTACGAACGAGCGATCCAGACGGATGACGCGCGCCGCGACAAGGCGCTGAGCGGCCGGCTCCGCGCGGCCGTCGGCGAGAACTACGCTGCGCTGCAACGGCCGCAGGAGGCCATCGCGTGGTTCGAGAAGGCGCTGCGTGATTTGCGCGGGAGGCCAGAGGAAGCTGCGGTGCAGATCAGCCTCCAGCGCGTCCAGCTGATGGCGAATCGCAAGTGACCCCTTCCGATTCGACGGCTGGCATTCAGCATTTCGCGAGTGGCCCTTCCATCGGCCGCTCGTCGTACGGCAGCCCCGCGCGCTGGCACCAGTACTCCCACGCGCGTTCGAACGTGAACGAGCTGCGTGTCGCGAGGATTGCGCGGACTTCCCCATCGCTGAGGAACGTGACCTCCCCCAGCGCCGCGGCGCGCTGCTGCAGGCTCGCATTCAAGTCGAGATAAATCGCGTTGAAGACCACCTCGCGCAGCGAGCCACCCGCGACAACCGCGCCGTGGCCGCGCATCAGCGCCACCGGCCCGGGCCCGAGCCCGGCCGCGAGATCCCGCCCTATCGCCGCATTGGTGACGAGCAGGTTGGTGTCGCCGAAACGGGTGCGTGAATCCCAGACGGGCACCTCCGTCCCCATCGATGCGCACATGTGCATCAGGGGACGCAGCGGCACCCCGGTGACCCCAAATGGGATGATCGCCGGGCTGTGCGTATGGACCACTGCGCGCACATCCGGCCGCCCTTCGTAGACGGCGCCGTGGATGAACCGCTCGGCGTAGGGCTTGCGTCCCTGCGCGTCGATCGGCGTGCCGTCGAGCGCGAACTGCATGATGTCGGCGGCGACGATGCACTCGGGCGCCCGCGCGCGTGAGAGGCAATAGCGGTCGGGGTCCTCCGGATGCCGGATGCTCACGTGCCCGAACGCGTCGACGATGCCCTCGCGGGCGAGAATTCGGTTCGCGGTGACGAGCTCGGCCAGGGCTTGCGCATCCATGCGGGAATTATCCTGCATTTGCTCTAGAATACCCTCCGTCAGGTCCTTTGGTCGGACCATTCGAGCGGGCGGCGGCTCACGGAGGGACTGGTGAAAACGAACGTATTCCTGGCGTTCGCGGTGCTGGCGGCGGCCGGTGCGGGGTGCGACGGGGCGGCGCAGGCCAAGAAATCGGACGCGAAGGACGTCCTCGCCGTCGACGTCGTCACCGTCCAGCAGATCGACCTGCGCCGGTCGGTCGAGGCGGTCGGGACCCTCGAAGCTCACGATCAGGCGACCATCAGCGCAGAAGTCGCCGGACGCGTCGCCAGGATGGCGGTGGACATGGGCGACAAGGTCAAAGCCGGATCGCCGCTGGTCCTGCTCGATGCCGAGCGCCTGCGCTATCACGCAAACGAGCAGGAAGCGGCCCTCCAGCAGGCACGGGCCAAGCTCGGCGCGCAGGGCGCCAATCTGCCGCCGCCCGGTCAGACGCCGGACGTGCTGAGCGCGGCGGCGAAGCGCGCGCAGGCGCAGCAGTCGTACGATCGCGCGCGGGCGCTGGCGGAGAAGAACCTCATCTCGCGCCAGGATCTCGAAGCCGCCCAGACGAATCTCCAGACCGCGGTTGCGGCGCACGAAGCGGCCATCGCCGCGGAGCGGGAGCTGCGCGCCGAGATGGTCGCCAGGGAAGCGACACTGAACAGCGCGACGCGCGATCTCCAGGACACGACCATCCGCGCCCCCTTCGACGGCGTCGTCGCCCAGCGCATGGTCTCCGAAGGGCAGTACGTGACTGCGCAGGCGCCGGTCGTCCGGCTCGTGCGTCTCGATCCGCTGCGCCTCACCGCCGACGTACCGGAGAAATTCGCGCCGAACGTCCACGTCGGCCAGCCGATCGCGTTGACGACCGATGCGTTTCCCGACACGCCCGTCACAGGCACGATTACGCGCATCAGCCCCGACGTCAACCTGAAGTCGCGCGCCTTCGCGATCGAAGCCGACGTCCGCAACGAAGACGGCCAGCTCAAGCCAGGCACCTTCGCGCGCCTCACCATCGCCACGGACAAGGTCGACCATGCCATCGTCGTGCCCGCGACGGCCATCCAGACGAAGTACGGCACGAGCGTCGCGTTCATCCTCGAGAACGGCAAGCTGAAAGCGTCCGAAGTGAAGCTGGGGGATCGCCTTGGACCTCGCGTGGAAATCACCGAAGGACTCCTGGCGGGCCAGTCGATCGTGTCGGATGACGTCGACGGGCTGACCTCTGGTATGGCAGCCCGTCCCAAAACCGCCGAGGATGCCGCCGATAGTCGCGGCGCGGGCGGCAAGCACAAGAAGGGAGCGGCCAAATGAGTCTCGCCGAATTCTGTGTCCGCCGGCCGGCGTTCACGACGGTGCTGGTGATGGCGCTCGTCGTCACGGGCATCTTCTCGTTCCGGGACCTCGCGGTCGACCTCCTTCCGAAGGCGGACCCGGCGACCGTGACGGTCACCGTGAAGCTGCCAGGCGCAAGCCCGGACGAACTCAGCTCCTCGGTCGCGGAGCCGCTCGAGCAGGCGCTCAGCGGCGTGTCCGGAGTCGATGAGATCCAGACGAAGCTGGGCGTCGGCCAGGCGACGATGACCGTAAAATTCGTGCTGGAGCGCGACATCAACGACGCCGCCCAGGACGTGCGCGAGAAAGTCGCCGGAGCGGTCAAGAATCTGCCGCCGGAGATCCTGCCGCCGGTCGTCGCCAAGGTCGATCCCGACGCGACACCGATCTACAGCATTGCCATCGGCGGGCCGTACTCGCTCCGCACGCTGACCGAAATCGCCGACAAGCAGGTCACGCGTGCCATCGAGGCGGTGGATGGCGTGGGCGAAGTCTCGATCGGCGGCGGCCGCGCGCGCGAGATCCACGTCGAGCTCGATCTCGCGAAGCTCACGGCCCAGGGACTCAGCGTCGAGCAGGTCCGCGACGCCGTCCAGGGCGACAACGTCGAAATCCCGGGCGGACGCCTCGATCAGGGCGACGCCGAGGTCGCGCTTCGCACACCCGGTAAATTCGACAAGGTCGACGAGTTCAGCCAGATCGTCATCGCAAAGCAGGGCGGCACGCCGATCAAGGTCGCCGACGTCGCCACGGTGTCCGACTCCGAGGAGGACGCCCGCCAGTCGGCGTTCCTCGGCGGCCAGCGCGCGGTCATCATCGACGTCCGCCGCCAGTCCGGCGAGAACACGCTGACGGTCATCGAAGGCGTCAAGGCGGCCATCAAGGCGGTGCAGCCGACGCTGCCCGCCGGCATCACGATCAAGACCACCCACGACGACTCGCGCTTCATCGACGCGTCGATCGCGTCGCTCGAAGAGCACCTCGTCCTCGGCAGCATCCTCGCCAGCCTCATCGTCCTGTTCTTCATCCGGAACATCCCGGCGATGATCATCAGCTCGCTGGCGATTCCCGCGTCGCTCATCGCGACGTTCACGCTGATGCGGGCGCTGGATTTCACGTTGAACACGATGACGCTGCTCGGTCTGACGCTCGCGGTCGGTATCGTGATCGACGACGCGATCGTCGTCCTCGAAAACATCTTCCGTAAAGGCGACGAGGAGGGACTCACGCCGTTCCGCGCCGCGGTCGAGGGGACGAGCGAGGTGCTGCTGGCGGTCGCGGCGACCTCGCTGTCGCTCGTCGTCATTTTTCTGCCGGTCGCGTTCATGACGGGCTACGCGCAGCGGTTCATCTATCCGTTCGGCATGACGATGGCGTTCGCGATCATGGTGTCGTTCCTCGTCAGCGTGACGCTGACGCCGATGCTCGCCGCGCGCATGCTCGGCCGGAACCTCCACGGCCACCGGGCGCGCGACGAACGGTTCTACCGCTGGATCGACCGCATCTACACGCGGTCGGTGCGGTGGTCGCTCAACCACCGCGGGATCATCTGCGGCATCGCCATCGTCACGTTCGCGGCCTCGTGGCCGCTCGCCGGCCTCGTCGGCCGGTCATTCCTCCCCAACGAGGATCAGGGGGAATTCGAGATGACGGTGGACGCGCCCGAGGGCACTTCCCTCCAGGGCATGGAGAAGATCGTCCAGCCGATGGCGAAGCTGATCGAAGCGGTGCCGGGCGTCGACCACGTCACGCCGGAGATCTTCGAGCGGGTCAACCACTCGCACCTGCTCGTGCAGCTCGAGCCGATCGACGAGCGGTCGGAGTCGCAGGAAGAGATCGCGACCATGGCGCGCAAAGCCATGGCCAGCTACTCCGCCTACCGGCCGACGGTCGTGTTCAAGACGCCGATTGGCGGCGGCGAAGCGAACGCGTGGCCGATCCTCGTGAACCTGTACGGCCCCGATCTCGACCAGTTGAGCGCGTACGCGCTGCGGTTGAACGCGCGGCTGCAGTCGCTGCCGCAGTTCGTCGACGTCAAGGCGCGTGTGAACCTCGGCAATCCCGAACTGCGCGTCAACGTCGACCGCCAGCGTGCCGCGGACCAGGGCGTGCGGGTCGCGACGCTCGCGAACGCGCTGCGGCTGATGGTCAGCGGCGAGGACGAAATCACGAGCTATCGCGAGAACAACGAGCGGTATCCCGTCAAGATCCGCGTCCGCGAAGATCAGCGCAACGACGTCGAGGCCGTCGGCGGCCTGATGGTGCCGGCGATCGACGGCCATCTGGTGCGCATCGACAACGTCGCGACGCTCGAGCGCGGCACGGGGCCGACGTCGATCACCCGCATCGATCGCCAGTTCTCGGTCGGGGTGTCCGGAGACCTGCGCCCGGGCGTGGCACTCGATGCGGCGGTGCCTGTCGTGCGCGACGAGATCAAGAAACTGAAGCTGCCCGCCGGCTATCGTGCGAAGTTCGCGGGCCAGTCGAAAGTGCTGGACGAAACGGCGGCGAACATGATCATCGCGATCGCGCTCGCCAGCATCTTCGTCTACATGGTGCTCGTGGCGCAGTTCGAGAGCTTCGTCCAGCCGCTCATCATCATGACGGCGCTGCCGCTCTCCGTTCCGTTCGCGCTGCTGACGCTCGCGCTGACGCACCGCCCGCTGAACCTGTGGAGCACGCTCGGTATTCTCCTGCTGCTGGGCATCGTGAAGAAGAACTCGATCCTGCAGGTGGACTACACGAACGTGCTGCGGCGCCGCGGGATGCCGCTCGGCGACGCGCTCATCGAAGCGTCGCGCACGCGGCTGCGGCCGATCCTGATGACGACGGCCGCGATCATCGTGGGACTGATCCCCACCGCGCTCGGCCGCGGCGCGGGCGCGCGGCAGCGCGGCGACATCGCCGTCACCATCATCGGCGGCCAGAGCCTGTGCCTCTTCCTGACGCTGCTGCTCGTGCCCGTCGCGTACTCGCTCACTGAGGACGCCCGCGAACGCCTGCAGACCTCGCGAATCCGCGCGCGGCTCGCGCGCATGTTCGGCCGGCTGCTCGGCCGTCCCGCGTCGGAGCCAATCGGCTGAAAGGAAACCTCACGCTCATGTCGGGTATTTCGTACAAGACAGCGCTCGCCACGTATCCGCATACGCAGGCGCTCAAGGACGGCACGGTCGCGCCGCGCACCTGTCGATTCGAATTCGAAGAGGTGCCCGTCATCGTGAAGGCCTTCCGCCGGATGGTGCGCGGGCTCGAGTTCGATGTCTCGGAGATGGCGATCACGACCTACCTGACGGCCAAATCTCACGGGAAGCGATTCACCGCACTTCCGGTGTTCCCGATGCGCGCCTTTCATCATGGGGCGATTCTCTACAACGTGAAGTCCGACATCCGAACGCCGAAGGATCTCGAGGGAAAGAAAGTCGGCGTCAACCGCGGCTACACGGTGACGACGGGGCTGTGGGCGCGCAGCATCCTGCAGCACGAATACGGGGTCGATTTGAAGAAGATTACGTGGGTGCTCTCCGGCGACGAACACGTGGCGGAGTTCCAGCCGCCGCCGAACGTCATCAAGGCCGAGGAAGGCCGCACGCTCGAAGAGATGCTGCTCGCGGGCGAACTCGCGGCGGCCAACGGCATTCAGACGACGTCGCCGGACATCAAGCCGCTGCTCCCGAATGCGAACACGCTGGGCCTCGAACGTCTGCGGAGCGGCGGTCTCTATCCGATCAACCACACGGTCGTCGTCCGCGACGATCTGCTCGCGGAGCGTCCCGACCTCGCGGCGGATCTGTTCGACGCCTTCGTCCGCGCGAAGCAGGTCTATGTCGAGAAGCTGAAACGCGGGATTGCGGAACCGTCACCCGCGGATCAGACCTTCGCGGCCGTCATGCAGGTCACGGGCGACCCGCTCCCATATGGTGTCGCGCCGAACCGGCGGGAACTCGAAGCCATCATCCAATACAGCGTCGAGCAGGGCATCCTGCGCGCACCGCTCAGGATCGAGGATGTGTTCGCGATGGGCACGCTCGATCTGGTGGGCTGACACAACTCCTCAACTTCCAACTTCCAACGACCCGAGGTCAATTTCTGAACGGCCTTGTGAAATTGGGACTGCGAACTTGTGTAGTTGATCGTCTTACGATCGGGCGAGAAACGCGAGCAGTCGCGCCGGGACATTGCCTTCCGTCTGCTCGTCCACTGCGACGTCCCAGTACTCCGCGCCGTTGAGGGACTCCTCGAAGTAGCGCGCGGCCGCCACGGAATGCGCGTGGTCGCGGCCGGGCACGATCAGCGTCGGAACAACCAGCCGCATCAGATCTTCGGGCTCCGCCCCGGGCGCAGTGTCGCGATCGAAGAGCGTGCGCGCGGTCACGGTCAGCAACAGCCTGTAGGCATCCGCGTCGAGTGCCGCATACGCCTCGGCGAACGCAGGGTCGCGGCGCAGCACGGATACCCACGGACCTCCGCGAGGATCGCCGCCGAACGACTTGTCCGTCGACGACGCGAGCGAAACGACGCCGGCAAGGCCGTGCTCGCGGACGTAGGCGGCGTGCTCGTTGAAACGCGCGTGCCCCTGGATCCGGTATTTCGCGCCTCCGACGGGCCAATACAGCACCAGCCGATCCACCATCTGGGGCCATGTCGTGGCGAACGCGGCAGCCACCGAGCAGCCCATGCACGCGCCGATGACGTGCGCTCGAGAGACACCCAGCGTTTCGAGCAGCAGCTTGCCCTGTCGGGCGTACGCGTCCCAGGTGAGGCGCTCGACGCGTCCGCCAGACTGCCCGGTCTCACGGCGATCGAAGACGATGCACGTGAACCGGGACGGCAGATGGGACAGCAGCTTGATTCGCGTGTAGACGCCCTGCGTCGACCATTTGTCGAGGGTCGCGTCGAACCCCCCGGGCGAGAACATGAGAACGGGAGGGCCGTCGCCCAGGACCTCATAGCGGGTGTCGATGCCGTCGATGCGTGCAATCGCCACGGGATGCCTCAGCGCGGCGGTCGTGCAGCCGCCCCGCGGATCTGGCGCCCGGCGCGCACGTCCTCGCAAAGCGCCGTGAAGGCGTCCAGCGCCGATTTGGCGACCGTGGCGTATCGCTCTGTCTCGTCATCGAGCGCCGCCGCGAGATAGCCAATGGCGGCGTATCCCATCCGCACGCGGCCATCGAGCCACGGGCCGCCGCCAAGTCCACCGATCACGGGGATCGCGACCGCCTTCGCCGCGGCTGCCCCGGCGATCGGGCCCGAGTTGGTGAAATCCAGCAGCGACGCCCCGCAATCCTCGAGCATCCGCGCTTCGTCCACCAGCCGATCCTTGACGGCCGTCGCCAGATCGGGGCCGGCGTTCGCCATGCCGCCATACTTCAGCGCGGTGTGAGGCGTAATCCCGAACTGCGCCCAGACCGGCACGCCGGCGCGGACGACGGCGCGAACGGCGTCAGGGACACTTGCCGCGCCATCGAGTTTCACGAGGTCCGCACCCCCTTCTTTCACGATCCGGATGGCCGCGCGTACCGCCGCGTCGGGCCCTTCCTGGAGCGGACCGTACGGGAAATCACAGCTCACGAGCGCGCGCCGGGCGCCGCGGCGGACGGCGCGGCATGCGAGGATCATTTCATCGAGCGTGACTTCGAGGTCCGACCGGTGTCCCCAGAGGTTGACGCCCACCGAGTCCCCGACCGACAGCAGATCGACGCCGGCGCGTTCCGCGATGGCCGCGAGCTGATATTCGTACGCGACGATCGCGACGATTTTGCGTCCCTCGCGCTTCATCTGCTGAAGCCGCGGAATCGACATGGCCTCGGTCATTGTGGCGGCAATGCTATCGTGCCGGTCTCGATTTTACGATCCAATGCCGATGAGCGGCCAATAGAGCGGCACGAGGAGGAGGAGGATCAGCGCGGTCACGACGGACAGGATCGCGCCGACCTTCAGCATGTCCTTGTTGCTGAAATACCCGTAGGAGTACCCGACGACGAGGACGGCGGATTCATAGATGAAAATCTTCGGGCCGGCGCCGAACGTCCAGATCATGCCGAGGGTGAGCGGGTCCAGCCCGTGCGACTTCGCAAACGCCATCAGGATCGGAATCGAGGTCGCCAGCATGGCAATCTCGTTGCCGATCACGATGTGATAGGCGAACGCCGACCAGTACAACACGAAGGTCGACGCCCAGCCGCCGGTGATGTGCGGCGTCATCCAGGTAAAGAGCGCACCCGTGACCACGTCGAGCGCCTTCGTCTGCGTGAGCACGTTGCTGAGGCTGACTGCGGCGGCGACGAAGAAGATGGGCAGGAAATTGATCGACTTGACGTCCTTGGTGTTCAGGACGCCAATGCCCGGCATGATCGCGGCGAGCCCGATGCCGAGGCCAACCATCGGCGGAGGGATGTGGTGCAGGAAGTCAGTGATCCACAGGGCGATCGCCAGCAGCATCAGCAGCCCCGTCTTGAGCTCGGCCGCCGACCAGCCACCCATCGTATCGAGTTGTTCTTCGAGAAACCGCTGCGTCCCGGGCAACTCGTCCATCTCCGGCGGATACAGCCAGAGCGCGAGCCACCAGGCCACGATCATGACGATGATGTCGCACGGCACGTAGGCGAGAAACCATTGGCTCCAGAGCACCTGGACGCCGCCAAACTTTTCGATGGCGCCGCGGGCCGTGATGGACGAGGCGCCCGCGATCAGCATCTTGTCGAAAATGGTGGTCTGGTACACGAGCACGATGAACATGCCGCGCGCGATGTTGCTGCCCTTGCCGAGACCGAACGCCTCGACCAGTCCGATCGCAATCGCGGCCATGATGACGACCCGCGCGATGCCCGAGGGCACGATGGCCGTCAGCAGGAAATTCGTGATGATGAGGCCGAGGAGAATCCGCGGATAGCTGTAGCCCACGCCGCGCATCACCAGGTAGGCGAGACGCTTCGCAAGGCCCGATTTGCTGCCCATCAGGCCGAAACAGACCGCGCCGAACAGGAACCAGGGCGTGCTGTCCGCGAAGCCCGAGAACGCCGTCTCGAATTTCGCCACCCCGGACGCCCAGAACAGGAAGCACCCGAGGATGCCGGCGATGCCGTGATCGAGCACCTGGGTCATCCAGCACACGATCATGAACAGACCGATGGCCAGCGCGGAATGCGCCGGCGGA
>Ga0310810_10005307_pt1 | contig 14395 bp, 19 predicted proteins | sample NCmetagenome_FD_207641 | JGI IMG/M metagenome (GOLD analysis project Ga0310810, IMG submission 207641) | Soil microbial communities from experimental microcosm in Duke University, North Carolina, United States - NC | ecosystem: Engineered > Artificial ecosystem > Soil microcosm > Unclassified ... | reverse complement strand
ATTCCCGGCACAGAGTTCGAGAAACGCCGCCCGGTCGAAATCGTCTTTCGGCCGGTTCAGGATTGCGACGCGATTCTGCAGCGTAAGTCCCAGCGATCCGAGATCACTGGCCAGTGCAAAGACATCGGTCACCGTGGCATGAGAGATTGCTTCGCGAGAGTCGATGAGAATTCTCGTCATATTCTCGCGCTTGCATACATCCATCAACCGATGCAGCATATCACGGCTGGCATGGAAGTCGATTTCCCCCGTGATGTTGCTTTTCATGAATTCCCTGATGGGAATCACTCGAACATCGTAGGCCATCTCAACTCCGCTCATCGGCCGCAGAGACGCGCTCAAACGGAGCTTAAGCGCCTTTTCGTGCAAAGATCAAGAGCTCACGTCAGTACTTCGAGCTTGCCTTCATCGGCGTCGGCCATTAGTGAAACCTCCGCGGCATATCATGAAGAGAAACGCAACGCTTACATCGCGACGCCCCCGCCGGCCTGAATCGTATCGCCCGTAATCCATCCGGCCTCGTCACTCACGATGAAGGAGATCACTTGGGCGATGTCCGCCGGAGTGCCGAGCCGTCCGAGCGGCGAGGCCTGCGTGCCGATCGTTCTGAATTGAGGATCGCTGAGCATGTCCGTCTCGGTGTAGCCCGGCGCGACCGTGTTGACCGTAATGTTCCTGGCTCCGAGCTCCTTGGCCGCCACCTTGGTGAAGAATTCGAGAGCAGCCTTACTGGCGCCGTAGATGCTGCTGCCCGGGAAAAACAGCTTCGTCGCCCCGGTCGAAATATTGACGATGCGGCCGCCTTCCGCCATGTGCTTGGCCGCCTCCTGCAGGGCAAAGAACTGACCCTTCGCGTTGACGGCAAACATGCGGTCATACTCCTCTTCCGTTGTCTCGACGATCGGCTTCACCCAAAAGATGCCCGCGTTGTTGATGAGAATGTCCAACCGGCCGAAGGTCTTTCTTGTCTCCTCGAACAGCCGTCGAACCTCCGAGACGTTGCTCACGTCCGCCTGAAAGGCCTGAGCCCTGCCCCCGCCGTTGTTGATACCGGATACGACCCTGTCGGCTTCGTTCGCGTTTTTCGCATAATTGACCACAACGGTCGCGCCATCGGTCGCCAACCGCTCGGCGATGCCACGCCCGATTCCACGCGATGCCCCGGTCACAATAGCCACTTTTTCCTTGAGTGACGCCATGGTTTCCTCCTCGCTTCCTCATCCGATCAATAGATGTCTTCGCCCTGTTGAGTGTTTATGAGCAAGGCATAGACTGTTCCCACGCCCTCCATCCTCGGGAGGTCATTCAAATGCGCGAGACCTTTGCGAAATGGAGTGGAACAACTGAAACGGTGGTTCCGAGTCGGATCGAGTGACGACACTCATGCCGCCGTCATCTCGGCATCTGCCGAATCTTCGGCTCGCCTGCTGTGCGATCTCGGGGGTTCCCTTATAGTGAAGCGATGTCAGGCCGGTGTAAGCTGAGATGCAATGAGTACTCCTCTATGTATTCGATTCGTTCAAGCAGCATCGCTTGGCTTGCTCGTCTTTCTCGGCGGCGGTCCAAGCGTAGCGGCAGAGAACACTGCGCCGAATCTCGACACGAATGTGCCGCGGCAGTATGATGAGTTCAAACCGTTGAGCGGCCTCGACAACACCCCGAAGGGGGGAACGCTTCCCGGTGGCACCTTGCCCGGCGGGACGCTACCGGGGGGAACGCTTCCAGGAGGGACTCTTCCCGGCGGCACCCCGCCTGGAGGCACATTGCCGGGGGGGACCTTGCCGGGCGGCACCGTTCCAGGAGGCATGCTTCCCGGAGGAACCGTGCCCGGAGGAACGCTGCCCGGAGGGACGCTCGCCGGCGGCCCGCTCTAAACATGCTCGCAAATGGAGTCCATGATGCAACTTGTCATGATCGTACTCGCCATGATGCTGACCGTCGCCGCCCCCGTGTGGGGGGACGATGAAAAATCCCAGCAGCCGCCCAAAGGGTCGCTGCGCGTAAACGATTTGCCGAAGCCGATTCCCGAGCTCTTGCAGAAAATTCAGCACCTGAGCAGCAAGATCGAGCCGGAAATTTCTCGCCTGGGCAGCACGCTCGGGCAAGAGCTCAAAGTCACCGTCAAGAAACTCTGCGATGAATTGCAGTGCCAAGACCGATCGGAATCGAAGTAAGCGGCTGACTCACTGACACAGCGGCGATGCGAGGGTGACGAGGACCCGTCAACGAGGCTTCAGCCTGTGCCCCACATGGTGGGCAAAGATGAACTTCGTGACGGCCAGACACTCGAGGCCGAACGGCAAATAGCCCGCATATCCCAGCAATGGCATCTCAAAGAGCTTGAATCGGTGAACCGCTGGAATGGCGTATTCCCAATGCGCCAGGCTCTTGGAGTTCCACATTTCCCAACAAAAGCCGCAGATGAGCGCCGCGACCGCGGCAAGCCACATTTCGCTCCAATCGCCTTCTTCCGCGCGGGAGAAGATCGTCTCTGCCCCCATGAACATCTGAAGCGCGGTGATCAGGAACAGCGGCGCGACCCATACGAGCGGAAACAACGATGCCGGCCAGATGCCGATGCCCGTGAGTCCGGCGCTCGCCGCGATCAGCAGCGCGGCCGCCGCCCATCGCTGTCTATGGCAGCGAAGGGGCGGCAGCCGATCCATTCCAGCTGTCACTTCGGGGAATGATGCCAGAAGGTCCATCGTACTACGCACAGACGGCAAGACGGTCGAAAATGGAATCGTAGCTTGCACGAGATACTGCCAAGGCGTCAGGTCCTCCGCCCCGACGTAATACCAGTTCTGTACGAATCGATTGAGGTATTCACAGGACCACCAGAAGGCGGCGCTCAAGGGGAACAACATGAAAAACTTGCCTGGACTGTCGAGCAGAAGACACCGTCCCGTGCGCCGGAGCGTCCAGCCGTTGACGATCAGGATATAGCCGAGCCACAACGGCGTGAAGGTATGAGGTTGAAGCGCCGAACACCACGGAAAGCGATTCCACGCCACCACCCAGGAGAGACCGGTCACCAAGGCGCCCGCCCAGCCCCACCAAGGAAAGGGTCTCAAGGAGCGGAACTGCGTCCGGTCCGATCGACGCGAGGCGATCAGTCGCCACACCACCGGCCCTACGGCCCAAACAACCGACAAAGAGAGAACGAGAAAAACCGGCCACGAGAAGGGTGCCGGCTGAACGACATGAGTCTGCGGCGGAAATTCGAGATACGGCCCGATCGGTGCTCCGACGAGGCTCAGGCCGACAAGCGGCAAGCCGGTCAGCAGCACGAGTAGGACGACGACGGCTGCGATCATAGGAGCGGGCATCCTGTGACTGCCGCGATGGCTTCTAAAAAAATCTGCTATGGTGGCTGAGCCTATCGGCGCAGATGGAACAAGATGGATATTTTGTCACATGGCTTATGGGGTGGCATAGCCTTTGGACGCCGGAGCCGTCCGAGCTTTTGGCTCGCCTTCATCATTGGCCTTGCGCCGGATCTCCTGTCGTTTGGAGTGCTGTACGCTGCGGTAGCGCTCGGTATGGCCGAGAGACCAGATTTCAGCCACGGCACCCCTCCGGAGTCGGCGATTCCACGGTATGTGCACGACCTTTACAACGTGACGCACAGCTTCGTCATGTTCCTGCTGGTATTTTTACTGGTCTGGCGCATGTACGGGCATCCGGTGTGGGAACTTGCTGCATGGGGCCTGCACGTGCTGGTTGACGTGCCGACGCATTCATCGGCATTCTTCGCGACGCCGGTCTTTTGGCCGGTCATGGGTTGGAAATTCGATGGCTGGCAATGGATGACACCGCGCATTCTCATCCCCAACTACGTCCTCCTGGCCTTGTGCTATGGCTGGTTTCTCTGGCGGTCTGGAAGGGACCGGACGAACCATCCGCGATCATCATCTGACTAGCATCCCGCGCTGGGGAAGCTCCGAGGTGCGGAAATTCATCGAATGCGCGAATCTGAGGCATCCTTTCGACGTTCTCCCCACAGCGGTGCCGACATGTCGACGTCGTTCGTTTCCCGCTTCATACCTCCGACGACCGAGCGCGTTCGACGCCACACGGACGAAGACGTCAACGAGCGCATCATCGAAGAGACCGACGGCAACGTCGCCGGTTACGCCACAGATCCCCGACTCATCGACATGAGGCTCGAGGATTTGGACCGAGAGTGGGACATCGAGCGAGCGCTTGAAGCGAATGCCGCCGCCGTGTCGCTCATGGGACTTGTGCTTGGACGACTCGTCGACCGTCGATGGTACTTCCTCACCACTGCCGTCGCAACGTTCCTGCTTCAGCACGCCGTACAGGGCTGGTGTCCGCCGCTCAGCCTCTTGCGCCGATTCCGGGTACGCACGCAGCGGGAAATCGACGAAGAGCGATATGCCCTTAAACTAATGCGCGGCGATTTTGGCGAGCAGCGACGGCGTATGCCGGTTGCCGAGGTCATGCAAGCCGTCCGTCGTTGACGCAGGTTCGCAGCCGCCTCTTTCTTTCCTTACGGATAGATCCCGCCACCCCATCCACGTAGAATAGCATTACCTGCCGACAGGCAGGCACTGTGCGGAGGAGCAGCGACATGGCGGCACCGTACGTCGTCACCATTCTGTTGGATGTGAACAGCGTGCAAGATGTCGACGATCGGGCAGAAAGCCGATCGTACATCGTCGCGGACCGGGAATCGGGAGCGGCCGTCCTCATCGACGCAATTCTCGAGAATGTCGAACGCGACACGGGCATTCTCAACGAACTGAATCTGACTCTCGCCTATGCGCTGGAAACCCACATCCACGCCGACCACATCACCGGCGCCTCGGAGATCAAAGAACGGACCGGTGCGCAGATTGTCTATGGGGGCGGGGTCTACGGCAGCGTGACGGGCGTCGACCTCTTCCTCTCCGACGGCGAGGAGCTGCGCATCGGCAAGACGGTGCTGCGGGCGCTTGCGACTCCCGGTCATACGGCCGGCTGCACGAGTTACCTCGTGCCGGGCGGTGTCTTTACCGGCGACACGCTATTCATTCGCGGCAATGGAAGGACGGACCTTCAAGGCGGCTCCTCGGAACAGCTCTTCGACTCCGTGCGGTCGAGATTGTTTGCGCTTCCCGATGACACGATCGTGTACCCGGGGCATGATTACCACGGCCGCGTGTCTTCCACCATCGGCGAAGAAAAGCGCTTCAACGAACGCCTGAATCTTTCGATCGACAAGGCCGCGTTCGTGGCCGCGATGGCACAGCGGCGGACAGCCCTGCCTGCACGCATGGACATCGCCATCCCCGCCAACATGCGCGCCGGCCGTATGGCCGAAGCAGCCTCGGATCGCCAGCCTACGAGCCGATAGATCCTGCAAGTGGATGCCCGAGGACGGAGGAACGACGCCCTCCGTCCCCGCGACAGGCGCGTCGTCAGACAATCAGCGAAATGACCGGTGAAGATGGAGAATGGCCCTCGACAGAGCGTGGTCGAGGGCGGCGTGCATGGCAGGGCGCAGTTCGTGATCGCTGGCGTAATCACCCCACTCACCGGACGCGGGCATCGGAGTGGCGCTCACCACATCGTGGTACAAGACCTCGCCGTTCTCCAGGGAAATGATCTTGCTCGTGACAACGAACGGCGGCATCTTTCCGTACATCCGTGCCAGTAATCGTTCCCTCCACGTCGGCCCGTCAATGCGAAAGACGACCATGGTATCGGCACCCAGCCACCTGCCCACTCCGACCACGCTATCGTCGGCTACCCTGCCGGACAGTTGAAAACGTTGCTCTTCGGTCAGCTGCTGGATATTGCGCCGATCAACGATTTTGATCCACGACCGCTGACGCTTGAGCTGAAACGCGGCTTCCTCGAGTCTGCTGTATCCGTAGGCGACATCCTGCTCTCCCGTCCGCGGATACCATATGGCCAAGCGCCGAATGTGTTGCGGCACCGGCAAGTCGATCTCGACTATCTCGAGAGCGTCTGGGGTAAGTGCAACCGGAGTCGGTGTCGGGGGCCGGCAGCCGGTCTGAAGCGAGAGGCTCAGCATCAGGCCGGCGGCGACCAACACCGATGGGGCATTCCGAACACGCGCGTCCATGGGACCATGCTACGGGAATCCCGTAGGAGGGCGCTATCCTACGGAAGGATGGAAGACGCCGACCGACACAAGCGATCAGAGCGTCACGCCGTGCCGTGGGGCGTGACCAGTTGGTTGACCGTCGGGCGCGGGCGGACCACTGCACGCAACGACCGGCTCTTCGCCGAGGCATGCACGCGGGCCGGCACCGTCGCCATTCGTTCATAGACGTCCAGATAATCCTTGACCATCCGTTCGACCGTGAAGCGGCTCTGAAACGCCTCTCGGCAGCGCCGTCGCTGAATGAGCGGCAATTCGTCGATCCTGGCGACCATTTCGGCCAAGCTGTCGCAAATGAACCCCGTCACCCCATCCTCGATGATCTCGGGAATCGAGCCGCGGCGATAGGCAAAGACGGGCGTTCCGCACGCCAGGGCCTCAATCAACACGATGCCGAAGGGTTCCGGCCAATCGTAGGTGCAGAGGACGGCAGCAGCATTGCCGAGAAATTCACACTTCTCCTCATCGTTGATTTCTCCGAGATACTCGATCAAGGGATGATTCAACAACGGCGCGATTTGTGTTTCAAAGTACTCGCGATCGACCGGATCGACTTTGGCGGCGATGCGCAGCGGAATGCCAACCCGCTTCGCGATTTCAATCGCATGATCTGGGCGCTTTTCGGGACAGATGCGGCCGAGGTACGCCAGATAGCTGCCTGGGCTCGGGTGAAACACATAGAGATCCGGCAAGCCGTGATACACCGTCGCCTGCCAATTCGCATGGGGCAGCGGCAGGCGTTGGGCGTTGGAAATCGAGACAAGCTGCATGTCGCTGTATTCCCGAAACATCGGAACGAGCTCGGGAAGATCCAGCCGACCGTGCAAGGTCGTCAAGACCGGCGTCGGACAACGGCGGCTCATAGGAAAACTGAGAAAGTCTAGATGAGAGTGAATGATATCGAATTGGTCCGCTTCGGCTCCAAGGGCTTGCTCCTGCATGAGAATGAGCGGTGCATCGCGGTTCACCAAACCCTTGTTGAGTCGTAGCGCCTGCGGACAGGCCGGTTTTAAGCGCGCCGCCGTTTGGGAATCGCCGCTGGCAAAAAGCGTCACCTCATGGCCCTGCCGAACGAGCTCTTCGGTCAAATACGACACCACGCGTTCCGTCCCTCCATACAAACGCGGAGGTACGCTTTCCCACAACGGGGCAATTTGTGCGATTTTCATGTCGACCGTCCTTTCAAATCACTCTTAAAGATGATTGCATGGCTTCCTGTGTGATCTCGAGCGTGCGATTCACTGCGAGCTGCCGGCTTAAACTGCACGCGATATGCCACCGGAGATGCGGCGTAAGCCATTGGGACGTCAACGTTTTTCTCGTCACCTAGAGGTTTCGCTAGCTGCCGAGGCCTTCGATCTGTAGGGGAAAAACGGCACAGCACTATCCCAAAAATTTGCGAGGACAACCTTTCACTGCTTCTCGGGACGTTCCGAGGACGAGCGATGGCAACTTCAACGTAGAGTCGTAGAGAGGGAGAAAGGAGGAGGCCTTATGCGGGAGTCGAATACATCTCGATCGGCGAACGATAACGGCGAGTGGAGGCCAGTCCGGGTCGACGACCGGATCAACATCGACCAGGTAGGTCCTTGCGATCCTGTCAAGGTCCAGGTCTCAGGAGATGGCTATGCCTCGACCATTCAGCGGGTTGCGGAGTAGCCGCATGGCACTTATGTACCCCGGCCGGCTTTTTGTCTTTGGCGCGCTGCTGCTCGCGGTCGCCGCCTGTACGAAGACGGAATTTGTTCCGGATGTCACACTTCCGGAAATCCGTCCGATTATTGACGCGACAGCCGAGTTTCATGAGATTTACCCGGCGCCTGCGCTCATTTCCGGAAAAGAGAGTTTCGGGCTGACCGGTCCGGATGCCGAACCCGTTCCGCCGCGTGAATTGGCCGCCCAGGTGCGGGAGGAGTTGCTGGACGCGTTTAGGCAAGCCGGCGTGTTTTCCAAAATTACAACCTTCGACCGGGAGCCCGATCTCATTCTCACCGGACGTATTAACGCGCTGCACGAGCATTATCGCCCGCGGATTTGGACGAGATTTCCGTTGCCCTATGCCGGAAAGGTCGCCGCCGATCTCTTCGATTGGAAGACGCATGCGACTGATGGCGTGGCCGATGTCACCCTCTTTCTTTTGACGAAAGACGGGAAACTGGTGGGCACCTACCACGGTAAGTCCTCGTTCGATGAAAACTTTAATCCGACAGGAGAGGTCGCCCCGGGAGCGCGCCTGAACCGCGCGCTCACGGACGCGGCGCAGCAGATTCAGGAAAAAATCGTCCATGATCAGCGGCTCAGGACGATCGCATCGCGATAAATAGGTTAGGCCACCGGCCCCAGATGGTCGATCCAGCGACGCGCGAGCGGCGCGCCGGTTTCCTGCAGCCGCTTCATTGCCACGGCTGACAGAGGCTGGAACGTCCTGGCGCGCTGCAGATGTTGCTCGAGTTCCCACGGCGTGGCCATACCGATCAGGGCACAGCTGACGTGAGGCAAGCTCAATGCGTACCGAAATGCCGCGTCGTGATACTCGACGGGCATTTTGGAGTGGCTCAGCCGTACTGGCGGCGGATCCAGCGCTCCGCCGTACACCTTCATGGCAATAAGTCCGATGTTCTCGTGCGCCGCCGAGGGCCAGACTTGTTCCTCAAAATTGTAGGTATGCCGGTCGACAAAATTGACCACATTCAGCAGGACATCGATCTGGAAATACTGCAGGGCATTGCTTCAAGGCCCGCTGCCCATCCGGCTCATAGCACTTAGTGACAAGAAATACCTGTGAACGGACGTGTGTCAGAAAATATTTCAACTGCGCTTGCGCGTTCCCGTAACCTGCGAACTCCGGCGCCGTATCGAAGTAGGTGATCCCGTTGCGAAACGCCGTCTCATACAGATCCACGGCTTCTCTCGTGCTCAGGCGAAGCCCCGCATGCGCAGTTCCAAAGCCCAGAATGGGAAGCTGTACGCCGGTCTTTCCGAGCTCACGCGTAGGAAGCGATGAGGTCCTTTGTCTCGACTGAAGTCTGACAAGCGGCCATCGCCACATTACCCGAGAACGACGGACGGAAAAGAAAAACCATCGACTTGGGGTTCTTCCTAGGCAGGCTTCGATGGCCGACACCTTATATAGATCTTAGAGAATCACTCATAGGCACTGCCGAGAACACGCCGGCCTCGGCACATTTACTCTGTCGTAAGGAGAGATCGTTATGCTCGTGTCCGTCGATGGCAATCAAGGGACCAGCAACGGATTCGTGTCCTCCGACCCTTCGACAAGGCGAATTTCTGCCGACGAGGGGCGCACTTCGCAATACCGCATCCTGGTCGTGGACGATGATCAAGAGACTCGGCAATTGCTGCAAGACATCCTTGAAAAGTATCCAGACGTCAGGATCGTCGGCCAAGCCGGCGATGGCAAAGAGGCGGTGGCAATGGCCATTGAACACAAACCGGACGTAATTTTGATGGATGTCGCCCTACCCTATTTGGACGGGATCGAGGCGACCCACTGTATCAAGAAAGCCTGCCCCGACACGGTCGTGATCTGCCTGACGGGACATTTTTCACCGCCGAAGTACAGCGCCATGAGAACGGCGGGGGCCGCCGCTTTCGTCTGCAAAAACCAGGTGCTCGCCATCCACGAAACCATTATGTCTGCGCTGGGACAATGGACGAGATGGGAGTAGGAGCCGGAACGAGCAGCCGTCGCTTTCCTGAAACGACACGGGCGACCCCGTAGACATGACGACGGGACCGCCCGTGGGTGGCGCTTATGACGCCGGATCGTTTATGTCGTTTTCTCTACCTGAGACCCGTGCAAGGCGCGGACGCTGAAACCTTCGTCAGGGGAGAGTTCACTCGATCCCGGGCTGTTGTGTTCCTCACACCCGCAACTCTCCACGCACCGACATTTCCATCCACTGTTCCCCTGCGGGAGGGCGGTGACCTAGGTGGAGAGCGTTAGCGTGAATGACGAGATGACGGCCCGCGCCTTGGCGGGCCTTCATGGTCCGGTGGATTCAGGTCTGTCATGGCAACCTCCTCCTGCTGCGGAAAGGATGAGGGCAGGGAGCCAGCGAACGACTTCATCCCTACTCTTTGTTTGGAGAACTGTCAAGCGAGGAGCTTCCCGAGCCCGCTGGCGAAGCATAACACATGCCGTGGGCTCGTCATTTCTACCCCAAGATTACAATGCCGCGTCGTCGTCCCGGGACATTCGGAGATGATGTCCCGAACGATTGAAGACCGTCATGAAGAGAGGTTGAAGATTGTCGGCGCCGGAGTCGCTCCGGCGCCTTATCTTCATGGGTACCTGGCCTGCTAGCGCTCGGGACGGTCCATCGCGCTTTGCGGCGAAGACGATTGGCTTTTGGCGTTTCCCTGTTCGCCGGACCGTTCGAGCGTGCTCTGGGTCTGTCCGGTGCCCTTTTCACCGATACCGGCCGGCTCCGAGGTCATCCCTTTTTGCCCTTGTACGCCGGACCGCTCCAGCGTGCTCTGCATCTGCCCGGTGCCTCGTTCACCGATGCCGGCGGGTTCCGAGGCCAGGCCCTGAGAAGTCATTCCGCTCGCCCCCGAGCCGCTCGACCCGCTTCCGGAGCCCGATTGAGCCAGCGCAGGCCCTGCGATAACAAGGCATGCGCCAGCGATTACAAATGTGCCGAACACGGTTTTCATAGGCGTTCCCTCCATGGGTTGTGATAGACCAGCCCTTCCTTAAAAAAATCATAACGGGCCGCCCAAATCACGACCTACTAGGGCTTCGCCTAAGTTCGCCCCTGTCTGCATCCCAGCGGGCGGGATGATCTCGAATGACCAGACACCTGAACGGGACTCATTTCATGGTGTGGGTGCCATGAGTGACGGAGCTGCCTGCGCGGAGTGCCGCAGCGGCAAACACGGCTTCCGCGATTTCTGAGTTCGATGCATCAAGCTTTCGCGCCCGTTCGACATGAAGCTCAATGCAGTACGGACATTGCGTCGTGGCCGCCACCGCTACCGCAATCAACTCCTTGTATTTTTGTGGTATGGCGCCGTCGCTCCACGCGGCCTTGTCGAAGGCAAGAAACGCCTTCATCACCTCGGGTGCGTAAGATTCCAGCGTCTTGAACTTATCGAGATTTTTCATGTCATACATGGCGGCCTCCTGTTGTATAGGGCAATTCATGAGACTGCTCGAACGCCGATGACTTCCAAGTACTCGGCCGACACCATGGTGCCTCCTTGTCCAGCGCGATTGTGCCGAGTCCACAGCGCTTCCAAGGCATAGCGCAGCTCTTCACTCTCTCGACCACCCAGCGCGGCAAATGCTTGGTGGATCGGCCCGTAATAGAGCCGGAAATGCTGCACGACCTCCGCGGGAGGAAACGGGTACCTAAATGGATAGGCACGTCTCGTGAGGCGGAGATCCGACAGCCCGCTTCCGAGCCGCTCGCGCACGGTGGTTTCCTCACCCCACAAGACCGGCGACGGCATTCCGGACGGTGCAATAAAGTTGGAGACTGCCTTGAACATCTGACCGACGAATCCCTGCGGTGTCCAATTGGCCATAGCAATGATTCCGCCCGGCTGACAGACCCGCAGCAATTCCGCCGCAACGAGCTCGGGCCTCGGCGCGAACATCGCGCCGATCAAGCTGGTCACGACGTCGAATTGTGCGCCGGCGAACGGAAGCGCCTCGGCATCGGCGACTTCGAATCTGGCTTTCAATTCCGCCGTGGAGGCACGGGCACGGGCCTGCTCGATCAGATTGCCCGCGATGTCGACGCCCGTCACATCGTGGCCGTCTCTCGCCGCGAGCAAGGCCAATTGGCCTGAGCCGCAGGCGACATCGAGCCAGGTGCCGCCCGGTATCTTGGGAATCCGCTCGTAGAACTCACGCGCTCCGTCTTCGAGATAGCGTGAAAACCGGTCGTAGTCGCCGGCCATCCAGATCGACCGCAGACGCGCCTTTAACCTGTCGACATCCGGTGACAGTCCTGTGGTTGCCATGGCAGTCCTCCTTCGTGAATCGATCGTTGGTCCATCCGTCTGGGCATCAAGCCGTCTGGGGATCAAGCCCTCTGGGGCATCAAGCCCTCTGGGCATCTAGTGCCTCGACGCATCGACGACTATACGCCGGTCTGCCCGCTGATACTTAGCCGGGCGTCTGGTTCTCTTATCCGCGGCGTGGTAGGCTGCTCGTCACTTGACCGGGCGTCCGGCATGGTTTGCCGGTTCGACTGGCTTCGCGGAGCCCTTTCATGGATGTCTTGTCGGAAGTTCTCGAGACGGTCCGGCTCGACGGCGCCATGTATTTCAATGGGGAATTTTCCTCGCCCTGGTGTTTTCGCGCTCCCCGTTCGAGCATGTACGCGCCCTATCTGTCGGACGGCCAGCGTCACGTCATCATCTTTCATTTATTGACCGAAGGCTGCGGCTACGCACGTCTAGAAGATGACGGGCGCCCCGTGCCGCTGGAGGCGGGAGACATCGTGATCTTCCCCCACGGCGACCCGCATATCCTGGGAAACGGTCCGCCGGTCACGCCGATAGACAACTCCGGCGAATTGGAGCGCGTACTCTCGCTTGGATTGAAGCTGACGCGGATGGGCGGCGGCGGCGAACTCACCAGATTCATCTGCGGGTACATGGCCTGCGAGCCGCACCTCAGCAGCGTACTTCTCGGCGGTCTACCACCGCTGATGAAGCTGAACATCCGCAACGACCCGTCAGGTCAATGGTTGGAAAACTCGCTTCGCTATTCCGTCGACAATGCGGACGGATCAGGCCCTGGCGGGCGCGCCGTACTTGCCAAGCTCTCGGAAGTCCTCTTCGTGGAGACACTGCGGCGCTACGTTGCCCTGCTGCCGCCCGAACAAACCGGATGGCTGGCCGGCGTCCGTGATGCAGAGATCGGCAAGGCCTTGGCGCTGCTGCACCGGAAGCCGGCGTTCCCTTGGACCGTTGCGTCGCTCGGCAGCGAAGTTGGTGTTTCGCGTTCAGTCCTTGCGGAACGCTTTCGCCGCTATCTGTCGGAAACGCCCATGTCATACCTTGCGCGGTGGCGACTCCAGCTCGGCGCGCAGCTGCTAAAATCCTCGAGCCGGAGCGTGGCAGACATCGCCGCTCAAGTCGGCTATGAATCCGAGCCCTCGTTCAATCGTGCGTTCAAACGGCAATTTGGCCTGCCGCCGGCCCGCTTTCGCAGTCACCTCCGAGCTTCCCAAGCCACGCCCGCCAAACAGAAATCATCGAAACGCATGGCCCTCGTCTCCCACCGCTGAGCCGCTGCTGACGACAGCCCTGCGCTGCCCTTCCTTGACAGCGTACAACTCGGCTCGTATGCTCCCATCTCGCTGCTCGCCTCACTGGCCCTTGCCTGGCCGGAGGGATGCTCATGGCGTTCTTCGGTCGACAACCGTCTCTCGTGCATGCCGGCTTCTCCCTTGTGCTCATCGGTGCCCTACTCACAGTCTACGGCCGGATCGAGGCCGCGCCGCCGATGGATCCGTTCGTTACCGTCGCTGCTTACGACGGCGTCATCAATCCGGTGGCCGCGGAGTACCTCCACGACGCGCTGACGTCCGCGGAAGTGAACGGCGCACAGGCCTTGGTGATCTCGCTGAATACGCCGGGCGGCTTGGACAGCTCGATGCGGCTGATCATCAAGGACATCACCGGGGCGACGGTTCCGGTAGTCGTCTACGTGTCTCCATCCAGCGGACGCGCCGCGTCCGCCGGCGTCTTTATTACGATGGCGGCGCATGTGGCCGCGATGGCGCCGGGCACGAACATCGGCGCCGCTCATCCGGTCAACATGGGAGGCGGCGAGATCGACAAGACGATGCAGGAGAAGATTGAGAATGATGCGGTCGCGTACATCAAATCCATCGCTCAGCAGCGCGGACGAAACGCCGCCTGGGCGGAGGATGCGGTGCGGAAAAGCGTGTCGGTCACCGAGCGCGAGGCGGTGAAGCTGAATGTGATCGATCTGATCGCCGACGATCCGCTGTCCCTCTTGAAGCAATTGGAGGGCCGGCGGGTGCAGCTGCCCTCGGGCCCGAGGGTGCTCAAGACCGCCGGGGCGGCGCTGCGCGAATTTCCGATGGGCCTGCGCCTGGAATGGCTCAAAGCCGTCAGCGATCCCAACATCGCCTATCTCCTCATGACGATCGGCACCATCGGCATCATTGCGGAGTTGTACAGCCCCGGAGCGATTCTCCCCGGCATCGTGGGCGCCATCAGCCTCATTCTCGCCTTCTACGCGTTTCAGTCGCT
>Ga0310810_10005306_pt1 | contig 14395 bp, 16 predicted proteins | sample NCmetagenome_FD_207641 | JGI IMG/M metagenome (GOLD analysis project Ga0310810, IMG submission 207641) | Soil microbial communities from experimental microcosm in Duke University, North Carolina, United States - NC | ecosystem: Engineered > Artificial ecosystem > Soil microcosm > Unclassified ... | reverse complement strand
GCGCTCATCCGCGGCGACGTCGGTTCGGTGAAAGCGGCGACCGACGCGGGCGCCGCCGCGGCACGCCGTGTCGGCGAACTGATTGGCGTGCACGTCATTCCGCGTCCCGCCGACGACCTCGAGAAGGTTTTTCCGATCCGCTGATCCGGTCCATTGCCGGCTTCCGCCGCCGCCGTTCGCGCGCGGCAAGCGGACGAAGCGGCAGCTCTTCGCCAACCATCATCAGTGCCTGCTCCGGCCGATCGAGGTTGTACAGCTGCCCGTCGGCCGTGCGCGCGAAGAGCTGATCGCCGCCAATGAACAGCGTCAGCAGCCCGCCCTCCCCGATCGCTTCGTACAGCCGTACTCGGAACACTTCGCGCAGCGTCGACAGAAGCCGCCGCAGCCGCGGAACTGAAAATCCGCGCCGGCGAAGGTCCGCGAGCACCTGCAGCTCGAGCACATCGAGCGGCGTGTACCGGCGCTCGGTGAATCCACCCGCTTCGGTGCGCTGCGGCGCGATCGCTGGAAGAAACAGCCGCCGCGCGTCCCACCACTGGAGCTGCCGCGCGCTGAGGCCCGTCATCGACGCAACTTCACGTGACGAGTAGTACTTCTTGAGCCTCACGCCTGCTCGCGAGCGTGACGATCCGCCATCCGCGCGCCTTCGATGTCCTTGGCCGTGAGTCCACCTTCGTCGTGCGTGGACCAGGACAGCGTGACCCGTCGATAGTTGATCGTGATGTCCGGATGATGATCGGCGCGCTCGGCATCGGGTACCAGCCGGTTGACGAACGCGACCGCCTCGGGAAACCCCTTGAACGTGTACTGCTTCCGGATGGCGTCACCATCGAGTGACCACCCCTCAAGTGTTCTCAACTGCGCATCGACGTCCGTCTTTGTTAAGAGTGTCATCACCTGACTCCGACTCGAACTACAGACCAAAGCGATCCGGGCGAACCAAATCGAGATCCGGATCGCGTCTGTCGTCGAGCACGAGATCGGCCACCAGTTTTGCGGTGAGCGGCGACAGCAGAATGCCGTTCCGATAGTGGCCGGTTGCGTAATAGACGCCGGGCATTGTTGACGATGGTCCAATCAGAGGCAACTCGTCGGGCGTCCCCGGACGGAGCCCGACGCGGACCGCATCAAATCGCGCCTCCGGCGTCGCGGTCAACAGCTCGGCGCTTGATTCGAGCAGACGTGTGACCCCGCCGGCGGTGGCCGTTTCGTCGAAACCCACGTCTTCAACCGTGGCGCCGACAAGCAAGGAGCCATCACGCCAGGGGACGAGATAACAGTCGGTTCCCCATACGACCCGCGAGACGGGACGCGTGTCGAAGCGCAGGTGCAGGAGCTGACCGCGCACAGGGCGGACCGGCGGCGTCAGCGGCGCGAGGCGGCCGCTCCAGCTTCCCGCCGCCACGACCACGGCATCGCTTTCGAGCCGACCGACCGACGAATCGACGATGCACATACTGTTCTCGATGCGGATGTTTTCGATGTTGCCGACCATCATCTGCGCACCGTGATATGTCGCCGCGGCGAGGAGTGCTGATGTCAATTCGCCGGCGCGCACATACCCGTGATCGGGCAACAGCAACGCGGAAATGAACCGCGGAGACAGTGCCGGCTCGAGGCGACGCGCGTCGTGGGCGGGCATCAACTCGTGGGCCACGCCGGTGTGCGCGAAGCGACGCGCCGCGATTGCCAACTCCATCGCCGCCGCGTCATTTTTCGCGACATGCAGCGATCCGGACCGTTCGTACTCAATCGGTTGTCGCGCGTCGGCCGAAACACGGCGGACGAACTCGTCGTAGAGCGCAAGGCTGTTCACGCCGAGGCGGAGCAGGGCGTCGATATGGCCTTCGATGTAAGGGGCAAGAATGCCCGCGGATGCCTGCGTCGCTCCCTGGCCGGCGCCACGCCTGTCCACGATGACGACGGCGGCGCCGCGAGAGGCCAATGCATGAGCAACAGCACATCCGATGATCCCGCCGCCCACCACCGTAACCTTCACGATGCGATTGTACTGAGCGTTGCTGAGTTTGCGCCCTCCTTCGTTCGCAACACATACTGGCGAACTCGTGTCATCACAGCCCAGTCGACGCGCAGCCACGCAACCCGTCGAACTCGTGCTGTACATCAGCACCGCGTCATCCTATGCGGCGGCCGCGACTCGCAACTGCGAAGCGCTGCTTGCGTTGTTCGACCGGCGCGCCATCCACTTTGAGGTATGTGACGTCAGCCTTCATCCAGATCGCGCCGAAACCGACGGTATCTGCTTCACGCCCGTACTGCTCAAAAAACAACCGCTGCCGCGCACCTATATCCTTGGCGACCTCTCGAAGAGCACAGTGCTCATGGATCTTCTCGTCTCGTGTGGAGTAGAACCGGTCGATGACCATCCTCAAAAAAATTCGCACCGGCGTTCCAGGATTTGACGTCCTGACCGCCGGCGGCCTGCCGGCGGGCCGGTCTACGTTGGTCGTCGGTCGCAGCGGCACGGGCAAAACGATCCTGGGCCTGCAGATTGCCGCTCACATGTGCCGCACGGGCATCAAGACGATCGTCGTCGGCATCGAGGAGACCGCGGACGATCTCATTGCCACCGGTGACACGCTTGGATTCAATTTGAGCGGTTTGCGCGCGCAGGGGCTGCTGCACGTCGCCGACATGATGCGGGCGCTCGACGAGCCGACGATCATCACCGGCGATTACGACATCATGGGGCTGGTGCACCGGCTCGAACATCTGGTCGCCCAGACAGGCGCACAAGCGATCGTGCTCGATTCGGCGACGGCGCTGTTCACGCCCCGCCCTGCTCAGGACCTCCTGCGCAGTCATTTCTTTCAGCTCGTGCACTGCTTCCGCCGTCTGGGGTTGACGGCGATCATCCTCGCCGAGGCGCCATCGGACTATGCGCAGCTCACAACGCTGGGTGTCGAGGACTACGTCTGTGACATGGTCGTGATCCTCCGCCTCGCCGTCGATGGAGACCGGCGTCGCCGTTCGATTGAAGTCAACAAGTATCGCCGCAGCGCGCATTACAAAGGCGAATTTCCCTGCACGATCACGACGCGCGGCCTCGCGATTTTCCCGCTCGACGCACCCGACCGGCCGGAGATGGAAAAGATCGAACGGTACTCGACCGGCGTCGCGGGACTCGACGAGATGACGCACGGCGGCTTCCTGCGCAACTCGATCATGCTTGTCCGCGGGCCGACAGGAAGCGGCAAGACGATGCTCGCGGGGCTGTTTGCGCGAGCGGGAGCACTTCGTCGCGAGCGCGTCGTCTATTACGGGTTCGAGGAGCCTCGGCCCACGCTCATCCGGAATTTCGACGCCATCGGTCTCGGCATCGCCGAGCTCGTACGCGGCGGAGATTTCAAACTCCAGTGCCGCTATCCGGAGGCAACCAGCCTCGAGGATCTGCTCGTCGACCTGCGTCTTGGCCTCGAAGAATTCCAGCCGTCGCTCGTCGTCATGGACAGCATCTCGTCGATCGAGCATGCGTCCTCGGAAAAAGGCTTTCGTCAGTTCATGATTGGCGTCGCGTCGATTCTGCGCGGCCATGGACGCAGCGCGTTGCTCACGCAGACCGTCCTCGCCGGGACCGCATCCGAGCACACGGCGCCGTACCTGTCCACCGTTGCCGACGCGATCGTCACGCTCGATTACTCACCAGCGGCCTACGAGTTGAATCGGACGATGCGCGTGATAAAGATGCGCGGCTCCGCACACGAGACGCACCCGTATCGGCTGGAGATTGGTTCCGGCGGCCTCAATATCGAGCGTTGGTCCGCGGCCAGTCACGGCGCAATGATGAAGGCGGAAGAGCAATGGAGAGACGCCGGGTCCTCGTAGTCGATGATTACCCCGGTGCGCGTTACCTGCGAAGCCGCATCCTCAGCGACGGCGGCTACGAGGTACTGGAGGCCGGCAGCGGTGCCGAGGCGCTGGACATCGCACGCACGATGAAGCCGTCGCTGATTCTTCTGGATGTCAATCTTCCCGACATCAGCGGGTTCGAGGTATGTGAGCGTCTGAAGAAAGATCCTGGTACCGCCACAATCCCCGTAATTCAGATTACCGGCGCCTGGTTGTCGGAGGAAGACCGCCAGCAAGGCCTTGCCAGCGGCGCCGACGCGTACCTCGTAGAACCTGTTGATGACACGACACTTTTGCGCAATGTCGTCATGCTGATCGAATCCGTGACGTAGTGCCGCCTCGGATCGAGGAAGGAACCGGTCGTTGGCAATTTTTTTGCTCCGGCCGGGACCGATGGAACTCGATACCGGCTGGCCGGAGCCGCCGGCGGAAATACCGCCTATCGTCATGGCGCAGGCCGCTCAAAAACGACGGCCCTCGTCGCGACCAGCCCGAAGCACCGCGCCGGAACGTGGCACGCCCCCGGCGCCGGACGGGAAACCCACCCGGCCGCCGATCGAGCTGGTCCTGTATGTAAGTTCCGTCTCACCCCACTCCATCGCGGCGCTGCGCAACTTGCGCCGAACGCTCGCGCAGTACGGCGGCGACGCGGTCAAGCTCACCGTGTACGACCTGTCGAAAGACCCATCCCTCGCCGATCGTGACGGTGTGCATTTCACGCCGTCGCTCGTCACCACGGGACACGGGCCGCGCACCTGGATTGTCGGCCACCTCGGAAACCCGCAAGTGCTCCAGGCGTTTCTGGAATCGGCGCTCGAACCGAAGCAGTAAACTGGTTTTCTGACTTCAACACACGATAGTGCGCCGACCGCGTCGCTTCGGCGCGTGTGCGTGTTTTGCGGCTCGAGCCGAGGCGATAATCCCCGTTACGCCGATGCCGCGTCGCAGCTTGGCCGCGAGATGGTGCGGAGAGGCATCGGTCTCGTGTTCGGCGGCGGCGGCGTGGGACTGATGGGTGTCATTGCAGATGCCGTGCTCGAAGGCGGCGGCCATGCGATTGGGGTGATCCCGCACGCGCTGGTAGCGCGCGAGCTCGCACACCGGGCGCTCCCCGATCTGCGCGTCGTCAATTCCATGCACGAACGGAAGGCGACGATGGCGGCACTTGCGGACGCATTTGTGGCGATGCCTGGCGGCTTTGGAACCTTCGAGGAGTTCTGCGAAGTGATCACGTGGACGCAGTTGGGCGTTCACCGGAAATCATGTGGGCTGCTGAACGTAGGCGGCTTCTACGATCCGCTGATCGAACAGTTCGATCGCGGTGTCGCCGAAGGTTTCATCAAGCAATACAACCGGCAGATCGTTGTCGCCCACGCCGAGCCAGGTGCGTTGCTCGACGCGCTCGCGGTTGCGCCCGCTCCCAGCGAGGCCGTCTGGGTCGGTGGTTCGGCCGAGACGTAGCCATCTGCGAGCCGCGCCCACAACGGGGGACAGCGGGCCGGAACCAAAGCCCGGAACTTGCGCGATATTCACGGTAATTCACGCGAATTCAGGGGTACAGGCCTTGCTCTAAAGGTCAACCATGGAGATTAGAACGTCCACTGTCGCGGTCGTCGCCGCCTCCTGCATCACTGTTGGCGCGGCGGGCGCGTTCCTCGCGACCCGTTCCTCGGGCACGGGTCCCCAGGCCGTGCCCGCGGCACAAGTTGCTCCGGGCGGTGTTGAGCAATCGGAAGATGTAGTTGGCGACGCGCCGGTCGAACCGGTGCCTGCCGCTACTCCTGCCTCGAGTTCCACGCTGTCACCAGTCGCTCCGCCAGCGAAGCCTCGTGTTGAAGCCCCGAATCGCGCGCCAGCTCCTGTGAAAAGCGCGTCGGCGCCCGTGAAGAGCGGTCCGCCTCCAGTGACGAGCGCGCCCGCTCGCAGCCAAAGTGCCCCTCGTGCGGCAGAAACGGCCCGTCCGGCTATCGCCGACTCGCGCACGATCGCGACGCCGCCGACGACGTCTATAGAGCCGAAGGCAACTCAGCCCAAGCCGATTCAGCCGGCGGCCGAACCTGTCGCTCCGCTGGCGCCCCCTGCGCCCCCGGCACCCCGCTACGTCGATCTCGTCGTCGCTCCGGACTCCGTCCTGGGGCTGCAGATGGAAACATCCATCAGCAGCGACAAGGCCCAGGTCGAGGATCAAGTGACCGCACGGGTGACACGTGATGTTCGCGTTGGCGATCGCGTTGCGATCCCTGCCGGCTCAACAGCACGCGGCGAGGTCACGAGCGTCGAGCGCGGCGGAAAGGTGAAGGATCGCGCGCGGCTCGGGATCCGATTCACGTCCGTCGTGCTGGCCGATGGCACCCGCGTGCCAATCGAAACGGAAACCATCTATCGCGAAGGCGACAGCCCGACCGGCGAGAGCGCCGCGAAGATTGGCGGCGGTGCAATTGGTGGCGCGATCATCGGCGGGATCTTCGGCGGCGCGAAAGGCGCAGCGATTGGCGCTTCGGTGGGCGGCGGCGCGGGCACGGCCGCGGTGATGGCCGGCGGACGCAATCCAGCTACGCTGCCTTCAGGAACTCCGGTCACCGTGAGGGTGGTCAAGCCGGCAACAGTGACTGTTGAGGAGTGATCAGATCTACGAATTCGCGAATTTGACGAATTTCGGATTTGAATCAGGTGATTCAATTCGAAATTCGTCAATTCGTTGGATTGGGTCAGTTCGTAAATTCGTAAATTTCCAAATTCCCGCAGTAATATCTCCACTCGAAGGAGATATTCCATGACTGCCTACCGTCTGGTCGCGGCGTTTGTCGTCGCGATGCTTGCAGCGCCGGTCTTTGCTCAAGTCAAGAAAGTCGACGTGCCGGGCGTGCAGAACTTCAACCAGATTGACGCCGTGTTTGCGTGTGGTGGCGCAACCGACGCCAACGGTGTTGCGAACCTGAAGAAACAGGGATTCGCCTCGATCATCAGTTTCAGACTGCCCACTGAACAGGGCGTGGCCGAAGAAGAAACAGCCGTCAAGACCACGGGCATCAAATACATCCACCTGCCGCTCAACGGCGCGATGCCGGATCCGAAGGTCGCCGACGAATTCCTCGCGGCGGTGTCCGACAAGAGCAATCAGCCGGCATACATCCACTGTGGCGGCGGTGGCCGGGCGGCCTCGATGTGGATGATCAAGCGTGCATTGAAGGACGGTTGGACGGCCGATCGTGCGGCGGAGGAAGCGAATGCGATCGCGATGCTGTCGCCGACGCTGAAGACGTTCGCGACCAACTACATCGCAAGCCACAAGTAGGTTCGAGGGTTCGGAGGTTCTGAACCCCGAACCGCCGAACCACGAACCATGGACCCCTCTGAATTCCGGCGCCACGGGCATGCGCTCGTGGAGTGGATTGCCGCCTATCTGACTGGATCGGAGAAGTACCCCGTGCTGCCGCGCGTCGCTCCCGGCGACGTGCGGCGCGCGTTGCCGGAACACGGACCCGAAGCGGGCGAATCGTTCGACGAAATTTTTTCTGACTTCGAGCGGATCCTCGTTCCTGCGCTGACGCACTGGAACCACCCCGGGTTCTTCGCCTACTTTCCTGCCGGGACCAGCGCCTCTGGCGTGCTCGCCGAATTTCTGTCCGCCGCGTTGAACCAGCAAGCCATGCTGTGGCGGACGTCGCCCGCCGCCACGGAGCTGGAAGAAATCTCGCTCACATGGCTGCGCCAGCTGCTCGGCCTTCCCGAAGTGTTTGAGGGCGTGATCTACGACACCGCGTCGATCTCGAGTCTTCATGCGCTCGCTGCCGCCAGGCAGATCGCAGTACCGGGCGTGCGGGAACGCGGTCTCCCGGGGCGATCAGAAGTTGGCAGCCTGCGCATCTACTGTTCGGACCAGGCGCACTCGTCGATCGACAAGGCCGTGCTGACGCTCGGGCTGGGACAGTCGTCGCTGCGCCGTCTTCCTGTGGACGAGCACTACGGCATGCAGCCGCAGGCATTGCGCGCGGCGCTCGACGAGGACCGGCGCGCAGGCATCACACCCGTCGCGGTCGTTGCCACGATCGGGACGACGTCGACGACGGGTGTGGATCCGGTAGATGCGATCGCCGACATCTGCCGCGAGCATCGTGTGTGGCTGCACGTCGACGCCGCCTATGCGGGTGTCGCCGCGATGCTGCCTGAATGCGCGTCCTATTTCTCCGGATGGGATCGCGCGGACTCGATTGTGATCAATCCGCACAAGTGGTTGTTCACCCCGTTCGATCTGAGCGCGTTCTACTGTCGGCGGATGGATCTCGTGCGCGAGGCGTTCTCGCTGGTTCCGGAATATCTGAAGACGACGGAAACCAGTCAAGGCGCTCGCAACCTGATGGATACAGGCATCCAGCTCGGCCGCCGCTTCCGATCTCTAAAGCTTTGGATGATTCTTCGGCATTTTGGCGCGGCGCGCCTCCGCGGCGTTCTGGCCGAGCACATTCGTCTCGCTCAGGAGTTCGCCGCGCGGGTTGACGCGCACCCCGATTTCGAACGACTGGCGCCTGTGCCGTTCGCGGTCGTCTGCTTTCGCGCGAACCCTCGCGCCGTGCGCCTGACGCCTGCCGAACTCGATCTCTTCAATGAGCAGCTGCTCGACGCCGTCAACGCGACCGGCGAGGTTTTCCTTTCGCACACGCGGATCAACGGCATATTCGCGCTCCGCATCGCCATCGGGCATTTGCGCACGACCGCCGCTCACACGCGGCGCGCGTGGGAGCTGCTGTCGCAGCATACGGCCGCGCTCGCGATGGTGTAGCGCGCACATCAAGATCGCAATCATCGAGCTCTGCGGCGACCCGTAGGCACTTCGCTTGCACCCCGCACCCCGGACACCGTCGCACCACAGGCGACGAATGGAGAGAGGGCCAGGAGGAACGCAGATGTTAAAGAAGTGCGCACTGATAGCCGCGGTGCTGCTGGTCGTAGGACCCGCAAGCGCGCGCGCTGACTGGTTGTTTACGCCGAACATTGGCGTTGGCTTCGGTGGCGACACTCCGTCGAACGACAAGCTCACCTACGGTGCAACGCTTGGCTGGATGGGCGCCGGAGTGATCGGGTTCGAGGCGGACTGGTCGTATACACCGACCTTCTTCGAGAACAACACCGACAACATCAGCTTTGCGGACAGCGACAACGTCCAGAACCTGATGGCGAACATCGTCGTCGGTATTCCCATCGGCGGCCAGCAGGGTCCGGGGTTCCGTCCGTATGTCAGCGGCGGGATGGGCCTGATGAAGACGCATGTCCAAGATGCCAGTCAGCTGTTCACCGTTGACAGCAACGACTGGGGCATGAACGTCGGCTTCGGCGCGATGGGCTTCATGACCGACCACGTCGGCTTCCGCGGCGATCTGCGTTACTTCCGCGATCTCCAGGACACCGAGCAGGCGAATGGCTTCACCCTCGCGACCGGCAAGTTCGATTTCTGGCGCGGCACGGCGGGTCTGACGTTCCGCTGGTAAACGTTCGATCGTTCACCGCCCGCGTCGTTTGGAATGTTTCACATTCTGAACGGTGCGGGCGGGGACGTTTCCAGTCGCCACATCTCCTTCCACCGGTCGCCGTCGATCTCCAAAGCGACGCATCCATGCAACGGAAATGAGCGCTGACCCGGTTCGCCGCCGGTCAATGCGGCCAGCAGCCGCGGCAAGTACGGCATGTGTCCCACGATCAAAATTGTTCGCCCCTCGCCCGCGAGGCGGTCGCGTATCCACTGCGGCGGATCGTCCGGCAACAGACCTCGCTCCGCCGTGAACGGCGCGAAGGGGTTGCACGCCTTCCAGAAGAACTCGGCTGTCTGCCGCGCGCGAAGCTTTCCGCTGTGCCAGATCGCATCAGGCTTGACGCCACGGGCCGCGACCTCGCCCGCAAGCCGCTCGGTGGCGGCTCGCCCCGCCGAAGACAACGGCCGCATGGGGTCGACTTGGGGTCCGACGGCGTCACCGTGATGAACGAGCAGCAGGAAACTCAAGGTTTTGGGCCTGAGGACGGCATTTAACCGCAAATCGCACGCTTGGCTCCGACACGGAAGCCGGTGTTATACTGGCCCGTTTCGTGGCGCGCGGCGATTTCACCGACTTGATGGGCCGCGCGGTTATGGTCGTCCAGGCATGCGTCTGGACGTGACCGTCTAAGTCGCGAAGAATTGCCCGCGACCAAGTCGCGGGCTTTTTTATTGCTCGAAGGAGATCCATGTCGCGTTTCATCTTCACGTCCGAATCGGTGTCGGAAGGTCATCCCGACAAGGTCTGCGATTACATTTCTGACTCCATTCTCGATGCCTGTCTCGAACAGGACCGCGCGAGCCGGGTCGCCTGCGAGGCGTTGTGCAAGAGCGACACGGTCGTGATTGCGGGTGAGATCACCACGAACGCGAAGCTCGATTACGACAAGATCGTACGCCAGGCGGTCAGGGAAATCGGCTACGTCGACGAATCGGAGCCGTTCTGCGACACGACGTTGAAGCTGATTCCCATCATGACGCAGCAGTCATCGCAGATTTCGCAGGGCGTCACCGCCACCACGAGCCAGAGCGGCGATCAGGGCGCCGGCGATCAGGGCATCATGTTCGGCTACGCCAGCGACGAGTCGGCCGAGATGATGCCGCTGCCGATCCTGCTTGCGCACAAGCTGACCAAGGGGCTCACCGACGATCGGAAGCAGGGACGCGTCGATTTCCTGCGCCCCGACAGCAAATCGCAGGTGTCTGTCCTCTACGAGAACTACGAACCGAAAGAAGTCACCACCGTCGTCATTTCCACGCAACACACACCCGCCGCCAACCAGAAGCAGATTACGGAATATGTGCGCGAGCACCTCGGACCGCGCGTGCTCGGCTCGTGGTGGCGCAACGACGTCGCCCTGTTCGTGAACCCGACCGGCGATTTCAGCCACGGCGGTCCATCGGCCGATGCCGGCGTGACGGGCCGCAAGATCATCGTCGACAGCTATGGCGGATGGGGACGCCACGGAGGCGGCGCGTTCAGCGGGAAGGATCCGTCGAAGGTGGATCGCAGCAGCGCGTACTTCTGCCGATACGTCGCGAAACAGATTGTCGCCGCCGGCCTTGCGAAGCGTGCCGAGCTGCAGGTTGGTTATGCGATCGGGATGGCGAAGCCCGTCTCAGTGAAGGTCGATACGTTCGGCACGGGCGACGAGCGGGCGGCCGTTGACTTCGTGATGGGCGCGTTCGATTTCCGGCCGCGTGCCATCATCGACAAGCTGAATCTGCTGCAGCCGATTTATCGAAGCACCACCAACTACGGCCATTTCGGGCGCCCGGGATTGCCCTGGGAGGTCGTGGAAAAGCCGGTAGCAGTGGCGAGGTAACTAGAGCCGCTCGTACCAGCGGCGGTGGCGCGCCGTCACCGCCTGCTGAACGACTCCGACCTGGTCGGCGACACTTTGCGCCTGCCGCTCGTCCACACCGAGCGCGATCAGCTCGGACTTCATCTCGTTCTTCAGACCTTCAATCTGTTGTGCGCTCAACTGGCGTGCAGCGACGGTGACCCACGCGGTGTGGGCGACAGGCATCGCCTGCGCGACCTTGAACATCTTCCCCGCCAGCGCCTCCCCGAGACGACGGGCGAGTTCCTGCGCCGCGGCCTCGCCGCCGTTGGTACCCTGCGCGTAATGGCCGATGTCGTCGCTGAGATCCTGCACCCCGGACGGATTTCGATACGCCGCGCTCTGCAGGTCGCGAGTAATGTCCCCAAGCTCGTTGGCAACTGATTCTGTCGCTTCAGGCATGGGCCCGTCCGCCTGGCGGCATCCTGCGAGCGACATCGCGACGATCAGAATCAGCGCACCGGAAATCAGTCGTAGCACGGATTGAGCATAACATTCCAAGTCGTTCGGATCGTTCGGGTCGTTCGGGACGTTCGGGTCGTTCGGATCGTTCGGGTCGTTCGGGACGTTCGGATCGTTCGGATCGTTCGACGGCGAAGTTGCGGTCGACGAAGTTGCGCTCATTCACCCCATTTGATAGGCTTCCCAACGTCAATGGTTCGGTTCCAGCCACACGCGCACGTCCATCATCACCGCGGCCATCATGGCCGTCCGGCAGGACTGCGCGCGTAGGACACAGAACCCAAACGAACCAGACGCAATGCAGACCCCGCCGGAATTGAGGCGGGGTTTTTTGTTGTACGCGGGTCGGTGCAATGTGGGACACGCGGGTCGGTGCAATGGTGCAAGAGGTGCGACAGCGATGGATTTCACGAAATTGGACGGTCTCATTCCGGCAGTGGTCCAGGACCACGTGAGCGGCGAAGTGCTCATGGTGGGCTTCATGAACCAGGAGGCGTGGAACATCACGCGGCAAACCGGATACGTCACCTTCTACAGCCGGACACGCAACACGCTGTGGACCAAGGGAGAAACCTCCGGCAACCGGCTTGCGGTCCGTGACGTGCTGATTGATTGCGACGACGACACGGTTCTGGTGAAGGCGGAACGGCTTGGTGACGGCAACGTGTGTCACACGGGCGAGCGCACCTGTTTCTTCCGCCGCGCGGAGGGCGTCACGGTTCCATGAAGCTTCGACTCGGCATTCCGAAAGGCTCGCTGCAGGATGCGACAGTGCAGCTGTTCGCCCGCGCGGGCTTCAACATCTACGTCAGCTCGCGTTCCTATTTCCCGGCGATCGACGACCCCGAAATCGAATGCATGCTGATCCGCGCGCAGGAAATGACCCGATACGTCTGCGAAGGCGTCCTGGATGCGGGATTAACGGGGCTCGATTGGGTGGCCGAGCACAGGCTTGGCCGCGACACCCACACCTGCGTGACCAATCTCGCCGATCTCATTTACTCCAAACAGAGTTTCGGGAAAGTGCGTTGGGTGCTGGCGGCCCCAGAGGACTCGCGCTTCCACTCGCCGGCGGACTTTGCGGGCGCGACGATCGCCACCGAGCTCGTGCAGGTCACGAAGAGCTACTTCGAACAGCTCAAGGTCCCCGTCAAACGCGTCGAGTTTTCGTGGGGTGCGACCGAGGTGAAGCCGCCGGTGCTGGCCGACGCGATCGTCGAAGCGACCGAGACTGGTTCCACGCTGCGCGCAAATCGTCTGCGGATCCTCGACACGGTGCTCGAATCGAACACGCAGTTGATCGCGAATCAGGAGGCGCTTGGCGACGTGTGGAAGAAGACGAAGATCGAGAACGTCGCCCTGCTGCTGCGCGCGGCGATTGAGGCACAGGGACGCGTCGGCCTGATGCTCAACGTCCGCCGCAGCAATCTGGACAAAGTGCTCGCACAACTGCCCGCGTTGCAGCGCCCCACGATTTCCTCGTTGAGCGACGAGGAGTGGGTCGCCGTCAACACGATTATCGAAGAGCGCACCGTTCGCGACCTGATTCCGAAGCTGAAGGCCGCCGGCGGTCAGGGCATCGTGGAATATCCGTTGAACAAGATCGTCCTCTGACAAGTGGAAAAGTGGAAAAGTTGAGAAGTGGAAAAGTAAGTGGAAAGGTCAACGGAAAGTAAGTCGTGAGGATCGTCGAATCGACGGATCGCGTCGCCGTCCGTGAGCTGCTGTCGCCGCAGCGAGTCCGCGATGCCGACACCGAGCAGCGTGTTGCAGCCATCGTCGCCGACGTGCGCGACCACGGCGACGAGGCGGTGCTGCGCTACGCACGCGCGTTTGACGGTCTCCACGGCAACGCGGAGATTCCGCGAAAGCAGATGATCGTGGCTGCCCGTCGCGTGCCGGCGCCCGTTCTCGCCGCACTTCGTCGTGCCGCCGCCAACATTCGAACCGTCGCCAAAAGACAGGTGCCGCGCGGGTGGAAGGCTCGGGTCAGCAACGGCATCGCCGTCGAGCAACGGATAGTGCCGCTCGATCGCGTGGGCTGCTACGTTCCCGGCGGCCGCTATCCGCTTCCCTCGTCCCTGCTGATGACAGCGATTCCGGCAGTTGCTGCGGGCGTGCGCGAGGTCATTGCCGTCTGTCCGCGACCCGAGCCGGTCGTCATGGCAGCAGCGCTCGAGGCAGGCGTCTCGCGCCTGTTTCAGCTCGGGGGCGCGCAGGCGATTGCCGCACTGGCCTATGGCACCGAGTCTGTGCCGCGCGTCGACAAGATCGTTGGTCCAGGAAACCGCTACGTCGCGGCCGCCAAAGCGCTCGTGGCCAGCGACTGCGGCATCGACTTCTATGCGGGGCCGACTGAAATTCTCCTCGTCGCATCCGGCGGTGACCCAGACTGGCTTGCGGCGGATCTCATCGCGCAGGCCGAACACGATCCTGACGCGCGTGCCGTTCTGGTGACACCGAGCCGGGCACTCGCGGCCCGCGTCGCACGCGCCCTAGAGGAACAGCTGCCCGTCGATGGTCCTGCGGGCGAGTCACTCTCGCGCCACGGCGGCATTGTCGTGACCACATCGCTTCGTGAGGCAATGGAGCTGGCAAACACCGCCGCGCCCGAGCATCTCGTCGTTGACGACGAGCGGCTGGCGAAGCAGGTGAAGAGCGCCGGTTCGGTGTTTGTTGGAGCATGGTCGGC
>Ga0310810_10005305_pt1 | contig 14396 bp, 12 predicted proteins | sample NCmetagenome_FD_207641 | JGI IMG/M metagenome (GOLD analysis project Ga0310810, IMG submission 207641) | Soil microbial communities from experimental microcosm in Duke University, North Carolina, United States - NC | ecosystem: Engineered > Artificial ecosystem > Soil microcosm > Unclassified ... | reverse complement strand
TACGACGGCGGCGAGCTCGTGGTGACCGGCAGTTTCGGCGCCCAACGCGTGAAGCTGCCGGCCGGCGACATGGTGCTTTATCCGGGGACGGCGGTGCATCACGTCGAGCCGGTCCCGCGCGGGGTGCGGCTGGCGGCGTTTTTCTGGGTGCAGAGCATGGTGCGCGAGGAATCGCGGCGCGAAATTCTGTTCTCATTGGACACCGCCCTACAGCAACTTGGGCGCGATGTGCCGGGCCATGCTTCGCTAGTTCGGATCGCGGGGGCCTATCACAATCTCCTGCGGCTCTGGTCGGACACCTAAACAGCGGCGGAAACCAGCTTGGCCGATGCGCGTTGTCGGATGGCAACGCCGGTGCGGGAGGACCGGAGGATGAATGTCCGCGTGTTGTATGCGCTGATCGGCGTACTGGTGATAGTGGTCGTCGTTTTGGGCGTGCAGCTTCAGCACGAACGCCAAAAGACGTCCGGCGTCAGCATCGAGCTGAACAAGAACGGCCTTTCGATCGAGCAAAAAAAGGGCGATTGAGTCGAAACTCGATCGTTCTCACCAGGTCTTTGTCACGATCACCGATATCGTTCGTCCCTGACCACCGACATCGCCATTCCCCATCGGCCCGATGTCCCAAGCCGAGGTTCTCAGCCCTGTCCGGAAGCTGAAGGCCGGATGCTTGTCCATTACATCCTGAACAATAAACTGAACTTGGACATGCTTCAGGTAGTCATTGGCAGGCGCGTCGCCAGTGTCGTAACCCATCGAGAGATCGAACGTGTAATATCCAGGCACGATGTTCGTGTAATTGTTGATGGCGCAGGGGAATGTGCCTCCACCTGAGGTGCCGCCGGTAGTCTGGCACAGGTTATTGACGTTGAACGGTGGGGAATTGTTGTGGAACCAATGGGAGCGGTAATCCATGAAGCCGGTGAGGCTCCACGTCCCATTGCTCCAGCCTAAGCGGGCTCGATATTTCAGGCGCGGGGTGGTTTCGACGCCCTCTTGTGCAAGCCCTCCGTTCGGGGCGAGCGTGGCATGTTGCGCGTCGGCGACAGGGATGCCCGGGGCCAAGAGCAGGTATCTGTGCAATTCGTAGGTCCCGGTAATGCCGGTGTTGAATGCCCCGAGATCGCCCATATCCCAATCGTAGCTCGCCGTGAAGTCGATGCCTTGCGCCTTGAGCCAGCCTCTGTTCATGGTGGCAAGATCGACGACCCAAAAGGTCAGCGTCTGGGCGGACGGAGACACCTGGCTTCTCGCACTGGTGAGCATCGTTGCCACCATGGCCTGGAAATTCGCGCAGGTTGTCGGCGCCAAATTGGTCGGGGCTGCGCAGCCCGTGTCACTGGGCATGATGATCTGATTCGCGCGTCCAGATTCGTTGAAGAGTGTGTTCTGGAGCTGGAAGTTGGTATCGAGCAGGCCGTTGATCTTGAGCTGGTACCAGGTGGCCTGGATATCCAGACCCGACAGGAATGTCGAAGGCGCGAACTCGATGCCGGCACTCCAATTCACCGCGGTTTCCGGTTCGAGCTGCCGCTGATCGAGGTTCACGAAATCGCGCAGGCCCGATTGTATTGCGCCCAGCGAACCGCCGCCGAGGGAAACGCCTCCAGGCGAACTGCCGCAGGCGAAGCCTGCGTTGAACAGCTTTTCGGCGGGCGAACCGACCGCTGGGCGGCCATTGTTGCAGATGATGGATACGGTGGCGGTATTCTGAAAGACGTTTGCCGGCAGCCCCCAGCCCTGCATGCGGAAGCCGGCTGTCGGCGATGTTTCCGCATAATCGGGCGCACGGAAGGATTGGCCCCAGGCGCCGCGTACGGTGACGCCGGCATCTTGGGACACGAGCCAGTTGAAAGCGAATTTCGCGTTGCTGGTGCCGCCGAAGTCGCTGTACTGGTCGTGCCGCCAGGACCCTTCCAGGTCCAATCTGCGCACGCCGAGGAACGCGTTGTTGTCGCTGACCAGCGGTACGTTGACTTGCGTGAAAACGGCCCATAGCTGCTGCTGCCGGGGATCAGCGACAGTCGGTAAGAGCAGCGTCGGCGCGTTCGTGCTCGTCTGAAGCGTTTGCAGAAAATGGAAGCTTGTGTACGTCGCGCCGACCGCCGCCTTCACTTGTCCGCCCGGCAGATCGAACAAGGGGCCATCGAAGTTGACGCCCTTCTCGTCGACCGCGAACTTGGTCGCTTGCTGGCGGAGGCCGCTAATGTAATTGAGGGTTCCCTGATCGTTGCATTGGAAAGCGTAAGGATCGCAGAACAGGTTGAGGTACGGGACACTCGCAGGCCTGCTCCAAGTAGCGATGGCCGGTGTGGTGCCCGACGCAGGAGTGGCGGGAATGGTCCAACCGAGGGCTGCGGACACAGCGCTCTTGTTGATGGCGCCAGTAACCACGTTCTGGCTCTGTGTCGTTGTGCGCGAGTAATAGATCTTTCCGGCCCAGTTGGCAGGCAGGTCAATGTTCAGACCCATCAAATACCGGGTGTCGACCTGCCAGGCTGATACCAGCGCCGGTTTTTCGAGACTCGTGGTATAGCTGACGCGCAAATTGTTGGGAGCGCCGCCGGTCGGATAATAAGGATTCCATGTCGGCACCCCAACGGATAGGACATTGTCCGGGGAAGGATCGGAATTCGGCGGGCTGATGAACTGAGAGCGGCGATTGCTGTAAAAGCCCTCGCCAAAGAAGGAGAGGTTTTTTGTTAGGCGCTGGTCGAGCGTAATGACACTGCGATTTGTCTGCTCGGCCGAATCGTACCAGGCGATGGTGTATGGGTTGAAGATATTGCGCGTACCGTTGGGGCCGCTGTTGGCCGCGACGTTGAATGTGGTCCAATTCAGCGTCGAGGCGCTGAAGGGCGCCGTCGGGCCCAAGCCGCCGTTGCTCGGATTGAAGCTCCTACCGGTCCCTTGGGGAATGGCAAAGCAATTGGTGCAATTCCTGCCGAATGTGGCATTCGTTCCCGAGAACAGACCGAGGGAAGCGGGTTGCGCCGGCGCCCCTGTCGAGATCGTGCCGGGCAGCGATGAACCGATCGGAATACGGTTGTCCAAACCCCACGGCGTGAAATCAACCGTGAACTGCGAGTGAAAGTTGCCCATCATGGGCGTCTCGTCATGCCATTCATAGGTGAGCGTAATATCGCCGCCGTCCCAGGTGCGGCCCCACAATTGCGAAGCCTGATAGCGGCGCTTGCCGCCGTCACCGACCGTCGTGCGAAGCTGCGTGACGGCGCCATCAAAAGCGCGCTTCAGGACGATATTGATCACGCCGGTGATCGCATCCGAGCCGTAAACGGCCGATGCGCCATCGACCAAGACATCGATGCGGTCGAGCGCCAGCGAGGGAATGATCGAGGCATCCAGAACAGCGACTTGATTGGTCATCGGCGGAACGCGGTATCCGTCGACCATCAGCAGCTCGCGCTGGGCCGTACCGGTATCCAGCCCACGGACCTGGACACGAACCGCCTTCTCGAGGTTGCCAGCGTTTGCCGTGGCGACAGGCCCCGCCTGCACGGTCGCAGCGGGAACCGTGCGAAACAGATCGGTCGTGGTCAGCGCGCCAGTGACGTTGAAATCCTGCGCGCTCAGATTCGTGACGGGCACACCGACGGCAACCGTGCCGCGAATAAGCGAGCCCGTGATCAACACCTGCTCGGGGACCTCTTGGGTCCCGGCCTGTGCCATTTGCGCTTGCGCCATCTGCTGGGCGTGCGCATCAAGCGACGCTGCGAGCGTCAGAAAAGAAGTCGTCCCCAAAAACGTACTCAGCGCGCGTTTGTTCGGATGCATGGAGCCCACCCTGCGTCACTCGGGAAGGCGCGATCCGTTATTTTTGGATGTCAGGAGAAAAGTGCGAACTGCCGGCGCGACTGCGCCGAACCCTCCTCCTTCCGATCGCTTGTAAGCTTTCCGAGCATGGTTATCCCTGAGTTGTCCCCCTGATGTCCGGCAGCCTGATCAGCCGGCCCCACTGAGCAACATAGCAAATTTGTTTCAAAGACGCTCTGACAATTGCATGATAATAAGGTTTTACAGCACAAAAATGTAATTAGCATACAATTTCGCGCGCCGTCCGGTTCCGAACCAAGTGGGCCGTACCGTGCGGTTCCGAACCAAGAAAGGCGAGTGATCGGCACGCGAGGCTTCCGCAAGTCTCGCGCACGCGGGAGCGGAACAGCAAAGCGCAAAATCGAATCAGCGCTTTAGCCGGGTCCGCAGGCCCTGCGTCAGCGGGTTGACGTCGTTGAAGACGTAATCCACCGGCTCGGCGGCAACAGCGCCTTCGACGCCATGCCCGCGCAACACCTCAAGCGCGTCCGACAATCGCTCGCGGCGGCACAGGATCACGTGCGTGGCGTTCGCCTTGCCCGGCTGCGATAGGAGCGTGCAGCCGACCTTGCCGAGGGCCGCCAGAACTTTCACTCCGCCCTTCGCGATGGTGGCACGCAAAAGATAGGAATTGCGCGCGAGTTCCCGTGCCGCAATCCGCGCCGTCAGGCGTTCCGCCGCGGCAAGCGCGCCTTTGCTCCAATTGGCTTTCAGCGACGCGGCGAGCTGCGCCTGGCTTTTCAAGATCACACCGTCGTCCAGCACTTTCAGATCGTTCGCGGCAAGTGTCGCGCCCGTCGTGGTGATATCGACGATGGCTTCGGCTAGACCGGCGGCTGGCGCGCCCTCGGTGGCGCCGAGACTTTCGACGATGCGGTAATCGGCGATGCCATGCGCGGCGAAGAAGGCCCGCGTCAGCGCGAGATATTTCGTCGCCACGCGCAGGCGCCGGTGATGGCGCGCGTGAAATGCGGTGCAGACATCGTCGAGGTCGGCCATGCTGGCGACGTCGATCCAGGCGCGCGGCACGGCAACGACGACATCGGCGAAGCCCAAACCCAGCGGCTGCAGCAGCGCGATCGTCTGGTCCGCATCGGGTATAGACTCGCGGATCAAATCCTCGCCGGTGACGCCGAAATGGATTTCGCCCACGCCCAGCGCATTGGCGATTTCCGCCGACGACATCAGCTTCACGTCGATCGCTGGCTCGCCTGCGATTGTTGCGCGGTAATCGCGCGCCCCCGTGACCTGCTTCAGCACCAGCCCGGCATCGCCAAGATAGTGCGCCACCTGCTCTTGAATGCGGCCCTTCGAGGGAATTGCGAGAATGAGCGACGCGGCAGCCATGTCACAGCGCTCCGGTGGCGACGCGCGCAGCCAGCACGCGCTCAGCGCGGATGGCACAGCCGATGGCAGGGATCTCTTTGGCGGCGCCCAGCGTGCGCAACAGCGTGTCGTAGCGGCCGCCACCCGCAACCTGCACCTCGCCTTCCTTGTCGCGCGACCAAAGCTCGAACACGAAGCCGGTGTAGTATTCCATGTTGCGGCCGAAGCGCGCCGCGAAGGTAACCCGCTTCTCTGGCAGGCCGAGTTTCGCGAGCGCCTCGATGCGCGACTCCATCTGCTTGAGCGGCGCATCGAGCGCGATGCGGTTTTTCTTCAGAAGTGCCCGGATGGTGCCGATACTCTTCGACGCCGGTCCCGAAACCGACAGCACACGCTCGATCAATTCCACCGCGCTCTTGTCGAGCCGCACGGCCGCGGCTTCCGCCGCCTGTTCCATCAGACGATCGACGATTTCCTCACGCGTGCGGCCGCCCAATGGCGCGCCGCCGAGATAATCCATCAGGCCCGACAGCGCCGCCCGCGCATCGCTCTCGTTCGCAGTGCCGAGATGTGCGAGGTAGCGCTCGCCCGGCACCGAGGCGCCATTGGCGAGCCGCGCGAGAAGTTCGCGGAAATAATCGGGCCGCCAGAAGTGGCGCTTCAGCCGCCCGCGCCACTGCGCCGGGATATCCAGCGCATCGACGAGACCGGCGAAGAGGGCGAGATCGCCCAGTTGAACCGAGAATTCCTTCAATCCCGCAGCACGCACGCCCTCGACCGCGAGCGTCATCACTTCGATGTCGGCAGCCGCGTGATCGGCAACGCCGAGACACTCTACACCTGTCTGCAAGAACTGGCTGGGCCGCTCCGGCGCGTTGAGCTGCAGACGGAACGCAGGCCCGTGATAGGCGAGCCGCGCCGGAAGCTTGCCGCGCCCTTCCAGATGCATGCGGCAGACCGGAATCGTGAGATCGGGCCGCAGGCACAGTTCGCGCCCCGATGGATCAGTCAGCACAAACGTGCGGCGGCGGATCTCCTCGCCCGAGCGGTCGAGGAAGACGTCGGCCGGCTGCAGGATCGGCGGCTCGACGCGCGCATAGGCGGCGCGCGCAAACGTCGCCAGGACAGCGTCGGACTGATCCTCCAGCGCTTCGAGCAGCGCCGCGTCGTAGCTCGGGAAGGCGGCCACGGTCAGCTCCCCTTCGCGGCCAGGATGGCACAGATCGCGCTCACCATGTCCGCGCGCTTCACCGATTGCTGCGCCGGGCGATCCTTCACCCAGGCGGCGCGGTCCTCGGTCGATTTGGCGAGTTCGGCGCCGAGGGCGAGGTCCTTCAGCGTGACCTCGCCGCGCGCGCGTTCGTCCCCACCTTCGATCACGGCCACGGCAGCACCCCGCCGGTCGGCATATTTGAGCTGCGCCTTCATGCCGGCCTCGCCGACATAGGCTTCGGCGCGCAAGCCGGCCGCGCGCAATTCCTGCGCCAATTTGAAGCTTTCGGCGATCGCGCCCTTGTCGAGCACGAGCACGACGATCAACGGCTCTGTCTGCCACACTTCCGCGCCGGCGCGCGCGCGTAACACCGAGAGCAGCCGGCTTACCCCGATGGAAATGCCGGAAGCCGGCACAGTCTGGCCGGTGAAGCGCGCGATTAAATCATCATAGCGCCCGCCGCCGCCGACCGAGCCGAAGACGACCGTCTCGCCCTCTTCGTTGGTGGCAGGAAAGCTGAGCTGCGCCTCGTAGACGGCGCCTGTGTAGTAATCGAGGCCGCGGACGATCCCAGAATCGACACGCACGCGATCCGACCCATAGTCCGCAACGTTCAGAATACGGACGATCTCGCGCAGCTCGGCGATGCCCGTTTCGCCAACCGCGCTGCCGCGAACCGTCTCCGCCAAGGAGTCGAGCAAATCATCCTGCGTGCCCGCGCCCTGCTCTGGGGCAACGAATGCCAGCACGCGTGCGATCTGCTCCGGCGACAGTTCGGCACCTTTGGTGAAGTCGCCGGATTCGTCTTTCCGGCCGGCACCCAAGAGCGCGCGCACGCCCTGTACGCCCAGGCGATCGAGCTTGTCGACGGCGCGCAACACCACGCCCCGCCGTGCGCGATCCGAAACCGCGACGCCCGCCGCCTCGAGCACGCCGTCAAGCAGCTTGCGGTTATTGAGCTTCACCACATAGTCGCCGCGCTTCAAGCCAAGCGCCTCCAGCGCATCGGCGATCATCATCAACACTTCCGCGTCCGCGGCGGGCGACGCGGTGCCGACCGTGTCGGCGTCGAACTGCGTGAATTCGCGAAAGCGCCCCGGCCCCGGCTTCTCGTTGCGCCAGACCGTGCCGACCTGATAACGGCGGAACGGCTTGGGCAAGTTCTGAAAATTCTCCGCCACATAGCGGGCAAGCGGCGCAGTCAGGTCGTAGCGCAGTGAGATCCACTGCCCGTCATCGTCCTTGAGCGAAAATACACCTTCGTTGGGCCGGTCCTGGTCGGGCAGGAACTTGCCGAGCGCGTCGGCATACTCCAACGTCGAGGTCTCCAGCGCCTGAAAGCCATATGAGTTATAGACGCGCCGAATGGTTTCGAGCATGCGCCGTTCGGCGGCGAGCTCGGCTTCGTCGCGGTCTCGAAAACCCCGCGGCAACCGCGCCTTGGGGCGGAAGGGCTGTTGCTCGGTCATGGTGAATCAGGGAACCCCGGCTTACGGCGGGCACTCCCATAGCGGCTTGAGGGAGAAGGGGCAAGGAAGGCTGTAGGACTTGGTGAGCTGACGAAAGCGCCTTTGAATCACGGCAAACCGGCGTGTTGTCGCGGTATCTTGAAGCGAGCGCGTGCCGCATACCTGAGGAGACACCACATGCCAGCCTATCTGGTCGCCAACATCACGGTCACCGATCCAAAACGCTATCCCGAGTACCGTGAAAAGGTGCCGCCCGTGATCGCGCAATATGGCGGCAAGTTCCTCGTCCGTGGCGGGACGGTTCACCTCGTCGAGGGAAACCTTGGCGTCGACCGGCTGGTGGTGATCGAGTTCCCCACAATGGAGGCGGCGCGGCAATTCTACAACAGCTCCGAATATGAGCCCCTCCTCAAGCTGCGGCTCGAGACCGCGCGCTCCCAGGTCGCCTTCGTCGAGGGCTACGCGGCAAGCTGACGCGCATCATCTGCGGGCGGCGTCGGAACCGTTGCGGAGGTTTTGAGTTGCGGAGGTCATGGATTTTCATGACCCGCAAATTGACGTTGCCGTGATGGTCCTCGGCGCCGTGATCATGGCGTTTGCTCTCCTTCGGTTTCGCGTGCTCTCCGAAACAGTCCCCGCTTCGGACCTGCGAAAGTTCTTGATCCTATTCGGGCTTGGGTCGGTGTTGACCCTCGCCGGGGGACTTACCGCTTTTTCGCGTTGAAGAACTGCCGCGCGGAGCCCTGCGCGATCGAGCCGTCAGGCGACCTGTCTCGCCGTCGTGCTATTGCGGCTGGAGAAAGCTCAAACGCTCGGCGACGGCGGCCATCGGAAATACGTAGCTGCAGGCTTTGCACGTGCGCAATTTCTCGTCACGGTTGAAGGCCTCGTACATCTTCAGGACCTGCTGCGTAAAGTCGCCTTGCGAAATCGTGCGCGCGAGAACCTGCTCATCGCATTTCTCGCAGAACCAGAGAAAGGATTCGTTCTCATCGGCTTTGCGCTTGCGCTCGATCACGAGGCCCCAGGTGCCCGGGCCGCGCCGCGGCGAATGAGGCAGATTACCCGGACAGAGGAATATCTCGCCTTCGCGGATATTCACCACCTCGCGGCGCGCGCCTTGCTGCTTCAAATGCAGCTCGATGTCGCCTTCGATCTGGTAGAAGAACTCTTCGCCGGGTTCGAGATGGAAATCGAGCCGCGCGTTCGGTCCCGCCAGCACCATGACAATGAACTCCTTCTCGTGAAGGAGCACGCGGTTGGTCTTATACGGCGGATTGAAGAGATGCCGATTCTCTGCGATCCAGCGCTTTACGGCAGTGGCGGAAAACATCGACGGCATGGTGCTGAATTTAACACTCCGGCAGCATGATGCCCACGCGGATCAAGAACTCACGCTGGTCGCCTAGTGGTGTTGATTTCCCGCTCGGTGGCCGACGCGAGCAGCAACCATTCGTTGGCAATCGTCAGGTAATGGAGCCGATGCGGCAGTTGTGAGCTGGCCGCCAAGGCCTGCGCGTGCTCTGCCAGCTGGGCGCACACGCGCGAGCGCCTCTCCAGGGGCATGGTCAGAAATTCGTCGACATCGAACGCCAGGTCCTCGTTCACGCACTTCCCCTCAAATCATCCCGAAAGGGGATGCTGGTACAGCTGGGTGGGCTCGAACCACCGACCTTCGGATCCACAATCCGACGCTCTAGCCAACTGAGCTACAGCTGCACAGGCCCGCCAAAGTCTTAAATCGTCTTAACGGATGGCGGAAACTATGTCTCAGAATAGCCAATTGCAAGCCGGGGGAAATCCGGCATCATCGCTCGGGTTTCCTCGAGGAAAGTGGCCGATGCAGCGGATTTGGTTTCTGGGCGGCATGCTGCTGGGCACGCTGGCATTGGCCTTCACGGCAAACCTTTCACTCAACAGCGAGGCACGCGCCGCCGCCGCCGACACGCCCGTGCTGTTCCAGTGGGAGGACTACGTCGATCCGCCATTCCTGGCCGAATACCGCCAAGCCTTTCGCGAGGCGCCCAAGACGGCGATCTACGCCGACGAGGACGAAGCCTTCGCCAAGATGCGCGCCGGTTTCAAACCCGACGTCATGGGCCCCTGCTATTACGAGTTCCCGCGCTGGCAGGAAGCTGGCCTCTTGCAGCCGATCGACACGGGTAAGCTGAAAAACTGGAACAGGATTTCGCCGGCGCTGCGCAACCTGCCCGGCCTCTCCGCGGGTCCCGGCAAGGTGTGGTTCGTGCCACATTATTGGGGCAATACCTCGGTGACGTTCCGTACCGATCTCGCGCCCGAATATGTCGGCAAACCGTCGTGGAACATCCTGTTCGATCCCAAATACAAGGGCCGCGTCGCAGTGCTTGAGGGCGTCGACGACACCGTGCCGCTGATCGCCAAGATGATCGGCATCGACGCCTACAACATGTCGGCTGCGGACTGGACGAAGGTGCAGGCGAAGCTGCGCGAACTGGTGAAGCAGCTGCGTTTCGTTGCGAGCGACGACACGTCGCTGGCGCAGGGGCTGGCCTCGGGCGAACTGGTGGCGGCCATGAGCTGGCGCGTGACTTACAACCAACTCAAACAGCAAGGCGTAAAGGTCGCATTCATGAACCCGCCCGGCGGCACGCTGACGTTCGTCTGCGGCTTGGTCATGCACAAGAACGCGAAGAATTATGACAAGGCGCTGGCGCTGATCGATTCATCGATCTCCGATCAGGCATCCGACTACATGATCAAGAAGATCGGCGACAGTCCCGCCAACGCGGCGGCGCTTGAGAAGCAGCCGGACACGGTGTTCCAGGCCCTTGGCATCCCGCGCGATATCGACGCGTTCCTGAAGACCGGCACCTTCGAGCGGCGGCTGAAGAACAAGGAGCAGATCGTCAACGCCTGGACCGAAATCCGCGCCGGACTATAGCGCGCCCCGCACTACAAGAACGGGAGCGGCACAACCCGCCCCAGGCGTTCGCGTGGACCACTGGAATCGAACCGCAGCACTTTCACGATCGTTCCCACCGTAGCCTGCGCGCGCGACAATTCGGCCAGCGCGATCGCACTTCGAAGAGCCGGCGAATAAAGCGAACGCAGTGTCGTTCCAATCTTGTTGCCGCCGTTCGCGAACACCGGCGCGAAAGGCATCGGCTCGACACCGTCCAACTCAATGCCCGCGAGCACCGCATTGGCCTGCCGCCCTGCTCCGTTCTCGGCTTTGAGACCGAGCGCGGCGGGAGCGGGCAACCGCGCAAAGGGCTGCCGGGCAGGCAGGTAATCGGCATGAGGGGCCGCCATTCCCGCTTCGATCTCGAGCACCTGCAATGCCTCTTCTCCTGCCATCCGAAGGCCAAACAGAGCCGCGCGCCGGAACAGCCGGTCGAGCAGAAGCGTACCATCCTCCGGCGCGCACGCGATTTCGTAGCCGAGCGGGCGCGCGCTGTGAAACACGGTGATTGGGATGCCGAGCCAGTCGAGCGTGACGTGTCGGTTGAGTTCCAAATAGGGCACCTCGAGACGCGCGGCGACCATGACCGGAATGGCGTATGGCCCGGCGAGCAAGACCAGACCGCGGTCGCCTGTCACATCGCGCACAGTTGCGCCGAAGCGTGGCGAGGCTAAGGCGAACCACGCAAAGTCGACGTCGTCGCTGCGGAGCAGGTAATCGTGCTCGCCCATCCGGTAAACGGCGCCGCTGCCGCGCAAGCCACCGCCATCGGAGCACCAATGGACTGGCTTGGAATAGCCTATCTGCAGAGCGGCGACACTGTTGCCGCAGGATGCCGACAAAAGTTCCGACGCGCCCTCGCCTTCGAAGCGCAAATCCTGGCGCGCGGTAACGTCGATGACTGCCGCCGTGAGCCGCGCCGCGAGCGCTTCGGGTACGGCGTCGATGTAGAACGCCGGCACCGTAAACCCACCTTTGTTCACCCATGCATTGGTGAGGTTCTGAGCTGCCGTGCGCGCGTGGAACGGCGTCGGGTTGAGGCCGCCGATCATGGCGAGCGGCGCCCTTCACGCCAGGCCGCGACGAGCATCTCCGCGGCCATCCGCCCTGCGCGCCCTGAAAGAACTCCGACCGGTTCCGCCGCGCGACCGCACAAATACAAGCCGGCGATCGGAGTGCGGATCCGCGCGGCATAGCTCGCGACAAGACGCGACCACGGCGAAGCAGAACCGCCGGCCTGACCGGCGCGCGTTTCGATGTCGTCCGGCGTCAACAGCTGAGAGCCCACGACACGGTCTTTCAGGCCGGGCGCGACCGCTTCCAGCGTCTCCATAGCCTGTTTGCGCAAAGGCTCCCTGTGCGCCTTCCAGCCGCCCTGAATGGATGCGGGCATATACGGCAGCAGTGCCGAGAGCAGGTGTATTCCACCCGGCGCAAGCGAAGCGTCTGCCGCAGTCGGAACGGTCGCCTCGAGCACGAGTTCGCCCGCAATACGGCCCGCGAGCGCAGCCGTCTTCACGCGTGTTGCTGTTTCCGGCCACTGTGCCAAAACAAAGCGCGACTCGAGCCCCTTGCGATCTATCCCGGCAAAGGGCGGCGGACCCGCCAGCATGATAACAAGCTGCGCCGTTGCGACGCGGGAATCGCCTGGCACTGCAGCGGAAACGCCCAGACCCGCGCTTACGGCAGAGACAAGCTCCAGCAGCGTCTGTTTTTGGCCGAGACAGGAGAGAACGGCGCGGCTGGCGATAATCTCGCCAGTTTCGAGTGCCACGCCCACTGCGCGCCGCCGCTCCACGATGATCGCACTTACGCGCGTGCGCGAGCGGAGTTCCGCGCCGGCATCTTTCGCGGCCATCGCGAGCGCGGAGGCGAACGCTCCGGGGCCTCCACGCAGCTGACTGATGGCGGCCTGGCGTCCGCAGCTCTCCTGCGCATAGCGCCAAAGCAGCACCAGCGCCGAGCCCGCTTCTTCCGGCGACAGCCCGCTCGGGAAGACGTCGAGTGCCAGCGCCGCCTTGAGCGCGTCGTTGTCGAACCAGCGGTCGAGATAGGCCGCGGCGCTCAGCCGACTCAGCGTTTCGAGTCTGTCCGCGTCGCGATCCGAGAGACGCAGCCAGCGCGCGATCGCTCCGAGCGGCTGTTCTCTCTCTTCGACCCGAGCATGGCGCAGAGGCCGGTACCAGAGGGGCCGCATGCTGCGGGCGAAGCGCACGGTCTCCCGATGGAACGCCACGTAGTTGCTGCCGTCGCGCCTGTCCTGCGCTGCCAGAACTGTGCGCGCGCGGAAGCTCTGTTCCGGCACGGCGATGTGCTTGCCGCCGGGACGCAGCGCGAAGAGGCCCATATTGGGCTGTGCGAAATCCAGGCCGTGGGAGGCCAAGCGGAAGGTCTTGATCGTTGGCTGATCCAGCGCCCACACCGTATGCGCCAGCAAGGGCGCTCGAACGCCGCCCGACAGCTCCATTGTCTCGGCTTGCCCGCCGAAACGCCCGCTCGCCTCCAGCACGAGCACGCGCGCCCGCGCCCGCGCCAGATGCGCCGCCGCAACGAGCCCGCCGACGCCGCCGCCGATGATCACGGCATCGTAGGAGTTGCCGACGGCCAGCCGAACAATCATGCCGCCGGCCTCTTTTTGAGATCGGTCAAAACGGCCAGCGCAGCACGCTCCCCCGACGCGCCCAGCAGGAACGGTGAGGCTGCCGACGAGGAGCCGCCGAGATAGAGGCCGGCAACCGGCGTGCGGCCATCCTGCCAATCCACGCCCTCGAACGGACGGAATCCGAGCGCCTGATCCGGCGCTAATTCCCCACCGTCGAGATCGCCGTCGTTGCACCCAAGTACCGTTTCGATCTCGGGAGCGACAATGGTTTTGCTCGCGATCACGCGCGACGTGACGCCCGGCATGACACGCTCCGCAGCAGCAAGCGCGATGGCGATAAGTTGTGCTCGCTTTCCGTTGCGCCAGCTCCCTTCGTGCATCTGCGCCGGAATGGCCGCGAGCGTGGCCGTCATGATGGCCTTACCGACCGGAGCTAAACGCGGGTCGGCGAAAGAAGGGACCCGCAACGTTACGAGCGGCGCTCGGGGAAGCGCTCCCGCGCTCCACGCTTCGTGCGCAAGCGCAAGACTCTCAAACGTCGGCACGACGTGAATCGGCCCCAGTGCTACGTCCGGAACCTCGCGCGCAAGCGGGAGGTTCGGCGGCGCATCCAAGGCGAACAGAACGCGCGCCGTCTGGCCCGCCTGCCGATACTGACCGACGCGCCTGATCAACTCCGGAGAAACTTCGCTCCAACGCATCAAATCGAGAACGGTGCTCTTCAGGTCGAGGGCGGAAACGACAACACGTGCGCGAATTTCTTCGCGGCCGCCAATCACAACCGATCGGGCGCGATCGTTTTTCAACGAAATATTCGTCACCTCGGCGCCGCAGCGCAGGAGAACGCCGGAGGCCGCGGCCACGCGCGCGAGTGCCGCGCCGAGCTTTCCCATCCCGCCTGGCGGTTGGCCGGAACGTCCAACTCCGGGTGCGAGCGCGTGCAATGCGGTTCCGCTGAGGTATGGCGAAACGGCGCGGCCCGATGTCGCGTCCGCAGCGAGATGAAGC